>Ga0222719_10004990_pt1 | contig 11536 bp, 6 predicted proteins | sample C33_34DmetaG_FD_165039 | JGI IMG/M metagenome (GOLD analysis project Ga0222719, IMG submission 165039) | Estuarine water microbial communities from San Francisco Bay, California, United States - C33_34D | ecosystem: Environmental > Aquatic > Marine > Unclassified | place: USA: California...
ACGCAGGCGGGGTAGGATTTGGTAATCTTGCGCAAACCTTCAACCATTTTCGGCAAGTCGCTCGGGTTGAGAGGCTCCGCAGCGATCTTCATCACCGATTTGTTATCAAACTCTAACGGTTTGAAAGCGTACAAGTCGTCGTCGTACCCTTTCGGCATCTTCTCCGGTACCAACGTGGCAGTTGTGGTGATGCTTTGGTCTATGCCTTCGATGAGGACCCAAGCGCCCGCGCGCGCTTCCTTGATGGGAATACGATAACGCGCTTCGTATATCCACATATTCGTCACATTCTTCACCACGCTGTCTTCTTCGTCATCTGGGGAGAAGTTTTCGCCGAGAACACGAACGCGATCGTTCTTCCTAAGCGTCCCGCACATCACGCGACCGAGCGCGTCGAACGCCGAGCAATCGCTTTTTGGGATGAGTTTGGAAACCATCACCACGGCTGGTGCGTCCGGGTCACACGCCCGCATTGCATCGACGAGTTTGCCGCCGTTCTTTACCGGGCCGCTGTAAGCGCGCTCAATCTTCATAGCCGCGCCTTCTTCCGCCGTCGGGATGTGTGCGGCGAGCATATCCGCCAGCCCAGACGCGGCGCCGAAAATCTTCTGGCACGTCATCTTGAGCAGCGGCTTCGTGTTTGCTTTCGTCTCCTTTGGCTTCAGTTTGATGCCAAATTCCTTCAACTTATCAGACACGCTGTCAATAGTTTCACCGACAACTTGGCTGAAAACTTTGTACAACGGTTCGAGGATGAACTGCACGAAGGTGCGCTCGCCGCCGCCCGGCGGTGGCTTCTTCTTGAACATCCGCGTATCGCCGTGATAATACACATCGCCCCACATCCTCTTTGCGAACTCCTTATGATCGACTAACACGCCGTTCACATCGACGTAGAGTTTGGCGAACGATTCTAAGGTGAAACTAAATCCGTACAAAGCGCTCCCAAAGCAAACCTTGCCGTTTTCCGGACTCACCGTCGGCAGAGCTCCGTCGGCGTCTGGTGTGTAAAACGTCTCGATCAAGCCGTTGATTTCTTCGATCGTGTGACGGAGCTTGTGATAGGCATCCGCGGGCGGAAGCTTGAGCTCGACAATCAAGCGATCAATCTTCGATATGAAGACGCACACGGGCAAACCGTCTCGCGCCGCGTGCTTGATTTGTCGCGTCGTCGAAGTCATAACACCTTCGCACGCATCGACGACAAGCAACACTCCATCCGCCAACCGCATCGATGCCGTCACTTCATCGCTAAAATTCACGTGTCCTGGCGTATCCATGACGTTAAACACCATCGTCTTCCCTCGACTCGTCTGCAACGGCAGCGTCATCGGCGTCGACTTGAGCGAAATCCCTCTCGCCTGCTCATCCATCCTCGTATCCGTGTACCTCAGCTGCTTATCGTTCGCCAGCCAGTCATAATTCACGTCGTGCGAACACTCGAGCAGCATGTCAAACAGCGTCGTTTTCCCGTGATGCAAATGTCCCGCCACGCACACGTTGCGTCCCATTCTTCGCGACTCCCCGTGCAAGCCCACCAGGAACTCCTCGCTCACCTTCATGGCGACCTCCGCGTCTTGCGACTGCACTTGCGCCCCCACGCTTCCTCCCACGTATCTCTGTCCCGCGGCTTCGATGTTCTTCACCTTTACCGGCGCCACGATGGGCGTCTCGAGCGCCTGCGCGTCTTCGTTCTCCACGAGCGTCTCCGTGCCCTCCCCGTACACCTCCTCGGCGGTCGGGTAGTACTTTTTATCCTCCGCGAGCGTGATCGCGGACGCGTTCAAGTCATCATCGTCCATCGCGTCGTCCTCGCTCGCGTCGGACGCGTCGTGGGCGTCCTCGCGCGCGGCGTTCGTCGCCGCCGCCGCGCGATCGTCCCGACTCTCGTCGCGACGCGCGACGTCGTCGTCGTCGTCCGACGATCCAATCTCGGGGCCGACGTAGTTTCCGAACTCATCGTACAGGTTCGCGTCCATCGCGTCCAAGTTCGCGGGCGCGCCGCGCGCGCGTGTGACGACGCGCGGAAAGTCGCGCAATTCGCGACGACGGTGCAAACCCCCGCGGCGCCGCGGCGCGGCGCGGCCGCGGTTCGACGCGGCGAGCGGTGGGGAAGCCGGTCGGTGAAGACGACGTGAAACGCTAATAAACTTGAATGAACGTATTACACAAAGTTTGCTCGCGCGATCGCGCGGGCGCGCGAAGGCGACGAACGTCGCGAGTGACTATCGAGCGGCGGCGCGGCGCGGCGATTTTACGCGCCGACTGGCTCTTCTCTTGGTTCAAGATTGATCCAAACACCTTCCGGGAAGCAGATGGTGGTATCGTACATGATGTTTAATTCTTCACCGAGCTTGTCGCGACCGGGTCCAGCTTTGGAAAGCTTGAACTTTTGAACCGTGCTGGCGAGCATGGTGGTCGCGGCGAGCAAGGCGAAGACGCCGCCGATGCAAGATCGCGGTCCAGCACCGAACGGGGTGTACGTAAAGTCGCGACCAGCAGTCATGCGGCGGCGCATGCGCTCGCGCGCTTGCTCGAGCTTCGCGGGATCACCTCTGGCGACCGCGGATGCTTGCTTCTCCGCCTGCGCGTAGAGCGCCTCGTCGGTGAAGCGGTCGGGATCAAACTTTTCAGGATTCTCCCAAACTCTCGGGTTTCGCCCCATGGCGTACGTGGATAATAAAATAAAGTCTCCAGCTTCAACCTTGTGTCCGCTGGGCAGCGTGTCCGCGCCTTCGGCGAGGCGCGGGAACAAGTTGATCGGGGCGTATTTGCGAAGCGATTCCTTCACAACTCGCTGCGTGTAAGGTAATCGGCCATCTTGCACATCCTTAAATGTCGGCGGTCGACCACCGAGCGCCTCTAACTCCTCTTCGATGCCACGCTGAATGTGTTCGTACCTCGCCACGTGCCAGAGGTTCACGGTAAAGTTGGACGCCGTCGTCCTGTGACCCGCCGCCATGATGTCGTTGATATCCCCCCATAAATCGGCATCCGAAAGAGGATTGCCGTCGGCATCCTTCGCCTTGACCAATACATCTAACAAACAATAATCTTCCTCATCACCTGCCGCTAAGCGCTCCTTAACCACCGCTCGGCGCTCGCTCATGAGCTTTGTGCCAACAGACTCCAAAATCGCGTACTGCTCCTTGAGCTCTCGCACTCGACCGAGACCCAAAAAGTTCTGGAGCTTGAGAATCGGCCCGGGGGTGATGAAGAGCTCGCCCATGATCTCGCTACTACCGTTGTACGCGTTCAAGAGCTTGGAAATATTATCATTTTTGCCCTCTTCGCCTCGAAGCGTTCTGGCTTCGTGCGCCTCGCACTGCTCAAAGTCGTACGCGAACGCAACCTTGCCGATGACATCGAGCGTAACTTGCTGAGAGTCGACGTCGATGTTGATTTCCATCGGCTTACCCGGGTTCATCGCCGCCGCCGACGTCCACGTGTTGCACATGTACGCGATGCGCTCCTCCACCGTCGACGAAAACTGGCTCAGCGAAAACGAGTTGATGAACGGCTTTTGGCACATCAATCTATGATCGCGGTTGTACTGCCCATCGCTCCCAGTGATGCCTTTATTTTGGATCACGTATCGGAAAGCGTCCGGAAGCATTCGTAATCTGTAGTTTTTCGCATTCGTGAAGCACACGTACTCGACGATTTCCGGGTCCAAAATCGACACGCAAAACGGCCCGATGGCATTCTTGATCCCCACGCACTCGCCTTTCTCCGCCGCCCAATCGAGCATGGCGATCGGCATCCCCACTGGATGTTGCGCTGCCTTCACCAACGACTTCAAGAATGACTTACTATCGATCATCGCCGGATTCCCATCCGCGTCTGGCCGCGTCGGCGGCGGTCCCGCGAACCCCAGCGCCTCCTTCGCCGCCGTGTACGGGCACGCGCCTCCCTCTGTTTCGCCCTCGACCGCGTCTTCACCGCCGACCACAACACTCTCACCGCTCGACGTGGCCGTGGCGACCTCATCGTCCTCCTCCGCGACGAGCTCCGGCGCGCTCGACGCCCCCGAGCGCGTCCTCGCGAGCGATCGCATCCCGTCCCTCGACGCCCCCGTCCCGCGAATCGCCGCGCGCGCGCGCGCATTTCGTAGAAAGCGCGCGTCGGCGCGCGCGCGAGCGCTTCGCGGCGCGTGCGCGCGCATCGTCGCTCCGTGAATCATCGTTCAAAGTCGACGCGCGCGCTGGCAAAGATATGCCTCGTGCGCACGAATGCGACGTTCGCGCGCGCGCGGGTCGCGCGTCGAGGCGTTCGAGCGACGCGGGCGCGCGAAGGCGCGTTGAGCGAGCGTTTCGCGCGCGCCAACGGGTCGTCGCGCGCGAGACGCGGCGGCTTCTGGCCGCGATACGGCGGCGACAGCGCAGCACCATATCCACAAAGTTTGGTCTATGCGTAAACAGTGTCAGTATTTAGTGTCGATTTCGTCCATGTAGTGTCCGCCTTCTTCACGAACGCGCGCGAAGCGCGTCGACGCAGAAGGAGACGGGATCGGAAACATCGCTCGGGACCTCGATCGCGAGCGTGTTGACTCGTGCGAGATCGCTGGATGACGCGCGAAACGCGTCGATGGGGACGACGAACGAGCGCCCGCACTGGGCGTCGATTTCGTAGTCGGACGACGACGACCCCGGATCGAGACGGAATTTTCTGCCGACTTGCGTCTCGACGGCGGGAGTGAGGACGGTGCCGTTTCGCCATTGCTTTCGCGTGCGGTGACTGAGACCAATGATGAGCGAGACGTCGAAATTGTCCGTGCACGAGATGCGAATCCAAACGGAGACGCTCGAGACGTCGGCGAATGGCTTTGCCGATGTTTCACAGAGCCAGCAATGAAACGCGACGCGTCCTCGCGGCGAAAATTCGCCGCAGAGCGCAGACGAAGACTCCATACGCCCGTATCCTTCGCGGTTGATGACAAGCCAGCGATCGCGATACGGCAAAAGTGCCCATCCCGCGCCGAGGCCACCATCGTGAGGGAGGCGGTCCCGGAGCTTCCGATCGTGTTTCCAAAGGCGAGCACGAGCGCGGTGGGGTACGGGGAGAACGTGGACGTCGCCGGGCGAAAAGACGTGGATTACGAGGGTGAATTGTGCGTCATCGGACGCGAGACGAAGAATATTCCCGAGGAAATGAGTGAGGAAGACATCATCGCGACGTACGTCGGTGGGTGGACGATCGCGAACGACGTCACGGCGCGGGTTTTACAAAAATCCCATCAGCAGTGGTTTTTGGGGAAATCGTGCGATACGTTTTGTCCGCTCGGTCCGTGGATCGTCGGCGCCGCGAAACAGTCCGAGACGAACGACGACGGCGACGAAGACCGAGGCGGTGGGTTTACTCTCGGTTCACAGAGACTCACCACAAAGGTAAACGGTGAGATTCGTCAAGACTCGACGATTGATAAGATGATTTTCTCCGTCGCAAAGCTCGTCGCGATTACCAGTCGTCACCAAACGCTTCGTCCGGGTGACGTCTTCCTCACCGGTACCCCGCGCGGGGTCGGTGCCGGGTGTACACCCGTTCCGAAATTTCTTCGCGACGGGGACGTGGTGGAGATCGAGATCGAGGGCATCGGTGCGCTCGTCAATCCAATCATAGACTCGAGTTTAGTTTCGTGACGAAGGCGCGTCGGTCGGTTGTGGATAAAGAAGGAGATTCATTCAGCGTTCAGCGCGCGCCAGTCCACGCCGCGAGGACGAACCCGCGATACCGATACACGACGACGACGACGACGACGACCCGATACCATGTACGCGTTAAAGACATCGACGCCGCTCGCACCGACGCGTCGAGCGCACCGACGACAAAGAGAAGAGGTTAAAACCGCAGCCAAGGGTAGGAACTCTCGACTTCGAAACGCCCCGCAAAAAGCGCAAGACGACGCGGACGCGGCGGCGATCGAAGCGCGGGAAAAGCAAGCGCGCGGTGGTGGGAAAAGCAAGCGCGCGTCGGCTTCGGCGTCGGCGGCGTCCTCGGGGGCGTACGATAATAAAAAGTTGACGTAATATTATACGAGGTACTGCATCCAGAGAAAAAAAAACAGCTCGGTCAAAATCTTAACGAGCGGACCCGTACGAGCCATCCTTGCAAAAGTACGGCGTCTGAGGTGAACATCCCAAGTAGAACCACTTGGTGTCGTCGTCGACGGTCTCTTCGCTGTACACGATTGGATCGTAAACGACGGTAATGGTATCCGAGGTACCGTCGGCAAACTGTATATTTGTCACAGCGTCGATTTTGGCGGTACCAGTCGGATCGCCCGAGTCGTCGTATTCTTCCACTCGATTTCCGTCGTCATCGAGCTCGTGCAACTTTAGGACTTCGTACTGGTCGTCAAGAAACGTCACCTTTGCGCCTTTGAGCGCCCACTGCTTGTCTGAGCGTACGATCAAATCGACGGAATACACAGCCTTGGGCTCTCCCAGATCGAGTTGTATCCAGTTTTTCCCTGGAGACTTGCCCGTGCACGCGATGGTTGCCTTTGACCAGTTTGATTTTCCATCAATCGCGTTGGCCATCGGGTAACCGCCACGAACCGATCCAGAAGTGACGGTGGCGTCCGATGCGATGTTTGGCATCGATTCCAACCAGTTTTCATCGTACGTGTACGTTTCACCGAGTCCATCCGGATGGAGCTTTTCTTTTACGATTACCTCTGCCAAACACAGCCGTTTTTCATCAGAACCTTCGTGCTCGACGCGAATGTATCTCACAAACGGATCGTAGCACAAGTAGTCCTGTCCGTCAGAGGGTTCCAAGGCGGCGTTCGCGCGATCGTGGGAACATTTCGGCGTCTCTGCGATCGTCTCTTCGAGAGCAGTCTCGTCGCAAATCGGCCACGTGTAAGCCGCGACGCAGCCAGCGACGCCCGTCGGATCGAAAGCAGCCGCCACTTCCATGGCGAGACGCGCGGCATCCTCTGGATCGTCGTAGCTACCGCTCGTCAAGTCTCTCGAGACCGACGCGGCGTCGGCAACAGTACACACAGCGTCGGCTATGTTACCAACGTTTTCGATGACGAGCTCCGCGGTGCTCATTACGCCGCCGGCGACGTTGCTCGCGACGCACGCGGAGAGTCCACTCGCGATACAAATGACCACGTCCAAGGGACCGAGCACCATGTCCGTCGTCGTCAGCGCGCACGTGACTTCGTCCGTGGCGAAGCCCATGCCGCAATTGAACCACTCGTGGCCATCCACTACGAGAGTTTCCTGCCAGCACACGGGACCGACGCCGGTTTTGCCGTCGGGACACGACGGATAGCAGAGTCCCCAACCTCCGTCGGTGCTCGTACCGTCTGGACAACCGGTAATTTTCTCCTCCCCGATGCGAGAATACCAATCCTTCGCGCACACTCCATCGAAAAGATCGTTATCTTTAAACCCAGAGCAATCCGCGCGACACGTGGAGCACTCGTTGGGCCAAAGCGCGGGTTCGTATCCGGTGGGACAATTTTCGCGACACGTTCCGCCGCACATCGAGTATCCAGACGGACAATTCGTGCAGTCGTCAGAGCCGAGCAACTTTCGGCTCCCACCAGCGTGACCATCATCGGCGTCACCAATCTCCGCGCTCGCAGTCGCGGACGAACACGACGGCGACACACTCTTCCGACTTTTCGTCTTGTCGCTTTTACGCTCGCAGTACATCGGCGCCGTAGGATGGTCTTGATAATTCGCGTCCACGTCGGAGCATTTTTGTTTGCAGTCGTACACGGATGAGTGTTCGTATCCCGGTTTACACGGAGGATAACACAAGATCCCAATAGCGACGTAAGGATTCCCGTACGCGTCTTTGTAGCCGTCGCACTCGTATCCGATTTCCCCCGCGCCTCGCGTCGTCGTCGTCTTCCAACAAAAATCGCCCCCGCCCGACGCCACGTCGCCCACCGACGTCGCCACCGAACCCGCCAACGACACCCCATCCGCGATCAGCGACAGCGCACCACCGAGAGACGCGTCTTCGTTTTCCTTTTTGATCGTTCGTTTCGCCCGTCGGTCGGCGAGATTCTTTTTAAACAAACCGACAATGTTCGCCGTTCGAGCGTCTCTCTGCGCGTTGGCTTCTCTCTGCATCGCCAATTTCGATTCGTGCATCTTCTCTGCGACCGCGCGACCTCGTTCCCGTCGCCCGTCCGCGATTCTTCGGTGCATAAACTCCATCGCGGTGTTCCCGCGGTGCGCGAACGCGGACATCGACGCGAGGGCGACGACGACGATCAGAATTGCGAAACGTCGTTTGGTATGGCGTGGTCGTTGCTGACTAGGACGATTCTCATTCTCACCGAGAGCGTGCGCGTCGTCGATCGTCACGGCGCCGTATTTCGTCATCGATCGTCGTCGAGTCATTTATTTTTAATGTGACGGTGTGAGACGACCGGGAGACGTCGTCGCCGTCGCCGTCTGACGATGATGATGATGATGTTGATGAAGTTTAAAAAGTGAAAATATCTTTTTTGTTTTCCTCAAACAGACAGACAGTCAAAAGGATGGATGGTTGGCGAGGCGAGCGAGTGATTGGTTGGTCATGCCATTGGTTGTGCTAACTAACGTGTGATGATGATTACAGACGCGCGACAGACGGACGGACGCCCGCCTTTAAATGTACCGATTGGTTTCCGCGCCAAAGGTAACCGTCGTCGACGCGGCGACTCGCGCGGCGCGCAAAGCCGCGCCTCGCGGCGACGACAATCTTCGCTTCGACGCGGGCGCGCGCGCCGAGATCGACGTCTAGACGTCTCGAATCTTCGCCGCACGACACCGGACGAAACTCAATGTTCATCTTTCCTTGAATGGGGTGCGCAAGCTTTTCGAACGCATAAAACGACAAATCGAAATGAGGTACCGGACCACAGCAGATCTCTTGAGTGCCGTATTCGTAGTCGCACGGGCAAGTGTCGATGATTTTCACTTTGATGACGAGCGACTCATCCCAGCACCGCACGAACTCGTATTCAGTCGACGTAGCATTATCGCGCTTCGCCGGGCGCGCTGGAACCTTCCGTCCGTACGAATCGAGAGCGTCGGGATCGACTTCCCAAAAGCCGCGCTCGCGAGAATACTCGATTCGCCCACCGCTAAAGTCTTTCAGCACGAATCCGGAGACGCATCGTACCTCGAAGCACGACCCACACGCGCCTTCGTGGAGTTTAAGATCGTAATCCGCCACGGCAGCGACGGCATCGCGCGCGTAAGGTAGGTTCTCGTTGCTTTCTAGTCCCTCTCCTTTGTTGACAAAGCCGCACGCGTTGCCATAGAGGTCGCCAAAAATTTGTTTGGCGAATGTCTTCTTCCATGCGTCGGGGGCGTCGAAGTACGTCGCGCGAGCGCGAGACCACGATCCAACTGCCGCGTCTACTCGCACGGCGCGCGAAACAACGACGATGAAGGTCGTCAAAGCGATCGAGGCGCGCATGATTGTGAGCACATGTGCTGTCGTCGGCGTCGGTTACAATTCTCCAATGTCGAGTCGATCACGGCACGTACGCCGCAGCCGAAGCGACGTCGCCGTGTGTCTCGAAATACTCCACTAATGTCGCTAGAAATCTATCGCTGCTTACTGTGTCGCTATCGATGATGAGGCAACAGTGCTTCCGTGCCCGCGTCACGGCGACGTTCATGCGCCGACTATCGGAGAGGAATCCCACCTCGCCCGATGCGTTCGAACGCACTGCGCTGATAATGATGGCTTCTTTTTCGCGTCCCTGGAATCCATCGACGGTAGACACTTCCAGATTTTTGAGCGCGTCGTCTCTGGCGCGAAGTTCACGAAGCACCGTGACTTGACCGTTGTACGGCGTGATGACGCCGATGTCGTCCACGGCGACGTCGTGGCGAGCGACGAGACGCCTGACCACTTCCATTACCACCGCCGCTTCGTCGGGATTTTCTTTGCTTTCGCCATCCTCTTCTACGCGCTCGTCCATATCGCAGCCGGCGGTGTCGATCAAGAGTAAAACGGGAGGGTCGTCCTCGCCATCGCCTCGAAGTCGATGCGTCGCGACGGATTCCGCCGCAGTGAGCTTACCTTGGTACATCGCCTCCGAGGACCACGTCATGATATCAGCATGCATGCGATACTGCACGGTAAGCATACGAGCAACTAAATCGCCGTACATGTCGTGAAGCCGTTGAAAAAGCGTGTCGCTCAATCCTTTCGCCTGCGCTTTATCCGAGATCACCGTAGGCGGAAGCTGCAAATGATCGCCGGCGAGCACAGTCTTCTTACCTTTTAAGACTGCTCCCCAGCACGCGGCTTCGAGCGCCTGGGCGGCTTCGTCTATGACAACGACATCGAAATCTTGAAATTTCAACGTTCCCGACAGCGCTCCACTGAGCGTTGAGCACACGACGCGCGCGCCGTCGACGACATCCCTCATCGCCGCCTTTTGACGATTCCGTTCCTCCTTTGCTAGCACTCTCAGCTCCTTGCGAACTTCGTTCCGTTCGACGCGATCTTTTCTGTCGTTGAGCTTCAACAACTTTCTACGCAATATTTTGCTCTCCTTTGCGCAATCTTTAGCGAGCTTGCTGTTATCGCTCGCCAGGAGTTGTGCCTCGAGTGACGCCGCGAGCACGGACGGCAGCAATCTTGCCGGGTGACCGACGCGTACCAGGCGCATTTCGCCTCCTTCGGGAAGCTTGATTTTCATCAAGCGTTCGACTAAGTTGTCTATGGCTATATTTGAGGCCGTGCACGCGAGCACGCGAGAGCCGCGCGCGACTTCCTGTGCCACGTACTCGACCACCGCCGTCGTTTTGCCCGTACCGGGAGGTCCATGAATCAGTGCAAAGTCGACGCAGCGCAACGCGTGCTCGATCGCACCACGCTGCGACGCGTCTAAAGTGGTGTTGATCCATTCGACCTCTTTCCCAGTTTTCGAAACTCGAGGCTTGGAGTCCCCGAACGCGACGCCGACTAGATGCGCCCCCGGCTGTTTTGCGTCGCTCGAACCCCCATATTTCCCTACTCGCTCGACCGCGGAAACCAACCTTTTGTGCGTCGCCTCGTTGGATAACCGTTCTAAACGTAACGTGCCGCTGAGCTCGTCCGGCATGTCATCGCACGCGAGCTCGATTTGCGTATCCCGAATTCTATACACGACGCCGCTCGCCAGCGGTTCGCCCTCCGCCGAAGACTTATTCGGCCTCAAGCAAACCACATCGTGCGGACTCAGCTTATGCGGCGGCAACGGCAAAGCATCCGAACCATTCGGCCGACTCGCGAGCTCTAAAGTCACGATCGTCTGCCCGAGCAAACCGCCGCGAAGATCCGTCGCGGTCAATCCCAAGAGCGCTCGACCGCGTCTCGCCGCCGCCTCGGGAGATAGCCCTCGCAATATCTCCTGCGCCTGCGCCTCCTCGGCCTCGCGCTCGAGTTCGAGCAAATCCATCGTTTTCTTCGTCCAGCGCGCCAAACCGTCCCCATCGCTCGCGTCCTCGCCGAAATCGCGCAATTCCTCGAGCGTCGCCGAGACGCCCAGCCGTCGACGCAGCGCCTCGACCACGTCTTCGTC
>Ga0222719_10004991_pt1 | contig 11535 bp, 5 predicted proteins | sample C33_34DmetaG_FD_165039 | JGI IMG/M metagenome (GOLD analysis project Ga0222719, IMG submission 165039) | Estuarine water microbial communities from San Francisco Bay, California, United States - C33_34D | ecosystem: Environmental > Aquatic > Marine > Unclassified | place: USA: California...
CTTGACTCTCTACGCGCGAGTAGCCCTCGCGCATTCGAATTCGTAATCGATCTTGATACTCTGTGAGAATACCAAATGCCGCAACGCCACCGGACACTGTCACCAGCGAGGCGAGTTTGGCAGACGAAAAACACATCTCCGCGCCACCGATGCGATCACAATAAAATATATGGGCGGCCGCAAAGACAAGGACGGCTTGCAATCCCTTCATGACACCTGCACTCACGGCACCACCTGGATAATACTTGAGCGTATGAGAAAACGTTACGGAGTGGAGAAGGTTGGCCACCGAAAAGGATAACATGATGGTGGCTGCACTGTACCATGTAGTTCCAGCTTTGTTCATTGGGCCACCAATCAGTTCGTCCCATCGTGGTCTTGTGTACAAGAGTTGCCATATTCCGATAATGATGCAGGCGACGCTTCCCTGTATGGCAGAGTTTTGTCGAACCGAGAGTTTTTCAGTAGTCACTGTCATGATTGCTTCACTCATAACATAAGTAGAACCATGCAGGATGGAGCCTACTACCACCAGCACCGTTCCTCGTGCTACATCGGGGCCAAGGCGTGATGAATCCGACGCCGTGATTGTCAAGCCACCAAATACCAATACTACCGCAAGCCATTGCCAGATAGTTAGTAGTCGATGCAAAAAGATTCGACTAAAGACCGCTGTCCATATAGTGACACTGGAGTACACAATAGCAAAAACAGTTGGGCCTGCCATGCTGGCGCCTGTATAGTTCATGCCCTGTGCGACAATGTCAAACATGGAAATGCAGGTGGCCTTGATGACAACGGAGCGAGATGGCCATTGTATATTGTTGTATTTATAGTCATGAAAGAGAGTAATCATGAGTGATGATGGACCCAACGTATAGAAGAACATGTACTTTTGTGTTGATTGCAGGTGAGAATAGAGGGGCATTAGGCGAATAAGCGAGGCTATCGGTCAGGCGACGATTCCAATAAAGTGAATAACGCCATGCGCTACAAGATAAATACACCATTCTTCCTTACCAGTTGTGCTGTGGGGTCCGCCAATCCTGCCTGTTTACACAAGGTCATTATCAAGGGCTGGCAGATTCCCGATAGAACATAGAGGGCAGCGAGCGACAGTGTAATTGTTTTGGACGGCAGGGCATGATGGTGGGCCGAGGTAGAAGGCGTCATGACACGACCCTCTCTAGAATTCCATTCTTTCCCATCACTCTGGCTCATGTAATATTCTGACTCTTCAGGTACACTCGAGATCGAAGCCGCAGTACTCCTGCGTCGGAGGTCGGCGGAGAAACTTGGGTGGGACTTGGCAGACGAGTCGGCGTCGGCACGGGCCGAAGATGGACTGTATGCGTCTGTCGTTTTGGAGAATTTGGAGGGCTGCAAAGAGATAGCTGGTAACAAGAAGAGTGACAGTCGATAGTACCGCCTTCAATCGAATGAAACTTCGTGGACTTTAGTCCCGGTTGTTGTTGTGGCAACCTCTTTTATGTCTCTGTTGTTGTGTTCTCAATGGTTTCATTGTCGTTTGTCGAGGGAATTATTATTCGCGAAGGTTTTTGTGACTGTTTGATTCCCGCTTAATTGAGTCACATCTATGACGCATCAAGTATAACGTCATGTCCGAATCCGTTAGTCTATATACTCCTTCAGATACGTAGGTGATGAATTAATTCTTTCACGCCCGTCGATGCATGAACAAGCCCGACACACCGACACAACGTGACAAAAAAGATACTTTACCGTATTCGCACGTCAAGATCGCTTGTACGTTGTATCGCAATCGATCATTTGATTCTATTAGAGCAGATACAATACTCTCGATTGCCTCCTTGCTTCCTTTCATCGCTCTAGGTCGTACACATCAAATCAAAACTTTCCTGAGGATTTTCCATCACACAGGACACATAAAACGAAAGACGACTGTTCATAGTCATCGAATCAACCGTCTGTTTGATTTCCTGTCGAGCTTGTAGCGTGTGTGTGTGCATCTTCTTTTGATTCAATAGTGTCAACGACGAATCAAGAGACGACTTCACACTCTACAACAACCAACACAATTCCGGGCCGAGAACAATTGACGAATAGCCGTGGTTCCCGCGCTCGTAGCAGCGGTGGCCGCGGCTACTATTATTCCAACAACTCTTCAGAAAACAAGAAGAACTCGAACTCAGAAGCTGCCGGTGCAAGCAACTCATTGTCGTCAAAACTCGCAAAGTGGACGCGTAAAGTACAGCAAGGTATTACCTGTGGAGCTACGTTACCATCTGGATCGTTGTTTACGGGAGAAGAAGCCTACGTAGACGACCGAGACGAAGAAACAGTCAAGAACTCTAATACTACCATGGATCATCGAGAACGTCCGACTCCGGAAAAGCCTCCACGAACAAAGGCAATGGGCAAGAAGGTCGACTACCATAACCAATATCGCAGCCACTCGGGTGAATACGAAGACCATCACACTCTCGCCACGGCTACGACCGCTTCGGCTACTATCAGTTACTCGACCGACCAAGGAGATGGATCGGATGTCAGCGAGGCAGGCATGGAGGTCGTCATGAACAAGGAAGACACGACCACCCTTGACGGGGTGTTGATCGGTCGCAAGGCTGAGCCGTACGTGTCACATACCTTCCAGGCCGGAAAGCACACATTTACGGTTGACAAGCGATATTCCATGACCCGTGTTATTGGATCAGGTGCCTATGGTGTAGTTATCTCGGCAAAGGATAAAAAGTCGAACCAAAGCGTGGCAATCAAGATGGTACCCAAGGCATTCTCGGACGAGATTGATGCCAAGCGGATCTTGCGCGAGATCAAGCTCCTTAATCATTTTCAACATGACAATATTGTCACCTTGATTGATATGATGCCACCAAATGTCAAGTATCTTGAGGATTTTACAGATGTATACCTCGTGACCGACCTGATGGAAACGGATTTGCATCGGATTATTTACTCCAAGCAGAAATTATCCATCGATCACGTTCAATACTTTGTTTACCAAGTCCTCCGTGGGCTCAAATACATTCATTCTTGCAACGTTCTACACCGAGATCTAAAGCCATCAAATCTTCTTGTCAATTCAAATTGCGATCTCAAGATTTGCGACTTTGGACTAGCGCGTGGTATTCGCAATGCGGCAGACGAAGATCCTTCTTCGGCATCGCACGGTACCATGCTGCTCACGGAATACGTTGTTACGCGTTGGTACCGAGCTCCAGAAATTATGTTGGCCTGCCATGAATACTCGTACCCCATTGATGTTTGGAGCGTTGGTTGCATCTTTGCTGAACTCATTCTGCGTAAGCCGTACTTTCCGGGAGACGACTACATTGATCAGGTTCGTAAAGCTGTTGACGCTGATATTTATCGTTCAGACTTTTCTGTTTGCCGTATCTTACCCACTGCTTTGCTTCTTATTTACAGCTTACCATTATATCCGAAAAGATTGGAAAGCTTCCCGAAGCCGACCTCGACTTTGTGACTTCAGAGAAAGCCAAGCGATTCATGAGAAAACTACCAGACAAGGTTCCAGTTCACTTCTCTCTTCAATTCCCCGGAGCTCCATTAGAAGCTCTTGACGTGATGCGAAAGATGCTGGAAATTCACCCTGGTAAGCGTATTTCAGTACAGGATTCGTTGCAACACCCATTCTTTGGCCCGCTTCACAATCCAAATGATGAACCTGTCTCGACTCGTGCGTTCGACTTTAGCTTTGAGGACGAAAAGCTTTATCGTTTGCGGCTACAAGAACTCATTTGGGAGGAATGCGGAAGCTTCCGACCTTCCTGTCTTCCTGTAGCGACCAAAAGAGACGGTACTCGAAATACATCGAACAAGAAACCGAGAAAAGAACCATAGAAAAGGAACAAACTTCATCGCCGAATCTCAATCTGAACCTTGACGACCTTTCATTGTAGTCTTTATCTTTACTCATCAACTGCAACACTCGTTGTTAAATGCATCTACATAGTTTAAATCTGCATACACTTCTTATTTAAAGTAGATACTTAATAGTGTGTACATGGATATACTTCTAGCAACGAGTTGCCCTTGGTGTCGGTAAGACATCGTTCGCACTGCAATTACAGGCCAGAAAGTCCAAGAAGGAAGATTCAATCCTCGGCCGCCTGTGTCTTCGCTGCTCTTTGAGCGTAGCATACGCAATTTGTTCTGCGTTTCGCTGTACGGCACGGAGAATACGCCGGTCAAATTCTTCGCGTTTGACTTTTTTGCGATGACATTTTAGAGCGTACATCTCCGCCACTTCATCCTCCACAAGACCCATCACGTCTTCAATAGACTCTTCAGAATGATCAATTTCTTTAAGAATGTCATGTAGCATCTTCGTCATTTTGCGCTTATCATTTGCCTTGCGACGGTTTTCCATGAATTCTGAAAATGCATCCTTGTGAATCAATTTTTTGCGTAGATGACTCTTGATCTTTTTCAAAATCTCTTTCTCGCCATCGTTTGTATCAAGATCTTTTGGTTCTTTGGACGACACTCCTTCTTTAGATTCTTTCCTAGACTTTGAGCCAGATGACTTTGCCATCTTCAGGTTTCCATCAACCTCCCCCTGCTCAAGGAGAAAGCTTGGGATATCATCATGGGTAGCCTTAGCCTCTTCGTCTTTTCCATCGCTCAACTGAAACTTTGCAGGTTGCTTTTTCAACTGAGCTTTATGATCAGAAGAAGATGCATGAACATCTTTTTTTGTGACTTGACGACTAGTGTGACCTCTGTTGGACGAATGACTGTTCTTCAAGTCAGCAAATTGCACCTTGTTGCTACACCTGGACTCTGAATCACAATGGTGCCGGCCAATGCTGGTACTTGTACGAAGTATAGAGGGCCTCGACATATCCCCGACACTTAACGCCAAACTTCGGCAACTTCGTGGAAGAGGGTCAAGAGTTCTGTTTCTTCGTAAACCAAAGGGCGCAAACTTTGGGGTTGACTCAAAGAGAGCTTTCGTGTCGTGTTTTGGCAACGGCTCCTTTGTAGAAACTGTCTTCTTACCATCTTGTTTAACAAACCATTTTTTCATCTTGAGCTGCTTCTTAGTCTTCCTTGGACCATTCCTTGACGGACTGACACTGCGGGACCTTTTGATAACCGCGATTTCTTTGTCCTTCAAACTCCTATGGGGGTTTGTCGAATATGAAAGATTTCGAGATAGCTCAGCAGGTGGAACTGAAACTGGCTTACTCTCGGTCTCAGTCATTTGCGGCAATTCGTCGAGGCCAGCTGTTTGTCCATCCGCATCTTTAGTGCCATCGTTGCTGAGACCCGAAGAACAGTAGGTTGCAGTTTCGTCCCCACTTTCACCCTTAGACACCAAAATTTCCGCAGAGAGGCTTTTCTGCTGTTGTAGATTAGAAAAAGGGTGCGGCAGATGGCTGATCAATTGTTTTGCCAGATTTTTTCGATCGGTCTTAGTTGGCTGAACCAAAGCCACCTCCACACCTGGTGTAGTTAATTCCAGCTCCTCGTCGGAGCCACCACTGCCAGTATCGCCGGCACCACCGACGATAGTCTCTCGAGCTGGATTGGTCCCAAAAGCGAGAGTCTCAACTTCTGTCGGGAATATCATGACTTCATGACACGGATTGTCGAGCAATTCCTGGAGTGCCGTCGTGGTTCCTTGCTCATTACCATGCAACAACACATGGTGTAGTTGACCAAGAGGACCAGTTTCCGAACACGTTCCCGGAACAACCATTTCTTCTTGAGACGAATGAGCTTCTAGAGTGGTCGCAATTTTATTGACTCCTCTTTCCATTGTTTCAGCTGGTTTGTCATTTGAGCTCCTCGATTTCGAGCTGGTTGAACCGTTCGCCGACACAACTAAAGAATTCGCGGAGAGCGACCCGCAAGTCGTCGTGCGACGGTGTTCCGTTCTTTTTCCACGAGATTCACTTGTTGTCGGCAGCGGCGTCGGAATCAGGTCTTCTGAAGGGCGCCTATTGATAGTGAGCTCTCCCTGTGTTTTGTGTAAATCCGCTGATTCTGATCGCATACGTCGACCCAGAGGTCGCGCCTTTCCAAGTGCAAAGCTGGCCGACTTTGTAAGTCCTTTCTGAGATGAAGGAACGCCCCCAAACAAACGTCGACGTATAGTCATACTATCTTCGTGCTTTGTCGACTTGTTGCTTGTCTTCTTGTCGTATTCACTTTCCGTTAGTATTTCATCGTCGCAGGTGACGGCTCGAAGGTTAAGGATCGCGGTTGGCTGTGGAGAGCATACTTCAACGCGAATTTTTTGACCATCAGCTGTATACAAACTGGGAAGCCGCGCGATGGCAACTTTTGCATCCTGTTTTATTTGAGTGAGCGGAGGAAGATTGCGCGCCGACTGGTCAGCAGCCATATCGCAGGGATGATCCGAAGTGGTCTGGTCTGAGTCTGAGACGTCGACGCCAGATGTTTTTGTCTTTGCCTGAGACTCTTCCGTAATGATCTCGATATCCTCACATTCGTCACCAGCTGGCTCAGTTTTTACGGGACGGACCTTGTCTCTGAAAAAGTTTTTAACTTGCGCGATTGACGATTTCTGACTCTTCTGCGCACTCTGCAATGCAGTTGTGTCGGTACTTTTCGTTTTTCGGAGAAGATTTCCTGTCGCAGACCGCTTTGACATTGGAGTGTTCTCTTTTTCGCCCTTCTCTTTTTTACCTGACGATAAGTGCAGGTTCAAATGAAGCCCTCGACGCTTGAAGGATGCTGCTGATTCTCGCTCGGCAGCAATTTGTGCAGGATTTTGCAGGTTGAAATCATTGTGTGCCGTCGCTTCCTGCGAAGCTTCGGACCTTTCGGTCCCGTCGGGAATAATGGCAGAAATTTTACCCTCTGGTTGATCCCGTGAGGAAGATATTTGTGTTATACTGGCCCTCGTGGTCTTTTCGGTTTGTCGGTTTTCTGGTTGGCGTTTGTTGTCACGCCTTGTGCTCGTCCTTGAACGCTGTCTTGTATTGGCAGGTATCAAGGGGTGAACATAATTTGCACCGTCATTTAGTGGAGGCGGAGTTTGCCTCGACTTTTGGCGAGAAGTAGATCGTTGTTGAGCATCAAAATCCTTGGATTGCCGTGTATCGGTGGGAACCTCCCACAGTCGTAGCCCATTCCACAATTTGTCGACGCCCCAACTCTCACTTTGATCGTTGAAGACGATTTCAACTTCATCCTCGGAAGATTTGCGTTCACGTCTAGAATGCCTATGATCGTTTCGTCGTTTTTGCTGCATGGTCTTACTTCGCTCTAGAGCTTGGGCGATCAATTTCTCTTTTAAGATTTGCTTCGCTTTCTGGTTGGCCATACGATCGACCATCTTTCTCTCTTGTTCCGTCATCATGCGTCCTTTGCCAGCATCACCTCTTCGGCCAGATCTTCCTATCCGCACAGTTGATCTCCTCTCATCATCTCCTGATACTCGTAGACGTCTTCTATAATCGTCGTTCTTGAGAATTCGGTCCTCAAGCTCCGCGACTCTTGCTGCCACACGCTCTTTGATCTTTCTTCGAAGCCATTCAGGTCGCGGCGAGTCAATGTCAAAGGTAACGGAACTCGCTTGCGGTAATATCGAAGGAAGCCCAGGATCTTGTGAAATTACAGACCCGGAAAGTAGTGACTCTTCTTCGCGTTCGCACCAATCGGGCTCCTCTTCAAAGCCTTCCGAGTAGGAAGGGCCAAACGGAGCCTTTGTGATTGTGTCAACGAACCTATCAAAACCCGTGTACTCGTACTGATCGAATGTAAAGCTCCCACTAAACGAAGGACTTCCAGAGAAGGGGGAGTAGATAGAAGAACCTGAGCCCGAGAAAGAGTCGGAGAATACAGTCTCGAAGCCGCTGTCGGACGCACTCGGTAACACCTGCAATTTGTCGTGCAGATCCTTCCGGTCTCCAAAATACTTTGCCATTGTCGTTCACTTGTGCGTTCTAAAGCTAGTAACGAAATCGGTCTCTTCTTGCCTATCTTTGCCTTTCTTTCTCTCTCTTGTGAGTCTACGGGTGTTGCTTGAATGACTTCTTCGTTGATTTGAGGCAAGGTATCTCTGGTCACATTGTTTTCACGGTTTGAAACCGTCGGCTTGTTGTGGCGATAGCTTTTTGGCGGTATCCTCGGCGATCATCGGGCACCGCGACACGCGTCCGGAACACCTGATGCTAAGTAATCGATATTTTGTTAAATAACAAATATCTTAGTGGCATCAAGATTCAATGCGAGACAAGGATACTTAGGAATAATACGGCGATAACGTGACGTCGCCGTTCGGCATCTGATCCCTAGCTCTAATGCTATGGATAAATTATACCATACCCTACCCTAAGGTAGATGCCCCAAGTCGGGATCTCTCAACTAATTTTCTTGTGAAACAAAGACGAAAATCGAAAGGGATTGTGGTGGGAAAGACAAATGTGTTCGTCTATTTACTCTTATTTACTTCCTGCAGCAAAGTTCCGAGAGGAAGAAAATCGTGGAGAACCACAGGTTCCTGCCTTCAAGTCCAGAAGCTGCTTCGCTACATCATCTTTTGTATGTGACAGTGCTTAGACAACCATACTGGCGGCCTTTTCCTTGACGTCTTCGATGTTTCCAACCATGTAGAAGGCACCTTCGGGAAGATCGTCGTAGTCTCCGTTGATAATCTCCGAGAATCCCTGAATGGTATCATCAAGAGACACGAACTTTCCGGCGGTACCGGTAAAGACTTCGGCGACGTGGAAAGGCTGAGACATGAACTTTTGCACCTTACGGGCACGAGCCACAGTGAGCTTGTCGTCTTCAGACAACTCATCCATACCAAGAATAGCAATGATATCTTGCAAACCCTTGTAGTCCTGAAGAAGCTTTTGCGTCGCACGGGCAACTTCGTAGTGTGTCTTACCAATCACACGGGGGTCAAGCATACGGGACGTGGAATCCAAAGGATCGACAGCCGGGTAGATACCAAGTTCGGCAATGGAACGAGACAACACAGTGGTCGCATCCAAGTGAGCAAAGGTGGTGGCAGGAGCAGGATCGGTCAAGTCATCAGCAGGCACATAGACAGCCTGGACCGAGGTAATCGATCCCTTGGCGGTCGAGGTAATACGTTCCTGCAGTCCACCCATATCAGTGGCAAGAGTGGGCTGATATCCGACAGCAGAAGGAATACGTCCAAGCAAGGCCGACACTTCCGAACCGGCTTGAGTGAAACGGAAAATATTGTCCACAAACAACAACACATCCTGTCCTTCTTCGTCACGGAAATACTCGGCAATGGCCAATCCAGTCAAGGCGACACGAGCACGGGCACCAGGGGGTTCGTTCATCTGTCCGTAGACCAAGGCGGCCTTGGAACCCTCGGTAGATCCAGTTTCCTTGTTGATCTTAATGACACCACCTTCAATCATCTCGTAGTACAAATCGTTACCTTCACGGGTGCGCTCTCCAACACCAGCAAAAACAGAGTATCCACCGTGGTTCATGGCAATGTTGTTGATAAGTTCCATGATAACGACGGTCTTTCCGACACCAGCACCACCAAAGAGACCAATCTTACCACCCTTGGCATACGGGGCCAACAAATCGACAACCTTGATACCAGTGACCAAGATATCCTGTGTCCTACCCTGTTCGCTAAAGGTCGGAGCTGATCGATGCAAGGGAGCATACTTTTCCTTCTTCTTGTCGGAAAAGATGGGTCCCTTCTCATCGACAGGTTCTCCAATGACATTAATAATACGTCCCAGGGTATCGGGACCGACGGGCACCTGAATGGGAGCGCCAGTGTCGGTACACTTTTGCCCGCGAACCAATCCATCGGTGGACTCCATGGCAATGGTACGGACGGTATTTTCTCCCAAATGCTGCGCGACTTCCAAGACCAATCGTTCCTGTCCCTTGGGGACTTCTACCTCCAAGGCATTAAGAATCTTTGGCAACTTTTCATCGAATTGTACATCTACGACGGCTCCAATGACCTGTGTCACCTTACCGGCTGACCAGGCAGCAGAAGTGCTGCTGTAGGCACGAGTGCCTCCTGTCGTTCCAAAATATTAATAGTATTTGCAAGAGGAAACCCATCAAATATGAATAATAATAGCGTTCGGAAACGAGCATATCGGTGCGTTGTGTGTTGGATCGGAATACACGGAAAAGTCCAGCAAAGCGGCCAACGAATAGAAAGGAATAATGACAAAGAGAGTTAGTTAGTTAGTTCGTTAGATTGTGTGTTTTTGGCATATGCATTGGTTGATCCATCGATGGTACCAAACAAGCGCCACCACTTCCTCCACGGCTTTTGCGCCAGTCTCCTCACCGCGTGGGGTATCGCGAGGTTTTGGGTCATGAGCCATTGGCTGCGGAATCCTTCCTCGCGAAGCCTCGCGGTGAGGGGTGTGTGTGGGGGTCGTTTGGGTGTTGTTTTTGCCACTCGAGAGTCTTGTCCTGTTCCACAAAGCCTCTCTATTTCACAACATTACTAGTTTCGTTTGATTGTAATGTTGATACGTACCTACTTGAGCTAACCGACGGGCGGCAAACATGGTGAACTGTCGTGCCTTTCTCCAAAGCGAATTGTGCAACAACTGTGCTTGGTCGGCTTTTTTGGGTGGCGATTCCTTTCTATAGTACTCAAAAGACGTACAAATGTACGTAGATCAGGCTTTTACGCTCCAAAGATCCTTTCTCTTCCGTCTGTCCGTATATACGTCTACGCACGATCCTACGGTAAACCCAACGAGAACAACAACACGAGCTATCTTGTAGATAAAGTGCCGATAGCGGATGACGAGCCTCTCAATGGTAGCCGCTGCTGCAGCACAGCGAACCTCCGAGAGACTCCAAAAAAATAGACCCCAACACTGCGTCTTACAACAGTTTCTGATTAATCGACAACAATTACTATCGATTAAACACATCCATCCCTCACGAATCATGTTGAGTCGATCTCTTCGTCAAGTAGCTCGTCGCAGTGCCAACAGTCTTCGATCGTTGAGTTCGGAAGCGGCACCGGCGGCCACAATGGTCAAATTGAATTTGTGTTTGCCACACGAAGCCATCTACGATGGAGCGGAAGTCTACTCCATCATATTACCTGGTTTGTCGGGAGAATACGGTGTTACCGCGAACCACGTACCCTACGTGGCACAGTTGAAAGCGGGTGTCGTACAAATTTTGCACCAGGAAACTACGGCCGCGGCGGATGCCGAAAAGTACTTTATTCCAGGAGGATACGCCTTGACGCATCCGGATTCTACAACGGTACGTTCGAATAGAAATTGTGCTTGTGTTGCAATACGTGTGGTTTGCGGTTTGAGGAAACAGGAGGAGATGGTGGATTTGTGACTCGGAAAGATTGCGGCGAAAAATGATCTTTGGCAGGGGGTACCTATCTCACCTAAAATCTTTTTTTAATTAAATATTTATTCAATATTTGTTACAGGACGTGGTTGTTCCAGAAGCTGTCAAGCTAGACGATATTGATTCCGCTGCCGTTTCCAAACAGTTTGATCAAGCCAAGGCAGCCTATGGTTCTGCCTCCGC
>Ga0222719_10004992_pt1 | contig 11535 bp, 32 predicted proteins | sample C33_34DmetaG_FD_165039 | JGI IMG/M metagenome (GOLD analysis project Ga0222719, IMG submission 165039) | Estuarine water microbial communities from San Francisco Bay, California, United States - C33_34D | ecosystem: Environmental > Aquatic > Marine > Unclassified | place: USA: California...
TAAACTGTTTGATAGATTTATTTTTCATTTGGTCTCCGATACTTGGGGGTTGGTGAAACATTCTTCATGTACGATTTCATCGTCACGATACAGACAGATGCTTGTGCTAGGTGTGAGACACAAGCCAGTGGAATAATCGTTGTTGTTGACTATCTCGATCATGTCGCCATTCAACAGATGCCATTCAACAATGTCTCCATTGGCTCGGATCTTTGTGGCAACAAGGGTATTCCCACTCGTTACCTGCTCACAGAGCATTTGACTTGCAATCTTCAGAATGTGTGCTTGGATATTGATGTTCATTTTGTCTCCTGTTCATTGGCAATCTCGATAACGTCATAGCAATCTTCACAGATGTTGTCTCCATCGCTATCTACAATCATGTAGCCGATTTTTGTTGTGTCTCCACAACAGTCGCATGGGTATTCTTTGTCGAGCCAGTTGGTTGGTAATATCATTTTGTCTCCAGTAATTCGATGTCTTGGAACATCCAGTTGGTAAAGGTTGTGGTCTCGCCAGTGTCGATACACTTGGCTTTTACTACACGTCTGCCATGTGCTACAAACGAGTCTCCGATGATGATGTAGGTTCGCTTGGGTTCTCCAACGTCTGCGAAACGGAATAACATGCCTTTATAGGCTTGACGTACTTGTAATGGTATCATAAGGTCTCCGAGTTTTCGTGTCTAAGGATGATTGGAATGGCGAAAGCCATGATGATAAGGCAATAGCCTACCATTTTGAGTGCTGTCATGTTGTCTCCATGTATTGTGGTTAGTGTTTATAATGTAACCCATTCATTTTCATTTGTCAAGTTTTTTTTGTTACTTTGTCGGACAGATTTTGACCGACCCATTAACCCATCGTATCTCTCGACCTTTGTAAGTGATGAACGCATAGTTGCGTTCACCTGTGGGATCATGTTGTGCTGTGAAACTCTCATACAAGCGATGCCATCGTTTGCCACCATTGATCTGAACCATTTGGTCTGTGGGGATTCTCGAACCAAAGCCATCTTGATTCATTGCTCGGTCAATCGAAGATTGCAACAAGGGATTGGATTTTGTCTTGGTGATTTGGATCTTCATTTGGTCTCCTGTGGTTTGATTGGGAACGCTCCGAACATTGCGACTTCTCCGAGTTCTTCGACCTCGCCTTGTGTGACGTTGTATGCCTTGATCATGTGGATACCATTTCGGGGGCAATAGTAATACTCGGATGTGGCGATGAAAGTCTCTCGGAACAATCGGAATAAAGTGCCTTTGGTGATTTTTTGAATGTCCATGTTGTCTCCGTTGATTGGTGATGTATATAATGTAACCAGTTGAGATTGATTTGTCAAGGAAAAAGCGTCACTTTGACGGTCAGATTTTGTCCGTTTGTTTAACTCTCCGATGGTAGCGAGCGACTAGCCAATCAGTAATCGCTATCGACCAAGCGACACCGTAAAACCCGACACAGAACCAAAAGACTGCTTGCAATGCTTGAATGTCTGTCATTCTGTTCTCCCGTTGTAGTCTAACTCGTAGATGAATGATTGATGGTACTCGTCCATCGTTCCTGTCCACCAAAAAGGTTCATCGTCATGATGGTCGATAAACTTGATCGTCAAGGTTCCGTCGTTGTTCTTGGTGGTCTCCATGATGCTCCAGTGACCTGCTGTCTCGTGGGTTAATCCCATGACGATGTCTCCAGTGTCTGGAGGGATTGGTTGCTTGCTCATTTTGTCTCGACTAATTCAGATGTTGGGCTTGTAACTGCCATGAGCGATGGGATCTCGTGTAACCACGTTTGACCGATGCGTTCGGGGATCATGTCGTCACGCAAGACTTGGATTTTTGCTACGCCACGATGACCGAATGTTGTGGGTGGGTCGATCTCGACGACCATCGCTAGGAATACACCTTTGTCGGTGCGTTTACAAACTATGTCGCCAAGAGCGAATTCATGACAGGGTTTAACTTGATTGAATGTTTTCATGTTGTCTCCATGTTTTGTGGTGATGTAAGTAAGGTAACCTATCCAATCAGATTTGTCAAGTAAAAAAGGAAACTTTGACGGTCAGTTTTTGACCGTTTGTCGTAAGAAGTCGATAAACCCGACAACGTCTTGGGTGGTAGTGGTCGAGTGTCCACGCACCCTAGCACACCCATAACGGAAAGCAACGCCAACAACAGAGCCACTTGGGGCGAGATAGTACCATTCTTTGGTGTGTCCACTCTCATTGCCCCAATCACTGTATTCTTCTCCGAGAGACTCGACACAATCTTCTTCTTCGAGACTGTGTAAAAAGTCAAAGCGACCATCGGGCAATAGCAAGGACTGCGAGTGTTGCGAGAGAATGTGGTCGATGTTGTGCGTGCCTGTGGTCGATGTTGTGGGACTAATGCGTTCAAAAGTCATTGTTGCTCTCCTTGTTGTAGTAGTTTGTAGTGCCATGTGAACATGTGTAAGATTTCGATGGTTGGGGTGTTCGAGTTGACTTTGTGTATCTTGATGACGTTGTTCTTTACGGTTTTGTCGCCACTTGGGGCGACGGTGTTGTATCCCTTGACTATCACGATGTCATGTGGGTGCTTGACACGCATCCAAACAGAGCCTATGGGGGGTAGGTAGGTGGTAGTCATCGAGTCTCCTGTGTGACTGGTGTCCATGCCACTCGCAAGGCAAGTGCCGATCTCCACCCACTCTTGGTCTTGGGGGTCATGCCCTTGGTCATCACCTGTTTTCGGGCTTGGTGGTAGTGCGTTACCATGATGATTTTTTCGGGGTTTTGGTTGTACTGATAGAGTTGTCCGATTTGTGGTTGGCTCATGTTGTCTCCATGACTTGATGTTGATGTTATAGAATGTAATCGGTTTGAATGGATTTGTCAAGTAAAAAAGCAAACTTTTTTTCGTATCTCGATAGCAAGGGGCTTGTAGCATACTCTCCTGCGTGGGTGGGTGAACGGATGCCCACCCCTTGGGGGTGGGACTTGGACAATCCTAGTTTTGGGCTAGGATCTTCATCAAGTAGTCTTTTGGTGTCGAGCCATCGGACAATGTTGCTGTGTGAACAGCATGAGCATTGTGCTGAACAGCCGAGCCTTGCGACATGACTTGGAAGAACAACATGCCAATCTCGGACGGTAGGGTCACAAAGTATTCTGCGACATTGACGACTTCAGTTGGGTCAAGTTTACGGTCGAATACCTTTGATTGCTTGAACCGTTCAATCAATGCGTTGTGGTCATTGATCTTGAAGTCTTTTGTGAGATTGTGCTTGCCACCTAAGATATCTTCGACAGTCACGATCTTGTTGTAGTTTTTGGTGTAGTCAACCAAAGCGACTGCTGCCTCGAACCCAACGAATGAAGTGGCAAGGTGGTACAGGACACCAGTAGACGCAAGGTTTTTCATGTCTTGACTTGCAATTGTCTTGGACAATCGTTCCCATGAACGTCTTGATGGGTAAACCTTGTTAGGCTCGTAATCATCGTTGTGTTCAAGGTGATTGTGTTGGTCATTGATGAAATCCCAAATGACTTGGTTGACGTTACCATCAGCCCATGACAACCAATCTTCTACGGTTGGTTTTACGTCAAAGACAGTGTAACGGTCGAGTTCTGCAGGATCCATCTCACCGACTTGATATTGATCTCCATGATCGCCACCACCGTTGACACAAGCAAAGATGACTGTGTCGGGGTGTAGGGTGTAACCTGCGATCTTGCGAGAGTCGCATAACTCGAAGATGCCTTGACGCACCTCCATAGTAGCACGGTCGACCTCGTCGAGGAACAGGATGACAGGGTTGTTACAGGCATTGTGGAGCCATTCGGGAGCAAGCCATTGAGTGACATTGCCCTCGACTTTTGGAAGTCCGAGCAAGTCGCCCTCAGTCATCTGAGAAGCACGACGTTCAACAACAGGCAAGCCACGTTGTTCTGCGATTTGGTAGACGATAGTGGACTTACCGATACCGTGGCGACCACGGATCAAGATAGGGAACTTTGCGTCGATGATAGATGGAAGAACAGAGTTAAGTACAGCATATGAAATAGCCATGATAATTTACCTTTGGTAAGAGTTGAATGAAAAGACGTTGTGTCTAGTGTAATTAGTGTAACACAACGGTTAATGTTTGTCAAGAAAAAAGTGAAAGTTTTTTTTGGGTCTCGACCCAATGGGATCAATAGGCTAATTCGCCATTGATTTCAATCTCATCATAGACGATCTCCACGTTAGGGGTTGAATGTTTGAATAGACAGGCTGATAATAACAGTAGCAACGTCATGTTGTCTCCATGTTTATTGGTTGATGTTTGAATGATGTAAGTAATGTAATGTGTTTGAAACGATTTGTCAAGTTTTTTTTGAAACTTTTTTTTGTGTCTCGGTGGAATGGGAACTATCGCATCAATTCTGCTCTCAGTTTTTTGTGTTTGTCGGTCAGTTGCCCAAAGCAAGGGTGGTTTGTCATTGTCTTGTCCGTAATCATGAGCAAAGCAGGCTCATCCTTGATGTTCTCGACATAGTGAACAATCTTATCCCATTCTTTCGAAACAATACCAAAGGACTTACCTGTGGGAATGTGAGTGATGTTCCAGTATCCACTGTAACGAGATCGCGTGCCTTGTTCGATCTCCTCGAATTCTTCAATAGGTCGGTGGATCGCCATTGGGTACTCAACACGTCCTGTGATGTTCTCGATGACTTGGACACCAGTTTGGTGTCTCCACACTCTCAGATTGATTGTGTCTTTTCTGCTCGGTTGATTCATGTTGTCTCCATGACTTGATGTTGATGTTATAGAGTGTAATACGTTTGGAATGATTTGTCAAGTATTTTTTTAACTTTTTTTATCATCCCCAAATCTTCGGAAGATTAGCACAAAGTTTTCAAACACATCGAACATATTGGGCTTGATTGAATAGTCTCTGTTTGTTATGGTATCCTTGACTACCCAACCAGTGGGGGTGGCTTGTAGGACTATCACTGGGCTATTCTGAAACCACATGAGATCGCCTACGGACACGTCCGAGTAGTGTGCCATTATGCGTTCTGCTGTCTTTTGACCTTTTTTGAATGGCTTGGCACATCGCTTGCAAAGGTCGATGGTGTGGTCAAACTTTTTTGACTTGTGGTAGCCGTCGCATTGTACGCAATACAGTTCCATATTCGCTCTCTAAGGGGTTTTGGATAGGTGGGTAGGGGCATGGTAGCCATACCCCATTTAAAAGGCTTACAGAGCCTTATGGCTCCATGATAAGGATACGTTCGTTTGTTGTAAAGTACGGACGTTCTGCGTATTCGGGTGTGGTAGCCCACATACGCTGACACTTGCTAGACTTTGGCTTTGGGGCTTCCATGTCGGTAAGCACGATGTGACCGTCGAAGTCGCCACGTTTGTTGACGTACTCGGTGGGTGCGTCAAAGTTTGTACCACCACACAGGACACGTTCGAACGTGTGCTTTTTGCCTTTCTTCCACACCCACACTTTGCTTTCGTCAACGTCGGTGTCAAAGGGGATGATGGTGAACTCGGCATACTTGGCAAGGCTCGACAGTTCCGAGAAGAACAAAGCAAGCATCTGATCTGATACCGAACCCGACTGGTCGATAGAGATTGCAATATTGGCACGTCGAGTCACTCGCTTGCCACTGTGGATGTACGGAAATCGCTTGTTGATACGTCTAGGGGTAGATCGCTTGTTGGCACGTTGGCTTGTCTTGATAAAGTATCTCAGAACCTTTCGCCAATCCACCTTTGGTGTGATAAAGTCTTGGATAGCCTTACGAGTGGACGCACCGATAGTACCCCAACCACGTCCGTTTGAGTTGATCTCGTCAACAGCATCTTTCATGGCTTGTTTCAGACGTTCTTTGGCAACGTCACGCATGGCTTGCTTGGTTTCTTCATCAAGGTTGCTTTCGCCACCCCAACCACTGTGGTCATCAAGGGTGTCGGGCAATCCACTGCCACCACCTTGACCTTGACCGTCACCGTCGCCATCGGATGGGTCGCCATTGCCACTTTCGCCATCTTCGGGCTTGTTGAACCGTTCATCTTCTTTGAGCATCTTGAAGTAGAACTCTGCCGACTGACCCAATGGATAGTCTTGGAACGGCTCACGAGTCGGAAAACAGCCTTGTTCGGGCAATTCGTCCATAAGGTGTGAGTTAATTGCAAGGTCTGTGGCGATGTTCCACATTTTGCTCATGCCCTCGGACGGTAAGCGACCTGTGACATGCTCAAAGATCAAGTGATAAAACTCGTGCTTGAGAACACCACTACGTTGCTTGACAGTGAGAGACAAGAAGAAGTCGGGATTGTAGACCATCTCGAACTGACCATCGTCAGTAACACGCACACCTGCCGTTGGGATGCCTTTGGTCATCTTCTTGTTGATGCGACGAGACAGACTGGCAAAGAACGGCTCGCTCTCCAACAGTCGGTAAGTGTGGTCATTAAGGTTAAAGGTTTCGTTGATTGGTTTGTCATTGCTCATGGGCAATCTCCAATGTTTGTGGGTTGATGTTTGATTGATGTAAGTAATGTAATGTATTCCAAACGATTTGTCAAGTTTTTTTATTCACTTTTTTTCAAGTGGATCACTTTGTCTCGACCCTGTCGGGTGAAAGTAAAGGTGACCCCATTGGCTAAAAGTTGTCCGTTGGCAAACTCATCCCATAGTCTCTCGACTTCTAGGTTTGTGAGTTCCTGTGAGACCGATGATGATGCTTGGGTAAAGTCGTTACAGTCTCCTGTCCATCCACCTTTAGTGTATTCATGGGCTAGTTGTTCTGCCGTTTTTAGGATGATTTGAAAGTTTTTGTCCATGTGTTCCCTCGATGTTTATGATGCCACAGTCTTTTAGGTAGCCTTTGCTGAAAGCATCTTTGGTGAATTCAAAGTATTTGTTGTAGTTGTAGTGAAATCGGACGACCCATCGACCGTCCGACTCTTGCAAGGCATAGCCTAAACCAACCTTATCGTGTGCGACTAGGTGTATCATAAGGGTCTCCAAATTGGATATCATCTTCAACAAGTCCGACTTGTTGAGCATCATGTACATTCACAAGATTTTGTCTTGGTATCATGTTTTTGACTTGATAGACCATCCATTGAGAGTGCCTGTCTATGAACGCATTGCCACGTTGAGTAAAGTCATACAGTAGGGTGGTAGCACCACCATCTTGGTGTGGAACGTGTTCTGCTATTCTGAGATTGGCTTTGCCATAGAATAGGCTCTGTCCGTCAGTCCAACATTTGAATGACTTCATTTCTGCTTGATCCATAAAGGATTGGATCACCTGTTTGTCGTCTTTTGTAAATCGCATAAAACCTCCATTGCTTGCTTACAATATATTATAACACACCCAAAGGGGTGTGTCAAGTAAAAAGTTTAACTTTGTTGTGTCAAGTTGAACCGTTTCTCGTATTTTTCGAGAAGATCAATCGCGTTCCATTGACTGAGTTTTTCGTAAGAGTATCTCTTTGTGATAAACTCGACGCACTCGGCTTGACCTTGTGTGAGCCAATCTTCAGACAGGGGTGTCTCGGTAGGAGACATGACGGACTTGAACGTAACACTGTTGTAGTTGTATCCAAACGTGTCGATAAGTGGTCGACCGAGAACGTCATTGATAACAGGATAATTTTGCCCACCGATGGTTGGAAAGGTCAAGGTGCGTTCTCGACCGTTGACTTGGACTTTGATCTCGATTGGTGCTTGGAGATTTTCGTGGACACGATTTCGCCAGTTTGAGTTGATACGGTCGATGTGACAGAACATGTTTAACTCGTTCCAGTTGATGGATGTAATAATAGCCACATGTTCTTCGGTTGTGCGATTATTCCAGTGACCACTTTGTTCGGTAACTTTGACCAAAGCACCTGCTCCGAGACCCATTTCCAACACAAAGGTGTCAAACAGTCGTTGTCTCCAGTGGTTGTTGGCACGGATAAGGCGATTGTTGAGTGCCGTCATTTCGGAACAATCACGTCTATTGTGTCCTGTGCCACCACAGAACCCACATGACTTGGCTTTTTTGCCTTTGGACTTGGCTTTGGATTTTTGTGCGTCACGCAATTCTTTGGCTTTGATTTTGTCGAAAGCCTTTTCGCATTGAGCATACCACTTTGACCAACCACTTGGGTTTTTGAACCAACTTGCTTGGGTTGCTTGTGTTCCCCATGACCGTTGACCTTGTTGGTTTGGGATTGGATTGTTTGTCCAGTTGTTCGGGTCAGAACAAGGAATGTTGTATGATTGGAACATAGCCCAGTCAGACTTGACGTGTGGACAAGACGTGACTTGGTGTTCGGGATCGTTGCAATAAGAACAAGATGGCTTGTCACGTCTTGTACCTGTGGATGAAGAAGATGAGTTTTGTGATTGGTTAAATGCTCTCATGGTTTGCTCCGTTGTGAGAGTGTTGATGTTGTTATCCGTTGTGGATGTTTATAGTGTAACAAGGTGTGAATGATTTGTCAAGGAAAAAGTTAAAGTTTTTTTTGGGTCTCGGATCAACCGAGTGGATAGAGCCTTGACCCCCAAACGGTTGAAACAATTCCAGTGATGATGTATTTCAGTCTCCACCGATCTGTCACGCCCACTTGTGATGTGATGATGGCAATCTCGCCCCATTCGTCTACTACAAGGTCTCCTATGTTCATGCTGCTCTCTCCAGTTGTCCACCACCAATGTCACGATACATGTAGCCAGTTTTAAGGTCGATGATTTCATATCTATTCCATACACTAGTGTAAACCCTGCTGATGATGTAGGTGCTTGGGTAGTTTCTCATTGTTACGATGTCTCCGATTTTCATTGATTGTCTCCGTTATCTTGGGGTTCATCCTTGATGGGTGGTGGGGCAAGAGTGCCGTCCGAGATCATGTGCATCGCTGCTCTGCCGAACCAACCTTGTAACTTCCACACTTCTCCTGTGTCCACAAGGTATTGCCATGCTTGAACATAGGACATGTCGGGGGTAGGCTCTTGTACGCTCTCTGCGATAAGGACGGCATCGAGTAGCATCTTCTTCTTTTGTGCTTTGGTGAGTTTTTTATCTGTCATTGTTGTCTCCGATTTTTTGGACATAGTCATTATCTGTTTTGATTGTCAAGCCACATGGGGTTTTGATGGTTAGGCGAATAGATGGGTAGAGCCGACCATGATCTTGGCAATCCAAGATTATGCCTATCAAGCCTGTACCAACACCTTTGGTGAACTTTACAAGGTCTCCGATTTGTATCATTTGCTCTCCATAAGTTTGATTTGTGAGCGACCCGACCATGTATCGGTCGATCCGTTTTTGAAAGGTGTTTTTATCCATTTGACACGATAGCGATTGTGCTTGGCATCAATCACTATGCCTATGCCACCAGTGTTGGCTGTGTGTTCCACGAGGTCTCCGATTTGTATCATTTGATCTCCATGTTTGTTGGTGATGTTTATAATGTAACAAGGTGGAATGGATTTGTCAAGAAAAAAGTGTTACTTTGGTGGACAATTTTTGTCCGTTTGTTCATAGAGTTCGAGAAAAGCAGGGAAATAATCAATATGACTGCGTGGTTGAACCCAGTGAGCGTCGAGCCATTCGACAGTTAACTTTGTGGCAAGCCCCATCGTGATGTTCGACATGACAGTCTTTTTTCCTACGATAAGCCCCATGCCACCTAGATGCTTGTGTCTGACAAGGTCTCCGACGTTCATTCTAGCACCTTAAATCTGTTGTCAAAGTCTACCGTATTCACCACGAATGTCCTGTGTATTTCATCGCATGGTGAGACACGATAGCCTTTGATCATGTATGTTTTTCTCTTTCGCACTTCTTTTACGTCAATGACCCTAGTGATGATGAACAGTCTCCCATTCCCCTTACCAGTAGCCAGTGTGCCTACCTTGTGTAAATCTCTCATGATTGCTCCTGTGATAGTAGGATCATTTGTTGTCGTGATGCCCATTGCGTTACTTCTCCGAAAGCGACTTTGAGATCGCTCTTGCCTTTCTTCTCGACCACTACACCCACCTTACCGAAATTAGACTGGTAGGCAGGGTGGTAGGGCTGAACTAGGTCTCCGACTTGCAAAGACTTGAATTGCTGATAGGTCATGCCACTCTCGGCACGATAGATGACGATCTCCGTACCTAGTCGCCAAGGTAGGTCACCATGCCAGTTTAGTGTGCGACCAACGGCTTTCATCGCACCTTTACGGTCTTTGTGCCTACCACATAGTCTAAGTTGACCGTGTTGTCTTTTAAACTCGGCAATCTTGGACTCTGCGTGTTCGTCGTTGGGTATTCTAGCGATAAATGAACCTTTGTAAAGCATGTTCTCTCCATGTTTTGTGGTTATGTTTATAGTGTAACTCGTTGATTGAAGATTGCAAGGACAAAAAATGTCCGTTATGCTACTTTCTCGAAGTTCTCGAAGTTGCCCTGTCGAACAAACCCTTTATCGCCAATGTAGTATTGGCTATCGCCAGTTTGTTTTATAATGGCGACGGTTTGGACTATCGCCTGACCCTCATCTGAACCATGCCACTCACAGATGACAATCTCCAAAGTCTCGATGCCATTCATGATACTTTTGTATCTCAATAAGTCTCCCACTTCTAAGGCTTTTGCTTGTGATGGTGTCATGTTATCTCCATGTTTCGTTGTTGATGTAGATAGTGTAACAAGGTGGATTGGATTTGTCAAGAAAAAACTTGAACTTTTTTATTGATCTCGGACTTTGCCCCGACAGGCTCGCTTGTTTCGCTGTTTCTTGCGATCCACATGCGCCCCTGCTTTGCGTTGGATAGCACCTACGGTGATCCAGTTGCGCTCCTTTGGGGCTTTCTTCTCATTCTTTTTCTTTTGTCTTTTGTTCGTCATTTGGTTTCTCCAGTCTAAAGCCCATGGATGGGCGTTCTTCGGGTTTTTCTTGTGGGGGTAGGGGTCTAGCACCCATGCTCATCATCATGGCTTTCATGGGGTTCTGTGAGCCACTAAGGGCTATAACTGTAAGGATTTTGTCCACCAGTTCGTCGCTCATGTCGATGGTTAATTTAATTTGATTGCTCATTTTGTCTCCAATAGTTCGAGGGTTTGTGTGTGAGTGGTGTAAGTTCCGTCGGGAAACAGGACGTTGTAATAGTCAACGTAGTCTAAATGTTGTTTAGTGACGATGCCTATCTTGCGAGTGCGTTTGTGCTGTACAATGTCTCCGACTTTGATCATGTTGTCTCCATGTTTCGTGGTTATGTTTATAGTGTAACTGATTGGCTATAGTTTGTCAAGTTGTAAACGGACATTTATTGTCCACGCTTTTATCTCTCTGATTTTATGGGCTGTGGAATAGCCAGTTAGGTAGCCACTTGTCCATCGGACAAAGTAAGGACACATAAACTTATCGGTTTCGATGAGAGAGATGATACCCATCTCTCCATCCCAATTCATCACAAGGTCGCCCACTTGGGGTTTATCGTGTGTAGTGTCGGTCATAGCATTTTGCTCCTAGTTTAGAACGCAAGTTGTCATGTGGATAAAAGTGTTTGAT
>Ga0222719_10004997_pt1 | contig 11530 bp, 7 predicted proteins | sample C33_34DmetaG_FD_165039 | JGI IMG/M metagenome (GOLD analysis project Ga0222719, IMG submission 165039) | Estuarine water microbial communities from San Francisco Bay, California, United States - C33_34D | ecosystem: Environmental > Aquatic > Marine > Unclassified | place: USA: California...
CATGTTCGCGGACGTCGCGGGGACCGACACGCTACGGCGGAGGATGAAGAAGCGGGAACGGCGACGCGAAGAAAAAGGCGGAGACGACACCGGAGACCAACGCGAGAGAAGCGGAGATGACGTGCGTGGGGGTGGGGGTGTATGGGATGTCAGTCACGTTTTAAGTGAGACGCGAATCGAAGAAGTCGCTCTCGGTATCGCGTGCGAAGACGACGCGGGCGATGAGGGCGAATCGACGCGGCGCTTCCGCGCGCGCGTCGAGGATTTCCGACTCGTCCCGATCGGCTCTGAAAACTTTCACGGAACCACCGCCGCCCGGTGCGTCGGGGAGGATTTCGCCTCCTGAAACGAGCGCGATCGAGACGCGGATCGGGGCTGGGTCTCTGCGTCGGGGTGGCGTTCGAGACAAACGCGGTCGCGTATCGGGTCGCTCGCACGGCCGCGGTTGACGCGGAGACGGAGATCCACGTCGGGGTTCGCACGCACTGTAACCTCTCGCCCTCCTTGAGGTCGATTTTTTCCTCGCCGTAAAGGGTCTTGTCCGTGCTCCATTGCGGGCCGGAAGAGGCGCGCGCGCGGACGCAAGGGCCGACGCGGCGCGCGGGGGCGCGACGCCCGGCGCGCGACGGGTTGACGATCGGCTTCGCGAGCGCGGCGATCGACATCGACATCGACATCGAGTCGAAGCCAAGAGACGCGTGAGGGTGTGCGGACCGCCGCGGATGGCGACGCGCTTTTTTTCGAGGGGTTTGGATCGGGGTGACTCACTTTTTGGCAAGTCGGGAGATCCGCCTGTCGCGACTAAAAAAAATCTCCGCGCACGCGTGCTGTTCGACGCCGACACTGCGCGCCGCGCGCGTCGGCGTCGGGGGTGGGTTCGTTCTCGTCGACGGTCATCCGTGCATGGGTACGGGGGAAGTGCTGGAGATGGCGAGCTCCAAGACCCTGGGGGGCCGGTTGAAGTCCGCGGCGCGGCGCGCGACCAAACGCGCGCTGGTCTCGGCGCTGGCGGCGTGCCTTCTCTTCGTCGCCGCGAGAGCGGCGTGGCGGGTCGATTACGCGAAACACACGCTCGAGCTGATTCGGTGGCTGCGGCGGGACGTGAGCACGCAGCTGGGCTGCTCCGTGCTCGCGGCGCTCACCGCGGTGGCGACGCCCATGCTCCTGACCACCACGCCTCTCAACGTGGGCGCGGGCGCGGTGTACGGCGTGTGGCTCGGGTCGCTCGTCAGCCTGGTGGGCGCCACTATGGGCGCCACCATCTGTTTCGTCGCCGCGCGGTTCGGCCCCATACGCGCGTGGGCGCGGCGCAAAATCAACGGCAGCCCTCTGTTGACGTCTCTGGACCACGCCGTGAGCGACACCAAAGGCGCCGCGGGGATCGTGATGCTCTCCAGGTTGTCCCCGATGTTCCCGTTCGCGGCGTGCTCATTTGCATTCGGCGCGTGTCGCGTCTCCGCGAAGGATTTCACGCACGGCACCGTCGTCGGCCTCGCGCCGGGCACGCTCGTCACGTCGTACATAGGATGGAACGTTTATGACGTCACGAAACTCAAGACTCAAAACGTGAACGGGCTTCCTGCATCGGAAGAAGCATCGGAAGGAGCCTTTATCGGCGCGGAAGAAAAATACGCTCGGTACCGTCTTTACGTCGCGTGCGCGTTGACCGTGCTGAGTTCGGCGGCGCTCGCCGCGAGGGTCACCGCGATTATAAAAAAACACGCGCGCGACTCGACGGCGTCGGGAGTGGCCGGGACGGGAGGCGGTCTGAACCCCATCGGGGGGCTGGGGGGGGTGGGGGGACTCGGGGGGCTGCGCTCGCTGCAGGAGACGAACAAAAAAAAGCAAAAGCAAAGAGCAAAGGGGGTCCTGCTCGGGTAGAGGTTCGTAGTATCGGGATACGTAGTACCATCGTAGTCGTCTCGAAAAAAAGCGCCTTTTGTACGCGCAAACGTCGACGCGCACGCGCGCGTACGACGCGCAGACGCAAACCACTTAACCGCTTCGGACTGTTAGTAGCTCCTGCCCCACAGCACCCAGGTGGTGGCGACCGCGCCGGTGATGAAGCACTTCTGCCCCGGCAACAGGGGCGGCTGCACGAACGGGATGCAAAGCGTCTTTGCCGCGCCTCCCTCGGACTCGCCCTGCGTGCGCTTCTTGACGAGCTCCTCGCTCTCCTTGGTCTCGCACCACGGCGTGAGCACCATCTTCTTGTCATCCAGCGCCTCCACGAACCCGTCCCAGGAGGTCACGGTCACGACGCTCTCGTTGCGACGCTTCGTCGCGCGCGCCAGCATGTCCGCCTGCATCTCCTCGCACATCGCCTTGGCGCGAGCCGGGAGGTCAACCAGCGTCACCGTCTCCTTAGCGCCGGTGTCGCGGCGCACCACCACGCAGTGGCCAGCCTCCATGTCGCGAGGCCCAAACTCCACGCGCAGAGGCACACCCTTGAGCTCCCAGTGGTTGTATTTCCAGCCGGGCGTGTAGTTGTCGCGGTCATCAAGCTTCGCGCGCGTGCCGTTGGCGAGCAAAGCATCCGTCATGCCACGCGCGGTGTCTGGAGGAACCAAGGCGAAAGAACGAAAAAGAAGACGAAAGTCAGCGCGAGCGGTTGAGAAAAAAAGCCGAAAAACGTGTCGACGTCGCGCGACGAAAAACGCGTCCAAGGAGGAGAAAAAAGAAAGCGTTTAGTGTGGGGCGCCACATTATGGCGCGACGATGTGCTTTTCAGCCGACGCCGCGCCATTGGTAAGGAGCCTCTGGTTCTCCGGCTCGACGAGACGTTGTTTTTAACGTTCGTCGTTCGCGAACGGCCGCTCGGCTTTTGCGGCGCGTCGCGAAAGGTTGAGCCGGGTTTTCGAAGACGAGAAAAAAACCGCGTTTTTCGCGTCGGAAAGGCGTAAACACCGCGACAACCGGGCGTGTCTTCACGCACCTTTGAGCCTCTGCGCGTCCTCAGGAGACAGTTTGGTGTTGGGGATGGTGACCACCACCACCTGCTGCGGCGCGACGCGCGGCGGCAGAACCAGACCCTTATCGTCGCCGTGCACCATGATGGCGACGCCGATGGTGCGCGTGGTGCACCCCCAGGAGTTCTGCCACGGCATCGACCGCCCTCCGGTTTTGTTTTCAAACTCGATCTGGAACATCTTGGCGAAGTTCTGCCCGAGGCAGTGCGACGTCGCGCCCTGGATGCCGCGCCCCGTCTGCGGCACGAACGCCTCCACCGTGGTCGTGTACAGACCGCCGGCGAACTTCTCCTTCTCGGACTTCACGCCCGGGACCACGGGCACCGCCAGGAGCTCCTCGTACACGCGGCGGTAAAGCTCGAGGATGCGGCGCACCTCGGCGTCCGCCTCCGCCTTGCCCGCGAACGCGGTGTGCCCCTCCTGCCACAGGAACTCGCGCGAGCGGATGAACGGCGTCGGGTGCTTGAATTCCCAGCGCACCACGTTGCACCACTGGTTGATCTTCATCGGCAAGTCGCGGTGCGAGCGGATCCAGTTGGCGAACACCGGGTACATCACCGTCTCCGAGGTGGGCCGAACCGCGATGGGAACGTCCAGCTCGCTCTGCCCGCTCCTCGTGACCCACGCCACTTCCGGGGCGAAATCCTCGATGTGGTCCTTCTCAGCCTCGAGCCGAGCCGCGGACACGAACAGGGGGAAGTAGCAGTTCTCGACGCCCTGCTTCTTGATCTCGGCGTCGAAAAAGTCCTTGATCTGCTCCCACATCGAGTACGCCCACGGGCGCAGGATGTAGCACCCCGAGATGTCGTAGTACTCGATCAGCTCGCCAGCCACCACAACCTGCGAGTACCAAGCCCCGAAATCCTCCTCCATGGAGACGTTCAAGCCCAGACCCGTCTCCTTCGAGCCTTTCTTGTTCTTATCCTCCTTGGGCTTCTTATCCGCGGGCTTACCGCCCTTCCCGCCGCCCTTCCCGCCGCCGGCGGGCTTATCGACGACGCCGCGCAGACGGTCCGCCTCCTTCTTCATCGCCAAAAGCTTCGCCACCTCCTCCTTGATCTTCTCGTCCGTCGCGCTCGCGTCGCCCTCCTTCTTGGCCGCCTTCAGAGCCGCCACGACCGAGCCCTGCGAGCTCGCCGCCGCGTCCGCCGCGGCGATCTCCGCGGGCGAGCCCTGCGGAGGGCCCATCTCGACGTTCTTGGGCGCCGAGCGCGACGAGCGCGGTTTCGCAGACGCGTCGCCGGAAGACGCCTTCTGCGCCCGCGCCTCCCCGCCGTTGTTCCCGATGTTGGGAAGCGACACCGCGGCACAAAGCGTGGGTTTCCCGAGCACACCGATTACCTCACCGCGGTTCGCGACGCGCTCGAACAGAGCCGTCGTCTTTGGGGCGTTTTTTCGAGCATCCGGGCCGAGCGCCTTGGCGAAGAGCGGGTGAAGCGTCGCCGTCAGACAAATCTCCGCCAGGGTCAAAGACGTCTCTGAGCCGCCACCGCTCCGTTCGATTACGCTCTCCACCTTCGCGAGCCCGTCGATAACCGCAGACAGAGCCTCGTCGTACTTGGCGGGGACGTACGGCGCGCGGTCGGCGTGCATCTTCTGCAGCGTCGACGCCGGCGCCGAGAGCGCCTCGAGGTAAACGGCGATTATCTCTTCGTTCCCGAGCGGCACGTTCGCGGCGGTCGCCACCGCCTTGATCGCGTCGAAGCCGGTGACGTCCGCGCCGGCGCCGGTCAAGACGGGGGCCTTTTCATGGAGATAAAAAAGCGGGAGGTTTTTCATGAGGGTGGATGATGCGAGAGGTGAGCGGGATGGGTCTTGATGCGGGATGCATTCGAGTCGCGCGAAAAAGGAGCGCTTCTTTTTGGATTTCGCGCGACAAAAGGCGCTCTCGGCCGCGTGCGCAGAGTTTCGGGGTTTCCTCGCCGGGGTTTGGGAGAGCCGATCGCCGCGATCCGCACCTGGGACGCATCCGCCGAGCCGGTGTACTGCGCGATGGGGAGGACGGTGAGGTCGAGGCCGCCCGCCTTCGCGGCGATGACCGCCTTGACGGAGCCGTCGGCATCCTTGGTGTACAGCGTGAGCGCCTGCGCGGGAGAGATGGAGTGGGCAGGTGAGCGAACACTCGCGCGGTCGCGAAACGGCGAGGCTGCGCGATGGGGCGCCCGCCGTGCGCTGGGCGCCGCTCGAGCGGCACCGCCGCGGGGTGCGCGACGCGAGAAGAGTCGCGGAAGACGCACCATCGTGGTCTCGCGGTCGAACCCGGGCAGGTCGAGCCGCCTCAGGCGCACGTTCGATGAGGAATGGCTCGCGGAAAGCGACGCGCTCGTTTTATCGATATCGATCGTCGGCGGCGTGTCACTTGAGCTCGAGATCGATTTATAGCACCGCGACCGGAATGTTTCGGTGAGTCTATAGGAGTACCGTTTTTTTTCGCGCTTTGGCGACGTTCGGCGCGCCCGCGCCGCCGGCGATGAGACAGTGCGCCGCTGAGGAAATCCAACACAACACGCAGTCCGGACTACGATCGGCTTCGATAGTGACTACAAATTCAACTTCACGTGGGGATCTCCCCCGTCGCGCGGACGTGCTCGAACACGGCGGTGAGCCCGACGTTTCGGTACGCCCCAAGCGCTACCCTTAGGCCGTTCCCGTAGGTCTCGCTCGGATCGGTGCGGATCTGGTTCGCCACGTACCCCGCCATAGCCGCCAGATTGCGTTCCTCCCACCCGTCGCCGTTCGAACCGTTCGAGACACCGTTCGTCGTCGCTCCGCCGTCCTTCGCTCCGCCGTCCTTCGCTCCGCCGTTCGGCGCCCTCCCCCTGGCGGCGACGTCCTCCACCCACAGCAGCGCCACGAGCTGGCACAGGCCCTCCTCCACTTTCGGCGCCAGCCGCGGGAACCCGCCCGCGATTCTGATGTACGCGTGCGTACACTCGTGCGCCAAGATGGCACCGAACGCGATGAACGGTAACCCGTACAGAACCACCACCGCGTTTACGGTGGTCTCGCCGCGGCGCGGCGCGCCCACCGTTCGCTCCGCGAAGCCCACCGGAATAAGCCCCCCCGCGAACCCGGCGTCCCACCGCGGGACGCGCTCGACCGCGCGGATGACGTGCTCGGTGAACAGACACAGACCCCGCGTGCGGCTGGTGCGCCCGACGTGCCACGCCTCCTTGCCGTCCGCGGCGTCCAGCGCATCCTGGGACACCAAGTGCAGAGGCGGGCGGTGGCGCCACAACAGATTGCCATCGGAAGCGTTTCCGTTTTCGCGCGCAAAAGTGTCGTGAAAACCGCCGCTTCCCGCGACGATCCCCGATACGCCGCCTTTCACTAACGGCAAACCGAGCTCCGACATGAACTGGCAGACGTCGTCGTACACGGGTGTCGAGTCGCGTTCGGTATCCACCACCGCCGTGGACGCGCACTCCAAACAAAGCGCGCGTCCGTCCGGCAACTCCGCGAACGACGCGCCCGTAGAACCGGCGTCGCGCGGCTCCATCCGCTCGCACCCGTCGCACTTGCGCGTGCCGTCGTTTTCGTGCCGCGGGCAGTACGTCGCGTCGCACCAGTACGGGTGGCTGATCCACTTGACCACGCCGGAAGAGGTCATGTCGTTCATGCCGCCAGGTACGTACCGCTCCTGCCCCTCGAAAGGGATCTTCTTGAAACACACAGTGCATTTCGGGTGGAACCGGTCGCGGTAGCACCGCACGTGGAACGGGCGCCCGTCCTTCATGGCGTGCGAGCCGTCGGCGATGCTATTACCGCACCCGGCGCATTTGAAGCACGCGCGGTGCCACTTCCCGAACGCCGTGCGCACGTGCGACGCGAAGGGCGAAAGAGAACTCGCGCACCCGGGACAAAACGTCGAGGAGGAAGAGGAAGAAGGCGCGTTCCGGAAAGAAGGCGGTCGCGAGGATGCGCCGAAGGATGAAGAAGCCGCCGCCGCCGCCGCCGCCGCGTCCTCCTCTTCTTGCAGACGCTTCGCCAGGACAAAGTCCTGGCTCGTTCCGGGTTCGCCCTCAAAACGCGGGTCGCGTCTTTCGGCGGGCGGACCGCCGAAAGACGCGTCCTCCTCCGCCTGCATGGCCGCCGCGAGCGCGGCGTCGTCGGACAAGACCGATGTATCGTTGGACGACGGATCTGTTTCGCGACGGTTCCCGGTTCGAGTTCCGACGCGCGCGGCGCGCGCCGCCGCGTCCTCCTCCGCCTGCAGACGCCGGGCGAGCGCGGCGTCGTCCTCCGGAGGCGCCAGGTGCGGCGGCGCGAAGCCTGCCTGGAACCCGTACGGAACCGGACGCGCGTACTCTGTCGTCGGCACCGTTTCGGATCCGCCGTTTCCGGAAGAAAAAGAGCGCGGCGCGTGCGGAGGGTAAACGGCGCCGGCGCCGCCGCGGTACGCGCCGTGCGGCACCGGGCGCGCGACGGCGTCGCCGTTTCCCGAGTTGACATCCGACGTGAGGCCGCGTCCCGCGGTCGGCGCGGGGTACGCGACCGGAACCGGGGCGAAAGGCTGGGGTACGGCGTAGGGCATCTTTGGGTAATACGCGGGTGTGGCTGCCGGAGGTGCCGCGTTGCCTCGCGCGTCCTCCTCGGACTGCAGGCGTCTCGCCATGGCCTCGTCAGATTCCACCTCGCGCAGCTCGATCTCGGGCGCGCCGGAAACGCCGGGGGGGGGCATGTTCGCCGCGCGCGCGCGGTCCCCCTCGATCTCCGCCAGCGCCGCCTCGAGCGAGGTCCCGCCCACGGTGGGCGCCCCGGCGGGCGCCGCAGCGGGGCGCGACGGCGTGTCCCCCATGCGCGCCGGACACTGACGGAGGCGAACGAAAGAAAGCGTCGGAAGCTTTCGACGACGGAACCACTGAGCGAACAACGAGATGACTTTCAGGGACGCGACCCTGGCCGCCAGTATCGCGCGCGCCGCTCGCGGACGCGCACGGTTCGTCCCCGCGCGGTCCCGCGATGGCCACCGCGACGCTGGAAGACGCCGCCGACGAGCTCCTCGAGCGGCTCTCGGATGTCGGCATCGCGTCCGACGACGCGACCGTGGAGGACGTGACGCGCAAAGCCGTCCCCGCGCGCTTCGTGCGCCTCGGCGCGCATCTCGCCTCGGACGTCGCCGCGGTCGTGGCCACCGGCTGCGTGGGCGTGGACGACCGCGAGGGCGTGGACGCCGCGGTGAGCGCCATCTACCGCTCCGCCGCCAACGCGGCGAACAACCCCACGGCCGCCGCCGCGAGGCTCGAGCAGGGCCTGCGGCGACTCGCCGCCGCCCTCGACGCGGACGCCGCCGCCGAGGATGAGAGAAACGCGGGAAGCTCGTCGTCGCACATCGCCGTCGCCGTCATGTCGCGGCTGGTGACGTACGTGCAGGTGGGCACGATGTTAGCCAAGAAACGGAAACGGTACGAGGAACACGACAACGAAGACGACGATGTGAACGACGTGGACGCACAGATGGATGCCGTGACGAACGAGAACGACGACGACGCGAGTTTGGATCCCGCGCAGCGGCCGCGCGTCTCCGAGAGGCTCTGGCGCGTCGCGCGGGCGCTCGCCGCCGACGACGGGGTCGCCGAGGCGCTGGTCTCGTCAAGATCCCGATCCCGCGTATCAAACGACGGAGTATCGAACCACAACCACACCACGACACAACCACCGGACGCGTGTCGCGTCTTAGACGCCTCGCTCGCCGCCGTACGGCGCGCGTTACGCGCGCTTCCCGACGATCACCTCGCGCCCGCCGTCGCGCGCGACGCCGCGGCGCGCGTCGAAGCCGACGCGAAAAAATCAGAGACGCTCCGTTTGGTGGCCGCCGCGCTCGCCGCCGAGTACGCCACGCGCAAGGAGACCGTCGCGCGCAGAGCCTGGCTCACCGTGCAGGCGTTCGGCGCGAGCGCGAAACTCAAGAACAGACCGGAGGTCACGAAAGACTTCTCGCGCCGAGCCGGCTTTTCGCGAGAAGAAACCGTTTTGGCAAAAACGAGCGTCGACGACGACGACGACGACGACCTTCTGCCTCTGCGCAAGGAAGGCGTGTGTCTTAAGGACGTCTGGGACGCGCGCGTCGCGGACCTGGCGCGCGCGACGCAGCGCACGAACGCGGAGGCGAGTCGGGCGCTGGACGCGTCCGCGAAGCGCGTGCGCATCGGCGCCGTGCCGGATCGCGGCGGGCGCGCCGACGTCGGCGCCGACGCGGAAAGGAAAAAAAAAATGCCCGCCTTTGCCGAGCGCGCCGCCGACGCCGCGAAGCACTCCGCGGCGCGCTCCGAACACACTAAAGATAAAAATGGGGGACGAGGCGGCGGAGGAGGACGTGGAGGCGGCGGCCAGAAAGGACAGAAGGGACAGAGAGGAGGGCGGAGGGGAGGCGGAGGCCGCGGAGGCCGCGGAGGCCGCTAGACTCCCGCTTCGTCTGCGCGGGAGTTTTTCGTAGTCTCTAGAGTAGAGTCTCTGAAAGGTAAGGCGGCTTGCACGAAAACGTAAAAAGACCCATCATCTCAAAAAACCACTCACGCGTTGGGCACGTGCCCCGCCGCCTCGAGCGCCACCTGCGTCGCGCGCAGCGCCGCCGCCACCGAGTCGTACCCCCCGGGGTCGACGCGCTGCGCGGCGGCGGCCACCACCGCGGGGGCCAAGCCGGCGAGGCCCACCACTCTGACGCGCGCGCCGGCGAGCGGCCACTCCAGGGGCACGTCCATCGCCGCGACCCCCCCCGTGCCGTGGTAGAGCCCCACTCTGACCTGCGCGGAGACGCGAGACCACTCCATGGGCGTCTGCGCAGCCGCTCTACTTAACGCCTCAGCGCGCAAAGCCGTCGCCGCCACGCGAGTCTTGACGTCTCCGGCGAGCGTTTTAAGCGCGTCGGCGTCGCACCCGGCGGCGCGCGCCTCCGCGACGATATCCTCGATGGGCGCGTCCGGCGGATCCAGAACCACCGCTTTAATCGCTGTGCTCCCGCGGTGGAACGAAACCACCATGGTGTGCGTCTTTTCAGAAGGCGCCTCGCCGGGAACCACCGCGCCGCCGGCCAAAGACGCAGCTTTGGCGGCTTGCGTGCCGTCCACCGGCTCGAGCGCCGAATCTGGGCACCGTTCGATCGCCGTGCGGACGCGCATCGTGAGGTCCCCGGCGTCCGGCTTCACCTCCACGATCTCGCACCCGGTCAGGTGCTCGACCATCGCTCTTTGCTCGACGACGGTCGCCTCGGTCTCGGCGATGGCCGCCGCGGCGTCCGCCTCCTTCTTCGCCGCCGCGTCCGCGCCGGCAAACAAGCCCAGCTCGGCGCGCGTCGACAAAAGACGCGCCTCGGCGGGCGCCAAAGAGGCGTGCATGGCCTCCACCTCCGCCGTGCGCGTCTTGAGCGCGGCGTGCACAGCCTTCGCCTCAGCGTCCAACGCCTCGATCGCCGCGCGAGCCTCCTCTAAAGTCAAAGCGGCGTCCTCGGGGTGGTCCGCCGCGCCTTTGGCGGCGTCGGCGTCGGCTCCGCTCGCCGCCATCTCCGCGCCCTCCGCCGCCGTCTCCAACTCCTCCAGCCTCTCCACTCTCGTCGCGAGCGCCTTGTGCATCTGCTGGAACTCCACCGCGCTCTGCCCAACCTCCTGCACGAGCCGAGCCACCTCCTTCGCCTCGGCGTCGTTGCGGTCCTTCAACACCTTGATCTCTGCCGACGCAGCTTTGAACTCGGCGCTCTCCGCAGGGGGCGCGCGCGCGCTCGGCAAAGGTCGGGATTCCAAGACGCTCCGCAGGAACGCCGCCTCCGTGCCGAGCTCGATGGTACCGAACTTTAACCGCTTGACGTTGTTCTTGATGCGCTCGAGGTCGCGCTCGGAGTTGCCCAGCGCCTTCTCCTTGGCGCCCTCCACCAGCGCGTCCAGCGAGTTGGCCGTCTGGTCGAGCTCCGCGAGCGCCTCGCGGAACGCCGAGGCGGTGGGCGCCGTGCGCATCTGGCGCATGGCGTCGCCCTTGCGGAAGGCGCCGGGCGAGTGCACGGACATGTCCTCGAACGTCAGCTCGCGCGTGATGTTCATGGTGGTCATCGCGGCCGAAAAGGAGGATTCGAACGCGGACGGTCCGACCGCGACGGCGAGCGCGCGCGGATGCGCCGAGAGAGGAAACTTCGAACGCCGAGTCGCGACGCGAGTCGCGGTGCGCGAGACACGCGCGGTCCGTTCGAAAGGCACGCGCGTGCGACGCCCCCTGTCGGAACGCCTGGTGCGTGCGTGCGCTGCGTCCGCGGGTCTCGGGGAGACGCGCCGACGAGTGTGCGCGTCGCGTCGTCCGAGGCGGATGATGCACGCGACGAGGGGAACGACGAGAAAAAACGTTCGCGCCAGAGGATTCAAACGGCTCGCATTTGGACAGCTTTGTCAGTCTCCAAAAAAGGCACATTGTTTTGTTTGAGAAGGTGTCGCTCTCGAGATTGTAAGTAAACACTTGAGGTACATATCATACATCATTCTTCGAGCGACCGGCGTCTCGGTGGGCTCAGCGTAGTACACCTATGCGTCCCCGCCGATACGGTTCGGTCGGAGGTGCTGTGGTCTGACACGCCTCTCCTC
>Ga0222719_10005001_pt1 | contig 11528 bp, 10 predicted proteins | sample C33_34DmetaG_FD_165039 | JGI IMG/M metagenome (GOLD analysis project Ga0222719, IMG submission 165039) | Estuarine water microbial communities from San Francisco Bay, California, United States - C33_34D | ecosystem: Environmental > Aquatic > Marine > Unclassified | place: USA: California...
AGAAAGAAGAAAAATGCGTTGAGCTTTAGCGAAAACGCATAAGATCTTTAGATCTTACTAACAGTGTAAAGGAATAAATAACACTACATAACAGTTATGGAAAGTTAATCAATGCGTTTAAACGAAATTCTGATAGAACAACAGATAGATGAAGCACCAAAGGGCTTTTTATCACGTGCTAAGGATAAAATACTATCTAAAGTGCCAGGTGCATCAACGGGTGCTAAGGCAAGATTAGAAGTTGGCAAGGAAGCAAACTGGTTGAAAGACAAGTTTATGGTCTTCATCAAGAAGATACAAAAGCCAGCAACTCCACAGACTGTGATAGATTTTCTTAGAAAAAACAACTACCCTACAGGTGATGCTGAGCAGGAAATGACCAAGGTTACCAAGGGCCAAAAAATTGGCGGCGCCATCGGCAAGGCCGCTGGTAATGTGGCAAAGGGCATCGGAAATGTGGTAGGAGCAGTTTCAAAGGGAGCAGAAAATCTCAAAAAATCAAATCAAGCAGCAACACAGCCACCTGAAGCAAACAAACAGGATCCTAATGCAAAGACTGATCCAAATGCACAAAATAATCAAGAACCAGATACAGGTGACAACCTATCAATCAAGGGTCAGAAAGGAAAGAAAATAGTTCCACCTAGCGAACAGAACAAAACAATGCAGGCAGCGTCCATAGATTGGAGCGGAGCACAGTTTATTTTTGAGGATGCACAGGCTGCACTAAGCGGCGGACAGTTGGACAACATATTCATGGCAGCGGTAAAACAAGCCATTGCACGTGACGAGGGTGGACAAGCGGATACAGGAACCGGAGTTGCTCCAGCAGATGCGCAGACCGGCGGTATCAAGGGCGCAGCAAAAGCAGCGGCTGATCAGTTTGGAAAGGCAACGGCAGAAGTTGGCTCAACACTACCACCAGAAATTAAAAAACAATTGGATGCACTTCCAATGCGAGACAAACAAAACCTATTGAAGATGCTATAACATGAGACTAGGACAGATACAAAAAAGAAAATTAATTACGGAAGGGATGAACGATCCCCAACTTACGCTAATGGAACAGCGTGTCATCCAGCCTTGGGTGGCAAGCGTTGAACAGTATGTATTCGAAGCAGCACTGAGTCAGGATCAGATCAAGCAACTGTTTGGTAACATCGAACAGGCTGCAACAGACGCAGGTGGAAATAGAACTGCGTTAGGTAAAGCCAAGGATGTGGCAAGCCTTCCAATCGAAGCAGTCAAGTGGATTGACAACAAGATTAATGAACTGGGCAGACTGGTTCAAAAGGCCGGTCCAGTAAAAAATGCAGACGCTAAATTTGAAGAACTAAAACAAAAGATTGGATCAAAGGATTCAAAGGTAGTTAATGCGGTCAAGGCAGTAAGCGATTGGGCAAAGGAAAATCCAGGCAAGGCTTCGGTTGCTGTTGGTATCCTAACCGCAGCGGCAGCAGTTGCAGGTGGACCACTGGGCGGTGCAGTTGCAGGTTTCCTTGCACGAGCAACAAAAGATTTACTACAGGGCGAAAAACTTTCAACGGCAGCAGGCAAGTCACTTAAAACAGCAGCATATGGTGCCCTTGCTGGTATGGCATTCAACTACATTTCGGATACAATCACAGACAATATTGCGAACGCAACTGATGCTGACATTACGGCACAATGGGATTCGTTGGATGCAGCAGCGAAAGCCGATGCACTGGCAGGCGTAAATGCAGAATATGGTGGTTTGGTTGATCAACTCAACGATGCACAAACTATAAAGTGGAGCGGAAACGTCAATAGATTCTACTTTAACTATGACGTTATCATGTCACCCGAGCAGTTGTCACAACTGGACAAGTTTGAATCAACACTGAGAGGAATGAAAACATTCTCTCCTGAATGGACCGAAGTAACTGCAAAGATGCACGACTTCATGCAGGGTGTGCAGGCTGATCCTCAACAGGATAGTCTAAAGGCTGCACTGGAAGCACTTAAAGCGGCACAGGAAGTTGAAGCAGATCCGAGGGTTATACAACAGGCTGGATTGTTTGACAAGGTGGATAATCTTGAGGCATTCATACAAACGGCAGAAGAAGTCAATCCTAAGATTGCGGCAGCAGCACAGGGTGCGGTAACCGCAGCAGAAAAAGCAGAACAAAATTCACAAAAGGCTTCCAAGCCTGAAGAAAAACAAGAAGGTGAAGCACCTGCGGAAAGCAAAAAGTATGCGGGTCAAAAACTTTCGGAAGGCCAAATCTACTTATTATTCAAGAGATTAGAAACAGTAAACACTCACATGTTGGAAAACAAATTAATGTTTGAAAGCGTGTTTGATGCTGTTGTGCATTATAATAGACAAACAATCAACGAAGGTCCGATGGACGCAATTAAGAAAGGCGTTGGAAAACTAAAACAGGCTGGTAAAAATCTAACAACCAAAGTCACTGCTGACAAACTAATGAAGGCATGGAACAAGGCAGGTGCGCCCACAGACAGTGCAGAAGTATACGATATTATCAAGAACATGGGAGTTGCAGATGATGTTATTAAGGGAACATACGACTCAATGAAGATTGAAGTTCCGGCAGCAACAGACGCACCAGACGGTGATCAAGATCCAGGTGCAGCAGATGCAGAAACAAATGCAGATGCTCCTACAGATTCAACAGCAGGTGACGGTGGTTCAGACACCACTGACACAGGAGCAGCGGATACCAATGCAGGCGGAGACGACACAGCAGCAACAGATGACACAGCAGATGATGCAGATGCACTAGGCAAAGCAAAGGAACAGAGAGCCATAAGACTTGGAAGAGGTCTTTCGCCAGAAGAAGAAGCACAAGTTGAAAAAGAATTTAACCAAAGCAAAAAAGCAACCGCTAACAAAAATCCAGCAGTCGAGCCTGGAACCAAAGTTATTGTAAAAACTAAAACAGGTAAGGATTCTCCAGGAACTACAACGGCAGGCGATATTGGACAGTATGATCCTAAAACACACGTGATGTTTAAACCGGACGGCAAGGGAGGTGACTATCCTGCACCGGTTGCAAGTATGACAACACCAGACGGTAAGCCTGTTGCTACAACAGCAACACAGGAACCTGCCGCAAGCGGTGAAGAACCAGAACAAACTGGTGTCACAGACACGGATACAGCGTCAACAAGCGGTGGTCAAGATGATAGTGCTACAACTACACCAACGGATCAAGTAGACGCAAATAACGACGGATTAAACGACAAAACCGGCAATCCAATTGCTTCTAATAGAGGTGATGGGCAAGGACAAAATACAGCGGCACCACAAAAGGCTCCAGAGCCGGCAGACATAAATGCAATTGCTGCTGAACTTAAGAAGTTAAAACCAGAACAGATAGAAGACGCTAAAAAATTATTGGCGGCCTAGTAATAACCATACCAGCCTGTAACAATATACTTTGTTTGAGTAGGTGAAGGAATTCCTCTGTGTGTAAAATACCAATCAGCACTCCAAATTACGGTTAACCCTTTTTCCGGTTTCAATTTTACTTTTTGATGAAGCCATTCAGTCTCTCCATGATCGGTTACATCATTTAAGTAGGTCATAAAAACTAAATGTCTAGTCGAACTGTAACCTCCAGTTCTTTCGGTGTGCCATGATTTAAACCCGCCACCAGGATTATATTTTTGTAAATTAAAATTTTCGTTTATTCCCCATTCTGCTTGATCTAAATTACAAACAGGATAGAGTTTTTTATATTCTTCAATACTAAGATTAAGTGCATCTAGGTAGTCATGAAATTCTTGATATTCTGAAACATATTTTGGAAAGTCTAAATCAATAGAATCTTTTGCATCCTTATTAACTGAATCCACCCCTATCATACCTTGATGAGTATTATGCATATTTTTTTCAAAAATATCTATAATCCTATCGCAAAGATCAGTGTCAATATACCAACCTGCTATGCCAAGCATTTTATCATTTATATGATGCGATCTCATGTTGTTATCCTAGAAAAAAGGCAAACTTGTTTTTTTAGTAGTTTCAAGGTTTTCTTTGATTATTTCGCCGATTATCTCTCTTTCCTCGACACCCAAATTCATACCTTCACTGTAGGAGAGGCCGCGCATATACCAGCACATCTTCAAGACTTCCTTCTTGATTATCCTCGCCTCTTTGTCTAATTTCTTGACTTCCTGCAAGATCTCCGGCAAGGATAATCTTAAGACCTTGCTTCGAAAAAATTTGCTTGATCCATGGTTACGTTAATGTCAAACTGATGTTCACACTTATCACATTTTGCATTTTTAACCTTTAGATCTAAACTTGCCTTCATTTTGTTTAATTTTTCTGCTACTGCTTCAAACATTTCTTTGGAAGCGTTCATGATAAATTCCCTAATCTTGGCAGGATCTTTTTCTGATCCCTGGGGAGTATCAATCTGTTTAACAACATCAGCAATTGATTCGACAGTCAATTCTGTAAGTTTAACAAAACTAGTTCCAAATCTATCAACTTTTTCTTCATCGGACATTTCTTTATCGGCTATTATGTTGTAGATTTTTTCCTGTTCAATTCTAGCCAGAGTTTTCTTTGTAAATTCTCTGTAGGTGTATGGACGTATGTGGAACGTTAATTCACCAACAGGAAAAGATTCAATGTATTCAAATCTTGATAAGTCTTCTAGATACTGTGTTAGATTAAAACCGTATCGTTGTTCTTCCTTACACTTAGGACACATGGTATCAATGTCCATGTTTTCTCCATAGGTTGCAATTCTGATAGCAACTAGGATAGCATCAAGATCAATTGTAGGAATGTTCCATGGTTCCTTAATTGAAGGAATACAACTGTTTATTACTGATACTGTTGATTGACCACTCAAAAGTGCGTCTGGAGTTTTGAACATGAGTTCATCCTTTGCGGTCATTGAATATACCGCATAGGTTCCGTCCTCGCTCTTGTCAAGTGATTGTTCAGGGTAAAAATTCCCCTTGCTGGGAAGTTTTACATAAATTTTAGGTTGCCTGTAGTAGGCTGACAGGGGACTGCTGTTTGTAGGAGGCGTTTCTGCCTTCTGCCTAGCAACTCCTGTAATATCTACCTTTGGTAGTTCCACATTTTCGTCCATTTTTATCTCCGATAAATAATATATTATAGCCAAATGGCTTAATTGTATTTATATGCGCATATTTCTAGGAAAAAAATAAATGGCTGAAAATGTAAGAGGAACTTTTGGACAAGAGGAAATAAATCTCCAAAATGCCGCCACCGAGGCCACTCTCCAGCAACTCCTAGATGCTATGAAGATTGTGGCAGCAAAATCTGCCAAAGAATTCAAAAGCGACGAAGAACTAGAACAGGGTCTTGCCAAACTGGCAAAACTTTCCAAAGGACAACTATCTTCGGGCAAAAAACAGCTCAAGCAGACGAGATCCTTCCTTAAAACTAAGGAAGAGGAAGAAGAAGTAATAAAAGAAGCCGTAAAGGCCTATGACGAACAGGTAAAATCCCTACAAGAATTCAAGGCCGACATGGAAAAAGCCGGCACAGTAATAACCGGCTTCATTTCAAAAATTAGTAATGCGGCGAATGCAGTCCAAGGAATGGATGGCTCAATCAGCAGTGCTGTTGGAGCTCTTGGACAAATTCCTATGGGCGTTGGAGCCGTTATTGAAGGTGTGTTTGGCCCTGTCGCAGGAGCAGTTGATAAGACACACCAAGCATTCCTAGATGCATCATCAGTAGGTGCTAACTTTGGCGGTAACATGAGAGACCTGTTGAATGCAGCCGGCGAAGGCGGATTGCAACTGCAGGAACTTACAGGGATTATACAACAAAACGGACAGGCACTTGTTTCACTGGGAGGCAGCACAGCAGAAGGTGCGAAGCGCCTTGCAAAATTTGCCAAGGACATAAGAAAAACTGAAGCAGCAGACGACCTTGCTAGATTGGGTTTCTCCACTGAAGCGATAAGCAATGGCTTTGCCAAATACAGTGGACTGATGGCAAAAACTGGCCGACTACAGAACATGACCGATGCACAGTTAAGGCAGGGCACGGTAGACTATCTCAAGCAATTGGATGCAGTTAGCAAATTAACAGGTAAGAACAAGGAAGCCCTACAGGCAGAAGCAGACGCAAGGATGAACGAAGCGGCATACAGGGCTGCACTTGCCAAGATGGATCCAAAAGAAGCGGCGGAGATGGAAAAATTAATGGCTTCTGTTCCCGCAGAACATGCCAAGGGATTGCGTTCAATCATTGCTAGGGGTGCTGCCATAGGTCCGGAAGCAGAAAGACTAGCAGCATTCATGCCTGACGTGGCAAATGCTGCCATGGAGATGCACGCAAACCTAAAGGCTGGGCAAGGACTGGGAGAAGGATTTTCAGAAAACTTCTACAACCTTTATAACGATGCTGCCGTTGCTCTTACAAACAGTGGTGTTGGTGAAACCATGGCCCTCTACAACGACGAACTTAATCAGTTCATGGTTGATGCCTACAACATCAGAGACAGAGGTAATGCTAATCTAACACAGATTGAAGAAGAACAAAAGAAGAAACTTGAAGAATTAAAAAATAAACCAGTTCCGGATATAATCGATCCTGCAACCGTCCAGTCTTTCAAACAGAACATCACCGAAAAATCACTGGAAATGACAGAAGCACTTGCTTCAATAGATTTAACCAAACTAGAAACCATCTTTAATAAAGCAGCAGATCTAGCAATTGAATACCTTCCCAAGGCAATAAACGCAGCAGCAGAAAATTTTGAACTGGTAGCAGGAACAGTATTGGCACTTAACAGTGCAGCGATGTTAGCAGCAGCAGCACTCAAGATGCTGTCGCTGAGCGCGGGTGGAAGCCTAATGGGTAACAGAGGTCTAACCGACACAGGCAAGGCAAATGCGAGCGGTAAAGGGCCTGGAGGAAGAGCAGCAGTGGCCAAAGGCGCAGCCAAGGGAATCCTAAGAAGATTTGGACCAATTGCAGCACTGATGAGTGCCTACGAAGGATACACCGGATACAATGAAGCCCAGGCACAGGTTGATGCAGGACAAATTACATCGTCAGAAGGCACGGTTGCTAAATCTGAAGCAGTCGGGGGTGCTGTAGGTAGTGGTGGAGGTGCTCTCGCAGGCGCTGCCGCAGGCGCTGCGATAGGTTCTGTGATTCCTGTAGTTGGAACAGCAATTGGTGGACTTATTGGTGGCGCAGTTGGTTGGTGGGCTGGCAGCAAGGCAGGTTCAGCGATTGGTGAAACCATAGGTGAAACCATAGCAGGACCAGACACCATAAAGGAAGTTGAGCAAAGAATAGCGGATCTCAACAAGGCAATTGAAGAAGACTCATTCAGTTCAGTAGGTTTCAGTTCTAAGGACGAGAAAGAAGAACTAGAACAACTGCAAAAAGATTTAATACTATTAAAACAGAGACAGGCAGAAGAGGAAGCCAAATTAAAAGAAGCAGAAGGTTCACCAGCAAATCCCGATAAGCCTGCAAATGCTGATCCAAATTCAACTACGGATGGTGCATCAACAACGGATGCAAGCACTACAGCAACAAATGCCCAAAAATCTCTAGAACAGCAAAAAGAGGAAGCAGATAAGAAGGCATTGGAAGAAGCCAAAAAGAAAGAAGAAGAACTCAAAAAGAAAACAAGCGAAGTTTCAAGTGCTACAGGAACCAAGAAAACACCAGAAGAAGTGATGTTAGCGTTAAATACAAACATAGAAGAATTAGTAAATTTAACTAGAATGAGTAATGCATTGACACAGAGACACATTGGTATTACTTCGGGGTTGACAAATGATGCATTTACTGTATAATAAAAGGTAAGATATGAGTTGGAAAAAATACTTTACGCCGGTTAATACCGAAAATCAATCAGGATCATACAGCCCAATCAGTGGCGGTGGACGCCCAGGACCAGCACGATCCAATTACTCATCATATCTACCTGACGTGTATGCAGGATCACCAAATCGTATTGAAAAATACATGCAGTATGACACCATGGACATGGATTCGGAAGTCAATGCAGCACTGGATATTTTGGCAGAATTCTGCACTGGCAAGGACAAGGAAAACGCAACTCCATTCCACTGTTTCTTTAGAACTGCTCCAACTGGAGTTGAAACAAAATTATTAAAAGAAGCTCTTCAAAAGTGGTCAAAGCAACAGCAATTAGAAAATAGAATTTTTAGAATAGTAAGGAATACATTTAAATATGGCGATTGTTTTTTCATCCGTGATCCAGAAACTAAGAAATTGCTTTACGTGGATCAGGCAAAGGTCTCAAAAATTATTGTTAACGAATCCGAAGGAAAACTTCCCGAGCAGTATGTTATAAAGGACATTAACTTTAACTTTAAGAATTTAATAGCAACTACACCACACGGAACAACAAACACTTCACCTAGTGGAACTTCGTCATATACTTCAGGTGGCGGATTTGGTCGTGGCATGGTTGGTGCAGTTGGAAACACCCCAGGAACTAGATTTCAAAATGCTCAGAATGAAGTAACAGTGAATGCTGAACACGTGATGCATATTTCACTATCAGAAGGATTGGACAACAATTATCCTTTTGGTAATTCATTGCTCGAAAGTGTGTTTAAAGTTTACAAGCAGAAAGAATTACTAGAAGATGCAATAATCATTTATAGAATTCAGCGTGCTCCAGAAAGAAGAATTTTTTATGTTGATGTAGGTAACATGCCTGCACACATGGCAATGAGTTTCGTTGAAAAGGTTAAGAATGAAATTCAGCAAAGACGTATTCCTAGTTCAACGGGCGGTGGAACTAGTGTAATTGATGCTTCATACAATCCGTTATCAACAAACGAGGACTATTTCTTTCCACAGACTGCTGAAGGTAGAGGTTCTAAAGTAGAAACATTACCAGGCGGAACCAACCTAGGCGAGATTACAGATTTACGTTATTTTACAAACAAACTATTCCGTGCTTTGAGAATTCCTTCTTCTTATTTGCCAACTTCTATTGATGAAAACCCTAATACAGTAGCAGACGGTAAGGTTGGAACTGCATACATACAGGAATTAAGATTTAACAAATACTGTGAAAGACTACAGAGTAACATCGTTGAATCGTTCGATCATGAATTTAAACTATGGCTAGACTCAAATGGCTACAATATTGATCCTAGCCTATTTGAACTTAAATTTAATCCTCCTCAAAACTTTGCAGCATACAGACAGGCTGAACTTGATACGACTAGAGCAAACATATTTGGAACACTGCAACAGGTTCCACATCTATCAAAACGCTTTGCACTAAAACGTTATCTTGGTTTAACAGAAGAGGAAATCAAAGAAAACGAAAGATTGTGGCGAGAAGAAAATGGTCAAAATCTAGTAGGCACTGGCCAGGACGCAGCAGGCGAACTGAGAACGGCTGGTATTACTCCAGGCGGCATAGCAGCAGATGCTGAAACACAGGATGCGGAAGCACCCGAAGAGGCAGCAGCAGCGGCAGAACAACCAGAGGGAGGAACTGGCGCAGAAACACCTGCACAGTAATAAATACAGTATGCTTCTTAGAGAATTTTTATATTTTAACGATGATATTAATGACTTTGCTGTTGATCGCAGATATGACAATGGCAACGACAGTTCTGTTGTTGAGCTAGATGATACTAGAAAAATTAGATTAACCCTAAGACAGATTAATCAACTGCGCCTACAAGCAGAAGCCCACGAAGCAGAAAGACAATCTGAGCTGGGTTTCATAAGTCAAATGTATGGAACACCAGTTGAGCAAGAAGAATAAAAAACCCACAGTATACAAAGATACAGCGTTTGTTCTTGGTAATGGCAAGAGCAGACTACGCCTAAATTGCGAAAAACTTTTAGACATTGGAACAGTCTATGGATGTAACGCTCAATACAGAGAATTTGATCCACACTACTTAGTTGCTGTTGATGTAAAGATGGTTAACGAATTGATAGAATCTGGCTATGCACAAAAAGGCACAGTATGGACCAACCCTAACAAAGGCATAAAAGATAAAAGCAAAATAAATTTATTCAACCCCCACAAGGGATGGAGCAGTGGTCCTACAGCACTTTGGTTTTCTGCATCTAACGGACACAAGGAAATTTACATACACGGATTTGATTATCAAGGATCAAACGGTAAGTTTAATAATGTATATGCAGACACGCATAATTATAAAAAAAGCACAGATTCTGCTACTTTTTTTGGTAACTGGTTATCTCAAACTGAAAAAGTTATAAAAGAGTTTACTCACACTAAATTTTATAGGGTAATAGATTCTGGAGCATTTATACCGGACAAATTAGGCCCACAATACCCCAATCTTAAACACATTTCCTACGAAGATTTTGCAAAAACCTTCGGAGAACTATATATCAATGCAAAATGATTCAAAATATACCCATTTAAACAGTTTTTTATAAGTAAAATGTAAATACATTACGAAACAGCCTTACCAATTAAAAAAGGAGAATACAATGGCAGACAAAACTACACTAGAACAAATGCTTGAGCATTTAGTTAACGATGAATCTGCGAAAGCAGAAGAGTTATTCCACGAATATGTGGTAGCAAAATCAAGAGAAATTTACGAAAATCTTATCGAAGAAGAAGTCAAAGACGAAGAAGTTGACGAAGCATCTAAGGACGAAGAAGCAGAAGACAAAGAAGTTGATGAAGCATCTAAGGACGAAGATAAGGAAGAAGATAAAGTTGACGAAGCGACTGATGAAGACGAAGTAAAAGAAGATTCAAAAGACGAAGAAGTTGACGAAGAATTTGAAGAAGTTGCTGTAGAAGCAGACGATGAAGATGAAGGCGACATGGACGCTATGGGCGGTGACGCTACAGACGATCTAGAAGCAGACATCACAGGTGATGACGAAGAAGGCGAAAAAGAGCCAGAAGAGTTATTCCAAGACCTAGATTCAATCGTTGATGAGCTACAGGCTAAATTCGATGAAATTAAGGGCGAAGACAAGCCAGAAGGCGACGAAGACATGGAAGACGAAATGAAAGATTCAATCGAAACTCCAGTTTCTTCAGACCCAGAAGGTGACGCTGAACTAGCAACAATGCGCGAGTATGTTGAAAAAGTAGCAGGTGGACACGGTGCTGAAACAAAAGGCGGCGCAGAATCTGCAGACAACAAAAAGTCAGTTGTTGATAACATGAAGAACGATATGGGTGGAACTACTGCTAACATCGCTAAAGGCGGTGAAGAGTCAGGTAAAAATGACGGCGGACTAGCAGACATTAACCCTAAAGAAGAGAACATGGGCAATGTTAACACGCCAGGTTCAAAAAATGCTACAAAAATGAGCTCAACAAAAGGTCATGGTGCTGAAAAAGCAGGTAGCAAAGAATCAGCGGATAACAAGCAATCAATTTTCCGTGGTCGTAGATAACAGAGGGCATAAGGATTGAAAACTAACCTACAAGAACATCTGAGCTTCGATCAGGCTAAAATCGTCGTAGAGCGTGATGAAGGCGAAGGCAAAACGTTACATTTGAGTGGCATCTGTATTCAGGGTG
>Ga0222719_10005005_pt1 | contig 11522 bp, 14 predicted proteins | sample C33_34DmetaG_FD_165039 | JGI IMG/M metagenome (GOLD analysis project Ga0222719, IMG submission 165039) | Estuarine water microbial communities from San Francisco Bay, California, United States - C33_34D | ecosystem: Environmental > Aquatic > Marine > Unclassified | place: USA: California...
TTCCTGCTCTTCTAGTATATAAACCTGGGCGTCCTCGCTTGGCTAGTTGAGCACCTCCACCTCCCTTATGGAAATGGAAAATAAAAGCGTGCTTCTTTGTTGTTAACTTATCACCGATATTCATTATTTCTTCTTTCTGTTATTATATAAATTAAGTATCCACAAACCTGCGGCATAATATATTATCATTGAGCCAATGGTAATGATAAATTCTTTCATTCTTATATGCCGAAAAGTTTCATTAGGATTGAGCCGATGGCTAGGACCACAACAATACCAGCAGCAATCACTATCCAGTCAGGGTCATCATCATTATACCACATTAGGAGCTACCTTTGTAATTATTGTTGCGTTCCAATAACTTAGTGATACGCTCGTCAGCTTTCTTATAATATTCTTCATCTAGGTTATTGATACGCTCGTCGGCTTTCTTATAATATTCTTCATCTAGCTCGCAGCCAATAAACTCACGCTCTGTTGCACTTGCAGCAGCGGCTGTGGTTCCAGAACCGAGGAACGGATCCAATACCACATCACCCTTGTTGGAGTGCTTTAATATCAACTCTTCGAACATATGTGTATTCTTTTGAGTTGGATGAAACCGATCCTTGCCGCCTTGAATTGGATACTCATACACAGCCTTGTCGTAAGAACTGTTGAACGTTGGCTTAGACTTCTTGATACCCAGCAGGGCAATCTCCCGACAGTTGGTCAGGTAGTTTACTTTGCTGTTGATCGGCTGGGGATTGGTCTTGAGCCACTCAATGAATCTAATCTGTTTGAACTTGGCGTTCTCAAGTTGATCCTTTAGAGGAGTGATCTTCCACAGGTCAAAGAATACAATACAAGTACCACCAGGCTTCAACACTCTGTAGAAGTGATTGATGAAAAGCTGTAAGTCTTCCATGGTAAACTCTGAATCCCATTTACCGTAGTTTGTTCTTACTGCATACTTCTTGCCGTAGATGCTTCCGTACTTGAGGTAGTTCTTCTTGAGAGGATCAAGATTCTTTTTCTTGTCTCCGAAGAACTTGTCCCAGTCCATTGACTCACTTAGAGCTTCCCACTCCTCCACTGTCTTTAGCAGGGTATCCGAAGCATCCTGCTCAGCAACGTGGTCTACCCACTTATCCATGCCAGAGTCACGAGATGTGATGTAGGGAGGGTCAGTCAGAACAAGATCTACAGACTCATCCGGCAAGCCGGACAAGAACTGTAGACCCTCTTGATTTCTAATAATCATACTGTATTATACCAAAGATTGTTTTGACTGTTTAGAACTTATTGTGAACAACCCATTGCAGATCACCACTCATCTCCTCTTTAGTGAGAGGGGCTTGTAAACAGTGGTCAATGTCAGGAGTAGTGTCGAGTTTGTTCCAAGACGAAATATCACTCTTGATTTTATTTCGAGAGCTATCAATCTGCGCAGTTGTGCTCGGCTCGGCAGCCGTCACAAAAATGCAAACATCAACGGTTTTGTTGAGCTTTTTTGCTTTCCGTGCCTGCTGTAGGTAAGCACCCTTTTGGAAGATGTCGGTACCGAACCAAACACCATACCTCACGCTATTCTTCACAAAATAATCTGTAATACTAGATTTTTCTCTATCAGCCCTTGTAAGTCCAAAGGGATTTCCTTTGAGGAACCGAGTCCTAAGTTCTGGACTAGTCCAACTCTCAATAGTAAAATCATCACTCTTATAACGCCTATAGGCGTCGAAAAAGCTCTTGAACTGGCGTCCGGAGCGAAGAACCATGAACTTCTTGCAATAAAGCTTGAGACGCTCTTTCTTTTCATCGTCCGTCAAATCTTTATATCGGTCTTGGTTGGACGAATCATAATCCACTTCTGGGCATGCCCCGTAATCAAGCAAGTTGTTCTTGATCGCACTGGTCAGGCTTTCAATATCAGACTTGATGTCATTTGGCTCGCCAGGTGCGTGAATGTGGTTTTCTCGTGACTGCCAAGCCGGCAACTCCTCAAGGGTGTCGGTATAAATATGCACTCGACTGCACCCTGGTGGGTTTCCTTTACAAGTTCGTACACCGCCTTTTTTATCGGCGTTATAAAGCTCCTTTAGACCTCGATCACGAGTATTTCCCCACCGTCGCCTAACCATTTCAGAATCATCGGGCTTGATCCATACGGAATAAGCTTTCAACTGACCTTGGTCTTCCATGCGGTTGGCATACTTGCTAACAGTTGCAGGCTGAGAGTCCTTTTTCCTGTTTTGCGAGTGCTTATCTTTTGTAATGCGCTCGGTGGGAATCCAGTAAACCTTTTTATACTTTTCCTGGACTGGGCACCACTCCTCACCGACATTGTGCCAAGTACTGATATCGTTAGCTACAAAAGTTTTGTAAATCTCTTTGCTGATTCCGTCTAGCTTGTCAGCCGTGAAATCGCCTAGATTTATGAAATCTAGCTCGTTGCGGGGACCATAAAGGCGGTTTGTGCTCCTCTTTTTTTGTTCTTTTTGCATCTTTTTTCCTCCAATGAATAATGCTGGGTGGTTAGCCTCCTAACGTCGGAGCGAGCCACCCTGGTTAGTATGTTAGTGTAACACGGATTAGATCACTTGTTCACCGTATTCTTGGATCTCTTTCCAAGTCACGGTGGCAGCCAAACGTGGGTCCTTCTGTTGACTCACGGTGTCAAACTTCTTGGCAAGCTTCGGCAACAAGATGTCTAGAACCTTTTTGCCAGACAGTTTCCAGCTTTCAATAAGCTTTCCGTCTTCGAAACGATTGTAGTAGTGCTCTGGGTATTTGCCGAGCTTTTCTGTAACAAGATATTTCTCTTGCTCCTGCCAGTTTCTCTGAACCGAGATGCCAGTGTAGGATCCTTTGCAGTTCTTGCTTGTCGTCGATTTGTACTCGACTGGCTGACCTTTTTCGTTGATTCCATCAGCACCGGCATACATCGCCGGACCAGGCATCCTATGGTTTAGGGAACAGGTTGCGTAGATCTCCTTAGCCCTTGCGTAGGAGAAGGGATCTCCCCAGTCATTATCTTGGCAGAGATCCCACATTTCTTTGTACAACTCTTGGAACTTTTGCTCTGGTGTCATATGCACCTCCTTCGTGATAATAGTGTATCACGGGTTCTATTCTTGTCCAGTAAAAATATCTTCTAAGGTTTGTTCTAGAGTATTTGCGCATTTAATATTTGCTTTTAACGCTTTGGCATGAGGGCGAAACTCTTCAATATTAATTTGTTTTTTGTTTCCCGTAACTTCCTTTAGAAGTCTTCGCCTACAGGCTTGAACATTATCTTCCATAATGTCTACTCCGTAAGTTGTCTGAAGCGCCTGGAGAGGGGTTGAGCCGTTCTTAATCTTGCGACGGACAACTCTGAGGAGAATGTTTCCATCCCCACATGCTGGATCGATATATGTTTTTGTGTGATCCGTCCAAATTTCTTCTGGTAACTGGTCAAGCATTTCACTGACAAGCCAACCAGGGGTAAATACTTCTCCGAGGTCTTTTACCCTCTCCTCTGATTTAGTAAGAGATTCCCTCATGACTGATCTCTCCAGAAACCTTCCTTAAAGTAAGTGAACATGCGCCAATCTGTCTGAAATGTTGACCACTTAGACGCTGCAACGATAGCCTTGCCAATGTCGCTATTAATAAAGCTTACCAATTTATCTCCATCCTCTTTAGACTGAACTGGAATACCAAAAGCAATCTGACTCATGCCAAATTCACCCTTATAGTCGTTAATAGGGCATTGTTGCTTCTCATTGAAGGATAAGATTACTTTTGGTATACCGAAGTGCCCCCTGTCGTTAGATGAAGAGTAGACGTACCCTGGTCCTTTCAAGGTCATGTTATGGACCACCGGATATTGATATTCGTCGGTTTGCTGTGTAGATACCCACTTCTTTCTAGTCTCATATTTCGAAGCAGAGAAAATTACTTCGCACTTTTTCTCTTCTTCTGCTGCCAAGAGGTCGCCAAAGGCACCAAAAAAATAGTTGGGCAACCACAAATGGTCATTGAGACCAATGGCAGACTCTACCCGCTCCTCATCGATTACTAAAGTCAGACCGACTTCGGATGATTTGTGAACACAAAAGTAATCATATCGAGTGGACGCACCAAATGTCTCTTGTCCGTCTTTCTTAGAGTGGATAGAAAGATGAGTCATGTTATTTTCATGTGTGAGTTTCTTGAATAATGTTTGCGACCGAGGGCTCTCAGGCTTTCTCCAGGCTGACGGGTTGACCGACACAAGGTAGCCCCCATCTTCAACAATGTCGTCAATGGCAGTTTTTAAAAACTTATCCCACAATGTTCTCCCGCCATATCCGCCCTTGCGCCCCTTCTTGTGAACTGGCTTATTATATGGCGGATTCATTACCACAACATCAAACTTCATATCTAAATCTCCCTCAAGAATATTATAGCTTTTAAGGTTCACTTTGTTAATATCAAATTGATTTCCTAACAAAATACTAAAAGCGGCTCTAGTCATGCGATAGGGTACCGTGTTTTCTTCCACCCCGTAAAGCTGATTGGTCAGGATATGATGGATGCGCTCATCACGGTCAGCAATGACTTCTTCAAGTCCATTGTACAATCGCCGGAAAACTTCTAGAAGAAAAGTACCAGTTGAACAAGCTGGATCGATAAACTTTTTGTTTGGGTTGTCCCAGATGTTCTGAGGCAGGCGATCAAGCATCTCAAAAACAAGCTTACCCGGAGTCCCTGGGGTTTCGCTCTTCCCGTCACGCTCGAAGGCTCCAAGAGCGCTGAAAATATTATTACTTCCGTCCAAAAACTCTTCAAGGCTTAATTTATTAATTCGTAAATTCATATCGACAATGCTACTGTCAATCCACTCTTTACGGATGCAGCCAACCTGAAGGGCGTCTTCAAAGTTCTTGAGAGTGTAGCCTGTCACGCTTTTAAAGAGACTTTGGTCACCTTCTAGTACAAGATCAGCACAGCTATTGATTTGCTTATCATAGTCAATCAAAAGATAGGTTGGGATTCGAGCTACTGCTTGTTGGAGCTTTTGTTGTAGATCTTTTAATTTCTTTTGGTTTTCCCGCTTTTCTTTGTTAGCCGCCTTTTTGTTTTGGTTGGATGATGAAGCAATCTTGCCCTTTTGAAGTTCTGTATCTCCAATCTGATCAACCAACTTACGAGCAGCCGCCTTAGACAACTCACCAAATACTTGAGCAAGATCCTCTGTAACCGTGAGCGGGTTGACCGCACGGGCGGAGCCAAAAGCGCCCAAACCACGCCCACGAGACGCTGCCGCCTCTAAAAGACGAGAAGAGCCAACCTCGACAGTCTTAAGTTCTCCGTGCTGGATGATGTTGGCGACCTTGAAGAAGCTCTTTACTGCCTCCTCCGTTGTTTCGCTTACACTTTTAGTACCCACGCAGTAATCATAAGTTACAGCCAATTGTCGATGGGGGTCAAAGTCAAAGACCAGGGCGTCTTCTTTCCACTTGGTTGCGGTACCAGTGATCTCATCTTTTCTAATTGCCCAAGGAGTCTTGGCTCGGAATATTGTTTGAAAATAATCCTCTGCCGACTCACCGCCGTCGAACATAAAGACAGCACCCCATTTCGGCACACTGACTCCTGTATTAAATCGTCCACAAGATAATGTAATCGTGCGCTTCCTTTGCTGAATAAGGAGTTTAGCACGCTCAATATCTTTTACGTTGCCACCCGAGGCATTGATGATTTTGTAATCCCCGAAAAAATCGTGGTTACTAAGCATCTGCTCAAGGGCTGCAATCGCCCGAACATCTTTTGGGAGGTACCAAAAGGTATGATTCAACAAGCTTATTTTGTCACTTCCCAGTGAATCCATGGTATAAGGAGACAGGCATACCTCATCGGGACCAGCCTGTTCCGCTAGAGCATCGAGAAGACCGCTGACAGCGGTAGGATACAGGAAGTCCCCACCAGAGTTAGTAGCAAACACTTTTTTAATATTGAAACCGTGATCGCCGACAAAGCCTTTACCCTCAAACTTTTCAATAATCTTAGATGATATGTCGATCCCAAAGAAATGAAGCTTGGGCAAACAGCGGTGGGTATCAGGAACCCATCCATTCTCCTGTTGAGCTAGTCGTACAAGAGCTTCCTCAGTATAAGTCCATTTGTACGTGGAGTCATCGTCAAACTTGCCAGAGGCCAAGGAGGCAAAAGGAGTTCCAGAAAGATAAAGATATCGCTGGTTCTCTGGGAACCGACTTAGGATTGTCTGCGAATTATCTGTCTTGGTCCCATAGTGTTCTTCGTCCAGGATAATTAGGTCCCACTCTTGACCGAAGATCCACTCTACCTTCTTCTTACCCTTGGCATTTGTAAGTTCTTGGAATGACTCATAAACAACTGTGGTGCTAGTAGTCGAAAGCTTCTCAGATGCAGACGGATCTCTTGCTTGAACTGCCTCCCAGTCGTCATAATTGACGTGATCACGAATATCTCCCTTCCAAGAATCACTTACTTGAGGCTTCCAGGTGAGAAGAAGTACATTTTTATATTTCAGTTCCCGGCACAACTCTAATGAAACAAAGCATTTCCCGTAGCGCATCACTGCCGCAAACAAAAAGGCCTGACCACCGTTACGGAAAAAGCTAGCAGCTTTATCGCAGCCTGCTTGTTGTTCAGGGCGCATCTTGTAGCTATTAGGTCGGGCGACACCACTGGACATTTCATTGTAGAGCGCTCGAATCTTTTTAACACCGCCAGGAACAACGTACCATTCTCGGCTGCGATCCTGTCGAGTAGTGCTATAACCACTCTTCTCAAGAAAGCGGTGGAAATCTTTATCGCTAAAGGCTGCACTGTCCCAAGAATCTAAGATAACGAGTGACTCAGGATTAGATGTCCCATCCTGCTGTACTACCCGATCCTGTACATCCTGAGATGTTTCACCAATTTTATACCAGTTCTTTGTCTTGTATGTTTCGGTTGTATAAACATAAATCTTACGGGTCTTGCTCATCGAAGACTCCTCTGCTCTATTACTTTATTATAGTACCTGATTATAGCGATACGTCAAGTTTTATTTTAGTCTCGGTTATTCTCTTCCGACCTTTTGATTGCCTGTAAGGCAAACTCGCCGAAGATGTAAACTATTCGAGCAAACGCATACGCACCCAGTGCCCCTAGGGCAACATAGTAAACTCCAGCAGACATTTAGAACTCCTCGCAACCCATCTCTTCAGCAGGGTCGCAGCCCATTGGTGGATACCAAGCCCCTGAGCGGATGGGTTCGGTATAAGACCGTACTCTGTAAAGCTCTTTCTTGTTTTGGTCAATGGTGCTCATAAGATCTTCATCTTCGCTCACCCCAAATACAAATTTGCATAGATTGATGCGGCGGGCGATATCTTCACGAACTTTAGGATCTTTTTCTTTACGATCCGCAAACACCATCATCATGCAATAGCGGTTGAACTCTTCCATAGCATTGAGCCGAACATCAAGCCGCTCGCAGCACACTTCGTTCCTCTTCGTATAGACCTTGGCGTGCAAAGCACAGCCAGATAGATACATCATTGCAACCAAAATACTGGCGGCGATACCGAGCGCCGTTACCCAGTCAATTAACGTGTAGTTTTTAAAATTCATCTTATTTACCAGTCCTCGTGGACCTTAAAGAGGGGGACGGTAGAGTCTTCATCACCGTCAAGGACCTTCTCCAAAACTAAATGAGACTCCTGATCACCATAGTCTTCAGTTGCGACGTTCTCGAAGGGAGCAAACTCCTCCCAAACACTTCGCAGACCAAAAGGACCTTCAGTGTCTAGGTCTTCCATCTTGTCCCGAATATCTTCGCACAAAGCTCGCATCTGCCTGGGCGAAGCACCTTCACGATCAGCTTTAATAATCGCACGGACTTCAGGTCTTAGTTCTGGGTAACGATGAGTGTCAATCACAAATGACTCAAACTCACGGGTAACATTTACATTATCTACAGCGTGTACTCTAATTTTCATTCTATTGTCCGGTCTTTCTGATGTTTTCTAGGTGGCGATCAAGATACCACTTGGCTTTCTCAAGGTCCTGAACTTCATCGCCCTTATGGGGTGAGCGTAGCATATACTTAATGACGTTGCCGACATTGAAGTTGAGGTCCCAGCTTTCAATTACATCAATAGCCTCAAGACCTTCGTTGTAGTGTTTAGGGTGATCTACATTATTATTCATTTTATTCTCCTTCGGAAACGAGGTAAAGTTCCTCGCACTCTTTGTTAAACTCGTTGATTGGGTCCCACAAGAGGTGATCCAACTCATCCACTTCATCATTTTCATACATTGCTCCAACAGTCTCTGACTCTAGTTGGACTAGGTTACGATCTTGGAGGAGGTCCCTGTCGATCACAGCGACTGCATCTACGTTTGTTTCATCACGAGTGATGGTAGCCATAGTCATTAGTCGGTTTGTGAAAAACTCTGTACAACTTGCAGCACGCAACCAGTTCACTGGACCATACCACTTAGTCTGACAAGAGAATGATAGTTGCTGATTCCACGGATCATACTCAAGATCGTCCAGTTCAATATGATTGACGTCACCCCACTCTTTTCTGTGGGGAACTATATCTTCAAAGAAATCTGAATCGTGAATATTTGCTCCACGCTCCAATCCCTCAAACTCAGCCTGAGTATAATCATATACGGTGATGTAGCTACGAGTTCCACTGTGCATTTTATTCTCCTCTTTCTTATTGCTAGTATATCATCAATCCACGGGAGGTTAAAGCTCTAGTCGTTAATAATCCAACACGCCGTTTTCCAATCAACATGGTTGTGTTGCTGGTGGACAACCGCCTCATAAGGTTGAAGTAATTTTCTTGTCTCGGTCCAATCATTTTGCCCGCAGTAAGGAATAGTATCCTGAAGCCAGTTATCAATAATCAGTGTACCTCCCTTTTTTAAACTCTTTAGGGCTACGGCTGTACAAGAGTCTCTCCAAGCACACGGGTCACCATCAATAATAATACAGTCAAAGAGGTTGTCACCCGACTTACACAAACTTAGTGGGTACTCAACAAACTCTTTTTCATCACTAACCAAGGTCAAGCCCATTTGTTGCGACCACTGTGGACTAGAGTCAATGGTTATGCACTCTCTGACCTTATCTCGCCACCACAAAGTTGAGAAACCTCCACCATATTCAAACACCCTCCACTCACTTATGTCCCAGCCACTTAGCATGTCTAAAAAGCCGTGGGTATAGTATGGGAAAGTTAACCCGTTAGATTCATCTTTGATCTGCCATTCGTTTAGGTTCATCTTCTTCTCCACACTGTTGTCCAAGGAGTGTGCTCAGTATAATCAGTTCTTTCCCAGGAGTCATCTAAGTTTACTAAGTCCCAGCGGTAACTTGCAGTTTCCGTATCGTGACTTACAATTATATTAGTATAACTTGCTGCGGTATTGATAGCATCCCACCGACTACTGCCGTGACCATCTACAAAGATTAGATCGAAGTTTTCGCCTAGGTTTCTGAGGTGTTCTATAGCCTCAGATGGACCCATCATACACTTAACTTCTACATTATCACAGGCTGCAAACTCTTGCTGGACCTTCTGGTGCCAGCTTTCATCTTGCATCTCGCACGCAATAACTTTTTGTGCTTTTTCAGAAAAAAGCTTCGTACTGTAAAGACCAGTACCAAATTCAAATACCTTATTAACTTTATTGTTCTTAAGAAGATCTTCCAAAATGGGAAGATGAGTAGAGTATGCATCCATATTGTTTTCCTTTTTAAAGAGTGGTTATTAGGTTTTTATTTTTATTAAATTGAGTTATTTTTTCAAGGATAGTCAAGGCATGACTGGCGTCTTTACATCCATGGATCATATGAAAAGAGATCTTCTTATTTTCATAGCCGTGAACAGACAGGACATCACCTTCACCAATATATGTCTTGTAAGACTCAAAATAAGGGTCATAAATGTCTGTATAATAGTCTGTAAGTCCATACTTCCACAGCATAACATTAAGCAATGACTCGTCCCAGTTTGGCGCATGAACGGTCAGTCTTTTGGAGATATTGTAACACTCCTCAAGAAAGGGAAGACAACTTCTATTAACAATCATATGTGCGTGTACATATGGCTGTGTCCTCTGGTTGACGCCAAGTTGGGTCATAAGGTTGCCCTGGTTCATAACATTGTCTGGGTGGACTGGGGACAATGGAAATTTATCTATTCTTTCGCAGCGTTCAAACAATTCATCAATATTATAGTTAACAATGTCATCACTCTCAACATAAATTAGTTCATCAAAGCCTTCATCTCGCAATGCGTGGATGAGGATATTAAACTTTTGATAAAATATTTGTCCTCCTGAGTATTCTACATCAATCCGCCGTAATATTACATGATCATAGTCTTCACTAAACTGTACGTCCGAATTAATTCCGTAGACAACAATTGGGTATTTCGAGAACTGCCCAACGCTCCTAACTGCTACCTCTAGTAGGGGAAAATAATTTGGTGTTGCGAATGTTACAAATGCTCTCTTCATTTGAGTTCTATCCCTATTCTTACTTACATTCACTTGTTAGTAATTGCGCAATTTTATCAATCGAAGATCTGTACTGATGGTAGGGTCGCAATGAATGACAATCAACAAAGCTCTCCAACTCCTGAAGAGACCCAACAGAGACCCAATTTGAGCGGTCAAGTCTTTCCGACGAGTCTGGAGCCAGCCGCTGGAAAAAATGCAAGTCGGTACCTTGGTATTCCTCTATACGCTTAGTGCAATATGATTCTTCACGTCCCCATCTCTCAAATCCCATGTGTCGAAAACAAGCCCCGTCAGAGTTATAAACTTCTCTAAGAGACTTTTCATATGAGTCGCCAAGCTGTAAAACTTTCTTAAACATTGATCCTTTAGCCACATGATAGCATACCGGGATAGGACGATGTTTACCAAACAAGTGTACGTACTTGTCGTCATCGACAGGTACCAACTGTTCAACAAATACAGACTTAGAAATGGGCAGCATCTCGATATCACTCACGATATGAACCTCATCTGGGCTTAGTGTTGTAAACCAAAACCTAGCCCACTGCGCCTGGAAATAGGTAGGAATATCTGAAACAGGGGTAATTTTAATAACCTTTCCAAATGTATCGTCCATCTCTTTTTCGCCGCAATATATTAACACAGGATCGATATTGAACCTCTTCTTCCAGATCATAGAACTTATTGCCCAAAAATCGGAGTAAAGCGGATTATCATCAACCGCCATGATTGCCTTACTAATCTTCATTAGCAAGCCAGCCCTGGATAGAGATCGTGGGCTTCCAGTCCATCATGCTATTGATCTTTCGGGCATCAGCTAGGGTCACACGAGATTCTCCTAGGCGCTCAGGAATATGGACTACTTCATCGCCAATCAAACTTGCTAGCTCCAAGACAGATATGTTTGTCCCTGTACCAACATTAAAAGTCTCCCCAAAAATCTCACTATTGACCGAGGTCATAGCGAGAAAATTAGCATTAGCCACATCTTTTACGTAGGTAAA
>Ga0222719_10005010_pt1 | contig 11520 bp, 14 predicted proteins | sample C33_34DmetaG_FD_165039 | JGI IMG/M metagenome (GOLD analysis project Ga0222719, IMG submission 165039) | Estuarine water microbial communities from San Francisco Bay, California, United States - C33_34D | ecosystem: Environmental > Aquatic > Marine > Unclassified | place: USA: California...
ATTAGATCCACCGTATCACGCAGCAGATGCTATAGCAGTGAAAAATCCAAGACCTGCTCGTATTGAACCGATGACCGTTTTTGTAGGAGCTCCAGGAGATAGTGCTTTTACCTCTAATGGCATGATGCCTTCACAGCAAGAAGATGACTTGCTAATATCTTGTAGAGTTGGTACAGTGACTATTGTAATATCATGAACTATTCCGAATTATTAACTAATGTCAGAAACTACTCAGAAGTCGACAGTAATGTTTTGTCTAATTCTGTTATCAATGTTTTTATCACTAACGTTCAAAATAAAATTGCAAGAGAAGTAGATTTAGATGAGCAAAGACGCTATGCCACTACTACCTGTACCGTTAATAATGCTTTTTTAGATGTAACAGGACCTAGTGGAGGTTTTCGATTTGCAAGAAGTTTACAGTTAGTAGGTGGTGACGGAACACGAACTTACTTAGAACAAAGAGATCAAACTTTTATGGATGAATATTCTCCAAAGAGAAGCGAAACCACAGGAACTGGTCAACCTAAATATTGGGCGAATTGGGATGCTCAAACATTAATGTTAGCACCTACTCCTGATCAAGTTTATACATTTGAAATGGCTTACATTGAAGAGCCTCAAGAATTAGACACAAGCAATGCAAGTTCAACAACATGGATATCTGAGAACGCACCAGAAGTTCTTCTTTATGGCGTCTTGGCGGAAACCTTTTCCTACTTGAAAAACCCACAAGATATGCAATTATATGAAGCAAAATACTCACAAGCTCTTCAAGCATTAGCGACAGAGCAAATGGGTAGAAACCGTAGGGATGAATACAGTGATGGTGTGGTAAGAATCCCAATGAAATCACAGGCACCATAAAGGGAGTAACTAAAAATGGCAATTAACCAAGCAGTTTGTGCAACATTCAAACAGCAGTTGTTAGATGGCGATCATGATATATCAAGCGATACAGTCAATCTCGCTCTCTATACAAATTCTGCTACTTTGGATGCTAACACTACAGCCTATGCAGCAACTAACGAAGTTGGTGACTCAGGCACATACGCAGCAGGCGGTGCAACACTACAGAATGCAAACGTCAGCTTAACCAAAACGAACGCAACAGCATCTACAGCTTTTGTAGACTTTGATGATTTATCCTTTACAAGTGCAACAATCTCAGCTCAAGCAGCTTTGATTTACAACACTTCATCAGCTAACGTAAATGCTGCGATTGCAGTATTAGATTTTGGTGGTGTGAAGACATCTACAAACGGAACTTTCACAATTCAGTTCCCAACAAACGACGCTACAAACGCAATTCTAAGAATTAGCTAAGGCATTTCGTTTACAATCAAGCAACTTGCTTGTAGTATAAGTTATGTCTTACGCTAGTTCACCTATTGCAGCTTCTGCCTTTTCTGATGAGTCAGAAGTAAATTCTCAAGTCCTTCTAACTGGTTTAGGTGTTACATTTACACCTGGTGATCCTTTTATCGAAGGCAATGCAGTATTTCTTACAACTGGTGTTGAAGCCTCCACCAATTTAGGAACTGCTGTTGGTGAAGCAGAAAGTATTTATCCTCTCACAGGAGAAGAAATTACATCTACTTTAGGAACGTCTATTGCTCAAGCAGGAGCAAGTGCAAGCCCTTCTGGAGAAGAAATTACATCAAGCACAGGTTCGCTATCTCATACAGGATCAGCAGTTGCCACACCAACAGGTTTAGGTATTCAATTTACAGAAGGTATAATTACTCGTGCCTTAGAACAATCTTTCCAACCAGGTAATACTTTTGCAGGAGCACCTTTTGCTTCTGATGAAATAATAAATTCTGAAGCAATTCTTGTAGGTATTAATTCTACTATTGCTCTCAACAATGTTGATTTAGTTACTGATAATAATATCCAAGTTACTCCACCTGCTGACCAAATGGATACGTTCCTTGGTACAGTCGTAGCTGAAGCTGAATCTATCTATCCTTTAACAGGTGTTGAAATAACAACTGATCTAGATGATCCAACTATTAGTGGATCAGCTCCTGTATCCGTCACAGGAGAAGAAATAGAAAGTAATTTAGGAACAGTTACTGCTTTCGCTGATGTCGTTGTTTCGGTGACAGGTGAGCAAATGCAGTTCGCAGATGGAACTCCTACAGTAACCGCCAACGCAGATGTTCTTCCAACAGGACTGTCAATTACATCAAGCACAGGAACCGTTGTCGTTGAATCTGCTTACAGTTTAACGGGTGTTTCTATGCAATTTGCCGATGGTACGGCTACAGCAATCGCTAACGCAGATGTATCATTGACAGGTCTTGATTTAACAATTTCTTTAGGTAATATGAGATCAACCCCGTGGGCTAATGTAGTTCCGGGAGTCAGTGACACTTGGGTAAACGTCAACACAGGTGCAACAAACACATGGACAGAAGTGGCGGCATAGGGTATAAAAAAACATGGCATTCGCAGTAGCAGATAGAGTCAAAGAGACCTCAACAACAACAGGAACGGGCACTTTAAACTTAGCAGGTGCTGAACCAGGATATCAAACATTTGTAACAGGAATAGGTAATGGAAACACTACTTATTACGCTATTGTCAATCGTGCTACTTCTGAATTTGAAGTTGGTATTGGTACTGTTACAGATGCTGCAACTGATACTCTTTCTCGTGATACAATTATTTCTTCATCTAATAGTGATTTAGCTGTCAACTTTTCCGCAGGTACAAAAGACGTTATTTGTACACTGCCTTCTGAAAAATCTTATGTATTAAATGATGCTGGCAACACAACAATTTCTTCTAACTTATCTGTAACTGCTATCAGTGGTTCAGGTGCAGGTCTGACAACTTTAAATGCCTCTAATCTAGCAAGTGGTACATTACCAGATGCGAGATTCCCTGCAACACTCCCTACTGCAAGTGGAGCTAACTTAACAACTTTAAACGCATCCAATGTTTCCTCAGGAACTTTATCAAACGATCGATTAGATACCGTACCTACAACTAAAGGTGGTACTGGATTAACTACAATTGGATCTGCAAATCAAGTTCTTGCTGTGAATGGTGCTGGCACTGATTTAGAATATCAAACTATCTCTGCTGACATCACAGGAGTCACTGCGGGTTCAGGTTTAACTGGTGGTGGTACAACTGGCGATGTTACCTTAAATGTTGGAGCAGGTAATTTAATAGATGTCACTGCTGATGCAGTAGATGTGGATTTATCTGAATTGACCACATCGACTTCAGATGCTGATGGTGATTTTTTCTGTGTTGTTGATTCAGTCAATGCACAAAAGAAATTGACAAAAGGTAATATTAACATTTCTGGATTTAACAACGATGCAGGATATACAACTAATGTTGGCGATATTACAGGAGTAACCGCAGGTTCAGGTCTAACAGGTGGAGGAGCTTCTGGTTCTGTAACACTTAATGTTGGTGCAGGAACAGGTATCGATGTAGCTGCTGACTCTATTGCTGTAGATGTATCTGACTTTATGTCCAATGGTTCGAACAACAGAGTTCTAACAGCCACAGGCACTGATGCAATGAACGCTGAATCAGGACTAACTTATGATGGTTCTACTTTAGCCGTGACAGGTGTTGTTACTGAAACATCAAGTATCGATTATAAAGAAAATGTTAAACCTTTAGAGTTTAATGATGCGATCTACAATGTAAACGCAGTGAAATATGATTTTAAAGATGGTTCACAAAAAGATGAAGTCGGTGTGATTGCAGAAGAATTATACAAAGTATTACCAGATTTGGTCACAACAAAAGACGGTAAACCTGAAGCAGTGAAATACACCAAGATGACCATGTATCTTTTAGAGGCACTCAAAAAACAAAATCAAGAGATTCAAGAGTTAAAAAAGAGGTTAAACTAAAATGGCCAGTACTTATTCAAGTAGCTTAAAACTTGAGTTAATGGAAACAGGTTCCAATGCGAATACCTGGGGAAATAACACTAATACCAATTTACAAACAGTCGATGCTTTTACAGCAGGATTTTTATCAAAGTCCGTTGCAGGATCTTCTAATGTTACTTTAACAACCAACAATGCAGATCCCACTGCGGAAGCTTCTAATAAAGTAATCGATTTAAATGGAACACTCACAGGAAATATTTATGTTTTTATTCCTGCTGTAGAAAACAATTATGTTGTCTATAATAATACATCGGGTGCCTTTTCAGTTACGGTTGCAGCCACAGGACACGATGCCAATGGTGTAGCAGTAACACAAGGTTCTTATTCTTACTTATACTGTGATGGTGCATCTAATTATAATGTCAAAAACATTTTCTCTGATCTAGCATTAGAGGATGTAACTTTTTCTGGAGATGTTACTGTTACAGGCAATGTCAATGTTTCTACAAATGTTACTGTTACAGGCACAATGACCGCAGGCACTGTGGTGGAAACCTCAAGTATTGCTTATAAAGAAAATATTCGTAGCCTTGATTCAACAACTGAGGCTATTCTGTCCATGGATCCTGTTATTTATGACAGGAAAGATGGTAGTCAAAAAAATGAAGTAGGCTTAATCGCTGAGGAAGTCTACAAAATCGCACCTGAATTGGTGCATTTAAAAGATGGAAATCCTGAAGGTATTAAATATACTAAGCTCGCAGTATATCTTTTACATGCGATTAAGGATTTGAAAAAAGACTTAGATATGTTAAAAAGAGGTAGGTAAAACACATGGCAAATTTAACTTCAACAACAATCACAGGAACTTTAAATTCAACTAGCACAATTACAGGTCCTGGCTCAGGTATTTCAGCAGTCAATGCTTCCAATGTTTCATCTGGAACACTTGCTTCCGATAGATTACCTACTGTCCCTACAACCAAAGGTGGTACAGGTTTAACTTCTATCGGATCTGCTGATCAAGTTTTAAAAGTAAATTCTGGTGGTACTGCTCTAGAATTTGGAGAGGCAGGTGGAGGCCTTCAATTATTTAATATTGTAAAAGTAACCACTACATCAACTTATACCCCGACTGCTGGAACTACCTTTGTAAGAGTTTATTGCACAGGCGGTGGTGGTGGATCAGGAGGCTATGGTACTACTGGAAACGACTCTGGTTCGGGCAACGGTGGTGCAGGTGGTAACACAGGCGTTAAGCATTATACGGCTACAGAATTAGGCGCTACAGCAGCTATTACAATAGGTGCGGGAGGTTCTGCTGGAACAGGGAATACCACTTCACCGAGTAATGGTGGAACAGGTGGTCAAACAAGTTTTAACCCCGCAGGAACAGGAGCGACTTTAACTGGAAGCGGTGGAAATGAATCATCAGGGTTTGTTGGAGCAAGAGGAGGTCAGCCACCTTTGAGTTGGAACACATCAACTGGCAATGCAGATTATATTCATTTTGGATCATTAGGTAGTGGCATTGTAAATACACTTGATTATAGAGAAGGTACGACAGATTATTACTTAGGAACAGCTGGCGGTACAAGTTTTTTTGGAGTTGGAGGACAAGCACAACGACAACAAACTTCAACAGCTCGTAATAACGGAACGAACGCACCAGCTAACTCTGGCGGTGGCGGTGGTGGCTGTGTTGCTAAACAAGTAGACAATGGAGCTTTCACGATGAATGGTGGAGCAGGTGGTTCTGGAGTAGTGGTCATTGAGGAGTATGCATAATGCCTAAAGTTTGTATTTTAGATTCAACTACTAATAAAGTTGTAAACGTTGTTGAAGTTGATGACGTGAATAATGTTCCTGATTTTATTGTTCAAGAAGGACAAGTATTAGCTTCTAATCATGATGCAGAAATAGGTGATACTTGGACAGGAACAGAATACGATATCACTCATCGATTACAAATTTTTACAGATGAAGATTTATGGGAATACAACAGATGGAAAAGAGATGAACTTTTAAAAGAATCTGATTGGACTGCTTCTTCTGATAATTCTTTAAGCGATGATAAAAAAGCAGAATGGGCAACTTATAGACAAGCATTAAGAGATGTGCCTCAAACTCATACTGAGCCTAGAGATATTACTTGGCCTACAAAACCAGAATAATTGAATCTTAAACAGCTTTTTTCTATACCCCTATATACAGAGGAAAATTTCTTATCTATTCAAGAGTGCGATGAACTATTATCTAAAATATTAAAGATAGAAACAAAAGAGCACGATGCTCTTCCTGAAGGTAAATCTTCTTTTTATGAAGGTAATTTATTAGATAATTTACAAGATAATTTTTATTTAAAAAATAAAATATTAGAAAGATGTATAGAATTTTCAAAACAAGTAGGAACTCAAGTAAGAGAGATATTAAATTCTTGGTACAATATTCAAGAATTAAATTCTGAATTATTAGATCATACTCATCCTTTAAGCACTCTTTCTTGTGCTCTTTATATTAGCGTAGATGAGAACAACTCTGCTCTTAAATTCACTAACCCTAATCCTTTTATTGGAAATCAAGCAAATACTCATCCGTCTCCTTATAATTTTCATTGGTGGAAAGAAAACGTAGCAAAAGGAAAATTAATTATTTTTCCTAGTTGGCTAAAACACGGTGCTACCAAAAATAATCAAGAAACAACAAAAAGGATTGTCATTAGTGTTAATGCAGTTTAATATAATTACAACTATTTAGGAGAATAAAAGAAGATGAATTCAATGCAATTACCTAACATTGGCTATATTATAGACAATGTCCCTTATCCCTTAATCGATGAACTAAAAGAAATTATTAAAGAAAAAGAACTAGAAAAACATAATTCAAAGTTGGCTGGTAATATTAAAAAGGAATTTTTAATACCAAAAGCTATTCCTGTTTTTAGTAGGTATATTTTTGAATTAGTGACCCACTATGAAAACTCTTTTAATTTTTTACAATCAATGAATCATTGTAATGCAGATGTTCCTTTATGCTTAGATTCAATGTGGGTTAACTTTCAAGAAAAACATGAGTTTAATCCTCCTCATACACATGGAGGAGTTTATAGCTTTGCTCTTTGGTTAAAAGTTCCTTATCTAATGGAAGATGAATTAAAACAAGGGCCAGGATCTGAAAGTAATAATAATATTCCAGGTCATTTTCAATTTATGTATACCAATTCTCTAGGTGCTCTTTGCACAGAAAAATTACCTGTCGATAAAAGTTGGGAAGGAAAAATTGCTTTTTTCCCTGCTAAATTAAATCATCAAGTTTTACCTTTTTACACCTCTGATGATTATAGAATTTCTATATCAGGGAATGTTACTATTGATACTAAAAGTTTAGGAGCTATTAAAAATGATTAAACCAGAAGAACTAAAAGATAAGAATTATAAAATATTCTTAGGAATGCCAATGTATGGTGGAATGTTAACCGAAAATACCATGCATGGATTATTACAATTACAACAGTGGTCAATTGGAACTGGCGTAGGATTAAGACTGCAATCAATGGGAAACGAAAGCTTAATTACAAGAGCAAGAAATACTCTTGTTGCTTTTATGTTAGATCAAACAGATTATGTGGCTACACACTTACTATTTATTGATTCTGATATTGGGTTTAATGCAAAAAATGTCGAGAGACTTTTATGCTTTGATAAAGATATTGTATGTGGTATTTACCCAAGAAAGCATGTTCATTTTGAAAAAGTAAAAGATATTTTAAAAGAAAATCCTAATGCTACTCCAGAAGAAATAGAAATAAAAACTTTAGGGTATAATTTAAATTTTGATGATCCTCAAAATGTAACAATGGAAAATGGTTTTTGTAAAGTTCAAGAAGCTGCAACAGGGATGATGCTCGTCAAAAGAGAAGTATTTCGTACGATGATGAAAAAATTTCCAGAGCGTAAGTACAAATCAGATCAAATTATGAATGGTGAACATTGGACATCTGATAATTGCTATGATCTTTTCTGTGCTGGTGTCTATGAAACAAGACCAGGAAAGAAAAGATATTTATCAGAGGACTATTATTTTTCTCGACTATGGCAAGAATGTGGTGGGGACATCTGGGCAGATATAGCATCTCCTTTAACTCATTTTGGAAACAGAGCTTTTAAAGGTCATGTGGGTTCTCTTTTTGCTAAAAAAGAATAATGAGAACAATTAAACTTATTCAACACAATTACAAATCACACCATGCCGTCTATGCTTTTGATAATTTTTTAAAGGAAGACTATTTAAAAATTCTTTTAGAAAAAACCATATCTTTAACTCAAGAAGACGCTATGGGAAATTCAACAAACGTTATAGGAAAAATGACTACTTATAGAGAGCTAATCAATCACGAGGAATATCGAGAATTTTTTACTAATGTTATAGAGCATGTAAACTATTGTATAAAGTTAAGAACACCTCATCCTAATGAAAAAATGAAGTACAGAGTTTTTAATGCTTGGGGGATGCAACATTCTTTAAATAATCATACGAAAACACACACTCATGAGGGCATTACTTTCGCTGCTTCTTTCTGTCTAAGAAATACAGATGAATCTACACACATGTATTTTGAAGAATTCGAAAGCTCTTTTCCAATGCAAGCCAATCAATTAATTTTTTTTCCAGGAGCAGTGAAGCATTCAGTAAACGCTCACACTGATCCAAAAACTTCTAGAGTCTCCATAGGGTTGAATATAGTCGCTCAATACCTTGAAGATTAGATATTTAAAATAAATAAATATGTAGTATATTAGCACAATGCCATTAACTAATTTTACAATAAAACCAGGCATCAATAAAGAAGTAACGGATTATACAGGTCAAGGACAATGGGTTGACTCTAATAATGTACGCTTTTTTCAAGGTTTGCCACAAAAAATCAAAGGTTGGGACAAATTTATTGATACCACGATTGTGGGTGTGGTACGAGATCAACATGCTTGGATTTCTTTAGATGGCACACGATATGATGCCTTTGGCACCGACAGAAAATTATACGTCTATGAAGAAGGGGTTATTTCTGACATCACTCCGATTCGAGCAACTGAAGCTTTAACGGATCCTTTTACCACCAATGGCACAGCCACTGTTTTAGTCACCGATTCAGGACACGGCTGTGAGGCAGGTAGTTTTGTGACCTTTGATTCTTTCTCCACGATTGATGGACTTGATATGAATCAAGAATTTGAAGTAACTTCCGTTGTCAATACGTCAGCTTATACCGTCACTCATACATCAACTGCTAGTGGTTCGACCGCAGGTGGTGGAGGTACAGGGAATGCAACTTATCAAATTAATCCTGGTCCTAGCTTTTCAACTTCGGCTTATGGTTGGGGAACAGACGGTTATGGATTAGGTGGATGGGGTAGTCCTTCCACATCTTCTAATGTAACTTTATCAGCACGACAGTGGTCATTGGATAATTTTGGAGAGGACTTGATTGCAACACAATTAAACGGTGGTACTTATCGTTGGGATACCTCTGCTGGTACTTCAACAAGAGCTGCGATTGTAGCGAATGCTCCGACAACTTCACGACTCAGTTTAGTTTCTTCTCCTGACAGACATTTAATTTTATTTGGAACAGAAACCACCATAGGTAATCCTGCTACCCAAGATGATTTATTACTCAGGTTCTCGGATCAAGAAGATATTAATAACTATACTCCCACCGCAGAGAACACTGCTGGTTCTTTGAGGATTGCCGACGGATCACGTATCTTGGCAGCTGAACGCTCGAGAGGTCAAACGCTAGTATGGACAGATACTTCTCTTCACTCTTTACAATTTATTGGTCCACCTTTTACTTTTGGTCTACGACAACTCGGTCAGAATTGTGGAATTATTGGTCAGCATGCAGGCATTGATTTAAATGGTAATAGCTTTTGGATGTCACAAGATTCTTTCTATTTGTTTGATGGTTCGGTGAAAAAACTACCCTGTACTGTGGAACAATTTGTATTTAATAATATCAATCAAACCGCTTCGGAGAATGCTTTTGCAGGACACAACGGTGAGTTTAATGAAATTCTTTGGTTTTACGCTAGAACAGGTTCCAATCAAATCAATGCAGTCGTAGCTTTTAACTATCAAGAACAAACATGGTGGACAGGGACTTTAGCTCGCACAAGTTGGGTGGATCGAGAAGTTTATAATAATCCTATTGCCACACAATATTTATCAGGAACCACTGCTAATAATGAAATAATCCTAGGTTTAACTTCTGGTGCAACACAAATTTATTTACATGAGCAAGGAAACGATGCTGATGGACAAGCAATGGAAGCTTATTTAAAATCAGGTGCCGTGCAAATAGGACAAGGAGATGATTTCTCTTTTGTCTCTAAATTAATACCTGATGTACAAAATCAAAGTGGTACACTCAATTTAGACTTTGAATTTTTACGATATCCCAATGATGCGAATGCAGTAACCAAATCCACAAGCTTTACATCGGGAACAGAAAAAGTAGACTTACGAGGAAGAGGTAGACAGTTCACAGCGAATATTGTATCCAACACAACAGGCACAGCTTGGCGTTTAGGCACAATGCGTTTTGATATCCAACCCGATGGTAGAAGATAATGGCCAAATTAACCTTACAAAGATTCCCTGATCCAACACCTGAGTATGAAGCTCGAAACTTTAATGAATTAATTCGTGTTTTAGAGGCATTGATTCAACAATTAAATACTACTTATACAGTAGATTCTGAAAACAAATCAGAAGCAGAGGCATGGTACTTTAGTCGATGAGTTGTAATAATGTCAATATTGAAAATTTTCAACTAGGTGTTTCTAGTGGAGATTTATCTCCTAGTTACAAACAAGTTTACAAGTTTGGTCAAAACGCAGATGTTGGAAATAGTATAGAAACAATTTGGCTTGAAGGAGGTCTATATGTCTATCCTCCTAGTGCAACAACCATGACGGTATCTAGTTCTGATGCAAATGATACTTCTGTTGGAACAGGTGCTAGAACAATTCAAATTTCTGGATTAGATGGAAGTTATAATGAAATTTCAGAAACTATAACAATGAATGGTCAAACTCCTGTTACCACATCCAATTCTTATCTAAGAGTTAATAGAGCAATAGTTTTAACCGCAGGAACTGGTGGAGCAAATGCAGGAATTATATATGTAGGAACAGGAACAGTAACAGCAGGAGTTCCTGCAAATAAATATACTACAATTAATGGAGATGGTACGAATCAAACACTTCAAGCATTTTGGACAGTACCTGCTGGTTATACTGCTTATATTTATCAAACAAATATTTCAACAGGAACATCATCTGCCACTCCTGCTGTATTAAAAACTTTATTAGTTGTGAGACCTTTTGATGGAGTATTTAATACAAAAGAAATAATTACAATAACTAACGGAAATCATTTACAGGACTACAGTTTTCCTCTAAAAATAACGGAGAAAAGCGATATTGAATTTAGAGCAGAATCCAGTTCACCATCTGTAAGTTTTAATGTTTCTGCATCTTTAAACATAATGTATAAACAAAACTAATGGCAAGTAAAAGCAGAACAATAGGATTAGAACTAACAACATCCAATCAGGATATTTACACAGTTCCAAATAATTATGAAGCTG
>Ga0222719_10005011_pt1 | contig 11519 bp, 17 predicted proteins | sample C33_34DmetaG_FD_165039 | JGI IMG/M metagenome (GOLD analysis project Ga0222719, IMG submission 165039) | Estuarine water microbial communities from San Francisco Bay, California, United States - C33_34D | ecosystem: Environmental > Aquatic > Marine > Unclassified | place: USA: California...
CTCCTTTATTGGCTGTTGCTCCTCCTGCTAAATTTAAATTAACTTCTCTTCCATCTACTTTAAATAAAAAAGCATTAAAAGAGCGACTTCTATTAGGAGTTTGTTTAGGAGGAATAACTTTTACTTCGGTTTCCGATCCAAATGTATCTTTAATGTACTGAACAAATTCATTTGCATCTATTTTACCTTTATTTGCAACTCTATAATCATCCCCCATAGTGTTGAGAGCTTCAGGAAATTTATCTATTAGTTGCTGTCTTACTTGTTTTTCAAAAGCACTCTCAGACAGTAGTTTAAATCCAAAAATAGATTCAAATAAAGCTATATCTTCTTGACTGTTAATGTCAGGATATCCTTTTTTAGTCTTGTATGACCATTCTAATATAGCTTTATCTATAAGATTCATTTTATCCTTCTTCTCCTGATTCGAAATCAATAGGTTCGTCAGAGAGATCTTCGCCGCCTTCTTCACCACCTGCGTCATCTGGTATTGCTGGATCTTCTCCTGCTGTTCCTCCATCATCCCCAGGGAAGTCTCCACCGCCACCGCCACCACTTCCGGTGTCAGCGTCGAACTCTCCTCCTTCTTCTCCAGCTCCTTTCATTGGAGACTCTTTATAAAGAATAGCAAGTTTATCTAATGCTTGTTGGTATTCGTTGATTTTAGAAAGTAGGTAACGTTTGCCCATTATTTGAGCTTCAAACGTTTTACCTGTCCACTTTAAAATGTAGTCTTGACCGTTTTTTAAGTTAACTCTAAATGAGGTTGGTCTTGGTGATATCCAATCAATAGATTCCACAAACTCTTTAAAATCTTCTGTCTGCAGTTTTACCAAAGCCTGTTTTACTGTTGGAAACTTTGCTAGTATGGTATCTGTAGCGTCTTCTAAAACTGTTTCTTCTCCAGCATCTTCATCTGGTTCTTCATCTGGGGTAGGTTCTTCGTCTTCTACTTCGTCTAAAAGTGATTCTAATAACTGTTCAGGTTTGGATTCTTCCTCAAGTTCATCATCTATACTTGTCTCGTCTATTATGATACCGTTTTGTTTTAACTCTTCAACAGCATCATGCATATCTGCATTATCGGCATTATGTATATAGATGGTATCTGGATCGTTAAGTTCAAATTTAACACTACTATCTGCAAAAGCCTCTTCTAATATACCCAATGCTTCCATCAATTCAGTACTCTCTACTTTAATGTAGTGTACGTTATTAGGAGCTTCGTTAAGCTCAGATAATACTTCAGCGTATGCTTCTAATATAAGGTTATTTAGATCCGTTCTTTTCATCTGCGAATTTTTTAGCTTCTGGTTTAGTTTTGAAGCCTTTGATTCTTTTATCATTTTCTCCGTCAGCAGATGTTTTCCAAACTGCCCAAGGAGTATTTTTAGCCGAGCAAGGACGAACTACATATTTTCCTCCTTTTGCTTCATTAACATCTTCGTAAGGAGCTCCGTCATTTCTTCCGTAATTACCTCCTCCGGCTCTACCGAATTCAAAGTCTATTTTATAATGCTCTCCAATAAACTCCATTACCTCCATAGCAGCTTCGATTTCGTCTCCGTCCATCTCCATTGCCATAGATTTAATAACTTCTATAATATCATCTCCTGAACCTCTAAGTTCATTGACTGAAGTGTCTAGTTCTTGACCTGCACCTGTACCGGCAACTGCCTGATCTAGTTGAGCTTCTAATTCTTTTTTACGGGCAGTATGTTGTTTTAAAGCTGCAACAATTTTAGCTTTCTTTTCTCCTTCAGCAGTTTTATAATGCTGTGCTAGTTGTTTCATTTTACCAACTAAAGCATCATATTCTTTTTTAATCTTATTAGCTGAAGCTTCTTCCATTTCGTCTTCTCTTTTACCAAAAGTATTATGAACTAAAGTATCTAATTTTTTATGAAATTTAGTTTCATCTTCTTTCGATGCTCCATCTTTACTTTCTAAAGCTAATTGATCTAATGCAGGTTGTTTTTCTTCTGCTTCTAAATAATGTTGTGCTGAAGAGATAAACTCTCTTGCTTTGATTACTTTACCTTGCCACCAGTGAGGAAAATCTACTTCTCCATCTGATTGATCATATTTATGAAGTTGTTTGTAAAGCTTAGCTGCATATACTGCAATATCATATACGTCATTTTTAAGCATCGAAGGCTCATCATCTTGATGACCTACGTCAAGATCTCCTTCTGCTTCTGGCTCTTCAGGTACTTCATCTGCTTGAGGAAGTTCTACTGGTAAATCAGTATCTTCTGCTTCTTCCATATCATTAGCATTTTGCATTAAAGCATAAATCTTAGCTATAGTCTCTTGATCTTTAGGAGTAAGTCTTTCCATCTTTTTTCTTTCTATATCTTCTGGATCGCCAGGTTTCATTTCTGAAGTAAGTTTTACGTTAACCCCTTTATCTGCTAATTCTTTAGCTTTATTTTCATCATCAGTAGCTACCATGCCTTTTTCAGCTTCTTTTAAAAGTTTATAATAAGATTCTTTAAGTAGTTCTAATTTTTGAGTTTTTGTGGCAATATCCTTACCAGTGTATGAACCATCTTTTATTTTTTCTAGTTGTACTTCACATTTAGTAAGACGGTCTTTTATTTCTTGATAGGTCATTTTAAATAGTTTTGTATACGTATATAAATAAATAGTCTAAATACTGTTATAGTTTATTAACTTGTGAGTCAGCTGACTTTTATGTAGTGCATACCCTAAAGCTGCACCTTCTCCATTACCTACTGCACCTTTATGTCCCCAAAATGTATGTGAGTTTTCAGTAAATGGGTTAAGTAAAGACAGAAAGTAGTTCATAAATTCTGTGTAATCTTGTGATGGGAAAAACATTCTATCTTCATGTATTAAAACAATACTGCTTTCAGCAATGTTTTCTTCTTTTAAAATAGTTCGAAAAAAATTAAAAAAAGATACACCATCGGATTCAACATCTTTTACCTCATCAAAAGTGTTTACTGAACCCCAAGTGTTTAAATATTGTATGTTGTTAGAATTTGTTTCAAAATAATTCATATCTCCTTCAATCCATTCTAAAACATCAGCATCGTATATTAGACCTAAGGTTTTGAATTGTTGTATTTTACCAATACCGTATCTAAATTTATCAAAATAATTAAATGTAGACTCTATATACAAATCTGCCTTACCTTTCTTAAATAAATGAGGTTTATCAGTAAGGATATGTAAATCAAAATTTTTAGAAAATTTAGTATTCTGAAAATTTATAACTTTTTCGATATAAAAATCACCTACTGCACAAGTAGTAAGTAGTATATTTTTATTTTTTTCCACCTTTCATATTAGCACACCAGTGGTACATTTTTCCTTTCTCACCGCCATACTTTTTAGCTTTAGCTCGTAGGTCGGTTACAGAACCTTTACATGAGGCTCCTGATTTTTTAACTCTACCGGGTCTAGATTTTCCTTTTACTTTACCGTCGGCGTAGTTTTCATTTTTAGAAAATACAGTAGGATCACCTTTGATCTCACCATGGTTAAATCTAAGTTCAGATTCTATACCTAGTACTCCTAGCTTAGCACCTAAACGTTCTTCTGTATTTGAATCGCCTTTAAGTCTAGCGTTATAGTATTTGATATACTCTAAAGCCTCTTCTCTGGTAATTTCTTTTTCGTTTTCATATTCACCTTCTTCATTAGTATAAATGTAGAAAGTTCCATGAACATCTCCTGTAAAGATCATTCGTATTTGATCACTATCTAGATTACGTTTACCGTCAATGACACTAAGTACAGTAATATACTTATCGATAGTAGCTTCTTCATGAAGTACCTCTTTGATTACAGTAAGCATTTCTTTTCTAGTCATTATATTTCAACTCCTCTTTTTTTGAGTTCGTTTAAAATTAAATGTTTTTTTCTACTATAAGCAGAGTTGGTATACATAGACTTTAATTCTTCTGTTTTAAAAGTACATGGATTATGATGTTTCCATGTGTACTGCTTACCTATTATTTTACCTTTGGCATCTCTTTTATATTCTTTTGTACTGGGTTTTAGTTTAATAGACATTATTTTTTCTTCCAAATTTCGCCTCTTCTACAACGAACAACTGCCCCGGAGGCGTATGCTGAAGGCCAGGTGTCATATTTTTGTTTAGCTAATCTTGTGCACCTATCATCTTTTTCCATGATAGTGCTTTCATTTTTTAATTCGTATATAGTACCTATTACTAAATTACGAATATCTTCTCTTGTTACTTTTGCTTTTTTTGTATTTTTCACTACAGTCTTTCCTTTAGCACCTGCTTTTTTCTTTTTAGCTGCTGTTGCTGCTCTTTGACCTTTAGTTAAAGATTGAGCTTTAGCTCTAGGAAGACATCTGTCTGGGTTCTTTTTATTTTTAGAAGTACCGCAAGGACCTGCAATATCTCCAGAAGTAGAGATACGAACCCACTTTTCTTTTTTGAACCAGTCTCTTAGTGACTCTAAAGTAATATTTTGAACCTCTTGGTTTGTCATATTTTGTCTGAGTGCATCATTAACATTCTTATTATAACAGCTGCTAGTGTTCCAAAAATTATCCAGAGTGCTCTAGTTACACCTGCTTTCCAGTTTTTAAGTTCTTCTAGTTCTAAAATGTACTTATTATATTCTTTTTCTCTAGATTCTTTCTCTAACCTAAAATCAGTATTTTTATTAGTGTTAACTATGACTCCGTTATCCGGGTTAAGTAAGGTATATTTAAGATCTGTTATATCTTCTTTTACTTTTTCAAAATCCCTAGCCATTTGCTTTAACTCACCATTAGGCATATGAGTTTTAACATGTTGAATTTCTGCTAAAACTGATTCTAAGATTTGCTTCTGGTTCATTATATAGGTTTTTAATATAAATATATTATATATATTCTTTCAGATGACCTAAATATGTTTTTAAATTAGTTAGTATTCTTTTATTTATTGTGTTGTTAGAATTCCAATCCTCTATTGTACCGTCTTCGGTAACAAAAGATTCTGAAGAATTAACTACATCTAAAACCCATTCTTCAATATCTTTAGAAAATGATTTTATGTTACCTTGCATCATTTTTTTCTCATACTGTTCATAAAGACCTGCCTTTCTTAAATCTGCTTCCATTTCTACAGTACAAGGATCGAAGCAAAAGCCGTGAATATTATACATTTTTTTCGCAAGGTGATGTTTCATAGGACCGCCGCAATTTGGACAAGTTAGAGGTATCCTGACAGCTTTTTTTGCAGCATCTAATTTGGTAATATTCTGTTTAATATTATTTTTTATAGTCCAAGTCTTACCTGATTCTTCCCAAATATCTCCTTCCTTATATTTTTTATGTATTTTTTGATATCCAGTTTGAGATTTAGTTTTAGCTGTATAATCTTTGTTAACTAAATTTCTAACTCTTTGAACATCACTTTCTTTAAACTCTTTTTTAAGAAGTGATTCTTTACTCATAACCTAACTCTTTTAATTTTTCTATAACATGGTCTACATTACCGTCTTTACATCTAATAGCTATACCTCCTTTAGAAGTCCATTCATTTATATTAGACTTTTTATCATCTATTAAAATAGAATTTTCATTAGCATACCTTTGTTTATCAGCTGAGTATGCAAATATAACTTTAGGTTTAGGGTTTAAATTATTTTTAGCCCATAAATTCTTACCTAACCTAGAGGTATTATCTCTTGAAGGAGAAGTTAAAAGGTCTGGTTTATATGGTGAAATAAAATCCCAAAGTCTTTTACCTTGAGGCATCCAGTCCATTCCAATCCAAAACCTTACTCCTATTTCAGTATCTATTAAATGCCAAAATGCTGCTCTTCCTTTTGCTTTTTCATATTCTTGAGGATGCATGCCACTAAAATGTTCAAATCTACTTTCAAAGTCTGTGAGTACTCCGTCCATATCGCAGTAAATCTTATATGGAAGGGTTGGTTTTTCTTCTCTAAGAGGATATTCTTCTTTTAATAATTCTTTAAGTGATTCCATAACCGTTTTTTGTTTTATCTTCCCAATTTCGGAAGGTTATATTTCCTACTAAGTAGGCTTCTTTTTCAAGCTCCAAAAGAGCGTCTGATTCGTTTGTATTAGAAGTTTCTATTTGTCCTAATCTACCTTCAAGGTTCTGAATATGATGAACCATTTCATGAGTAAAAGATCTCATAACATCTTTAGGGTGTCTACCTTGAGTATAAAGTACAATTGTATTTTCGTTAGGATCATAGTAAGCTGTTTTACCAAAGAATTGTTCTGATTCAGCTAAGTCTTTTCTAACTTTAACTTCTGGTAAGGGTTGAATGTTCATACCTTCGTCTATCATATATTCTAGGATAGAAGCCATATAAGGTGTAAAATCAAAGTTACGATCATCTTGTTCGTTTGTTAATCCTACCCTGATATGATCTTCTTCGAAGGTTACTTTTACTCCTTCTGATTCAACTTGATTTCTAATTCTATTATATAAGGTTACTAATTTGGCTCTATCTTCCGAACGAACTACCGATCTAGGTGCTATAGGTGTGCCAGAGCTTCCTTCATTAACTTCTTCTTTAAACCAAGAGTCAAAAAGTTCATCAACTTTCTCTTTCATAACTTCTGAAATGATGCTCTTCTTTAACATGTTTACTATTTTTAATATTTCTTCTCTAGTTAATTCTCTAGGAAAAAAATCAGTAACTTGATCTAAATTACCTGATAGTAGAGCTTTTCTAAAATCAGTTGCTCTAGTACCACCTGGTGCTGCTACTATTAGACCTTCTACGTTTTCTCTATTTTTAAAAGAAGTGATCCTCCTAAGATCGGCTAAATCGTCTTCGCCTCTAACTCCTGTAACAGCATAAAATTTCTCTTGAGGTCTTTTTTTAGCATAAGCAGATGCATTTTGCATTGGATTAGGAACCTCAGAATAAATTTCTACATTACCTAAGTACTTCTTATAAATATTCCAAATACTTTTTGACATCTCGGTACTAATACCGTTTCTATCTTTTGCACCAATAAATACTATTACTTTATCAATAGGATCTACCTTATCTGTATCTCCTTTTAAAGCTGCTGATCCTGCTGTTTCTCTATCGTCAAAATTATAAACTTTACCGTTATGGTTATTATTTAATAGTCTTTTAACTACTTCAAAATGTCCTCTATGCGGTGGTTTAAAACCTCCTGGGTAAAGTGCTGTAGCCATTATGATAAGAAGTTTTGAATTTTTTGATCTATTTCTGCTGGTGTAGAGTGTATCAGTTTTTCTTGAAAAAGAGGACTGTAGAGCATTTCTCCAATATTGTCTAAAACATCTTTTTCTCTATCTGCAGCGTTTTGTTTTTGCTTTCTAACTGAATCTAATTTCTTTTTCATTTTATCATCTCCTGGTCCGACGCCGTTTTTTCTATACCAGTCTGTAAAGTATTTTTTTAAAGCTCTATCTTCACTGTAATTTTCTACATCATAATCGATATCTTTTACAGCTTTATAAAACTCTTGTTCTTCTTGATTAGACATTTCGTACGGTTGTCTAAAAGATGAACCGCCTATGTTTTCTTTATCATTTAATTTTTCTAAATAATCTGATATACCTGCTGCTCCGTTTTTAGCTGCTGTATCAAATTCTTTAATATAATCGTTAAACTCTCCTCCTCTATCATTAACAAAAATGGAAAGATTACCCTTTAACATTTTATTGTAATCTGAGATTAACTGGTATACATTACGCCAGGTAGAGAAAACAGCGGAAGAAGGTACCTGTCTTTTTCTTTTGGCATTAGATAAATATGCTATAACAGGATGAGTATACACCATTACCATATAAGCGTCGTATCCTTTAGAAAGTATATCTTTTACTTTCGCAGGATTAGATGCTGTTGTGTCCCAAACAAAGCTAGTTTTTTCGTCTGTTAATTGGTCTGCTTCCTTGTTGGCTAGAGCGACCCCTGGGCTGAGTTTGTTGTATGCGGGGCTGTCCGGATCCTCTACGTATTTGTCTGGGTTGACGAGGGGTAGAGATCTTAGATCTAGCTGGTTGAGAAGGTACGACTTCCCTGCTCCCGCTCCTCCTGCCATTATAACGATTTTGGGTTTGTTGCGTGCCTCTAGGATTAGTTGTGTTAGTTTCATTTCTTCTTCCTTTTATTCTTGCGATTTGTCTCTGCGGTTGAGTTTGTGGTCTAAAATGGAAGCGAGTAGGAGTATGATTATAATACCTCCAAAGATTATAATTTGGGTAACGGTATCTCCAATCGTTCCAATACCACCAACTGTTTCCGTAGTAGAACTGCCAGTTTGAATATGTATCATAGTTATACTGTCTTCTAAATTCTGATAGAGGTACCTGTATGGTATCGCCAGCCTTTGTTACTGCGAGTATATTTTCTACCTCATAACGAGCTACTTGATATGTACTGCAGCTTGTTAAAGATACGAAAATTAACGCTAATAAACAAAGTTTTCTCATAGTTTTAGAGTCGTTGGATAACTATTATAAATAGGTTCAGTATTAGGGTTCTCTAAAGAGTATAGTTTGTAGATCATTTGAAAGAGTTCAAAATTTTCATCTATATCATCTATAACTTTTATTTGCCAACCTTTTCCTTGGTATACACCTTTCTTCTTAGAAGCAGATCTTGTATGGGCTTTTAACCATACTATACCAGTTCTTTCTATTTTAATATCTTTAGACTCTTCTAAGGCCTTAGCGTACGATGCTAACTGAAGATCATAAGATTTATGTAGGCTATTAGACGTTTTAATGTCCAGTAACCATATTTCATTATTCATTTTTACAACTATGTCAGCAGTACCTGCATACTTATGTTTATCTGACCATACAAACTCTTCGGTAGAAATTAACTCAGGTTTATATGTAGTCCAAAAATCGTAAAACTTTAATATCATTTCCCATACTATTTGAGAGTATTTAGCTCTACCGTAGTCATCCATCCATTTAACTTCGTTTCCAAGTATTAACTGTTCACAAGCTTCATGAACTTGAGTTCCTTGTTTACCTGCTCTTCTCATTATAAGATCGGCGTTATGCCCAACGTCTTTGAGCCAAGACTCAAAAAACTTATTCTTGGGCATGTACTGGAGTATAGTTGTTACGGACGGGTAATATACTCCTTCGCCTCTCTTATATACTCTCCTATCGAGAAAGTTTATTTGTTTTAATTCAGGGTTGAATTCAAGTCTTTTCTTCTCGTTTTGTTCGAGAATATTCATACCTTGTTTTATCATAGGTCTAATTTATGCATCATTAAACCACCGAGGTCTAATTCTTCTGCAGATTGGATATGTTTGGTAAAAGCTTTGAATCCCATTTCAGAGGGATCTTTATCTGGTAAGTTAACAAGAAATACTCTTTTACCTTGGTTTAAAAATTTCTCTCCTATTTCGAGAGCTTTATCTCTTGCATCTGTATCTAATGCAATATAAATGTCTTTTACGTTACTGGTGATTATTTTTTTGTAAAGTGAAGTAGAGATACTCTTTCCTAATATAGGAATAGCGTTACGGCGTATAGCTATAGCGTCAAATACACCTTCACATAAAATAATTGGTTGAGTCCAGTTAATTAAATTATCAAAAAATATTATATCTTTTGAAGCTTCTGGATTTTTGTATTTAAAATAGTTGTTGCTGTAAGTTCGTGCAACAAAAAAATTGAGTTGACCGGATTCAGAATAACTTGGGATAATAACTCGTCCTCCATATTCTCCAGACGTTGTATATCCAATCCCATATTTAATAAAATCATTGTCGGTAAGTCCTCTCTCATATAAGTATTTTCTTACTATATTAGCCACTACTGATGTTTTTGATGAAGAGTATATAGGTTGATACTCTTTTGGTAGCTCTATTATAGATAGTTGTTTATATTCAATATATGTACCTTTTGGAAGGTATTTTAAAATATCTTGTGCTTTATCTTGCGGTGTTTTAAGCTGTTTTAACAGAGACCTAATAGTTCTTCCTCTAGTCTGACATACCCAACACTCCCATGGGTTTTGTCCTTCTTCGTTAGTAGCCATGTTAATTTCTAACTTTGGCTTTCTATGATTGCAAAAAGGACAATGGAAAGCATAGTTATCTCTAGCTCTCTTATGACTTTTACCCAATATATTCTCAATGGATCCTAAAAGGAAAGTATAATCCATATAACCAGTCCGTATCTTTACAGTAAGATAAGAACTTTTTCTCTTATAGACAACTTATATTTCGTTGTTTTGCAATAAATCTCCTATTGCAGCAGATACTGTTTGATGTAAGAGTGTTCTGTTATCTATATCTAGATAGTCTTGAAGTTTATCTGTGATAGCTTCAGCTAGTTTTAAAACGTCTTCATTAGATAAATCAAGTTGTTCTCTGACTACGTATTTTTTATTTTCTAATATAATTTTAGAAAGTTTCATATTTTAAATTCAAATTTAATATCAGGATAATAATACCTGTCATCGTCCCTATCGAAAAAATTTGCACCACCTGTTACCTCAAATCCTTTTGCCTCCAAAAAACTTTTCATATTCTGATATTCTGAAGGTCTTACTTCTTCTTGTGCTTGTATAGTAACCTTACCTATTGCTTTATCTCCATTAGAGTGTTGAATTATAGAGACAGAAATATCATCTCTATTGTAAGTATCTTTCATTTCATTCTCAATTTCTTGAGCTTCAGTTTTGAACTTACTCCAATAATCGTCCTCTAATATAATATCGCTTAGTTTCATAATCTAATTAGCAATCACAACAGTTACATTCGCATGATGTTCCGCATTCACAAACTTTACAGTCGCACTTCATAATTTTTTTTATTTTAACGATTAAATCACCAGTTCCTTTTATTAAACGGTGATATGTCTCTTTTGGTATAAATAGTTTGTTTTCTGATAACTGTTGTGGAATCTCGTTATCTAATTGAAATAGCCAGTCAGTATCATGCATAGCTTGAACTATACGATCCTCTTTATCTCTATGCCATACAAATTCAAATGGAGTAGTATCTTGAGAGAACTCTCTAATTATATAACCGTCTTCTTTTTTTTCAGAATAAGGTCTACCAGTAACCTGAGAAGTTTGATGATCCACCTAGTGATTTCCAATAACGGCCAATATTACATGACCAATAACCTGCTTTTGTTTTATCTTTCTTTTGTGCACATTTATGTCTTGCTGCAAATGAAGCTCTAGCTCCTTTTTGTTTGAATTTAACAGACAATCCTGTATCTCCAAAAGATACTTTTTTTACGTTTCCTGTTTTAGGGTTCTTAACATAAACGTAGAATTTTTTAGAGCCTCCTCTTTTAGGTCTGTTAAGCTGTACTTTTTTACCTTGGTATTCCGCTTCAGGAATATAGTCTACAGAGGCTTTAAGAAGATCAAACCCAGAGTAGTCAAATGTTTCATTGTGAATTTGAACTGCTTTTCTGAATTTATCCATATCAATAGTACCGCCAATCGATTCAACTAACTCTTTTACTAACTCATAGTCAATCATTTCTTCTATGGAAAGAGCTTCGTCAATTGTCTCCTCGT
>Ga0222719_10005013_pt1 | contig 11517 bp, 9 predicted proteins | sample C33_34DmetaG_FD_165039 | JGI IMG/M metagenome (GOLD analysis project Ga0222719, IMG submission 165039) | Estuarine water microbial communities from San Francisco Bay, California, United States - C33_34D | ecosystem: Environmental > Aquatic > Marine > Unclassified | place: USA: California...
AACATGCTCAAAAAGGGAAGTACATCATCGTTAATGTCACTCTAAAACTTGAAAGAAAACACCATTTAAACACGAGTTACGGAGCTATAGAGCAGGAGTTGGAGGAAATGGAGGTCACTCAACCAACTATACGAGATGTTAGTAATGCGGTGATTGCCATTCGAAAAAGAAAACTTCCTGATCCAGCTGAGATTGGAAACTCCGGTTCTTTCTTTAAAAACCCTGTAATCAATGCAGAGAAATTTAAGGTCTTAAAAGCTGCACATCCCAATATAGCGCATTACCCTATTGACGAAAATCATATTAAGATTGCGGCAGGTTGGTTGATTGATCAAGCAGGATGGAAAGGTAAAACCTTGGGCAACTATGGCGTTCATAAAAATCAAGCGCTTGTTCTAGTGAACTACGGTGGTGCAAAAGGCCAGGACATCTATCAGCTTTCAGAAGACATTAAACAAGATATCATCTCTAAATTCGGCATCGAATTGGAACGAGAAGTTAATGTGATTTAATTCAGTTTTACGATCTACCGATACATCGCCTTAATAAAAAAGTCCATCAAAGGTTTACCTGCTTCATATGCCTTTAACGTCACATCCATCAAGTCTTTGGATTCTAAAATTTCTGGTTCAAACTCAGTAAACCAATAGAACTGTTTATTAAAGATGAGCGGTGTTTCTTCAGCCTGAGCTTTAAACTCTTTGGGTAAAATTTTATTCTTATCCCCTCTCACTTCACCGTATAAGTCAACAAAACGCTTATCCTCAATCAACTTCTTGAATTTTCCAGCATTTTTGGCAATCGACTCTCGAATATCATAGAGTTGGTCCTTATTCGGCTGATATACTCCGCCATACACGCGATAATGCTCTGGTCCGGCTTCAATATACAATCCAGGGAAGGCTTTGTCTTTCCTTCCATTCGGTGATATAATCGCTGATCGATTGAGTTTATAAGGCTCTTTATTTTTAGAGAAACGAATATCCCTATTAATTCTAAAAATCGCATCCTTATACGTGATTTGTATGCTTGAATCTCTTTTTTGAACCTCCTCGATCAAACTGGTTACAAAATCTTCAAAAGGCTCTTTGATTGATTTGTAATATCGCTGCCGATTTTCATCAAACCAATCTTTATGATTATTCGGGGCGAGTTCTTTAAAAAAGTTGAGATAATCTTCGTTGAAATAAATTGCCATAGGTGTTTTATTTTAATCGGGGAGCCATGCTAAATATAGCATTTATTGAGCAAATTCTTGGGCATAAGTTCAGAATTAACTTCATCTATTGATCGCAATTTTGGCACTTAATAAATTACTAACTTTGTACCAAACACACAAAACACATTTATCCATTCATAATGAGTCAAATAAAGATTGAAAATATTGAACAGGCCGTTAATAAAATTGACGGTTTAAGTGAAGATGCGCTTGACAAGAAGATTGAAACCTTTACTTTAAAGCAACAGCATCTCGTGAATTATATTCTTCAAGCAGGAATTGAGTATGAAAACGAAGATTTAAATGTTTTTTCGGTCTATTATTTTGCTATAACTCATGAAGCCTTTGATTTGGCGGGATTGATGATTAAAGAGATTTCTGAAGATGATATTGAGGCTTTTCAAGAACCCTTTGTTCTTGCCTTGGATGCGATCTACAAAAATGAAGACTACACGCCCATGCAAGAGTTAACGGCTCAACATCATTTAATGCAATTCGTTATGAATGAAATCGAGGCGGCAGATGAAGATGGAGAAACTTTAGATGACGAAACTAAAACACAACTGTTCATTGTTTTATCAGGGATGATTGCACTAATGAACGGAGCAATTCAAAAGTAAAATGCTTTCACCAACTGAGATTGTAGATCGCATGATGTCCAATGACGCCATGAGTCAGTGGTTGGGAATCAAAGTTAATTCTGTTTCCCCGGGATCGGTCAGTTGCATAATGGAAGTGAGATCTGAAATGGTTAATGGCTTTCAAATCGCGCATGGTGGTATCACTTATTCATTAGGCGATAGTGCCTTGGCTTTTTCAGTCAATTCACATGGCATTCATGCTGTTTCGGTTGAGACTTCTGTATCACACTTAAAACCGGTTAAAATTGGAGACACCCTCACCACTCAGACTCGTGAGTTATCCTTGTCACGGAAAATTGGCGTTTATCAAGTCGACATTTTTAATCAAGAGAAAGTGCTTGTTGCAACGTTCAAAGGCACGGTCTATCGAACAGGACAAGAATGGTCTTAAATCAATATTTGACTGAAATCCTGTTTCTTAACCGCATATAGTCCATTCTAATCCATCATAGTGATATGGAGCAGGTAGATGATATTTGCGTGATGGGAGTTCGATTTTGAAGATATTTTTTATATTTGGCGAGGCGCACCGTTGCATCTCAAATCCATCAAATAAACACATACTCCTCCAAGCAAATAAGCTACCAAATCCAGAGGGTCGAATGAGCTTCCAAGGACGATAACTGACACTACTTTCCCAACCCATTCTGGCTGGAAATTGAGCTAATTGCAAAAACTCAATTGTAAAGGAAAAGAGTATGACGGCAAAAATGATTTTTCTAGGATCTAAATTGATTATGGTTCTTAATGAATAAAAGAGCAGCCAAACAATAAAGAAATCCCCAATAAAATAACGGATAAAACCTCCTTTAAAAAAGTGTTCAATCGCAATTTCAAGCAGTAAAGTGAAGAGTGCTAATAAAGCGTAATTCCATTTCCATCTTATCATATAGAGTACAAGAAAAGAAAAACCGCAGCTATTAGAAATTCAATAACTGCGGTTTGATTATACGTTTATTATTCGTTGTTATTTATGCTTTTTTTGTGATTTGCCAAGCTCCATTTTTCAATAAATTCTCCGCTTGTTTGTATTTGAGCGTTTTTGTTTCGCCGGTTTGCATGTTGCGGATTTCAACTTTTTCGTTACGTCCAATTTTTGGTTGTGCGTGAACAACTGGCTTCCGTTTTGGAGCCTGTCTTGGTTGACCCGCATTTTCTCTTGCTTGTTCGTAACCTTCACTCCCTTTAAACTCCTGCTCACGTTGTTGAATTTGTGCATTCTTGAATGCTCCTCCGCTATTGCTAAATTCACTCTCCTTAGTTGCCTGTTGCTGCTCAGGTGCCTGTTGTGGCAAGTCCGACTTTGCAAGGAATGAAATCACCTCTTTACTCATTTTGCCCATCATGGATTGGAATAAAGTAAATGATTCTTTCTTGTAAATCACCAAAGGATCCTTTTGCTCGATGGAAGCGTGCTGAACGGTCTGACGTAAATCATCCATCTGACGCAAGTGCTCTTTCCACTCATTGTCTATAAATCCAAGTGTAATCATTTTCTCGATTTGCTTCTTGAATATCTTTCCACCCGTTTCTTTTCCTTCTTCTAGATTAACAATGACACGTAGTGATTTAGATCCATCACTCACAGGCAACATCATATTCTTATAACGATCACCTTCATTCTCTAGAACCTTTTCAATCACCGGCAATGCCATCGCATTTAAACGATCTGCTTTTTGCTCGTAAGCTGTCATTGCTTCATCAAAAATGCGGTCAATCAATTCACCTGGATTAGTCGATTCAAACTCACCTCGTTCAACCGGAGATGAAATCTTCAGGTAACGTACCAAGTCAAATTCGTATGCGTCAAAATTTCGAGATGGGAAATGCTCGTTAACGATCTCTTCAGCGACATCATAGAACATGTTAGAAATGTCCAGTTCCAAACGATCTCCATACAAGGCATTACGACGCTTTTTATAAATCGCATTTCGTTGCGCATTCATAACATCATCATATTCTAACAATCGCTTACGAACGCCAAATGCATTTTCTTCCACTTTCTTCTGCGCGCGCTCAATGGATTTAGTAATCATCGAATGCTGAATTACTTCGCCTTCTTTGTACCCCATTCGATCCATAATTTTTGCAATTCGTTCAGAACCGAACTTACGCATTAAATCATCTTCTAAAGAGACAAAGAACTGAGAAGATCCTGGATCTCCTTGACGCCCTGCACGACCTCTTAACTGTCTATCTACACGTCTTGAATCATGACGTTCTGTTCCAATAATACCTAAACCGCCAGCTGCTAATACCTCAGGCGTTAATTTAATATCCGTACCACGACCGGCCATGTTCGTTGCAATTGTCACCCTTCCTGCATGTCCTGCTTCAGCAACAATCTCTGACTCACGTTTATGATATTTAGCATTCAATACATTATGTTCAATTTTTCGCATTTGAAGCATTCGACTCAAAATCTCCGAAATCTCAACTGTTGTTGTACCAACTAGAACTGGACGTCCAGCTTCAACCATTTGCTGCACTTCATCAATTACTGCATTGAATTTTTCACGTTGCGTTCTAAATACCAAGTCTTCCTGATCCAATCGTTGAATCGGCTTATTAGTTGGAATCACAACAACATCTAATTCATAGATATCCCAGAATTCTTGAGCCTCCGTTTCGGCAGTACCCGTCATACCAGATAATTTATGGTACATTCTGAAGAAGTTCTGTAATGTAATGGTTGCATAAGTTTGTGTTGCTGCCTCGATTGTCACATTTTCTTTTGCTTCAATCGCTTGATGAAGGCCATCTGAATAACGACGGCCATCCATAATACGCCCCGTCTGCTCATCCACAATCTTAATCTTACCATCCATAATTACATATTCAACCTCTTTTTCAAAAAGTGAATACGCTTTTAATAATTGGTTAATGGTATGAATACGTTCTGACTTTTCACTGAAATCGTCAATCAATCTTTCTTTTTGATTCAGTAATTCCTGCTTCTCCAAATTCTGAGATTCCAATTCATTCAATTGTAATCCGATATCAGGCATTATGAAGTAGTTGCGATCCTCACCATCAGAAATCAAGTCAATACCTTTTTCAGTTAACTCAATCGTATTTTGCTTTTCATTGATAACAAAATATAATTCCTTATCTGCTTTCGGCATCTCACGTTCACGGTCTTGCATGTGAAAGTTCTCTATCTTTTGCAATTGCGCTCTAATTCCATCCTCACTCAAATACTTAATGAGGGCTTTATTTCTGGGGAATCCACGATAGGCTCTTAATAGAGAAAGTCCACCCTCAAATAGGGTCTCCTTATCCGCATCACCGGTTTCCATTCCTTTTAGTTTGCTTTTGGCATCAATCAAAAACTCGTTAACTAATTTTTTCTGTGCTGCCACCAATTTTTCGATCTTTGGCTTCAGATCGTTAAACTCATGCTTATCTCCACCAGACATTGGTCCAGAAATAATCAAAGGCGTTCGAGCATCATCAATTAAAACAGAATCGACCTCATCAATAATGGCGAAGTGATGTTTTTCCTGAACGATTTCATCTGGATTTGAGGCCATGTTATCACGCAAATAATCAAAACCAAATTCATTATTCGTTCCGAAAGTAATATCTGCCCGATACGCCGCTTTACGTTCTGGCGAGTTTGGTTTATGTCGATCAATACAATCTACCGTTAAACCGTGAAATTCGTATAGAGGACCCATCCATTCTGAGTCACGCTTTGCTAGGTAATCATTCACTGTAATTAAGTGTACACCTTTCCCAGCCAATGCGTTGAGATAGACCGGTAGCGTAGCTACCAATGTCTTACCCTCACCTGTTTGCATCTCTGCAATATTTCCTTTATGCAATACGGCTCCACCATATAATTGAACATCATAGTGAATCATGTTCCAAGTCACTTCAGTTCCGTATGCATTCCATTTATTAGCCCATATCGCTTGATCGCCATCGATACGAATATGATCTTTTTCGTCTGCTAGTTTATGATCATAATCTCTCGCCGAAACAACAACTTCTTCATTCTCTGCAAAACGCCTAGCCGTTTCTTTGACAACAGCAAATGCTTGAGGTAAAATTTCATCTAAGACCGTTTCAATAACCTTATCAATCTCTAATTTGAGTTTGTCAACCTTTGTATAAATGCCGTCTTTCTCTTGAAAATCCATTCCGGGATTATCATCTGCTTTTTTATTTAGGGCTTTAATCTCGTCTTCAAGCTCTTTAGTTCTATCCTTTAATTTTGCTTTGAACTCGTCAGTTTTTCCGCGCAACTCATCATTGCTCAATACTTTAATTTGAGCTTCTACTGCTTTTACTCTGTCGACGTAGGGTTGATATATTTTATCATCCTTCTTCGACTTGCTTCCCGCCAGTTTCTTTAAAATTCCAAACATTGTTTATTTTCAAATTAATGAGTCGCTAAAATTAGCGAGTAATACTGATTTAACCCAATTTTAAAACCAATAATATCGGGTCCGTATTCCGAATTAGTCAGAAATGATGCCAGTTTGTGGAATTCGGACAATATGTCGGACTACACTAATCTACCCTGCCAAAAGATAAGTTTCCAAATTGGTAATGATAGTGAGAGGCAATTAAATACGTCTAATTGACATATAGTTATTCGCACAGACCTTACCTATACGCTGAACAATTGCCATTAAAAAAAAGCCCGAGAACATAATGCTTCGGGCTTTCTATTAATATTCATCTTCATTGAAGAAGAAGTCATCCTTAGTCGGATAGTCGGGCCAAATTTCCTCGATACTCTCGTAAGTTTCTCCTTCATCTTCTATTTCCTGTAAATTTTCTACCACCTCTAGCGGTGCTCCTGTTCGCATAGCAAAATCGATAAGTTCATCTTTCGCTGCTGGCCAGGGAGCGTCTTCAAGGTATGAAGCTAGTTCCAACGTCCAATACATAGTTCTTTCATTTTCATTATTGCGCAAAAGTAATTTTTTTAATTTTCCACGCAAGTTTTTTTGATTTATTTTTTTCAAATACTTATTTAAACCTTAGGTTTCCATGGAATTTCCTCGGCTCCAAGTTTTTTACTCACCAGACGGCTGTATACAAACAAATAATCACTCAATCTGTTCAAGTAAGCCAAGATAACAGGATCAATCCCCTCCCCTTTTGTTGCATCATATAAAGCAGCTACTAATCGCTCCGCACGTCTACAAACGCAACGGGCAATATGACAAAACGATACTGTTTCATGTCCTCCTGGTAGTATAAAGCTTTTCATTGGCTCCAATTCACCATCCATTGCGTCCATTTCTTTTTCTAATCGCTCCACATCAGAAACTTTAATTTCTGGCAATTTCATTCCACCTTTCGAAGGATCACTCGCTAGCCAAGATCCTATAGTAAACAAACGGTCCTGAATTTCGATAAGCATATCTTTGTGTGTTTGATCAATAGCCCTGTCACGCAACAAACCCAGATGAGAATTCAACTCATCTACAGTACCATAAGCATCAATTCTGATGTTATATTTTTCAACGCGTGTGCCTCCGATTAAACCAGTGGTTCCCGTATCTCCCTTTTTTGTGTATATCTTCATTTTAATATTTTAGTACAAAATTTTGCTTTCGCTGGCCTTCTCTTTTGGACAGAATTCCGAATCGAAAAAGATCCATACTAACATTCAGACGTTTGTCCGCTTTAATACGTTCCCATGCCTCTATCATTTCTTTGCTCCAATTGATATCGTCTAGGATAATAAACCCTTCTTCACTCAGGTGTTCTACAGCCCATTCAAAATATTTTAACGTCGGCGCTAGACGATGATTTCCATCCATGTAAATCAAATCAAAAGTAACGCCATCTAGATGCGTTAAAACTTCATCAAAAGCGCCTACTTTTTGAACAACGTTTTGTATACTCAATTGTTCGAAATTATTTTGAGCAATTTTAGCCGTTTCTGGGCACCCTTCAATTGTCGTGACTTTTACATTTGACGATTGACCTGATAAATATGCTGTTCCTAGCCCAAGAGAAGTGCCTAATTCTAAGATGTTTTCTAGCGCATAGACATCGACTATCCTTCTTAAGATGCGTCCTTGTTTCTCAGACACTGAGGCATGCTTTACTATATCAGCTATCTTTCTTTTATTGGTCGAATTTCTGCGCGATCCAGCCCCAAGATCCGTCACTTCAATTATAGTCTTATTCTTCTTGAGTTGCTTTCTGAGGTTCTCAATTTCTTGAACCTTACCTTTTTTTCGATTACGGACAACATCCAAATAGAATCGGTACATAAAAGGAGAATGCAAACCATATTGATTTACACTTTGTCGACGATATTGCAAATAATCTCTGATCACCCGAAACAAAAATAAACGGTTAATTGATTAAACTTCAATGAATTTTTTTGAATTTTTCAAAACTTCTATCTTTAGTTCCCGTATTTAAAGAGAAAGTGTCCATAAAGGTTCACATTAACATGAAAGCAACCCCTGAAAAAATAAAAGAGCAGCAGGAAAAAATCAAAAAAGGTAATCCAACCATTGAATTACTTGGATCCTGCCGTATTGATAATGGAATTGGACTTTTATCTGAATCTGAGCAAAGTCTTGCCATTAAAGATTTTGAGAATAGCAGACCAAACCTGAATATCAGTTTTTTTATTCCTTCAAGTGGTTCTGGATCACGCATGTTTGGAGCAGCCTATACTTTTTTAAATCAGGGAAAACCAGATGATCGTTCTATTGAATTTATAGAACACCTCATCAATAGCATTGAAACATTCGCTTTTTATAATAAGCTTTCACAAGACATTAAAGATGACTTAAAAAAAGGAACCATTGAGATTGAACCTTTTTTGAAACATCTCCTATCATCAGACGGTTTTAATTTCGGAAATCGACCAAAGGGATTAATCCCGTTCCATCGTTATGGAAATTTCATTATTAATCCTTTTCAAGAACACATTTTGCAAGGAGCTGAAGTGGGCGGTGAAAAGTCACATTTTCATTTTACGATAAACGAACGTTTTAAAGAAGATATTCAGCACAGTATTAAAATTTTGCGTGAGACTACAGGTATTGATTTTTATTTTGATTTCTCTATTCAGGATGAAAAATCGAACTCATTGGCCTTTGATGATCATGCAGAGCCAGTATATGATAATGAAGGAAATATCATCAGTCGACCAGCGGGTCATGGCGCTTTGATAGAAAACCTTGATAACATTGACTCTGATCTCATCTTTATCCGAAATATAGATAATGTTCAACATCAGGATCATTCTAAAAACTCGGCCAATTATCGAAAGATGTTGGCTGGAATCTTGCTTGATTTTCAATCACGTGTATTTGCTATTCTAAAACAAATCGATAATAAAGGTGACTATGTTGGCGCTGTGCAAGAATTAAATGCCACGTACGACATGCGTCTTACTCCGTCGGACATCGTTTCCACCGAAAAGCTATATAGCTTATTAAACCGACCGATTCGAATATGTGGAATGGTCAAAAATGAAGGTCAACCTGGTGGTGGACCATTTTGGGTCATGAGTGACGAAGGAAGGCCACGTCGTCAGATCGTTGAAAAATCGCAGATTTCAGGTAAAAACGCCCAATTAAATATGCTGATAAAATCAACCCATTTTAATCCGGTTGAAATTATTTGCGCTCCCAAAGATTACCGTGGAGCAAAATTTGACTTAAAATCGTTTAGCAATAGTGATCAATATTTTATTGTGAAAAAAGATCACAAAGGCATACCTGTCCAATTCATAGAGCAACCTGGATTATGGAATGGAGGCATGTACCATTGGAACACCCTATTCTACGAAATTGGTAGTGAATGTTTCAGTCCTGTAAAAACGGTTTTAGACTTACTAAAACCACTTCATAGACCAAATAAGTCAAATCATTAACCGTTCATTGAGATCAAAAACTCTTCATTAGAAAGGGTTCCTTGAATTCGCTCTTTGATGAACTCCATCGCTTCGACTGGATTCATATCCGCTAAATACTTTCTAAGAATCCAGATACGTTGCAGCGCCTCTTTAGACATTAACAAATCCTCTCGTCTTGTTCCTGAACCCGTAATATCGATTGCTGGATAAATACGACGGTTTGCAATTTTACGATCCAATTGCAATTCCATATTACCCGTACCTTTGAATTCCTCAAAGATCACCTCATCCATTTTCGAACCGGTTTCAGTTAAAGCGGTAGAAAGAATGGTTAATGAACCACCGTTTTCAATCTTACGTGCTGCTCCAAAAAATCGTTTTGGCTTATGTAATGCATTTGCATCGACACCACCTGACAATACCTTACCAGAGGCAGGCTGTACTGTATTGTATGCTCGTGCTAAACGTGTAATTGAATCCAATAGAATCACCACATCGTGCCCACATTCCACCATTCGTTTGGCTTTCTCCAAAACGATATTAGCCAATTTAACATGCTTGTCAGCTGGCTCATCAAATGTTGAAGCAACAACCTCAGCATTTACTGAACGTGCCATATCCGTTACCTCTTCAGGACGCTCATCAACCAAAAGTACAATCAAATAGACTTCAGGGTGATTTGCGGCAATAGCGTTTGCCACATCTTTAAGCAAGACCGTTTTACCCGTTTTTGGTTGCGCAACAATCATCCCCCTCTGCCCTTTTCCAATTGGCGCAAACAGATCCATAATTCGCGTTGACATTGATTCTTTAGGGTGACCCGTAATTGTAAATTTGTCTTTCGGGAATAATGGTGTTAAATACTCGAAAGGTACACGATCACGCACAAAATTAGGCTCACGACCGTTGACACTGCTCACATTAATCAATGGGAAGTATTTCTCTCCACTTTTTGGTGGGCGAATTGCTCCTTTTACCGTATCACCGCGCTTCAAACCATGTCTTTTAACTTGGCTCTGAGAAACGTAAATATCATCTGGTGAAGGCAAATAATTATAATCAGAAGATCGGAGGAAACCATATCCATCCTGCATCATATCTAAAACACCTTCGCTGATAATTAAACCATCAAAATTATAACCATAAAACTCTTCTAAGTTCTTACGGTTATTATTGGTGCGTTTGTTCCGCGGATTATTATTCGTGTTGTTGCTATTATTTTGCTGATTATTATTGTTATCCCCCTTATTATTCGGGTTATTATTCTGCTTTTGACTCACGTGTGGCTTATCCGCATTTCTATTCTGGTTAGCTCTTGGATGTGCTTTTTTCTCAACCGGAGTCGCTTTCTGAACTTCTTTTGGTTCTTCCTTCTTCTCTTCTTTGACTTCAGCAGCAGGAGCTTTTTCTACCTCCTCTTTTATTTTATCAGAAAAGAGATCTTTTTTCTCAGTTTCCTCACCAACAGCTTTTCTACGACGGCGTTTTCTTCTGGTTTGATCACCTCCTTCACCTCCTTCAGTATTCGAAGGCTCGTTAACAGGTTTGCCTTCATTTCCTTGAGCGGCAATAGCATCTACCAATTCTTTTTTCTTTAATGATTTGGCATCAGCCACACCCAATTGTGTAGCAATCTCCCTTAACTCCGCTACTTTCTTAGCGTTTAGTGCTGAAATATCAGTCATAAAATATTTGTCTTTCGATTTCTTCTTTGAATGAAAATACGTGCTTGAAAAACTACGATTTGGGCGAAAATGCCCGTTTAGATTCAATGCAATAATACGAAGATAATTTCGAACAATCCATTTCAC
>Ga0222719_10005016_pt1 | contig 11516 bp, 7 predicted proteins | sample C33_34DmetaG_FD_165039 | JGI IMG/M metagenome (GOLD analysis project Ga0222719, IMG submission 165039) | Estuarine water microbial communities from San Francisco Bay, California, United States - C33_34D | ecosystem: Environmental > Aquatic > Marine > Unclassified | place: USA: California...
GAAATGGTTACAGCTCAAGATTGAAAACAAAATTCCGCTGTCGCACGATTCCATTCTTTTGCGTTTGAAGCTCGAAAGCGACGAGCATCAGTGTGGTATGCCCGTGGGTTATCATGTATATTTACGAGGCGAGTGGAATGGCAAGAAGGTGATGCGCGCGTACACGCCTTCCTCGCTCAACGGCACCCTTGGGGCTGTGGAACTGGTGATTAAGATTTATTATTCCGACGTCCACGAAGCGTACCCCGAGGGCGGGGCGTTGACGCAATACCTTCACCATCTCAACGAGGGTGACAAGATTGACGTCAAAGGCCCAGTTGGTCACATCAAGTATCTCGGTCAGGGATTGTTTAGCATCGACAAAAAAGACTTGCCGCCGGTGAAGAAGATGACGCTCTTGGGCGGCGGCACGGGCGTCGCGCCGATGTTGCAACTCATCGTCGCCGTTCTCGCGGACGAGAAGGACGAAACGGAACTTTCCTTCATTTACGCCAACAAAACGGAAGACGATGTGCTATTGAAGTATACCCTCGATCGTCTCGAGCGCGAGCATAAGGGGCGGTTTAAAGTGCACTACATGATTTCCAAGGAGACGTGGGCGGCGGACAGGAAGACTGGCCCGGAGTGGAGCTCGGATCGCGTCACGTACGGGCGCATAAGTTTGCCCATCATCCAACAACACGGCTTCCCGTCCAACGGTGCGTCGCACATCGCCGTGATGTGTGGGCCACCTGCGTTCGAGGAAGACACGTGCATTCCAGCGCTGAAAGCGCTCGGTTATCCCGAAGACGCCATCATCCGCTATTAGAAGAGCGCCTCGTACAGTCATAGAAATCGTCGTCGTTTAAATTAATTACACCAGGGGTTACTTGCGAATCGAATCGAACGATCAAAATATCTTTCACTTCTTACCGTACGCGAGCCAGTGCACGCCCGCGACGAAGACTGCGGCGCCGACGATGTTCCCTAGCGTCACCGGAATGATGTTGCCCGTCATCATCTGCGCCCACGAAACGTTTGCGCCGAGGAGCATCCCGTGCGGAATCAAAAACATGTTCGCCACGCTGTGCTCGAAACCGAGCGCGACGAACATGGTGATGGGCCAAAAGATCGCCAAAATCTTCCCCGCCACCGACGTCGTCGCCATCGTTCCCCAAACAGCGAGACACACGAGCCAGTTGCACAACACGCCCTTGGTGAACGCCGCGACAAACGGCAGCGACGCCTTCGCCGTGGCGATCCCCACCGCCGCCGCGCTCGCCGCCGGCGACGCCGCCGTCATCGCCGTGTACGCCATGTACGCCATGAACACCGAGCCCGCAAAGTTCCCAGCGTACGAAAGCGCCCACGACCGCGCCACTTGACGCTCGTTCGCGACGCCGTTCAGCGCCCCGCTCAGCATCACGAAGACGTTCCCCGTGAACAGCTCCGCGCCCGTCAGAATCACCATCGTCAGCCCCGCCGGGAGCCCGATCGCGCCTTTCACGAACGCGCTCAACCCGGGATTATTCGCCGCCAACGCCGGCGACGCCCCCCCCACGCACGTCATGAGCAGCGCGCCCAAGCCAATCAACGCCCCCGCCGCGAACCCCAGCGTCAGCGTCGTCGTCGGCGCCTGCGCGCTCTTCTTCTCGCTCGCCGCGCACGCCGCGTCGAACACCGCCGGCGGCGCCAGCGCGTCCGCGCGCGTCACCACCGCGCCGCCCCGTCGCGCGCGCGTCGTTCGCGTCCGCGACGCCCCGCCGACCGCGGTCGCCCTCGCGAAAGTCGGTCGCGCGACGCGCGCGACCGTTCGCGTCGCGCGTCGCGCCGTCCCTCGCGTCGCCGTCGTCAGCGTCGTCAGCGTCGTCGTCGTCGTCGTCATCATCATCGTCGTCGTCGTCGTCGTGTGTCGCGCGTCGCGGTCGACGCGCGGCAAAGCGTCGCGAAGCGTCGTTTCGCGCGACCCTAAAAAAATAGGGGTGCGACGGTTCGTATCGCGTTTTTTTCGCATTCGCACCGACGGTTTGAATTCAAATTTCAAAACGCGATTCGAACGACGCGACGGATGGTTGCGCGGCGCGCGCGGCGCGACACGCGGACGCGCGACGACGGCGACGGCGACGCGGACGGACGCGACGACCGAAGCGCGACGCGCGAGCGATAGGACCGCGCGAGGATGTCGAGCGCGACGGTGCGACGCGAACGCGAGGATGGCGAAGACGCGACGAGGGACGACGGGGCGGCGGTGAAGCGCGCGAGGGCGGACGACGCGGCGAGCGACGGACGCGCGGCGGTCGAGGTGGCGGTGGATCGGTTCGGGAGGCGCGTGCGCGCGGGCGATCGGTTGGAGGTGCAGTGGGAGGTGGAACCGGGACGGGGGGAGGGGGGCGAGGACGGCGAGGCGCGAGACGAGGACGAAACCGAAGTCGCGGTGACGTGGTGGCCGTGCGTCGTGTGCGAAGGGGACGCGGAGGGGGAGGCGAAGGCGGGGACGGCGTTCGCGTTGTTGTACGACGCGCGGGATGGGTTCGAGGCGGAATTGCGGAAGGTGTCGTTTCTGAGCGGAGAGGCGCGCGAGCTGACGCACGCCGACGAGGACGGGGTGTTTCGTTGGCGACGCGAGGGCGACGACGATGACGATGACGACGAGTGCGAGGGCGATGGGTGCGGCGCGGACGTACCGACGACGATGCGGGAGATATTGGAGGCGCAAGGTGCGCTCGATGCGGCGAGTGGAGAGAGTTTGGAAAACGCCTCGATGGCGGCGTTCGCCACGCTTCCGATGAATCAGCAGATGAACATGGCGAGCGCGTTCGCCGGGTTCAAGGATAAGCTCATGCAGAGACTGTCCGGTTTGGCTGCGCAAAAGGGCGCCGATGGCGTCGTTACGAAGGATGACATCGAAAACATCCTGAGCGATATCAGGAACGAATGACATGGATAGACGATTGAGACGACGACGCATGTAAAAATAAACGCAGCGGTGTGAAGATTTAGTTGTGCGGCACAACGCGACGCGTCCGCGCGTCTTCGTATGCATGGTGCCATCTTAGCGATTACAGGAATTGACAAATGCGATGCGTCGTTGGCGGAGCGCGTGCAGAGTGCGACGCGCTACCTTGACGGACCCATCGCTGTTCGCCTCGCGGCGTTGACCGCGGCTCTCGAGGCGGCGTGCGCGTGCGTAGCGTCTGCAACGGTCGCGGGTGACGACGAAACTGTCGTTCGAGACGTCATCAGAGTATGCGCGCGCGTGTGTCGCGATCCAGCCCCGAGTGTCGCGCGCCTCGCTCGCGGTGGATTGTTTCGCTTGTTGCGAGGATTCGTCGAGCTCGACTGCGCGCCAGCGAGTGGGCTCGCGACGTTGACGCTCAAAGCCATCGTCTTCGCGCGCATTGAGAGCGAGTGTTCGGACGATCGCGATGCGACGTGCGCACACGTCAAGTCAGAGTGCGCGCGCACGTTCGATTGTGCACGTCGGCGAGGACGCTCGTGGGAGGAAGAGGTGTATCAGACGTTGCGCCTGGTCGCCGACGATCAACTTCGCGAAGCCGCACGAACGCTGCGCCCCCCAGAGAAGATGTCCGACGCGATCGTCGCACTTCCGATCGCGCCACACAAGGTGGTAGTCGAAAACAAAGTCAGAAAGCAGCGTCGAAACGAGATAGAACTCGCAAGATCGCGCAGACTTAAAGCGGACGCGCGCGCGGAGGAGGGGCGGCGACGCGCGATGGAGGACGCCGAACGCCGTGAGGCGAGTTTCAAACGACGCGCGGCGAAGGCGCGCACGACTTATCTCAATAGTCCAACGCGAATAAATAAATAAATAAACGATTTAATGTCTATCTGAGAACATGATGATGGTTTCAAACTCATCCTCGCTCATGGCGCTGAGGACGCCTTTGACGCTCGCAATGTCGATTCTGCACCACGCCGTGTTCTCAAACTGACTTTTAAGCCCTTTTGTCTTGATTTTGCGCACGCCCCGCCCATCACACGCCGGACCCACGTGTCCAATATCCGTGTATCCATTGCTCCACAAGTACTGAAACATCGCGATGATGTCCTCGGTCGAATGCTTTGTTGACGCCTCAATGAGCGCCGGGCGCATCTCCAAAAGTAACGCCATAGGAAAATCACCCGCCGCCACAAACATCTTGAAACCGTCTAAAATGTCCATCTCATACCCTCGACCTGCGATACGCATGGCGTCTATCTTTTTCGTCTTGAGAAGCATATCCCTAAACGCCTCGCCGCTCTTCAATTTGCCCAAATCCGCGCTGATTTTCACGTGGTCGCCAAAGTTGTTGTACTCAACTGACGTCTTAAAGTTTGCTAATAACGTCTCATCCCACTCGTACGAGTACACGTCGTCCCCGTGGGATGCGGCTGCGTTGGAATAATACCCTAAACCGGCACCAATATCAATAAAGACGGCGCGCTCAGGAATGTGTTTCCCTGCGTGTCGCTCCAAACCGGCAAAAAGGATTTCCGCCGGATTTTGCCCGGCGCGCAGAGGGCTGTGCGTCACCACTTTCGGTCTACCGTACAGTGTCAACCAGTACCCTTCCGCGCTGCGATGCTCGCTTTTTGATGACGCGTCGTTTTCCTCCATCGTGCCAACCAATGGCGTCATGAGATCGAACGCGGGCTCCCAGAGCGCTGTCACCGGGTACTCCCTCTTCGGATCGACCAAGGGCATTTGAAAGTGCTCGTCTCGCGCCGCAAGCTTCTCGCGGTACGCCGGAAGATCGCTCATGATCGAGTGCCAGAGAATCGCGATGTGGTCGTACCAGCGCCTCTTGCCATTCCAGCCAGTTTTTTTCTTCCACCCACCCGAGTATCTGTGCGCGATGACGACGTCTGGGTGTTTTTGGCTCACGCCCTCCTCGCCGAGCGGATGCGTGCCGAGCACGACTTTCGGCAACACTCGAACGTTCCAAAACGTCTTCCCACCCGTACGAAGCCCTTCAAAGTGCGACATGATGGTATCAGTAAACGCACCCGGTCCCGTACGCTCTAGCGTGTTACGATTCGAAGCCTTGGTGAACACTCGCTTCGCACCAGCGTTGATGTGTTCGGCGACGGCGAGGAGCGCGGGATGCCCTGGCGCGCCCGCGAACGCCCAATTCAACACTTGTCGTCTTCGAACGAAGTGTCTCGAGTACGCCTTTGCGTCTGATTCGAACTCGTTCTCCCAGCCGACGATCAGTGTGTCCTTCGCATCGATCATATCATCCAAAGGCTTTCGACACTCAGTGTCGATGTCCGCGTACACGCCGCCGTGCTTCAAAATCACCAAATACCGAAAGAAATCGCTCCGTTCTACCTTCTTCACCAACGCCGCATACGCATCGTAATAATCCGGAAAATGCTCCTGCACGAACCGCGTGCAGTCCTCGTCGTCGTAGAACCGTATCTCCCACTCTGGATTCTGCGCTCGCCACGTCTGCATCATCGCCTTGTCCTTCTCCGTGAGCGTCCCGCGCGACTTGAACGTCTGATGCACGATTCGCGGGATCAGCTTCGCCCTGTTCCGCGGAGCACCACTACTGTACCCTCCGTTCGTTCGTCGCAAATCATCCGCGCTCTTCGCGTATCGTTTCGTCGCGCTCGGCGCCAAGGCTTCGCCTCGGCGTCCCTTTGGAGGTTCAACCTGCAGCAAACCCAAATCTAATTCCGTACCCACGCGCGTCGGCGACGCCGTCTCCGACGATTTCGACGCCACTTGCGCGAGCAATACAGTCACTGCGATCGCGCAGCATAAACGTGCGACGTTGGCGCGACTCGTGGGCGCGAATAGCGCGCGCAGAGTGTTCAAAAACTGATTACAGTTGGCAAATCCATGGCGACTGGAACGACGACGTTTGCCGTACTTACTCGCGTCGTCGTCGTAATTGGCAGCCTCAAGGTCGTAAGCGAAGGCGGTGCGATCGTCGAGGCGCGCGTGCGCACGCGGACGCGCGCCGGGACGTTTCGAAGCCGACATGTGCGGCCGCGCGCGTACGAGACGAGCGGATACAGCAAAGCAGAGCGCGGCGGGGAATCGAGCGAATCGAGTGAATCGAGTGAATCGTGCGCGACGTATTAGGTCGTCATTACACAATCTCTTTTTATTATGCCCGCTATCAGTTTCTATTGGCGCACTCACACCGCGCTGTCGCCCGGGTGGTTCAGTGAGTGCGGATGGTCGTGTTGACATTCGTCGCCGTGGCCGTGCGAGTGACCGTGGCCGTGCGAGTGACCGTGACCGTGCGATCGCACGGTATCGGAGTGAAATTGAAACACCGCGCGCAAGAATCTTGGTGCGGTGCTGTGAAACCAAGAATAGCTAAATTTTGGCGCCACGGGTAAGTCGGCCTTTTTCTCCTTGGCGGCGACGTAAAATCCGTCCCAGTCGCGTTTTTTATCGGTGTCGCGCCAAAACTGAATGCAATTGATCCGCGGTCCGGCATCGAAGACGTTGCGATACGGACGATCAGGATCGCCCGATTGGAGATATTCATATCTTGCCGCGTTTTCCATCTCGTTCACTGTGAGATTCACGCAGACGCCGATGAACATGCGTACGAGGATGCCGGCGCAGTAAATCGTGAACAAGAAAGCAATCGCGTACAAAATCATGCCGAACGGGCGGTTGAACACGACGTAAAAATGTGTCACGACTGTGGGCATAAATCCAGTGCCACCGACGCGCGGAGCTTCGATATCAACGAGCATCCTGTAAAACAGGTGGCTCACGTGCAGAAATCCACACTGACCGATGAACATCGAGAGTACTGCCATGAAGAACCAGCGCTGATTCCTCGCACCAATGCACGTCATCGTAATCGGGCAGTGGTGATCCATCTTTTCCACGCAACGATTGCAGAAGGGACAGTGCTTCGACCGCAGCGGCCTGGCGCAGTGACAAGTCTTGCAATATCGGTTGTTGATCATCATCTTTGATGCGTTCTCCGCGACCGAGGATCCACCCTGCGTCGCGCTCACGCGTTCCATCGTCGCCGCCCACGACGCAAAATCACTCACACCGGTGGGCACGAAGCCCGGACCGATAACATATGTTTTGTAAAACAACCAGGGCGTGAAAACAAACTCAAAAGTAGTGATCAAACACGTCATCGGTGCGACGCCGAAGAACAACGGCACGTACACAAAGAAAAACTGCAACGCACACGCGAGCACTATGGCATGCACAGTCATCGCGGCCGCCGTACCTATCCTTCGTTTGCCGTACATGTACGTCACTTGCGACCTCGCATGTCGGTGCGCCACGAGTATCAACGCCGTGATCGTGACAAAAGACACCAAGAAATAAAATAGATTTAAGCCCAATGCGGCGAGCGTCGAGCCTACAATCGCGATGACGAAAGGAACCGCGGTATCCATGTTCGTCGCTTGTGCGCGAAGATGCACGTCGATATAAGACGGTGTTTCTTCGTTCGTCCCGCGTCTCGCGATACTTAATAAATACTGCTCGTCGTCGTCGGCGCTCGGCGCCACCACCGGCGCGGCCATACCGGTGGTGATGTAATTCTCCTGTCGCTCGCGAAACGTCCTCAACTCAATCTTTGCCTGCTCCAGAATCTTTAAATCCGCGATGTAATCATCCGCACTCTTCGCGTGCCCGTTCTCGTTCGCATCCAAGCTCCCGAAACTTTGCGCCAATTCGGCCAAGCCTTCGCCTCCGTTGGACAACACGCGCGTCAGTTCCGCCAATCCTCGTTCGCTCCCGAGCATCCCGCGCAACCCTGGCGAGCGATCCATCATCTTTTTCACGGTCGGAAATCCCTCTATCAATTGATATATGCGCTTGTGCGCGTCTAATGACGGTCCCGCGTGTGGGTGCGTCGCCAAGAACGCCGTCACCCGCGCGTGCTGTTCCTCCAGCGTCTGGCTCGAGCTCGCCGCCTCCCTTCGCGCATTCGCCTGCATTTCCGCGCGCAGCCGCGCCCCCGCTCTTTCCGCGTTCGCGCGCACGATGTCGCGCACGCTCGGTTCGTTCGTCGCGTCATCCGCGGGCGACTTTAGATTTTGATCGTCCGCGGCGGTGTTGGATCGCGCGCCATCTTCCGCGTTTTGCGGCGTCTTCGGCGGTCGCGCGTGGTTCAGGGGTAGCAGACCGTCTTGCGCGTAACGCTTGGTCGGCGTTCGCGCGGGCGCGGCGGCTCCGGCGCCGGGAGACATCGAGGAGTGCGGCGATGGCGCTCGAGGTCCGGCGCGAAGCCCGAGGATCGAGCGCGCGCGCGACGACGACGCGGAAGCGGTTCGACGCGCGCTGAACGGCGCGCGCGCGATGAAAGAGACTACGACTGAAACTCAAACAATATATTCTATGAACTACGGCGCCAGGGCGGGTCGTCGTCGGCGAGCGCGACGGCGCCGTCGTCGTGCGCGAGCGCGACGGCGACGAAATCGAGCGCGCCGACGTGGTCGCCCGGCATAGCGGAACGATCAAACTCATCGATCGCGAGCGCCACGGCGCGCGTGCTCTCGAACGCGTGCTCTGCGTTCGGATAAAAATCCCGCAGTATTTCGTCCGACGATAACGCCGTTCGAGCGTAAAACACGACGCACGGCCTCGCGTTGACGACGCGAAGCGTCACGCCGAGACATCGCAGACGCCGCACGCGTTCCTCGTCCACCCCGAGTTCTTCGCGAAGTTCCGACAGCGCGCTCTCGAACATGTACCTCGACACATCCATCGCGTCGGTGTCGCCGTCGAAGCCGACGTCCTTCGGCTCGGGGTGTCCTCCCGGAAACACCAACGCCCCCGGCGCCTCGCCGACGTCTCGCGATCGACGCAACGCCATAAATTTCCCGTCGCTCGCCCGCAGGCACACGCAATTCCCCAGCGCCATGCCGTAGTGCGCGAACCGCGCCGCCGTTCCGATCGCCGCGCTCGCTCGTCCGCACCCAGACGTCGTCCGCGTCGTCGCGTCGTCGCTCGCCTTCGTCGCCGCGAACGCGTCCCAGTTCGCCGCCAAATTCGTCCCCTGCAGCGTCTTGTAATCCGTCAGCCCGCACTCGACGCGCGCGATCGCGCCGTCCGTCGCGTCGGCGTCGCGCGTCGTCGCGCTCGCGAATCGAAACTTCGCCGCGTCGTACACCGTCGCGCCGCGGCGCGCCCACGTCGCGTCGATCGTCGCCTCGACGTCGTCGCGCGCCGGGACGCGCGCGCACTCGCCCGACCCGCGCGCGACGAACGCGATCTCGTCCCAGCGCAGACCGCCGCCGCGGGCGCACGCGACGACGCGCTCGTACGCCTGGAACGCGCCGGACATCGCGCGACGCGCGACGCGCGCGACGGCCGCGTCGCGACGTGACGCGACGCCGAACGAACGAACGAACGAACGAACGAACGAACGAACGAACGACACTCGCGCGCGCGACGATGATCGAGATCACGCTGAACGACCGACTCGGGAAGAAGATACGCGTCAAGTGCAAGTGCGTCGACGATCCGACGGGGCGCGCGACGCGCGACTGACGCGCGCGCGGTTTGTTTCGACGGCGCAGCGAGGACGACACCATCGGTGATTTAAAGAAACTCGTCGCCGCGCAGACGGGGACGCGGCCGGAGAAGATACGGATACAGAAGTGGTACACGATTTATAAGGATCACATCACGCTGGACGATTACGAGATTCACGACGGGATGAATCTGGAGCTGTACTTTAACTAGGGGCGGGCGCGAGACGCGGGACGCGGGACGCGGGACGCGGGCGAGGCGACGCGCGAGGGAACGATCGCGCGCGATCGTTGTAATAATATCGACGTAGAAGATGCGCGCGGTTCGGTCGACGCGATTCGGCGGCGCGCGGCGCGCGCGGCGCGTCGTCGGTCGGACGCGTCGAGCGCGGCGCGCGCGACGCCGACCTCACACCGCGAAGCGCGCGCGAACCGACGTCATGTCGCCCGCGGACGCGCTCGCGAGCGATTTCGCGCGCACGCAGATCGCCGCCGCGAAGGCGACGATCGACGCGATCGATGCGATCGACCCGAAGCTGACGTATCGAACCGTGCGCGCCGTCGCGGGTCCGCTGGTGATTTTAGATCAAGTTTCGAACGCAAAGTACGCCGAAATCGTCAACGTGAAGCTCGGCGACGGCACGCTCAGGCGCGGACAAGTGCTCGAGGTCGATGGTGAACGCGCGGTGGTGCAGATATTCGAAGGCACGAGCGGGATCGATGGGAAAAGGACCGAGTTGGAGTTTACGGGGGAAGTGCTGAAGACGCCGGTGAGCGAGGATATGTTGGGACGGATCTTTAACGGATCTGGGAATCCCATCGACGGTGGACCGCCGGTGATGGCGGAGAAATATTTGGATATCCAAGGGGCGAGCATCAATCCGAGCGAAAGGACGTACCCGGAGGAGATGATACAGACGGGAATATCGACCATCGACGTGATGAATTCCATCGCTCGAGGACAAAAGATTCCATTGTTTAGTGCGGCGGGTTTGCCGCATAACGAGATTGCGGCGCAGATTTGTCGACAAGCTGGATTGGTGAAACGGCGGGACGATGAGGGGCGAGAGGTGGAGGGGGGAGACGCGGGCACGTCGGCGGGCGAAGACGACTTCGCCATCGTCTTCGCGGCGATGGGGGTCAACCTGGAGACGGCAAACTTTTTCCGTCGTGATTTCGAACGGACTGGAAGTTTGGAGAAAGTTGTTTTGTTCCTGAACCTCGCGAATGATCCCACGATTGAGCGAATCATCACTCCGCGCATCGCTTTGACGACGGCGGAATACCTGGCGTACGAGTGCGGGAAGCACGTCTTGGTGATTTTAACCGACATGTCTTCCTATGCCGACGCTTTGCGCGAGGTCAGCGCGGCGCGCGAGGAAGTCCCGGGGCGAAGAGGTTATCCTGGTTATATGTACACCGATTTAGCTACGATTTACGAGCGAGCGGGTCGAATCAAAGGACGAAAAGGTTCAATCACGCAGTTGCCGATTTTAACCATGCCGAACGACGACATCACGCACCCGATTCCAGATTTGACGGGATACATCACCGAAGGGCAGATTTACATCGACCGCCAGTTGCATAACCGACAAATCTACCCACCCATCAACGTTTTGCCATCGCTCAGTCGTTTGATGAAGTCTGCGATTGGCGAAGGCATGACGCGTCGCGACCACGGCGAAGTCTCCAACCAGCTCTACGCCAACTACGCCATCGGCAAAGACACCTTGGCTATGAAAGCCGTCGTCGGCGAAGAAGCGTTGAGCTCCGATGATTTGCTTTACCTCGAGTTCTTGGACAAATTCGAGCGCAAGTTCATCAATCAAGGTAACGAAGGACGGAACATTTACGACGCCTTGGACCTCGCGTGGTCGCTGCTTAGAATTTTCCCGCGCGAGCTCTTGAAGCGCATTCCCGCCAAGACGCTCGATCGATACTACGACCGCGCGGCTTGAGATCCAAGGCACACGAAACACGAGGCGAGACGTCATTAGCGATCACTACACCATTTAATTCAACCGACGCGAAAGCGGATAAAGCGCGCCTCGGCGTCGATGTCG
>Ga0222719_10005017_pt1 | contig 11514 bp, 19 predicted proteins | sample C33_34DmetaG_FD_165039 | JGI IMG/M metagenome (GOLD analysis project Ga0222719, IMG submission 165039) | Estuarine water microbial communities from San Francisco Bay, California, United States - C33_34D | ecosystem: Environmental > Aquatic > Marine > Unclassified | place: USA: California...
ACGGCTGTTTAATCAGATCAAAGCGGCTAACGTGCAGGGCACTGCCGCTGGTCAATGGTCAGCCCGTAAGGCACAGTTGTTGGCTAAACGCTACAAAGAGAAAGGCGGTGGGTACCGTGGCTGATAAAGACAAATACAAAAAATTACCATTGCCCGGTGATGATGCTTCTGCCAAAGAGTATTTGCCAGATTCACAAAAGAAAAAGGCGCCCCAAAAAGACAGATACAAACCATTGCCGTTGCCCGGTAAAGGGACGAGTTATCTTGATGAAAATAAAAAGAAGCCTGATACATCAGAGATGATTAAGTTGAAAAAAGGCGGCGCTTCCAAAAATTGGATCAAAGACGCCATCAAGAAGCCCGGTGCGCTTAAAAAGTCTTTGAGTGTAAAAAAGGGTGAGAAGATCCCAGCCAAAAAGCTGGCGGCTGCCGCTAAGAAGCCCGGGAAAATGGGGCAACGTGCTCGTTTGGCCCAAACACTAGGGAAAATGAAGCGGGGTTAACCATGAACGATTTCATGAAGTCCCAAATAGACATTGCCGAGCGCATGTTCAAGATGATGGCAGAAGATCATAAAGAGCGCGTTGAGGCAATCTCTACTTGGGCGGAAATGAACATCGGGCTGATGCGTAAGCTAGACGAACGGGATAAACGGATTAGAGAGCTTGAAACAGAGCTAAAGACGTATAAAACCTCAGAAAAGCTATGAAAAGCTTTGAAGTTGAAGCTCATCCCATATTTGGCGTAAGCTTAGGTGTTGAGTACATACCCGAAGCGGACGAAGGCACTGGGGAAAGCGCTCTGGCTATTGATTTAGTGATTGTGCGCGTGTTGTTTTTCTGGGGCGGTGAGGAATGACTTTAAAAAAATCCCAACAGTCGCTGAAAGCTTGGACGAAGCAGAAATGGGGCACGAAGAGTGGTGAAAAGTCGTCTAAGACCGGTGAGCGCTACCTGCCCGAGAATGCTATCAAAGCGTTAACCCCTGCTGAGTACGCAGCCACGACTCGTGCAAAGCGCAAAGGTAAGGCTGCTGGGAAACAATTTGTCAAGCAACCAGAAAAAATAGCCCAAAAGGTGGCTCCGCATAGAAAGATGGAAAATGGAGGCGTGGCGAAGGCAAGTTCCGGCGTACGCCGCCTCAGGATGTCTAAGAAGGTTTAATAATGGCTACATCAGGTACCGCAACATTCAACATGGACTTGACCGAGCTGGTCGAGGAGGCGTTTGAGCGCGCGGGTAGCGAGATGCGTACTGGCTATGATCTACGCACGGCCCGACGTAGTTTGAACTTGATGTTTACCGACTGGGCTAACCGGGGTATCAACCTTTGGACGGTTGAGCAGGGGTCTCAGGCGCTCACTGCTGGTACTGGTACGTACACCCTACCGGCTGATACGGTTGATCTGCTCGACCATGTGATCCGTACTAACTCCGGGTCTCAGGCTAGCCAGTCTGATTTGAGCCTTTCGCGTATCAGTGTGGCTACGTACGCCAGCATCCCAAACAAGTTGACACAAGGCCGACCCGTACAGATATACATTGACAGGCAACAGAGCGCTCCGTCGATAAATGTATGGCCTGTCCCAGACAGTGCTCAAACGTATACTTTGATATACTGGAGGCTACGTCGTATTCAAGACGCTGGCAACGGTGTGAATACAATGGACGTTCCGTTCCGGTTCTTGAACTGTTTGACGGCTGGTTTGGCTTACTATCTGGCGATGAAACTGCCGGGTGGGCTGGAGCGTATCGGCTTGCTCAAACAACAGTATGACGAAGCGTGGGAGCTTGCTGCTACTGAAGATCGGGAAAAAGCCACGTTTCAGCTTGTACCTCGGTACATGACTATAGGGTAAACCCTAATGACGGTAGCGAAGTATGCTAATGGCAAATACACCATCGCCGAGTGCGATCGGTGCGGGTTTCAGTACAAGCGTGTGGTGCTCAAAGAGCTGGTTATCAAAGAAGCACCGACCAACTTGTTTGTATGCCCCCAGTGCTGGGAGCCTGATCACCCTCAGAACTTGCTTGGTAGATACCCCGTTGTAGATGCCCAAGCGATAAAAGATCCACGCCCAGACCGTTCGCTCACCACTGAGAATGTCCCAACCTCATCCCGGTACATCCCGGGCACGTTTAATCCCTTGTCTGGAGTGCAATCTTCAGGTACAGTTGGCACTGTTACGGTGTCTATATCGTAAGGAGTTAGTATGAATAAAACAGCTTGCTTAAACAAATATGAGCAGCCAAAGCCTGTACCTGTGCCTAAAACGGCTGGGTACCCTGAGACCGGCGTTAAAACTACGGGCGTAAAAACTCGTGGTAACGGCGCGGCAACCAAAGGCACGATGGCTCGGGGGCCGATGGCGTGAAAACACGCATAGAGTCTAGGCAGCTTGAGAATGGGGTGATTGAACCTACCCATGAGATTGAGGTTGTTTGCACCCATTGCAACGACCCGGTTAGTGCTGCTGAAGAATCTACAGGTGTTTGTACCAACTGTGGTGAGCCTTGGCAAGCTAAACAAAGCGTCAAGATTTGGGCTACTTCCGTGCCGTGGGCTAGCGGCGGGGTGATGTAATGAACTATTCTGAGTTGACGACTGCGATACAGGATTACACTGAAAACACCTTCAGTGCGACTGAGCTTGCTACGTTTGTTGAGCAGGCCGAGCAGCGCATTTACAACTCAATTCAGTTTCCGTCGCTGCGTAAGAACATGACTGGAACAACGACCATTAACAACAAATACCTTGGTTGCCCAAATGATTTTCTAGCTGCCCATTCTTTGGCGGTTGTTGATGGTGATGGGGCGTATGAATACCTACTTAACAAGGATGTTAATTTCATCCGGCAGGCATACCCGACCCCAACATCTACTGGCATACCTAAATACTATGCGATCTTCGGCCCACAGTCAGGCGATCCAAACGAGTTGACATTTATTCTTGGCCCAACTCCGGATGCTAACTATACGATTGAAATGCACTATTACTATTATCCAAACTCAATTACTACTGCTGGTACATCGTGGTTGGGTGATAACTTTGATTCTGTGTTGTTGTACGGCTCTTTGGTTGAGGCATACACGTTCATGAAAGGTGAACCGGATTTGCTTTCTACGTACAACACCAAATATAACGAGGCGCTTCAGTTGGCTAAACGGCTAGGTGATGGACTCGAACGGCAGGATTCGTACCGGTCTGGGCAGGTGCGGGTTCCAGTAACTTGATTTGACAGGAGCTAAAAAATGGCTATTACTCAAGCAATGTGCACCAGCTTTAAAGTCGATCTTCTCGACGGCGAGCATGATTTTGGTGTTGACACTTTCAAAATTGCGCTGTATACCTCTTCGGCAACGCTTGATGCTACGACGACCGCGTACAGTGTTACGAATGAAACGTCTGGCACGGGGTACACCGCTGGCGGTAACACGCTGACAGTATCCACAACGCCTACGTCTTCGGGTACAACGGCTTTTATTTCGTTTAACAATACCACTTGGTCTACGGCGACGATTACGGCTCGTGGTGCGCTGATTTATAACAGCAGTAACGCAGATAAAGCTGTTGCGGTGTTGGACTTTGGTAGCGACAAGACCTCGACGGCTGGTGACTTTACGATCCAGTTCCCGACGGCAGACGCATCCAACGCCATCATCCGTATTGCTTAATTAGGAGGGCAACATGGCCCTGTCGCTACAAGACCGCGTTCGTGAATCATCCGCCACGACGGGGACGGGCACTATTACGCTTGCTGGCGCTTACGTCGGCTTTCGTACATTTGCGTCCGCCGTCAATGACGGGGATACCGTTTACTACACCATTCACAATACAGCCCCCGGGGTAGAAGATGAGTGGGAAGTTGGGTTAGGTACATTTACACTTAGCGGGACAACGCTGAGCCGGGATACTATCCTGTCCTCTAGTAATACTGGCTCGGCAGTTAACTTCAGTGCTGGCACGAAAGAGGTGTTTATCACCCAGCCATCTGCTAAGGCAGTCTTTGAAGATAGCTCTAACAACGTAGCGGTTGGCGGTAAGATCACGGTTGGTAGCGCTCCGACGGCTGATTTAGATGTTGCCACTAAACTTTATGTAGATAACTCTGTAGCCGCTGCGCTGCACTACCATGACCCGGTTCGGGTTGAATCACCTACAAACCTAACGGCTGCTTACAACAACGGATCGTCTGGTGTTGGGGCCACCCTGACCAACTCAGGCACCCAAGCTGCGCTAGTGATCGACGGTATCACGATGTCTACCAGCGATCGGGTTTTGATATATCAGCAAACCAACGCCGCCCATAACGGCGTTTACACGGTTACGGATATTGGCTCTGTTTCTACCAACTGGGTTCTGACCCGGGCAACCGACGCCGACAGTTACAACCCCAGCGATCCTGATGCGCTAGGTCAGGGTGATGCGTTTTACGTGCAAGAAGGCGATACCGGTGCCGGTGAATCTTATGTTGTTACCACGCAGGGCACAATTACTTTCGGTACAACCAACATTACCTTTTCGCAGTTTGCTGCCACTCCGCAGTACACCGGTACGGGTAACATAAATGTTACTGGGCAGGTTATTTCTCTGACTGGTACGGTTGACGAAACCAATGGCGGTACGGGCACGGCTACGTATACGCTTGGCGATATTCTCTATTCCAACGCCACGAATTCGCTGGCTAAGTTGGCTGGTAATACCGACGCAACGGCTAAATACCTTACCCAGACTGGTACCGGTTCAGTTTCGGCTGCGCCGACTTGGACTACCCTCGCGGCTTCTGCAACAACGGATACTACAGATGCGTCCAATATTTCTTCAGGCACCTTGCCTAGCGGCAGGCTATCTGGTTCGTACACTGGGGTCACTGGGGTCGGTACTCTTACTGCCGGTACTTGGACTGCTAGCGCTATTGGCGCTGCTTACGGCGGCACTGGACTTACTAGCTACACGATTGGCGACATTGTTTACGCGGATGGTACAACGTCACTGGCGAAACTAGCTGGTGTTGCTACGGGCAACGCGCTTATCTCAGGTGGTGTTGGTACGGCCCCTTCGTATGGCAAGATTGGTCTAACGACCCATGTGTCTGGCATTTTGCCGATTGCCAACGGCGGAACAAACTCTAATACTGCCGATGGTGGCTTAAATAATCTACTACCATCACAGACGGGTAACTCTGGTAAATACCTAACTACCAACGGTTCCAGCACTTCTTGGGCTACGTTGACCGCGCCAAACGACGGCACGCTGACGATGGCGGTGTCCGGGACTGGGTTGTCAGGCTCTGCTACGTTTACTGCTGATCAAGCTGGCGCTTCTACTTTCACGGTTACGTCTAACGCTACTAGCGCAAACACTGCTTCTACTATTGTTGCTCGTGATGGTTCTGGTGACTTCAGCGCTGGCACTATCACCGCTACGTTAAACGGAAACGCGTCGACTGCTACTTCTGCTACAAGCGCCACATCAGCAACTACGGCAACTACCGCGACTACGGCTAACGGGCTAAACACTGGCAATGACTACCAAGTTAACTCTCTTGGTGTCGGCACCAGTGCTTCTGGTACGGCTGGTGAAATTCGAGCCACCAACCAAATTACGGCGTACTACTCGGACGATAGGCTCAAAACCAAACTGGGTTCCATCGAAAACGCGCTGGATAAAATTGAGGCGCTGTCAGGTTTCTACTACGAAGCCAACGAGACGGCCCAAGAAATGGGTTACGAAGCCAAACGCGAAGTCGGTGTATCGGCCCAAGAAGTGCAAGCAGTCATGCCAGAAGTCGTGACCCCAGCCCCGATTGACGAAAAATACCTCACCGTGCGTTACGAGCGGCTTGTACCCCTGCTTATCGAGGCCATAAAAGAACTCCGCTCCGAGGTCAAAGCCCTAAAGGGTGAGTAATGGCTGTAGCACAGTATCCGTTTGCCGCAGTCCCGTTTGCAGCGTCTATAGTTGAGTCGCCTAATGCGATTGTTGATGTAACGGGGGAAGAGGCTACCGGTGCGGTAGGTACTGTATCTTTAGTTACCAACCATATTCTGGCTCAGACGGGGGTTGAGGGCACAGGCCAAGTAGGTACTGTTTCGATTGTTGCTTACGCCAATGTGTTCCCCACTGGGGTCAGCAGCACGGCTACGCTTGGTGATGTTAGCTTAGTAACTAATAATTACTTAGATGTTACCGGCGAAGAAGCCTCTGGGGAAATTGGCACTGTAACCGTCACTGGTACGGCAAATGTAGCTGTCACTGGGGAATCTGCTTCAGCGGTGCTGGGTAACATTTCGCTTGTTACCAACAACATCATATCGGTTACCGGGCTTGTTGGCACAACAGCTCTTGGAAATGCGTCAGCTACCGGCACAGCGCTCATAACCGTAACTGGGCTTGTAGGCACAACCGCTCTTGGTACAGCGTCAGCGTCAGCGTCAGCTAATGTCTATCCGACAGGGGTATACGGACTTGGCGTTGTTGGGTACACTAACGTGTGGGGATTAGTTGACACGAGCCAAACGCCAAATTGGACACAAATCCCCACGTAAGGACACAAAATGGCATCAACATACTCGACAAGCCTTAAGATTGAGCTAATCAATCCGGGCGAACAAGCAGGTGCTTGGGGCACCACGACGAACACTAACCTTGGCACAGCGTTAGAAGAGGCTATTGTTGGGTATGGTAACCCAAACTTTACGTCAGACGCGGATTTAACTTTATCGTTAACCGACTCGCCTTCTACCCAAGTTGCACGTAATTTTGTACTTAACGTAACGTCAGGGGTTAGTTTAACTGCTACTCGTAACTTGGTAGTACCCACTATTGAGAAGCCTTATGTGGTGCAGAACAATACCACTGGCGGTCAAAGTATCGAAGTTAAAACATCTGGCGGTACCGGCATAACTGTGCCGAATGGTAAGTCTATGGTGCTTTATACCGACGGCACCAATGTAGTAGAAACCACAACGCACTTACCCGTAGCTTCTGGCGGTACCGGCGCTTATACGTTTACTTCTGGCGGTCTGATCCGGGGTAATGATGCTTCGGCACTAAGCGTTGCTTCTGAGGCAGATATTGTGGCGGCTATCGGAACCACGGCTGTTACAAACTCAACTGCCGTTACTACAACTAATTTTGTAATTGAAGAAGATTCATCAAAGATAGTAATTAAGACAAGTGGTGGTACGGCGCTTTTTTCTATAGACGCTTCTGGCGACGTGATTGTTCTTGGCAACATTAGCGCGGCTGGTTCGCCTTAATTTGGAGAGTTATTAAATGGCTACATCAATTACAAACACAGGCATCACGTTTCCTGATGCTACAACACAAACAACGGCTGCCGTGGCTGGCGGCGGTTACGCTTTAAACGCCTATACAAGCCCCGTCACATGGACTAAGCCCGCAGGCTTGAAGGCGGTGAAGGTCACTGTTGTTGGTGCTGGTGGTGCAGGAGGCCCAGCGACTTCTGGATGGCCATCAGGAGCTACCGGTGGTGGGGGTGGCGGTGGAGGCGCAGCTATTCTTTATCTAGACGCTCCAGCTGTTCCCGGCCCTGTTTCTGTTACTGCTGGCCCCGGCACCAATTCGTTTGGTGCCCTTGCGTCTGCCACGGCGGGATCAACCGGAGGCACGTCTAGCATTAACCCTGCGGGAGCTCCCGGAGGTGTTGGTGGTGGGGGCGCTGGAGGCGCTGGATCTTCAGGTACTGTTAATATGAACGGCGCTAAGGGCAATGGTGGCGCTATACCCGGCTCAAGTTCCGCTGGCGGCGGGGGGAGCTCCTTATTTGGCTTAGGTGGGAATGGTAATCAAGCCGGTAATTTATATGGCGGCGGAGGTTCTGGTCGTTTTATTCCGGGTGCAGGCGGCACCGCCTCCGGTTTTGCTGGCGCGAATGGCATTGTTATTGTTGAGGAGTTCTACTAATGAAAGCGCTTATTTCTCCTAACGAATCTTTTACACATCGTTGGGTTTCGTCTTGGCAACAAAATGCTGTAACCAACGATTGGGAACCGGTATGGTCAGAAATAGCAGATTGCCAACGCGTTGCCCAAGTTGAGTCTACGACCTTTGAGGTAGCGCCACCACTAAACTGGGTAGATTGTCCGGATGATTGCGTCGCAGACTTTTGGTACTATAAAGATGGTAGCTGCTATGTAAAACCTGAAGATGTGTCTCAACCTGAGTAATCAAAACAAGAGTAAAACGCGTGTGCGAACAAATAAACATCTTGAGGGCGCAAGGCTACGTGCATTTGCCGGAGTTCTTGGACAAAGAAAACTGCGCCCAGTTAACAGATGAGCTAAAAAAACTCGTTGCCAAAGGCGCGACCACACAAGATATTCAGTGTCCAAAGTCGCAAGCCGTTCATGGCGCACCTGTGTTTGACTCCTTGTTGGAGCAGTTGCTGCCACACTTTGAAACTGCTTCTGGTAAACGGCTTTACCCTACCTATGCCTACGCACGTCTTTATGCCCCCGACGACGAGTTAAAAATCCACACAGATCGCCCTTCTTGCGAAATCAGCGCCACGATTACGCTTGGCTTTGATGGCGACGTGTGGCCTATCTATATGGGGGATGAGGGTGGTGTAAACGCATCTAGAGTGGATATGGGTGTGGGCGATGCGGTGCTATACCACGGCATGGATAAGCATCACTGGCGCGAGCCTTACAAAGAAGGTAAATGGCAAGCACAGGTGTTTTTGCACTACGTCGATGCCGATGGCCCCCACGCTGAGTGGAAATACGACAAGCGCCCCAATCTGTCTCACCACACTAAACCGGATTACACATATCTGACATATTCAGACGCAATGACCCCCGAAGCCTGCCGCAAACTTATCGAGAGTCTTGAGGCACAAGCAAAAGGGGAGCAAGCGCCAATCGGTGCTGGGGTAGACGGCGTAATAGATAAAGATGTTCGTGATGTAAAGCGCGTTTCGTTGCCCTCTTATCGCGGGATTGGGGCCACAATGGCTGGCCTTGGTTTGTCTGCTAATAATCAAGCATGGAAGTTTGATGTCACGCACTCTAATCAGACTGAGTACCTAAAGTACGATAAAGAAGGCCATTATCACGCCCATGTCGATACATTTATAAACCCGGGTGATACCGAGTGCCGTAAGCTAACTGTGCTGGTGTTTTTGAATGACGATTTTGAGGGGGGCCGTCTGTTTATTAAAAACGGAGAAAATAAAATTTACCCTCCGCAAGGTGCTGGTACGGCGCTAGTATTTCCATCGTTTTTAGTGCATGGTGTTGAGCCTGTTACCAAGGGCATTCGGAGGTCTATCGTTACATGGCTAGTAGGCCCTTGGTTTAGATAATGCTCGACCCAATCACCGCCTTTACCGTCGCCACGACGGCGTTCAACACCATCAAAAAGGCGGTGGAGGTTGGGCGTGAGATTGAGGATGTCGCGGGCTATATTGGAAAATTTTTTGGGGCTAAGGCCGACATAGCCAAGGCAGAAGAAAAAGCCAAAAACCCACCAATATTTAAGAAGCTGCTGTCCGCTGGCTCGGTGGAGGAAGAGGCACTACAGATCGTAGTGCAGCGGCAAAAGCTGGGCGAAATGGAGCGCGAGCTCCGCAGCATGATCATTCTGCGCTATGGACAAGAGACGTACCTTGAGATGATGCGCCAGCGCGAGCGGATTGCAATGGAGCGCAAGCGGGTCGAGTTACTACAGAAGCACAAGCGACAGGAGTTTTTTCTCGCGGTGTTTTACACAGGACTTATCGCCGCGCTGCTGGCTGCTTTGGCTTGGCTGGTGATGCTGGGCTTTGAGATGATGGGTAAAGTATGATGGGGGTTTTATGTTGCAAGCGTTGATTGGCCCCGTGACGGGCTTGCTGGACAAGTTTATCGAGGACAAAGACCAAAAGGCAAAGCTGGCGCATGAGATCGCCACGATGTCGGAAAAACACGCCCAAGAGCTAGCCAAGGGCCAGATTGAGGTCAACAAGACCGAAGCCGCACACAAGTCCACTTTTGTCTCAGGCTGGCGACCATTTATCGGCTGGACGTGCGGGGTTGCGTTGGCGTGGCATTTTGTAGTACAACCCCTTTTAACCTTTACAACTGCGTACTTCGGAGTTACACTTCCAGCACTGCCTGCGTTCGACATGGACAGCCTCATGACGGTGTTGTTAGGCATGCTTGGTTTGGGGGGTCTCCGTACCTATGAGAAGAAACAGGGGTTGACCAAATGAGCTTTGAGCTATCGCAACGCAGCCTAGACCGACTCGAAGGGGTAGAAGATAGCCTCGTCGTGGTCGTAAAACGCGCCATCCAGTTGACCAAAGTAGATTTCGGTGTATCCGAAGGACTGCGCTCGGTGCCCCGTCAGATGGAACTCGTCGCTCGCGGCGCTAGCAAAACCATGAAATCCAAGCATATCGACGGCTTGGCTGTGGACTTAGTAGCCTATATCTCGGGCCGGGTGTCGTGGGAATTAAACCTTTATGACGACATAGCCGACGCTATGGCTGCTGCTGCCAAAGAGCACGGGGTTACTGTCCGCTGGGGCGGCGCTTGGCACATTGACGATATTGGCACGTGGCAAGGCAAGATGGAAGACGCCATGACCACATACATCGACTTGCGTAGGTCGCAAGGCAAACGCCCGTTTATTGACGGGCCACACTTCGAGCTTATGTAATGAACAGCACCATCATTGCAGTGCTCATCTTCGTGGCTGGCCCGGGGAATTCATTGCAAGTGGCGCATAAGTTGGAAGTGCCCGACGAAAAGAAATGTATGGAATTGGTAAGAGAAATTAACCTTGACAGATCGACGCCGTTTGTAGCCGCGTGCTACTCTGATGTCCGAGTTCGGGGGTCTTAAATGCCGCTACAAGCACTTAAATTTCAACCCGGCGTAAGGCGTAACGCCACCACTTTGTCCAACGAAGGCTCATGGTTTGAGTGCGATAAAGTGCGTTTCCGTGGTGGTTTGCCCGAAAAAATTGGTGGGTGGACTAAAGATAGCGGTTTGCTTGAGGCTACGTACACTCCGCCGACTGGTAGGTTTTGGGGTGTTTGTCGCTCGTTGTGGAACTGGATTACGCTAGCTGGCGCTAATCTTTTGGGTTTAGGCACGCACTTAAAATTCTATATACAAGATTCAACTGATGGTTTTATATACGACATAACGCCAATTAGAACTACCCTATCTACAACGGTAACGGATAACTGCTTTACTGCTACAGATGGGTCGGCGGTCATCACGGTAAGCATTGTTGGTCATGGGGCTCAAGCAGGTGATTTTGTTACTTTTAGTGGTGCTGTTGGGCTTGGCGGTAACATTTCCGCTGGCATCCTTAATGCTGAGCACCAAGTAACTGAGTATATTGACTCTGATAATTTCACTATAACGGTTTCTGTAACTGCTGACGCTACAGATGCTTCTGGATCTCCGGGTGGTGGCACTGCAATCGACGCCGAATTTCAAATTAACACCGGCAACGAAAATTACACAGTGGCTACTGGATGGGGTGCTGGTGGTT
>Ga0222719_10005021_pt1 | contig 11508 bp, 12 predicted proteins | sample C33_34DmetaG_FD_165039 | JGI IMG/M metagenome (GOLD analysis project Ga0222719, IMG submission 165039) | Estuarine water microbial communities from San Francisco Bay, California, United States - C33_34D | ecosystem: Environmental > Aquatic > Marine > Unclassified | place: USA: California...
AGAGTAAAGTGATTGGCATCAGGTACAGCGTCTAGCTGGGTTTTGTTCATTTGGTTGATGTAGTCTACAGATCCCGTTGAATATTGGTCAACGGTTTGTCCTATTTGACCGACGATGTACATCTTTGTTCCATCATTGTTAAACGTAAGGCCTTCTACTACTGCTTCTTCACTTGCTACAGAAAAACTTTCATCAAAAGATGCTGTTGATAGGTCAAACCCTGTAGAAAGTGTATATATGTGTACTGCATCTGCGACGTGTCCACAAACAAACATCATGGTTCCATCAGAGCTAAATGTTATATCTGTTGGGTCTGTGTCTTGAGAAGCTACGGAAAAACTTACTGACGCATAAGATGCTGTAGAAAGATCAAATCCTGTAGTTAAACTATATTGATATACATTATTGGTAGTAGTACCAATCATAAACATTTTAGTGCCGTCAGTGTTAAACGCTATTCCTTTTGGCGCTGAGTCTTCAGAAGATACTGAAAAATTCTGTGAGTACGAAGCTGTACTAACGTCAAAACCAGTGGTTAAATCATATTCATTTACATCGTCACCAGTAGCACCAACAACAAACATTTTAGTACCATCAGTATTAAATCTAAGCCCTTGTGGTGAAGTTTCTTGTCCAGCTATTGAAAAGTTTTGAGAATATGTTGCTGTAGAAACATCAAATGCAGTTGATAAAGTGTATTCATTAACGTCATCGCCATTAACGCCCATAACAAACATTTTGGTTCCGTCGTTATTAAACTCCACCGCCGTTGGTATTGTTTCTTGAGTAGCAACACTAAAACTAACAGAATCATAACTAGCACTAGTAAAATCAAATCCTGTTGTAACACTAGCCCCCGTCATAGCCTCCTGCAACGTAGCCAACTCTGTGTTAGTTGCACCGTTAGTCCACGTTGTAGATACGTAAGTACCGTTAGAATTAAACTGCCAAGTGCCTGAGTTGTTACGAACAATGTTTCTTTCGCCATCAGTACTCTTTGCAATCTTCCACGTAGTCCTGTCATCAGTAGATACAGCGTAGTAAATAGCGCCAGTTGCAGCGTCTTCGTCAGCCGTCATAGAGTTGATGTCTGTCCAGTACGTAGAGTCTGTTGAAGATGTGGTGTGGACTGCATGGTAGCCTGAAGGGACAGTAATAACGCCAGTGTTGTATTCGTGTATTGAGTTTGACGATCTTCCAATAAGAAAAAGCCTAGTCCCGTCAGTATCAAACGTAAGGCCACCCATGTCTGCATCTTTGGATGATGAATCTAACGTCCTTACAAACGTCCCTGCCGACACAACACTAAATGGTGTAGTAAGCGAGTATTCGTGAACCTGGTCGGTTTGTTCGCCAGTAACAAAAAAACTTGTACCGTCGCCGTTAAATGTTAAACCAGAAGGCGTGTTGTCTTTGGATCCAACAGAATTTGATTGACCAGTATAAGATGCCGTTGAAATATCAAATGCTGTAGACAAAGCGTATTCATATACACGCTCGCCAACCTCTCCAATAATAAATACCTTGGTTCCGTCAGGCTTAAAGTGCATTCCAGTTGGAGTTGCTTCTTGTGTTGCAACACTAAAGCCATCAACATGAGTAACAGATGACAAGCTATAAGCAGTGCCTAGCGTAAACTCTTCTATTTCTTGGTTGTTTATTGACAAAACAAACATTTTTGTTCCGTCAGAATTAAAAGCCATGCTTTGAGGATTTGCAGCATTTGTAGCCGTATTAAAGCTAACAGAATCATAAGTTGCTGTTGAAATATCAAACGCTGTAGATAGCGAATACTGATAAATAAAATCATCACCTTGATCAACAACAAACATCTTTGTTCCGTCTGGCTTAAACGCAAGACCTACGCCATCACCAGATTGAGCGACAAGGTCTTTAGACTGAGTAAAAGTAGCTGACGATATATCGTATGATGATGTAACGGCTTGGCTAAGTTCTAAATCAGTATTAGTCGTGTTGTACACAACAGCGTACATTTCCCAAGAGCCTGAAGCTACTTGATCGTAAGATGTGGGTGCTGTGACTTCAGAAACAGAACCGGATGTTGCCGTAAGAACAAAAACGCCTGAGTTTGCTTTAATAGTTTTACCTACGTCAGCAGAAGTAAATGAGCCTGTGCCTAGAGAAACTGAAGTTATTGCTATGTTGTACTCATTAACATCGTCACCAGTTTTACCTACAACAAACATTTTAGTTCCGTCAGAATTAAACACCAATCCTGTTGGCGCTGTTTCTTGAGAAGCTACAGAAAAGTTCCGCACGTACGAGGCTGTGCTAACATCAAAGCCTGTTGATAGCGTATATTGATTTATGATGTCACTAACATCAGTAGTAACAAACATTTTAGTGCCATCAGAATTAAAAGCTATTCCTGTAGGGGCGTTTTCTTGTGCAGATACCGAAAAGTTTTGAGTATAAGAAGCCGTAGAAAGATCAAAGCCTGTTGATAAAGCATATTCATTTACATTATCTCCTGCGGCACCAGTAATAAACATTTTAGTTCCGTCATTATTAAACGCTATATCTTTTGGGCTTGTGTCTTGTGCGCTTACTGAAAAGTTTTGAGAGTACGACGCTGTACTTAGGTCAAATCCTGTTGACAAATTATATTCGTTCACATCGTCGCCCTGCGCGCCAACAACAAACATCTTAGTTCCGTCAGAATTAAAAGCTAATCCGTAGGGGTCTGTGTCTTGAGCAGATACTGAAAAATTCTGTGAGTACGAAGCCGTAGAAACATCAAACCCCGTAGACAAATTATATTCATTTATGTCATCACCTGTGGCACCAGTAATAAACATTTTAGTACCGTCAGTATTAAAAGCTATGCCGGTGGGTTCTGTATCTTGTGCAGATAGCGAAAAGTTTTGAGAGTACGAAGCGGCATTAACATCAAAACCAGCAAAATCCAGAGTAGTCGCTGTAGCACTATTAAGCCTTGTGTAGTTTTCAGTGCTTGAGTTTACGTCCCACCTGTTACTAGTAATGCCTATCTGTGGAACTTCTTTGGTTACAGATACAACAGGTACACCAGAAGTAATAGACGAGGACAACGTAAGCGTAGACATTTCATTGTTAGCGTACGTCTTGCTCTGAGTGGCTTTTACTGGGTCTATAGAATCTAACTGCGTTTGGATGTTTGACGTTACACCGGTTAACTGGTTAAGTTCGGCGGCTGTTGCCGTGACCGCCGTTCCGCCAAGAGTAATCGAAGAGGTACTTACGCTAATTAAATTGTTAGCCTGTCTGTTATTATCAATAACAGTTGTACCTGATACTTTGATAGCCATCTTCGTCTCCTAGACTATTAGCTTAAAGTTATTATCTTTATTTATGAGAATTCAATCCACCCAGTCAGAATATATTTAACTCCCCTCAATGGTGGATTGCCTCGGTGGGTGTGGGTGTAGCTAGACGGAAAGATTACTAACCTTCCTTCTTTAGGAGCTACTCGTTCATTCTGATAGAGAAACTCTGTTTCACCACCTTCTACCACGTCATTTAAAAATAGTGTATATGTACCTATTCTTCTTGAACGCTCAATACACTCATGCTCACAATGCCATATGTGGTATCCTCCACCAGGCAATGTTTTTTGAACTTTGTAGGTAAAAATAGTGTGTTGTCCAACACTGTTTAAGGTATCAAACTCATCACAATATGATTTGTAGCACACATCCCAAAATGCTTCGTTAAACTCTTTGAGATATGGGCCAAGGTGTTCCCATGTAAAATCTATGTCCCAATAGTTTAGAGGATTAAGACCTGTTGATTCATCGTCTTTAACATTTCTTGTAGCTTCTATTCTATTCCATGTTCTATTGTTTTCACTAGCCCATTCAAAGTATTTTATAATACCTTGACAAAACTCTGTAGAGACTGCATTGTCGTAGTAACGAATAAAAGTTTCGTTGTAGTTGTATGGTATTTCCATTAAGTATCATCTCCAATCTGGGCCTTCACACCAACCAACTAAACTGTATCTGGTACCGGATGTTACAGGAGTAACTCTATGATTGACAAAAGAAAGAAATGCAACGGTAGAACCTTTTTCTTTAGGTATATCAAAGATTTGACCGCATGGTGCTAACTCTAGCACGCCTCCTTCATAATCATCCGGATCGCTAAGTTGCGTTACAATAGATATCTTTCTAGGTTGCACAATCTCACATGTATTTGGTTCAGGAGCAAGCTGCATATCCCAGTGCCATTCATAATGATCACCAGAACCATTGTAAGTAGTAAACTGAAGTGAGGTTAAAGGTTCAACATCAACATGAAACAAAGAGGTATTCAATCGATTAACAGCACTGTCGTACCTATTAAATATCCAATTAGTTTTATCATCTCTGTAAATAAATGACACATCGCTGCTTCTAACTTCAAGAGGAGCTTCCCTGTTGTTTCCAGCAGAACCAATAACACCTTTAGAAGAATCTAAAGATTTGCCAATATCTAGTATTTGATTTATTTCTTCTAAACTAAAAAGATTGTTCCAATTACCAACAGTATCACGTTTAGATAGGTGATGTATCATGATATACCATAATAATTAACTCGATGAAATAAATGTATTAGCTGTAATCTGACTAGAGATTTCAGAAGTTTTAAGAGAAATATATTTTTGCCTACTCCATGTCGCGTGTGGTGCGCATGTTCTAGCAGCAAACTTTAAATGATCTACTAAAGGAATGCTTTCAACATTAGCATATGATGGATGATTGTCAGTAGAATCTAAATGGAACAGACAGTTGAGAGTGACTGGTAAACAATCATCATCCAAAGGATCAAACTCTACCAACATTGTTGACTGCTCTTGGTCTACTGACAGAATTTTAAATCTGTAATCGACGTTTAAAACGCTCATTATTGTCTACTCCAAGAAATTGTAATGAAACCATTTGCTGCAGCAGTTGCAGTATATGGTTGTCTTGAACTTAATATCTTTCCTTCGATATTTATAACGCTTGCTTCTGCACCAGGATTACCGGGATTACCTGGATTACCCGGGTTACCTGCAGATCCTGCACCGCCGTTGCTGCCACTTCCACCCGAAGAGGCATTTCCGTTAGTACCAGGATTACCATTACTACCGGTACCACCAGATCCACCAGTCCCGCCGCCCGATCCATTATTACCGTTGTTACCGTTATTACCAGGATTTCCCGGATTACCTGAAGTCGCACCGGTTCCAGGGTTTCCATTAGAACCACTACTACTAGTGCCACCGGGACTGCCTGCCCCTACACTGCCGCTCAACCAAGTACTACCACTTCCTCCAGCACCACCTGGCGCGCCTGAATTAGGGGTTCCAGCACCACCAGCATTACCATCGGTCCAACCAGTACCCGCCGAAAGTATACCTACATCAAACCCAGGACCGGTTTCTATTCTCCCAATGCCACCTACGCCACCACCACCACCGCCAGATTCTCCACTAGAATTACCTGCATTACCAGGGTTACCAGCTGACCCAGCGTTACCTGCGAAGCCCCTGCTGCCGTTATTACCAGGGTTGCCTGGATTGCCTGCACTACCAGCTGCCCCAGCAGCTCCATTGTTTCCGGGATTACCATTATTGCCAGGATTACCTGCTCCACCGCCACCAGCACCACCATTGTAACCAGCATTACCAGGATTACCAACGTTACCGGCGCCCCCGCCTGTTCCTCCAGCACCTCCTGGAGCAACAACACCAATTACAGATATGGAAGATGAGAGACCCGTGGAACCAGGTGAACCAATAGAACCTGGGCTTCCAGGATTACCAGGATTAGCACCCGAACCAGAGTTACCAGGGTTGCCGGCCGAACCAGGATTACCTGGATTGCCACTTGTAGCACCGTTGCCGCTGTTACCTGAATTACCTGCGTAACCAGGATTTCCTAGAGTGCGACCACTGCCGTTATTTCCATTGTTGCCCGCAGTACCGTTTGATCCTGCTGGTAATATATTAGGGTAAGGATATATATTATCTCTAGGATAATTTAAATTGTAGCTACCAGATCCGCCACCGCCTCCTCCTGTTCCAGCAGCATATACACCTGATGCGCTTTCGTAGTGAGCTTGACCACCGGATCCACCGCGGGCGAATCCATAATATGTTGGTACACCGCCAGCTCCACCAGCTCCACCTGCACTACTTGAACCAGGCGAACCGTTGTCACCAGGATCACCATAACTATTGGGCGCTCCTGAACCTCCTGCACCAAGGCGACTGGCTATGTTTGGAGTTGGATAAGCATTAGAATGAGAGACTCTTGCTCCAGCAACTTCCTCTACCCATCCCCCAGAGCCGAAACCGCCACCGCTCCCGCCAGAAATTCCAGCGCCACCAAACGCACCTGATCCATTATTACCTGGATTACCAGCATTGCCAGGGTTACCGGGGTTACCAGCAGTGCCTCTTGTACCAGCACCTCCTGGATTGCCTGAATTTCCAGCGTTACCTGCGGAACCACCAGTTCCTCCATTTCCAGCCGAACCTGGATTACCTGGGTTACCAGCGTTACCAGCATCACCTCCTGTACCACCTGTTCCACCAGTACCGGGATTACCAGGACTACCTAAGCCACCCTTTATTGAAATATCTACTTTGCGGACCCCAAACGGTACGCGTACAGTTGATGAGGTGCCTCCAGGCACAGAAATGGTTCCTGGGTTAGCTAGTGCTCGTTGGTTTCTTAAAAACCCTATCATAACTTTTCTACAATAGGTTGGTTTGTAAATAGGATTCTATATCAGCTCTGCCCACAACAAAGTTTACCTTTCTCACATCTTCGGTGTCTTCAACCACAAGAAGCGTATATCTTAGTTTTACCGGCAATACAACATTTTGATCAGCAAGCTGTTGAGAAAACATGATCGTAAATTGTGATATCTGTGTTATAGCATCACTTCCCTTTATATACGGATATCTAGCAATCTTACTTTCCAGATTATTTTTTTTAATAAACTTTTTAAGTTCAAATACTTCTGTAAAATCAGATTCGTTTGAGTAATAAAGTTTGTAAATTTTCATTGCCTATCCCTTAACTAACTGCGGCCATGGTTTGTGAACCAAAGTACGACGTCCCACCGTCCGTTGTAAAAAATGAAAGCATATCAATTGCATTTGCGTTGGTAGTAAGTACAGGTGCAATTCCGTCTGTATAAACCGCATTTGTAAATGTAGTAAATCTAGATCCAGTAGCATCTTGTCTTAAAATAATAGTGGCTCCAGCTGCAAATCCTGATGAGGGAGGATTAGTAAAAGTTAATACTATGTTGTTTGCACCAAGAGTTAGATCAAAAATATTTGCCTCATCCAAATCAATATTAGTATTGGATGTAACACTTCCAATCACCTTTACCTTTTGACTTGTTCCTCTAGTAATAACTAATGTTGGTATCGTGACCGTATTACCAAATGTAGCACTACCTGTTACAGAAATTGTGTTGGATAATGTTGCTGCTCCGGTAACACTTAAAGTACCGGCCACGTTGGCAGAGCTCATGGTGGGAAGAGTAGCAGTACCAGTAACATTTAAAGTACTTAATGTGGTTAATCCAGTTACGCTTAAGGTGTTGGCTAAAGAAACCGCGCCGGTAACACTTAAAGTACCTGCCAATGTATTGTTAGCTGTTAATGATGCAGCGTCGCTTAATATCTTATTGGTAGTCAAACGCCACGTGTTAAATGAGTCTGCCAACTCTACATTTGCTACTGGAGATCCAGAGAATACAATTGTCATTTAAGTACCCACTTAACTTAATTAGTTTATTTATATTTATGCTGCCGATCGCTCTTTGAGAGATACTGTGTTGGGTCCAATGTCGTAACCTAAAAACAAAAACAAGTAAGCCATGTCATTAAACATACTGTAACCCTGATACGTCGCATCAGTTACGGAGCTATCAAATACTGTATCTACATCCACAAATCGATTGAATGTTTCTTGTTGAACGCTATCTAATGGTAATGAAGTAACGTCTCTCCAAAACTTACTGTCTTTTCTTTTTGAGAACAAATAATGCGATTCAATGTAATTTGCTATTCCGTCTAATGCCATGCTAGTACTCTTATTATACGCTATGGCTTTATTGCTGAGGGAAATATGATTTGCTTTAATCAATTCTTTTATTTTCATTGCTTGTATCTGCAACTGAGCTATAGCAGTGCTTTCTATAGGTTCTAAAAAGAAACTAGACAAACCAACTGCAACCGCATTACCTTTCCACGACTCTCGTCTTACTCCGGTATTAAACTGTACGGTTCTTAACGACAAGTCTTTTTCATCATAGCCATATCTATCAATCAAATACTCAGTAAATCTTGCTTTAGCTTGATCAGGATTAATATGTCTACTACTAAAAACGTAGCCTGTGCCTATTCTTGATTGTAACGGCACCGACCATACCCATCCGTTTTCGAGTGCATGACACAGTGTAAAGTTTCTTTGCTGTTTTTCTTTGTTAATATAAGGAAGCTGAACCGCTACAGCCGTATCAACAAACAAGCGCTTTTTATAAGAGTCGTCCCAATCTGTTTTTACATGATTCATTAAAATAGCACTAAACCCAGTACAATCAATAAACAGATCTGCAGTTAACTTAGTACCATCTTTCAACACCAGGTAATCAATGTTACCAACTATTGAATCAACTTCAGAATCTATAAAAGAAACGTTTGATCTCTTAGTTGATTCCCTTTTAAGTAAATTGCCATACAAACCTGCATCTAGATGATATCCACCATAACTTGGAATGGTTATAGGCTCTTCCTCTTTGGGCTCTACAAAGCCTCTGGCTTGCATATCAGCAAAGTAATAATTGTCTGTAACATATGATGGTTGATCCCTATAGTTGGAAAGATCAATTATACCATCAGCTGTCATCTTTGGTAACAGAGTATCCCAGTATCCAACGTTTTTAGGTAGGTTAGCTGGTACCAAGAAAGGATTAATCCACGAACTTCCTTTTTTATCAAAATCTTTGAAGTAAATGCTAAACTTAAACGTCCCGTCTACTTCATTTAACCACATATTATCTTTAAAGATAGAAAAGCCCATCGCGTTATGAGCAACATTCATATGAGGTAGAGTACTTTCTCCAACTCCAATAGTTGGGATAGTAGATGGATCAACGACAGTAACCGTTATATCTTCATTTGAGGATAATATTGCAGTAGTACTCCATCCAGCAGTACCACCCCCAACAACGACTACATCAAAGGTTTGCTTCTGCTTCATTAATTAACGTCCTAGCCTGTGCGCGCATCTGTGTTATGTGGTCAGGTACAGCCACACCTGTATCTGCTTGACGAATAACGTACCAATCTGTACCAGCTAGTATTTTTTTGGCGTTGTGAATTTGAGCCATTGCATCATTTAAATCTTCATTAATAGTAATACTACTAACATACGTTTCAACTTCAGCTATCTGTTCATCAGTTAAAGGATAAGAAGAGCCTTGCCAGGTACGAGATTTAATTGATGACGATAAAGACAGTATGTCATAATCAAAACTCATAGGTGGGCGTTCGTTTGATCTTAAAAACGAACCGTCTTGCTTTTTAGCTACAGTTTGAAAATCATCTATTTGAAAAGCTATAATATCTGTGTTTGCAATGCTCATTGCTTACTCCTAACAAAAAAAGTTCCACGTTTTATGAGTGGTAGTTGTTACTACTTCATCAATTTGTTCTGTGTAGTAGGCTGGAGGATCTACAGTTTGGTAATATCCTGATCTACTTTCCGCTGCATAAATCCATGGATTAGAACAGTCACTACCACTACCAATTGTAGTCCATCTACTCCCTGCATTGCCAGCATTTCTCTGGTCTCCTCCGCATCCCCACATGCTACCACAAGGTGCGCAGTGGGTTTGACTGGGATACCACGGACCGGTAGCAACAGTCCATCTACTAGTTTCTACAAACTGTTGGTAGGGTGGTGGATCAGTCCAATAGCTATTATCAACATAACTAACAGTGTCGACATCTTCATCGAGCAACTGCATCCCACTCATTCTCCAAATACCACTTACTTTAGGAACCATGCCTTCCAAGTGGTCGACAAGTCTATCTGTACCATCGATAATACTACCGTTTTTTCTGCCCCTCGGCCCAAGAGATAGTATAACGGCTACGTTATTATTAGCAGCCTTCTTACCAAAAATGCCACCGTTGTGCCTGTACATTAGCTTATTTCTTCGTAGCTTACTATTGCTTCTAATGCACTGTTGCCGCCGGCTGTGCATCTCAAACTATCATTTTCTTCAAGGTAGATGCCTGATGCTTTATCGATAATAACAATAGTCGAGTCAGCTGGAACACTAATGCCATCTGCAATTCTAAAAACAGTAGATTGGTTTTTATACACGTCGACGGTAATAGTAGCAGCAGACGAAGTAATATTACCTACGATAAGCGTATTAACCTTTACCACTTTATTACTACTACTGGCATTACTGACAATATCAGTAGCGCTAGTTGTAACAGCTAAGCCGCTAGTCTTTCCAAAAATACTGGATACACCTACAATGTTTGGTGCCGCCATTTTTAACCTCCAAATACAATTGACATGGCAATTGATTTTCCTGTTGATGCTAAATTAGTACTATTTGCAACCTGCAAGTATCCGTCTAAGTTTACAGTACCAAAACTAAGATTGCCAGAACCATCTGTCTTTAAGAACTGATCTGCTGCTCCATCTGAAGTCGGAAACTTTAAGTTGTTAAACACTACGTTTCCAGATGCAACAATATTGTTTGAAGTAATTGTTGTTGATGTTACTGCTACAGACGATACTACGTTTGAAGTAATGGTGGCAGTTGACGTAATATTAGCAGTGGAGACAGAAGTCGTTGTCAACCGTGATGAACTTAGAATACGTGAATTTAGGTCCCTAAAAAAGATATCGCGCGCATCGGATATACGCGATATACCTAACAACCTAGCCATGCTTCTTGCTCTGCTCATCTTAGCACCCTGTTTTTGTTTTATTTATATTAAGGTTGATGTTCTATCCACGATAAGGTTTCTTCATCCCACATATAAGGCCCACCGGTTGTTGGAATTGGAGTAGGTGGTTCCCATTCCCATGATGTATTATTGAAAGTCCATGAAGCATATGGCTGTCGAGGCTTAAATTTATCAAGTACAGGATCATACTCACCACCAATGTGAGCATAGGTTTGGCGAAAATTGTTATTGTAACTCGTTTGAATCCACGTGCCACCACCAAACAATGATTCACAGAAAGACCTTCCAAGACTCTCCTGCTCTACATTGTCTTCATCCAACAAAACATCATTAGATACTACCACAACTTTTATAACAATGTTGTTGCTATCAATCTCTGCGAAATGAGCCATTAAAACGTAATACTCCCAGAACCGGTAAACTTGTATATGTTGTAGGCACCATCAGTAGACGTTGATGGTGATCCAGTAGTTGATGCAGCAGTAGATAGAGTGCGGATAATGACTACCCCAGAGCCGCCTGCTCCT
>Ga0222719_10005023_pt1 | contig 11503 bp, 10 predicted proteins | sample C33_34DmetaG_FD_165039 | JGI IMG/M metagenome (GOLD analysis project Ga0222719, IMG submission 165039) | Estuarine water microbial communities from San Francisco Bay, California, United States - C33_34D | ecosystem: Environmental > Aquatic > Marine > Unclassified | place: USA: California...
CGACGATGCCAACCTCGGTCACACCACGAGCCCCCACGAGGAGTGCGCGGTGGAGGCCGCGAGTCAACTCATCGAGGAGCACGGCGGTGAGGCCGTCGTGCTCACCCTCGGCGGAGTCGAGGCCGAGGAACAACTCCGTTACGCGGTCAGCGTTGGCATGCACAGCGGAGTGCTCCTCGCCACCGACGGCGGCGAATGGGATCCGCAGCGCACCGCCGCGGCGATCGCGAGCGCCATCGCCAACCTCGAGGCGAGCGGCGGACCCTTCGATCTCGTGCTGTTCGGCAACGAATCGGCCGATTCGAGCGGCTTCCAGGTCGGCATCCGGGTGGCCCACACCCTCGGACGCCCCATGGTGAACGGCGCCAAGGGCCTCCGCGTCGACGGCGGCACCGCCCACGTCGAGCGCGAGGCCGACGCCGGACGCGAGGCGTACGAGCTGCCGCTTCCGGCCGTGGTCGGCGTGAAGGAGGGCATCAACCTGCCTCGCTACCCGACCATGAAGGGACGTCTCGCGTCGAAGAAGGCCGGTGTGGTCACCGTCGAGCCCGCCGGGGAAGCCGGTGGACTCGCCATGGTCACGTTGAAGCCACCGCCGGAGCGAACCAACGAGACCGTCATCCTCGGCAACGGCCCCGAGGCCGCCGCAGCGGTCGTCGACGTACTCGAAGAGATCGGAGTCCTGTGATGGAAGGCACCACGCTCGTCGTCATCGAACACGACCGAGGCGCACTGGCTGAGGCATCCCTTGAGGCCTTGGCCGCCGCACGCGCTCTCGGCACCCGCGTCGAGGCCCTCACGATCGGCGCCGACGCCGACGGACTCACCGACACCCTCGCCGCCCATGGCGCCAGCGCGCATAATCGCGCCCACCATGAGATGCTCACCGACTACGCCCCGGAGGCCTGGGGCGAGGTGGTCGCCGCGGCCGTGCGCTCGATGTCGCCGGCGGTGCTGATGGCTTGCGGGACCGACCGTGGCAACGAGGTGCTCGCCCAAGCCGCCGCCCGACTCGACCTCCCCTTCGCGGCGAACTGCACGGACCTCTCCCCCGGAGACACCCTCAACATGACCCGGCTGCGCTGGGGTGGTTCACTCCTCGAAGAGGCGACGCTCTCGGCGCCGATGTGGATCGTTTCGGTGGCCCATCACCTCCACGAGCCCTCCGAGGCGCCGACCGAGTGCTCCATCTCGGACCTGCCGGTCGATCTCGACCCCTCACTCGCCCGCTCTCGGGTGACCGCCCGGGTCGAGCGCGAGGCCGGAGTCACCCTCTCGTCGGCCCCGGTGGTGGTCGGCGGCGGACGCGGAGTCGGCTCGCCCGAAGGTTTCGCTCCGCTCGCCGAACTCGCCGCCGAGCTCGGCGGGGTGGTCGGCTGCTCTCGAGCGGTCACCAACAACGGCTGGCGAAGCCACACCGATCAGGTCGGCCAAACCGGCACGCGAATCGCGCCCGACGTGTACATCGCTTGCGGTATCAGCGGCGCGATCCAGCACTGGGTGGGCGCCATGGCGTCGAAGAACATCATCGCCATCAACACCGACCCGCAGGCGAACATGGTCACCAAGGCCGGTCACGCCGTCATCGGCGACCTCCACAAGGTGATCCCCGCGATCACCGAGGAGATCCGACGCCGCCGCGCCAGTTGAGCGGCGTCGAACGTCAGACCAGCAGCTGCTCGTGCCAGAGGCGCGTGTCGGCCACCGAGTTGAAGGTGAACGAGTGGATCGCCTCAATGTCGAGCTCACCGGCGCACGCCGCCAACTCGACCACCATGTCGGTCGGGTCGAACCCGCCCGGTGACATGAGGGCCATCACCGTGGAACGGTTCTTCGACAGATAACGGAGCGAGGCTCCGATACCGAGGCGCGTGCCGACGGTCATCAGTCGGGTGCGGTCGACCACCCCGGGGAGCCCAAGCCGGATCGGCAGATGCATCCCGGCGGCGCGCTCGGCGCGCAACCAGTCGACGATTTTCTCGGTGTCGAAACACATCTGAGTGGAGCACCACCCGCGCACCCCGGCCTCGTCGAGCACCGCCTGCTTGGCGAGGAGCTGCTCAGAGGCGACCGCGGCGTCGAACATGGCGTGACCATCGGGGTACCCGGTGACGCCGATGGCCTTCATGCCGTGGTCGTGAGTCACGAGATCGCGCAGGAACGCCAGCGCCCCCTCATAAGGGCCGGCGGGCTCGGGCGCGTCGCCGGCGACGATGAACACCTCATCGACCCCTGACGACTTCAACCAGGAGGCGAGTTCCGCGGTGTGATCGGGACCCTCCACGAGTCGAGTAGCGATATGCGGAACCGGCCGATGCCCGAGCGCCACGAGCCGGTCGGTGATCTCCCGAGTGGCCGGGATGCCCTTCGCCGGCGAGCAGGTCACCGAGACGTTCGCGCCAGGCGGCAGGTCATCGATGGCCTGCTCGACCGACTTCATCGGAATCAGCTCGTAATGGAGGCCGTTGACGAGTTCGCGCACGGCGGGGTCGTCGACGCGGACAGCGGAGTCGCGACCGCGGCCAGGGATGAGTCGTTTGAGGGTGGTGAGCACGTTCGCTCCTCTCTAGGCGAACTCGTCGGGGATCTCACCCCGGCGTCGCTCGACATATTCGGTCAGTTCCTCGGCGATCGCCTCGTCGAGCGGGGGCGGCTCATAGGAGGCGAGTTGCTCCTTCCAGATGCGGTTCGCGCGTTGGGCGGCATCGAGCCCTCCCTCCTCGGTCCACTGCTCGAAACTCGAGTTGTCCGAGGTGGTCGAGCGGTAGAAGGCCGACTCGAAGTTGGCGAGGGTGTGCGCCGTGCCGAGGAAGTGGTTGCCCGGCTCGTTATCGCGGATCGCGTCGACCGCCTGGCCGTTCTCGGAGAGGTCAAGGCCTTGCACGAGCTTGTGCATCGCGCCGAGTTGGTCGCAGTCAAGGATGAACTTCTCGTAGCCGATGGCGAGCCCGCCTTCGAGCCAGCCCGCCGCGTGGAGCACGAAGTTGACTCCGCCAAGCACGGTCGGCATGAGTGTCGCCATCGACTCGTAGGCGGCCTGAGCATCGGGCAACTTCGAAGCGCACAGCGAGCCGCCCGACCGGAACGGCACATTGAGTCGCCGGGCGAGGGCGGCGACCGTGTACAGCACGATCGCTGGCTCCGGAGTGCCGAACGTCGGTGCGCCGGTCTGCATCGACATCGACGAGGCGAACGATCCGAACACGACCGGCGAGCCCGGCCGCACCAACTGCGCGAAGGTCATTCCAACGAGCGCCTCGGCGAGGGTCTGAGCCGCCACGCCCGCCGGGGTGACGGGTGCCATCGCGCCGGAGAGAATGAACGGGGTGAAGATCGACGCCTGGTTGTTCTCGGCGTAGACCTCGGCGGCCTCGAGCATCGTCGCGTCCCACACCAGCGGCGAGGAGGCGTTGATCAGGCTGGTCATCACCGTTCGGTCGGCCAGATCGCCGCCAAAGGCGATCCGGGCCATCTCGACGGAGTCGGCGGCTCGCGAACCAGCGGTCACCGAACCCATGAACGGCTTGTCGCTGTAACGGAGATGCGCGTGCACCATGTCGAGGTGCCGCTTCGACACCGGCACATCGACCGGCTCGCACACCGTGCCACCAGAGTGGTGGAGATACGGCGACATGTAGGAGAGGCGGACGAAGTTCTCGAAGTCGGCAAGCGTCGCGTATCGGCGGCCGGCGTCGAGGTCGTGCACGAACGGTGAGCCGTAGTTCGGCGCGAACACCGTCGCGTCGCCGCCGATCTGCACGTTGCGTTCCGGGTTGCGGCCGTGCTGGGTGTAGATCGCTGGGGCAGTCGCGGTGACGATCGAGCGGCACAAACCCCTCGGGAATCGCACTCGCGTGCCATCGACATCAGCTCCAGCCGCTCGGAACCGCTCGATGGCGGATGGGTAGTCGCGGATCTCCACACCCACCTCGGCGAGGATGGTCTCGGCGTTGTGCTCGAGGAGCTCGAGGCCCTCAGACGACACGATGTCGAGCGGCGTGAGCGAGCGGGTGATGAACGCGTCCGCTCCCGTCGAAGCGGCAGCGCGGGCGGCTTTGCGGGCCGATCGCCCTCCCCCGCGGCGACCCGCTCGCTCGGAGCCGGTGTCAGTTGTGGTGTCGGCATCGGTCATGCCGGAACTCCTCTCGCTCTGCGTCTCGGTCGCCCCGATCCCGAAGCGGGAGCGGAGGCGGATGGTTTAGGAAGGTTGATCGCCGTCGCGAGGTGCGGGGTGGGATCGGTGCTGTGAGGCACCCCCATCGCGGCGACGAAGAGCTCTTGGAAGCGCGGCTCCGTGGCCGTCTCGATCTTCACGATGTCGTTGGCGGCGTCTTCAAGTTCGGCGCGCATCGTCCGCGAAAGGAGCGCTTGAACGGCTCCGGTGCCGGCGGCGTTACCAACAGAACGCACCTTCTCAACCGGGCAGTCGGGAACCAGACCGAGGACCAATGCCCGAAGCGGGTCGATATGGGCGCCGAAGGCACCGGCCAAGCGGACATCGGTGATCTCCGGCCGGCCGGCGTGCTCAACGAGGAGGTCGATGCCAGCACGCAGCGCCGCCTTGGCGAGTTGAATCGCTCGGACGTCGTTTTGAGTGATCGCGATCCGGCTGCCTCCCACCTCGGAGAGGACGTAACTGAAGGTCCGACCGTCAGCCACCACCCGACTCGTGCGCTCGGCGAGCGATCCGTCGATCACCCCATTGGAATCGATAACCCCGGCGAGGTACATCTCGGCGATCGCGTCGATCACACCTGATCCGCAGATGCCGCTCGGCCCTGATGGACCCGTCGCCGCTGAGAACCCCTCCTCATCGGACCAGAGATCGACACCGATCACCCGGAAACGCGGCTCGAGCGTGTCGCGGTCGATGCGCACCGTCTCGATCGACCCGTGCGTCGCCCGCTGGCCGCTGCTCAACTGGGCCCCCTCGAAGGCCGGGCCGGTCGGGCTGGAGGCGGCGAACACCCGCTCGCGATCCCCGAGGACGATCTCAGCGTTGGTGCCAATGTCGACGAGCAGTTGCGTGGTCTCCGAGCGGTGCGGACCCTCGGCGAGCACCGCCGCTGCAGTGTCGGCGCCGACGTGGCCAGCGATGCACGGAGCCACGTAGCAGCGGGCGTACGGCAGGGTGAGATCGAGGTCGCCGGCACGGGTGACGAGCGCGCGGTTCGTGGTGAGGGTGAAGGGGGCCTGGCCGAGAGGTGTCGGATCGAGGCCGAGCACGAGATGGTGCATGATCGGATTGCCGACGAGCACCACTTCGAGCACGTACTCGCGGAAACTCTCGATCTGGTCGACCAGTTCCCCAATCAGGCCGTCGACGGCGGTGCGGACGGCCGCCGTGAGTTCCGCCTCGCCTCCCGGATTCATCATCACGTACGACACGCGGCTCATGAGGTCCTCGCCGAACCGGATCTGCGGGTTCATGCGCCCCGCGCTGGCCAGCACCTCGCCGGTGGAGAGATCGCACAGGTGCCCGGCGATGGTGGTCGACCCGATGTCGATCGCCACGCCGAGCAAGGCGTCGACGAAGCCCGGCCACACGGCGACCACCTGGTCGCTCTCGTCGACGACGACCGTCACCGCTCCCGAGCCGCGATCGATCGCCGGCTGGAGCATGGGCAGGGCGCGCAACGGCACATGAGGGGCGGTTCGACCGTGCTGGTCTCGGACCGAGAGCCGGACGAGATCGGCCAGGCTCCGGTCGTCGCCGAGTTCGGGTTGGGGAACCTCGACGAACCACGCGGTGAACGACGGGTCGACGGTGAACGCCGGCAGGTCGAGGTCCTTTCGGACCACCTGACGGTGCACCTGGCTCTCCGGTGGAACCTCGATCACCACGTCGCCACATACCGTGGCGGCGCAGCCGAGTCGGCGCCCCGCGACGAGCGGTCGCGCTCCTCGGTAGTCGGTCTCGATGGATGCCCGCGGACCGAGGGCGTCGTTGGCGACCTCCATCCCCCACTTCGCGTGGACACCGGTCGACACCTCGACCTGGCAGCGCCCACAGATACCGCGACCACCGCAGACCGTGTCGAGATCGACGCCGAGCGAACGGGCGGCATCGAGCACGGACGTTCCCTCCTCGACCGAGCCGTTCAGGCCCGACGGGGTGAAGACGATCCGATGATCGCTCATGTCAGGAATCGCTCACTCGGAGCGACGCCTCCTCCGACCCTCTCGGCTACCGCGACCACCCTCGGCGGAAGGGTCGCGGTTCTCTCGGATCCACGCGGCGCAGTCACGGTCGTTGCCCATGAGCACGTCGGCGGCCATGACGGCTGCTTTCACCTCGGCGTGCATGGGGTTCATGATCGCCGAGGTCATCCCAGACGAGATCGCCATCGACAAGAAGGTGCCGGTGACGACATGACGATTCGGGAGACCGAAGCTCACATTCGAAGCGCCGCAGGTGGTGTTGACCCCGAGTTCCTCGCGGAGCCGGCGCACCAGCGCGAACGCCTGGCGACCGGCCGTTCCCATCGCGCCGATCGGCATGACGAGCGGGTCGACGACGACATCCGCGGCGGGGATCCCGTGATCGGCGGCCCGCTCAACGATCCGCTTGGCGACGGCGAAACGCACATTGGGATCCTCCGAGATGCCGGTCTCATCGTTCGAGATCGCCACCACGGCAGCGCCATGACGAGCGACGAGTGGAAGCACCCGCTCCATGACCTCGTCCTCGCCGGTGACCGAGTTGACCAATGCCTTGCCCTGGTAGACGCCGAGGCCGGCTTCGAGCGCCTCGATGATGGAGGAGTCGATGGAGAGCGGGACGTCGGTGATCGACTGAACGAGTTGCACCGCCCGCGCGAGCAGCGCCGGCTCATCGGCGAGCGGAATACCCGCGTTCACATCGAGCATGTGCGCGCCGGCGGCCACCTGGGCGAGAGCGTCGGCCTCGACGCGGGAGAAATCGCCGTTCTTCATCTCCTCGGCGAGGAGTTTGCGTCCGGTCGGGTTGATCCGCTCACCGATCATCACAAACGGTCGCTCGAATCCGATCACGACCTCTTTGGTCGCGGAGCTGATCAGGGTGTCGGTCATGGGTTCTCCTCGGAGGATCAGTCGGGTGTGTCGTTCTCGTCGTCGAGTTCCTCGAGGGCGAGGAGTTCGGACTGTGGGACCTCGTCGTCGACGATGTCGGCTTCGAATCCGCCGACATAGGCGAGTCGTCCGAGATGCTCGCGGGGGTATCTCGCCTCGAGGCGGGCGGCCTCGGCCTCAGCAGCCTCGGCTGGATCGCCGTCGATGGGCACCGACACGCGACGCCACTGAGCGACGTCCTCGTCGGCGGTCACGATGCCGGCCTTGCGCTTCGCACGATCGATCGCGCGCTGGAACTTGGCTGACAGCGCCACTTGATGGCGCTCCCGCCCGCGCTGTCCATTCACTTGAGCAGGGATGTCCCGCCACAAGATGGTGACCACCTCTGCCCCACCTCGCGGCATCTCAGACCCCCGCCCCGCTCAACCCGACGGCGACGGCCTCGCGAAGGTGCTCACGACCGGTGGCGATGATCTCCAGCGGAAGGGCCAAGCGGCGGGCGGCCGCCTCAGCCGCCTCTCGCACCTCTGGCTCGTCACCTTGGGTGAGCAACACAACGCGCGTGTACGCGGCGAAGTACATGTCGCGCAGTTCCGGGTGTCGGTCGAGACCGAGGCCGGACCACACGAGGGCGTCGAAGTGCCTGGCCAGGAAATCGGTCAAGTAGAAGGTGCCGAGCTCCTCTGAGTGAAGGCGTTCGAACTCGTCGACACCGCTCAAGAAGGCGTAGCAGTGAGCGCCCGGAAGGCGCCGAACATCCCGCGGGGTCGAAGCGATCCAGGCGTCGAGCAGGCCGCCGGTGCCGCAGTCGGCGTAACCGAGGAGGACGCTCCGGTCGAGTGGTTCATCGCTGAGTCGCTCCTCGATCGCGGGAACGATCCCATCGGGTCGGTTGTGCAACGGCGCGGGCAGGTAGTCGACCTCGACGGATTCGGCGAGTTCGTCGACCTCCAGCACGGCCCGCAGCTCACGGGCGAGAGCACCGCAGGCGAGCACGAGCGGACGGGTCATCTCACCGAGGGTCCGGGGGGCTCGGGAGTGCCACGGCGGGTGTCCACGAGCTGCTTGGCCATCTCGGCGGCGACGCCGGCGTCACGGCAGTAGGCGTCGGCGCCGATCGCGTCGCCAAACTCCTCGTTGAGCGGTGCTCCACCGACCATGACGATGTAGCGCTCACGGAGCCCCTTCGCCTCGAGGGTGTCGATGACGACCTTCATATACGGCATGGTCGTCGTGAGCAGGGCCGACATGCCGAGGATGTCGGGTTGGTGTTGCTCGAGAGCTTCCAAGTACTTGTCGACGTCGCAGTTGATGCCGATGTCGACGACTTCGAACCCGGCGCCCTCCATCATCATCGCGGTCAGGTTCTTGCCGATGTCGTGGATGTCGCCCTTGACCGTGCCGATGACGATCTTGCCGATCGGCTCCACCCCGGTCTCAGCGAGCAGGGGCCGAAGCACCTCCATGCCGGCCTTCATGGCGTTGGCAGCGAGCAGAACCTCGGGCACGAAGAGGATGCCATCGCGGAAGTCGATGCCGACGATGCGCATTCCCTCGACGAGCGCGTCGTTGAGGGTCCTCTCGGCTGACCACCCGCGATCGAGAAGGATGGTCGTCCCTTCGACGATCTCATCACCGAGCCCGTCGTAGAGGTCGTCGTGCATCTGACTGACGAGGTCGTCATCGGATAGCGCGGCGAGATCGATGTCGTCGTTCTCTTCGGTCACGTGCACCTCCTGGGAACACGCTCAGAGAGCCCCGAGGGGTCCTCGCTCATGGGTATTGGAATCCATGCGACCCTGCGGTCGGACCCCGTGATTCACTTCCGGAACTTGGTTCCGTCATACGGAACAGGTCCGTATGGTGAAATTCTAGCATCCCGAACTGCGACCTGTGACATCCGTCAAGCCCACCATTCCGCCAGGCGGAACCACCGTCTCCGTGGCCGATTCAGGGCTGGAGACTGCCCGCGAGGCGCTTCGACACGCGCGCAGCGGTGCGCACCACGGCACGGGTGATCGCGTCACGTCGGTCCGGATCGGGGAACCGATAGGCCGGGCCGTGAACATGGATCGCGGCGATCACCGATCCCGCCGGATTGAAGATCGGCGCCGCCACCGAGTTGATGCCCTCGGCCATCTCCTCCATCGTCCAGGCGAAGCCGTCGCGGCGGACCGACTCGAGGCGCCGAATGATCGCAACCGGGTCGGTGACGGAGCGCTCACACCAGGGTTCGAACGGGTCGGCGAGAGCCGCCGCCTGCTCCTCATCAGAGGCGAATGCCAGCAGAACCAACCCTGAGGAGACCACGTGAGCGTCGACGGTTTCTCCGGTCCAGTCGCGCAACTGCACCTCTTGGCCAGCGTTCACTTGATCGAGGTAGTAGACCCCGCGGCCCTCCAATACACCGATCCCCGCGTCCTCTTCGAGCAGGTCCACGAGGTCCTGAAGATGCGGACGGCCGATCGAGACGATGTTGCGACCCGGTGATGCGGCGGCGCTCAACTCGATGAGGGTCTCCCCCAGTCCGTAGGAGCTGGAGTTCTCGCTCTGCTCGACCGCGCCGAGATCGACGAGGGTCGACAGCAGGCGCGCGACCGTGCTCTTCGGGAGGTCGGTCCGCTCGGCGATCTCGGACACGCCAGCCGGTCCGGTGGACAGGCTGCGCAGCACCGAGAAGGCGCGGTTGACTGACTGAACTCCTGACATGTTCCTCCCTGATCTCCCACTGTTCCACAATGTGGAACAGATGCCAACCTCAGGGGCGGGAAAATCCGACCGGATTAGAACGCGCCGAGCATCCTCGCGGCGGTGAGGGTGTTCTCGAGCAGGCAGCCGATCGTCATCGGACCGGTCCCACCGGGCATCGGCGTGATCGCGCCTGCGACCGCTTGCACTCGATCGAAATCGACATCGCCGACGATGCCGTCAGCCGTGCGCGACACGCCGACATCGAGCACCGCGGCTCCTGGTCGGACATGGTCGGGACCGATCATGTGCGCCTGGCCGGCGGCCGCGACGATGATGTCGGCCTCGCGACACACCTCGATCAGATCGGATGTGCGCGAGTGGGCAAGGGTGACCGTCGCATCGCAGCCCCGTCGACCGAGCAGCAGCACCTGAGGGAGTCCGACCAAGGTCGACCGCCCAACGACGACCGCTCGACGACCGGAGGTCTCGATTCCGTAACGCTCGATCAGGCGCATGACACCGAGCGGCGTGCAGGGCACATGCCCGGGCAAGTCACGAACGAGGCGACCGAGTGAGCGCTCGGTGAGCCCGTCGACATCCTTCTCCGGTGGCAACAGTGCGAGGACCGGCTCCGGGTCAAGATGCGCTGGCAGAGGGAGCTGCACGAGGATCCCGTGCACCGTCGGGTCAGCCACGAGGGCGGCCACCTGCTCCTCCACCTCAGCCTGGGTGGCCGACTCCGGAAGTTCGACCCCACGCGAGACGAGACCGGCCTCCTCGGCCTTGCGGTGCTTCATCCGCACATAGATCTGGCTCGGCTTGTCGGCGCCGACGAGCACCGTCGCGAGGCACACCTCAGGCGAGCCCGCCGCCTCAATCTCAGACCGGAGGCGCGACACCGTCTCATCGCGCAGACGGTTGCCATCGAGGAGGATCGCCCCTCCGGGTGTGCGCTCGACGCTGTCGGAGGTCACGAAAGGCCCACGATCTGGCCGTCGTCATCGATGTCGATGCGGGCGGCCGCGGGCGAGGAGGCGAGACCGGGCATAGTGCTCATGTCGCCGCAGATCGGGTAAACGAAACCAGCACCGACGCTCGCGCGAGCCTCGCGCACCGTCAGGGTGTGTCCGGTGGGCGCGCCCTTCAGGCTCGGATCACCGGAGATCGACAGGTGCGTCTTGGCGATGCACACCGGCAGTCCTCCGAAGCCGTTGTCCTCGTAGTTCTGCAATTGGCGGCTGGCGGCTGCGGTGTAGTCGACACGCGCCGCGCCATAGATCGTGGTGGCGACCTTCTCGATCTTGGTCTTCAGCGGATCGGAGTCCTCATAGAGGAAGCCGAAGTCGCTCGGCTCCTCACACGCCTCGATGACCGCCTCGGCCAACTCGACCGCGCCCGCTCCCCCGTCGGCGAAGTGGGTGCACACAGCGACGCGCGCGCCGAGCGACTCGCCGAAACGTCGGATGGCCTCGTGCTCGGAGGGATGGTCGGTCGGGAAGGCGTTGATGGCGATCACCGGGGTGACACCGTGAGCCTTCACGTTCTCGACCTGCTTGCGTAGGTTCTCCGCTCCAGCCATCACGTCGTCCGGGTTCTCGGCGAGCAGGTCCTCGGGGAGGGCCTTGCCGGCGACGATGCGGTACTTGCCGGAGTGGGCCTTAAGCGCGCGGACCGTCGCCACGAGCACCGCGGCATCGGGGGTGAGTCCTGAGGCGCGGCACTTGATGTTGAAGAACCGCTCAGCCCCCATATCGGCGCC
>Ga0222719_10005025_pt1 | contig 11497 bp, 26 predicted proteins | sample C33_34DmetaG_FD_165039 | JGI IMG/M metagenome (GOLD analysis project Ga0222719, IMG submission 165039) | Estuarine water microbial communities from San Francisco Bay, California, United States - C33_34D | ecosystem: Environmental > Aquatic > Marine > Unclassified | place: USA: California...
CTGTTCACTGGACTTGCTCCAAAGAGGACGAGAACGGTAACTCAGGTTACTCATACGGCACTCACGGCTTGTCTGCGCCTGATCCTGATAACTTCACTGCATGGGATAACCTAGACGAGTTCACTGTCCTGTCGTGGATGACAGCAAGTATGGTTGCACAGGCTGAGGAAGGCGAAGAAAGCGAGGTTGATCGTGTGCAAGCCTCTGTAGACGCACAGATTGCAGAGAAGGCCGCGCCGACTCACGGGACGGGGGTGCCGTGGTGATTAAGCTGGAGCTAGAGCAGGATGAGGTTGAGGCGATTATGACGGTACTGGGTGATCTGCCAACTAAGTCAAACGCATGGCCGCTTGTTGTTAAGATTCAGCAACAGGCCGCGCCACAGGTGGAAAGCGATGAAGAAGCTGAGGGGAATTGAGGGTAAATGGCTGGCGGCTTTCATTAGCTGTTTGCTGATGATGGTGCAGGGTGACATTACTGCCGTAGATGTGCCGCACTGGATTAAGGCGGCCAAGACTGCAACGTCTGCGTCTGTCATATTCGCGGCTATGGTATACGCGCCACGACTTGAGAAAATTGCCAGCCAGAGACTAGGCGGCGCACTGTCATTTGGTGGCGGTGTATTTGTTAGTGACCTCTGGGTTCATCCAACGCACTTCCTGTTTCCTACGGCAGAGGCGATCACGACTGCTGTACTGAGCGCGGTGCTTGCGTATGTCGCGCATGATTACATAACGAAGGGTAATTGATATGTACAAGTCCACGGTGGTTTTTTGTTTTGCATTACTGGCGGGATGCTCAACCGCCGCGACTGATTACTATCAGGCTGTCGAGAAGGCCGCGCAAGCTAACGCCGCCGCCGCACAAGCGAAATTCGACGCACTCTCTAAGATCGCCGCCGCAGGTGACGGACAGGCCGCTAGCGCCGCTGTGATGGCTCTGGCGCTTACCCAGACCCCAACGGTTACGCCCATACCCCAGCAGTCTGCCGCGCTTCAATGGGCGTCAGTTCTCGCCGCTCCTGTGAGCAATCTCGGCATGATGTGGATGCAGACGGATTCGACCAAAACCATGGCGCGCTATAACGCGCAAGTCGACCTCGCGCGAATCTCCGCTGATGCTGAAACCCAGCAGGCTCTCTACGGGTCTTTCGTTGCGTCTAACGCAACCACGGGAGAGGTGGCGCTTGGCGGGTATGACGCGCTTGGCAACATTGACTACACGCCATTCATCGACGGTATGGTTAATCTAGGTACTACTGGCATGGATAACCTTCTCGATATGGGCACTGCTGGCTTTGATGCAAACACAGCGATTGCAACGGCGGGCATTGATGGCGCGGTAACTCTTGGCACTATTGGCATGGACAATCTCACCACATTCGGCACAGAAGCTATTGACGGCATGATTACTCTGGACGCGGGTAATAACGCGCTCTATAGCAGTGTGTGGTCATCGTACACGCAGAGCCTTGAAAATATGCTGGATACGATTCCTGATCCTGTAACCTGTAATGTGACTACTGCGGCTGATGGGTCTGCCACGGTGACCTGTAATTGATTTCTGGTATCTGTGAGGGGGTATTGGTATGTGGCGCGTTACTGGTAGCAGTCATGATTGGTATTTTGGGATTGGTGCTTATCTCCATCGCTGTGGCGATGCACTATCTCAGCTAATCAATGTCGTTGTATTTCTAAGCGACAATCCTAATGAATCTCTATCAGGCAGAAGTTATAGGCAGAAGCATCACTGGTTTTGGGGTAAAATGCACATTGTCATTAATTTGCTCTTTTACCCGTTTGGCGCGGATCACTGCAAAAAAGCGCACGAGGCTGACATTAAAAGAGCTTCAAACCTGCTAAAAGGCGCGGCGTAATGGATGTTCTAGAGACGGTTTTAAGATGGGTAGTCATGCCAATAGCAGGTTTTGTTTGGCTCATGTTTGTCAGACAGCAAGACCACGCTACTCAGTTAGCCGTTCTTAGGACAGAAACAGATATGGCGCGCCAGGCCCATGATCGTGAGATTAAGGACATCAAGGATAAGCTGGACAAAATTCTTGAGAAGCTAGACGACAAGGCTGACAAGCAATAAAAAGGGGGCCGAAGCCCCCAATCCATTAACCACTATCCACTATCAAAAATGCAGTCAAGCAGAGATATACCTGTACCTTCACTGCGTCACCATTGTAATTTGGAAGTCGGGGAAATGTAAACAATGCTCTCTGCGTTAATTGGCCCTGTTGCGGGTCTGGTTACTGACTGGCTCGCAGGCCAGCGCGAAAAATCTCAAGCCAAGCATTCAGCTCAGATGCAGGTGTTGTCCAACACGGCACTTTGGGAAGCTAAGATGGCAGAGGCGACGAATCAGTCATGGAAAGATGAGTGGTTCACCATTTTGTTGTCCCTGCCCATCCTGGCGATCATCTACGGTGTAGTTATGAACGACCCCGAAATCATCGACCGCGTGGGGCTGGCATTTGCACAACTCAATGCTTTGCCAGAGTGGTATCAATATCTCCTTTACCTAGCCGTCTTTGCCAGCTTTGGCATCCGTGGCGCTGACAAGATTTCTCAGCTACTCACGAAAAGATGAGCTACTTCACAGAAGATGAGCTGGCCTGCACTTGTTGTGGGCGGTACAAGTTTGCCGATGAGTTTCTGTACATCCTCAACCAGATCAGGGAGGAGTGCGGATTCCCGCTACCTGTCACCTCTGGCTACAGGTGTGAGAAGCATCCTATAGAGGCCGCTAAGAAGGCCACAGGACGGCCTCTGGGGGCTCATAACCGTGGGGTAGGGGTAGACATAGGGGTACGCGGGGAACGCGCTCTGAAGCTGGTAGAGGTGGCTCTGAGGCATGGTGTACCGCGTATCGGGGTAAACCAGAAGGGTGCCGCCCGATTTATCCACCTTGATATAGACACCCAAGGCCCAAGACCAACCATCTGGTCATATTAAAAACTCCTTTATATAACAACAAATTCTAATTTTTTCGCCTTTTTTATCATCAGAGGTGTTGACATCACCGATGTTGATCTATAATCTGTACTCATCGGCTGGGGACACAGCCAAGTTTAAGGGAGAGCAACAATGCACATATTCAACGACGGCAACACCACTCGCAAAGGCAACCGATACTGCGGCGTTCGCGCTCTGGCTATCGCCACCGGCATGGAGTGGTCTAAAGCAGAACGACTTCTCAAGCAGTTCGTGTCGATGCCACTGAGCAAGGGCATCTACAAGGATGAGTACGAAGCCTGCCTTAACAGCATTGGCTGGCACTGGGTATCAGCGCCAAAGTTTGTCGGACGCAAAGCCTACGCAAGGGATCTGCCAGAAGGCGTTTACATCGCCAGGCAATCCAAGCACTACGTCTGCGTAGTCAACGGCGACTGCCATGACACATTCGACTCTACCCGCAAGATGGTTTACGGGTACTGGGCCAAGGCCGCGTAAGCGGCCCTTAACCGAGGGGATAGAAATGACAAAGATCGAGAGAGATTACCGCCGCCACATCTGGATGGTTCAATCACGGGACAGCCAGTTTGCCATTGATGAAAAGATGGCTGACGGCGTGCCTGAGTTAATCAATCGTGATTGGGCTGACTGCCTCAAGGCTCCGGTCTGGGGTAATCGTGCCGTGTGGCACGCCAACCATAGGGAGAACAAGTGGACTGTCACACGGGTGGTCAAGGTTAAGTGCTAATTAAGCTGTCAAAGCAGGACGTTCACGCGTCTGAGTTGATGGGTGCGGACACCGTGAAGCTCTGCGAAATGCAGGGCTTTCCACCACGGCTAGAAAACGAACAGCAGAGCCGAGTGGAGGCCAACGTCTTTGGCTTCAAGGCTGAGTTTGCTGTTGCGCGTTTGTTCCATGTGGAACCGCCAGTGGTCAACGTACTGACGGATGGCGGTATTGACCTTTGGTTCAATGACATCAGTATTGATGTTAAGTTTACCAACAAGGAACGCGGCCCCCTGATCTTTGACAGCATGGAAAAGTTCAAGGCTGATACCGCTGTCCTGGTTGGCAGGACTCAGCACGACGATGTGATGAGGATAAACGGTTGCGTTAGTCGCAACGTGTTTGAGTGGGAGTCATACAAACATGACTTTGGCTATGGAGAGCGTATGGTCATGGACGTTGACCAACTCAAGCCAATCGAATGGCTATGGCGCAACGCCATGGAATATAAATTCAAAAAGGAGAGGGAATGTGAATAACAGAGCAGTTGACCTGATTGCCGTGCTGGATGAAAGACGCCCTAACTGGCGTGACCATCCTACGGTTCTCGATCATGTGGCAAATAAAGACGCTGGCTTTAGGGCTGATCTAGCTCTAGCGTTTTTCACCGATCACGCTGGCTGGATGGATGATGTCTGCCCTGCCGTGATAGATCATCAACTGGAATGGATTGTGCAGGTCATGGATAATGTAAACGCCTGCGGTGTCTTAGAGCGCACGGCTGACAGCATTTACCGATACATAAAAAAGAACGCCCACGAGTGGCTACTAGAGGAGGAAGAACATGCAGTTGCATGGGGATAATTTGCGGCCTGATGCCGTAGTGATGGAACGCTGGGAAGATTACCGCCAGCAAGTTAAGCGGGACTTTCTCAGGGGATTTGATGACGGCTACTTTGGCGGCCTGCCTGACAAGCCCAAGATGTCGGAGGCATACAGCCAAGGGTTTGGTGATGGCTATGCCCTGTCTCAGATGCAGGATCGCAGGTCGGAGGTGCAACATGGCCTCTGACATACCGGAGAAGGTCAAGGAGCAACTTAAAGCCTTGGGCCTTACTAGGGACTCTGCCTGCTGGGAAGTGCGCCCAGGAACGTGGTCGGTAAAGCATTTCGCCCTTGAGCGGATTGCCGCGCAGATGGGCATCAAGTTTGACGCGCCGCAGGTGCTTACGGTTAGCCCTGAGTATGTGGCACTCTGTGTCACGGGCCACGTTGATGGCATGAGCGAGTGGTCTGTAGGTGAGGCGTCTGCCTCTACCAGCCACAACAAATACTACTGCGCCATGGCTGAGAAGCGGGCCAAGGATCGGGTAATACTGAAACTCATTGGCGTTCACGGTGAGGTCTACGCGGAGGATGAGGCCGACGACTTTACGGAGCAGGGCAAGGCCCGTAATGAGCTACAGGAAAAGGTGCAGGAGCTAATGACGCACAATGAAGCTGTGAGGAATCACTGGCAGAACATCGGCTATATGAAGCAGGCATTTGAGGCTCAGGACGCTTTGATGTTTGCAGAGGGATGGCTGGAGCTAGACGAAGATAGCAAGCACGCGCTTTGGATAGCTCCGTCAAAGGGTGGTGTATTCACTACCGAGGAGAGGGCGTACTTGCGCTCTAATGAAGTAAACCAAGCAAGGAAGGAGATAATCAATGGATGACATGATTGGCGGGATTTACCCCAAGCCTAAGCACGACAACGCGCCGAGCTTTGTGATTGGCAAGGCCAGTATCAACGTGGCGCAGTTCCGTGAGTGGATGCAAGGCTACCTCAAGCAGAATCCTGACACCGAGTGGATCAACATGGACATGAAGGTGAGCAAGGGTGGCAAGGGCTACGCAGTCATTGACAACTGGAAGCCCGAAGGCCGTTCTGAGGGCAAGAAATCAAGCGAGGATATTCCATTTTGAACTTAGGTAATCGACTCCGTGAGGAGCAACAACGGCAAGGGTTGAGCAGTGTGGAACTGGCGCGGCGTGTAAACAAAGCGCCGCAACACATTAGCCGCTGGCGCAAGCAAACAGATATGCGCGTCAGCACGGCTATGGCAATATCCGAAGCCTTGGGGATGAGCTTGTCTGAGTTCGTCGAAGAAAAAAGCCCCCGTTAGGGGGCTAAAAGGGAGGGTGCAACCGAGGGGATTGCGCCTGTAATTATACAGTCTGGGGGGTTCTATGTCTGCAAAGCAGATTCTTGACCGTTTGAGTAAATACCGAGCTGTTGGAGACAACGTGTGGATGGCCTGCTGTCCTGCACATAACGATGGCTCACCATCTTTGAAAATCACAGAGCTTGCCGATGAGCGAGTGCTAATCAACTGTCACGCAGGGTGCGGCGCGTTAGACGTTCTCACGGCGATTGGCCTTGGCTGGGATGCCGTTATGCCGCCAGGGGAGAGTTATCAGTCTGTTGACCATCGCAGGAGCGATAAGCTGGATGACTTTGTTGTGGAGCTTGCAGAGGACGCTAAGCGCCACAAGCGGCCTCTCAATCAAGCTGACAAAGAGCGTTACAAGCTGGCCTTGAAGCGCGGCGGCAGGGCTAATGGTTTCGCACAGAACGTCCGTGAGGAAGCCAGCAAGCCGCTTCCTAGCAACGGCGTTAAGGCTATGGATGACCGTGAGTGGCTGGCCTTGATGACTGAGGCTGATTACCGACTACGCAACGCATGAGCATCGCCGCAATCAACTGGGCGCTTAACCATGTGAGCGGGATCACTAGCACTCAAAAAGCCATTCTCATTGCCCTGGCTGATCGTGCCAATGAGGACAACCGGTGCTGGCCGTCTTATGAGGACATCTGCTCACGGAGTTGTGCCACTCGGCACGCTGTCGCTAATGCCTTGAGGCACTTCGAGGCTATTGGTTTAATTCGCAAGACTCGCAGATATAACAAGTCTACGATCTATGAACTGGTTATTAGTGCGGCAATCAACACCAGTGCCAGTAGTGTAGAAATCAACATTGCTAGTAGTGAGGGAATCTGCACCGCTAGTAGTGTAGAAACCGACACTCTAACCATCAATGAACCATCAAAAGAACCACCAAAGAGAAAACATGGTCGCTTTACGCCGCCGAAGGGTGTGGCGATAGAGCCGTGGAAGGACTGGGTGGCATATCGTAAAAAGTTCAAGGCACCCACTACAGACCGCTCGCTTTTGTTAGTGGCAAACAAGCTGAAGGACTTTACAGAGGAGGAACAAAGACAAGCCATAGACATGGCGATAGAGTGCGGGTGGAAATCTGTCTTTCCAAAAAAACAAACACAAGACGCTGAGGGTGATTTTGAGATATGAACATACCGAGAAAAGAGGTCGAGGACTTCACGGATACAGACTTGCGGGAAATCTACGCGCAGGTCGAGGACGTTGATGTTGTCAGCATCGACGCATTTGAGGAGCAGTTCCTTGAGCGGCTAGAGGAAAGCCCCACCACCACGGGGATCGGGTTCCCATGGCCCCAAACCCACGATCAAGTCAGGCTCAGGCTAGGCGAAGTCTCGCTAGTAGCAGGGGTGAACGGCCACAAGAAAAGCACAGTCTTGAGCCAGATACTTTTATGGGCGGCCAAGGAGGTCAAGGTTGGGCTTGCGTCCTTTGAGATGGACATTGAGGACACGGCCAAGCTCATGGCGAAGCAGAGCGCGGCAATAGAAAACCCAACTAGGGACTTTGGCAAGCGGTTTGCGGCGTGGATGACTGATCGTTTTTATTGGTACAGAGTCCTTGGCGGTGTTAGTCCGATCCAGTGCCTTGGGGCTATCGTGGCAATGGCGCGGCGTGGCTGTAAGGTGATAGCGATCGACAACCTGCAATTTACTGGGGTCACGGAAGATGCTGAGCGGGAGCGGTTGTTTTTTAATCAGCTAATCGGGCTGGCCTCTGCCATGAAAATTCACATCTGTATTATTCATCACGTTAGAAAACCGCCGACGGGCGGTGACGAGTATGTGCCTACCCGCTTCGATGTCAGGGGTTCAAGCTCGCTGGTAGATCAGGTTCATTTGCTACTGATTGTGTGGCACAACAAGCGGCGCTCACGGATCAAGCAAAAGCAAGAGTACGGCATGACACTAAGCACCAAGGAGCAAGAGGTTATAAACGTGGAGCCTGATCTAAAGCTGATTGTGGCGAAGCAGAGAAAGGCACCCTTTGAGGGGACGATCCGGCTTTATGAGTCCAAGGGGCAGGCGTTCAGACATGGCGAACACGGCAAGACGCCGAAGATGGAGTGGCTATGAGCAGTTGGGATCATCAGGTAGGCGGCAATCACTACAAGCAGTTCAAGATACAGCCGCTAGAGTACGCGCTAGAGAACGAGCTGGGCATCTGCGAACACGCGGTGGTTAAGTATGTTTCTAGGTGGAAGGACAAGGGCGGCGTGGAGGATCTGAGAAAGGCCAGGCACTACATCGACTTGATGATTGACCATGAGATGAGGAGCGAATAATGCAGTGTTCATGCGGGGCGATGACTGTTTCGAGAGAGGAAACAAAAAACAAAGAAGTGGTAACGAAGTACGAGCAATGCCCGAAATGCGGCAGAGTATGCATTCGTTGGCGTCAGAATCAGGACAAAATGTTGGAAGCAAAGCGTGGCTGAGTTTTGGCTGGTCAGAAGCAAGCAGGAGCTTGAGCAGAGGCTGAAGTTTTTCCGGCAATGGCTTGAGCAGGAATGGAATTGGGAGGATGCCGTCCAGTGGAAGGTGTCGCGCTTCATCCCGAAAAGGTCGCTGTCTCAGAACGCACTGTTTCATTTGTGGTGCAGGGAGATGGCGGCGCACTTTACTTCGAGGGGTGCAGAAGTTACTGAAGAAAAAATGAAAATGCTGTTAAAATACAAATTCTTGGGGACTGAATCTATACAAATCAATAACACAGTCATCAAGGATCAGGTAAAGGAAACGAGCGGGCTAGACCGAGGCGAAATGATGCACTTTATGGATCAAGTGCAGGACTGGGCGCTAGATCACGAAGTTTACCTGACCTGCCCAGACGACTCAGAGTATATGAGGCTGAATCAAAAAGGGGGCTAAAGTGGATCACCCGTTACTGGAGTTCTGCGACACAGAGAAGCAAAAGCAGGTGATAAAACTCTGCATGGTGCAGGGCAAGTCTCAATATGAGGCCGCTGATATTTTAGGATTAAGCCGAGGTGCCATTAAACACCACGTTAAAGCTGTTAGGCAAAAGGCCGCAAAACGCGGATACAGTCCAGATCATGACATGAATAAGCCCGTCCCTGACGGGTTTGTTGTCTCTGGGGTTTCTACCTATTACAACGATGACGGCGTAGCCACAGGCCAGTGGGTTAAGTCTAAGCTAACGGAAGAAAACCGGCTCAAGGCTCTCAACGAGGCCATCAAGGAGGCGGTGTCGGATTATGAGGGCAAGGCCAAGCCCACGAAGCTAAACAAACGAAAAGCGCACGCAGATGATGTTCTGGTGGCTATCCCTATAGGCGACCCACACATCGGGATGTATGCGTGGTCAGAGGAGACAGGCGAGAACTTCGACACTCAGATCGCCCGTGATGATCTACTTAACGCCTCACGGAAATTACTAGATGCTACTCCGCACGCCGAGAAGGCGCTGATCTGCAACCTGGGCGATTTTTTCCACGCTGACAACCAGAGCAACCAGACAAGCCGCAGTAAACACGCGCTTGATGTTGACTCACGATGGGCCAGAGTGCTGAAGCTGGGGTGCATGATTATGGTGGATATGATCCATTTGGCACTCAAGAAATACCCGCAGGTAGAGGTCATCAACGCCATCGGCAATCACGACGACCATAGCTCAGTCATGTTGTCAGCGTTCTTAGCGGCCTACTTTACCAAAGAGCCACGGGTTGAAATTCACCCTACGGTTTCAAAGTTTAACTATGTGCAGTTCGGCAAGTGCCTGATCGGAGTGACCCACGGCGACACTGTAAAGCACGCAGACCTTGGCGAATTGATGGCAACAGACAAGGCTGAGGAGTGGGGAGCTACGGAGCATCGAATGTGGTTTGTAGGCCATATCCACCATTCACGAAAAACAGAGTTGAGAGGATGTACGGTAGAATCGTTTAGGACGCTCGCCGCCAAAGACGCCTGGCACGCAAGTAAAGGCTACCGCTCAGGCCGAGACATTACGGCGCTGGTACTGCACAAGGACTTCGGAGAAGTGGCGCGGTATCGGTGCGACATCCGCATGGCTAGATGGGGGAACTCAGAGTGATGCTTATTGCCGCAGAACTTCCCAAGGACAAGGGCATGGTGGTGTTCCTGCCAGCGACTATTGGCGGGTGCATTACTGATATATCGGACAAAAACCACACGGTTGTTTATACAGACACGTTCCCAGATGGCGTGACGGTAGCGATGCCCGTCAGCGATTTCGTAGAGGCGTGGCATACGGCGCTTTTTTTTGAAGAAAATGAAATTGAATTTACTCCAGAAACGATGTCCGAAGTGCAACACTGAAACCCTGCCGATATTCCTTGAGGAGATAGGCGGCAGGCTTCACGGTTGGTTTTGTATACACTGTCAATTTTTTGACAAGGCGATAGGCCGAGAAAGACGGTTTACCAAGGAACACGCGAACGATGGCGGTTAAGCGCGACTCAGCAGACATCTGGTTTAGCAAGGCGGTACGCGCCAGGGATGGTGAGTGCGTGGTTTGCGGCAAGCTGGAGACGCTGGAGTGCTGTCACATATACGGGCGGCGCAACAAGGCTGTCCGCTGGTCAATGGACAACGCGATCACGATGTGTCACTACCACCACCGCTGGACGACAGAGAACCCGCTAGAGATGGCAAGACTTTGTGAGCAGTTGCTAGGTGCGGGCCACATGGAAATACTGAGAGAAAAGAGCCTTGCTATCTTTAAGACAACCAGACAGGTACGGGCAGAGATAGGCAAGCATTACAGGCTAGAGGTTAGGCAGAAAGAGCTTGACCCTGATTATGAGATTATAAGTTACAACTAGGTTATAGCGAACGATTATAACTGTAGGCGTTGATTCTGGGGGTGTGTTGATATACGTTAAGCCGCAGGAGGATGCGAGATGTCATACGAGCCGTTATCAAATCAGATGTTAGACACGTTTGTTAGCCAGAAGTACCACTGGAAGTCGCTCAACCATGAGCAACAGATGGCTATGGCTGTTGAGGTAATCAAGCACAGGTACTTGGAACAGCAGTATCTGGAGTTTATTGACATAGTTCTGGGCGACAAAGAAGCGTTCAGAAAATACAGGGAGCTGATAACTAATGAGTGACTTAGGGGTAGCAGTTGGTTGCGCGTTTATCGCGCTATGTGCATTGGTGGGAATGTCTGGCGACTATGAAGATCGCAAACAAATGGACGCTCACTACTGCGAGATGGTGCAAATGCACAAAGATTCTGGGGGAGAAAACGGATGGCCCGATTACAAGGGAATTTATCAGCACTGTCCTTAAAGTTTCACGACAGCGCAGATGTCAATTTAGCAATGCAAGCCGCTACTCAGGCGGCAGAGAGAACAGGCCAGGACATGGCAATACAGCAGGACTTGTCTGTTGTGCCATTCAGTCAAGCAAAAGAGCCGCCACTAGAAATTGTGAGATGCCCGCCTGCTCTAAGGAGACCCACAAGGCCAGTTATTTACCGGAACAAAACATAAATGACCCCCGTTACTCCGATGGCGAGCCGTGGCGTCAAAAGATTTGATGAACGCGTGGGGGACTCATAGAGCGCAATTAAATCAACCACGGCACTCTAACTAGCTGT
>Ga0222719_10005027_pt1 | contig 11494 bp, 12 predicted proteins | sample C33_34DmetaG_FD_165039 | JGI IMG/M metagenome (GOLD analysis project Ga0222719, IMG submission 165039) | Estuarine water microbial communities from San Francisco Bay, California, United States - C33_34D | ecosystem: Environmental > Aquatic > Marine > Unclassified | place: USA: California...
ATTTGGAATATCTTTTTTGTTAATGTTTCCTAGCTTTTGGATTTCTTTAAATAGCTTGTCGAAGTCTTTCTCTACCTTCTTGAAGCCTTTATATTGAACAGAGATTTTGCCTTTTGATGAGCCTATTCTTTCAATGCTTCGTGGTTTGCCATCTTGTCTTTCGAATCTTGATGGTCGTTTTACATTTACATTGTGAGGTTCTTTTAAATTCATAAAGCTAGCAATTGCATCAGCTCTCGTTTTTGTAAATTTGTCGTATCTCCTCTTCTCTCTTAAAGCAATTAATCTTTTGTAGGTATCTCGTGTTGCTGTAAACCTTCCCAAATTTCGAAGCATTTCTATGTTGCCTGAAATTTTCATCATTGCTTCGACTTGTCCTTTATTCTGATATTCACGCAAGCCAGCTGTATAAATAACAATCTCTCTAACTTCGTCGTCAGACAAGAAGTTTGGGTCTCCAAATATCCCTCTTAATGTTATGTATTTGGCTTCTCTGTTTCGAGAATATTTTCCTTTTCTAATAGCCATTCTGTTAGTTCCTCTTCACTTAAATTTAAGTGAGCTTGCATATATTTAACTGCGATTTCTGTTGATAGCTCTACCAACATTTCTTCAATGTCAGCGAGCGTTGTTTGAATAGTTTCGTGGCGAAATTGGAGATAATCTTCTCGTTCTTTTGCTCTTTTTATATCTTTGAAGTTATATATTTTAGCCATCAAGTCTATCTTTTCGAATCTGTCTCAATTCCTTGAATTTATTTAAAAGTCCAAACTTCGAATTTTTTCTTCCAAGATTTCGTTTTTGTTCCTTTGTTCTTGCTTGTATAACTCTTTCAGTCCAAGCTTTATTTTCTTCTTCTCGTTTCTGCATTTCGAGTTGAGTTTGAAGTTGAATAAGCTTGTCTTTCTCATCTTCGAGTAAAGTTAGTTGTTGATTAATCTCTTCGATTTCTTGTTCGATTGTTTTATTTAGTTCTTCTTTTTTCATATTTCTATTGTTGATCTATAAGTCTTGCCTTTAAAGTTGAAGGTTATTTCCTTAAAAACTCTGCATTGCATTGGTTGTTTTGTTGTCTTCTCTCGTATTTGGTCGTAGACATCATTTTTGGTTTGGTGGACGAGTTGAGCCTTTTCCATGATTTGCACATCTTTCTCGCTGTAAGCGAGAGATTTGCCTTGCCTTTCTAAAGTTTTGAGTTTGGTCTCTGCCCTTCTCGATTGACTATGCTTGATATCAGAATTAACTTTTATATCGAAATATCGCAAGCCTCTATGAAACCATTCATCAGCTTCTTCGTTATCTATATTTCGTCGGAGATAGATTTCCATAAAAGCGTGATGCCATATTTTCATTTCTTCGAAAGTTTTAAATTTCTCAAAGACAAGCCAATAAAACTCTTTCGCCATCAAATCGTGGTTCTCGTTGTAGCTTCCTTTTATATGTTTTGGGGATGCCAAGTTCATATTATTCATTTTTGTGTGTTCCTTTTTTGTTGAAAAATATTCGTAATTTTTCTATTGAAGTTAATAACTTCTTATTTAATTAATCTTTTGAAAAGATTTGTTCGTAATTTTTGTTTTGGGGATAGCCAAGCAAGATTGTGTCCAATACCAATAATCCAATTGTTAAATATAGAAAGTGTTGGTAATCAATCTTGTGTTGCTCGTTGTCAAATACATCTCTCATACATTGACAGCTAGTTCCTGAAATAAAATGAGATTGGCATTCATAGTTGCAAGGTTGTGGAACAGTCGTTAATTTTGAGATCATTTCACCTACATTTCGAAGGTGAATAGTTTCATTCCAATCATTAATTTCTGCTCTCTCTCTATCTATATCTTCAAAGCTATATTTCATTTTCAATTTCTCTTATTGCTTTTGCTGTTGTTTGAGTTTTTTGATCTGTTTTTTTCGTGATAGGTTGAATTGAAGGTATATCATTTGAATAGTTGCGAATAAAATTCGATAAAAATCTCGTATACAAAGGTTTTTCAAATCCTCTAAAAATAATGTGGCTTTCTTGGTCTTTTAGGAATTCCTCTTCTAATCTTCGAATATTTTTTCTTTGACTAATAGAAGCTTTTAAATTTTCAATATATTTATCCTTTAATATTCGAAAATCTGAGCCACCAAATCTTTCTATTAACTCAGAATCCTTCCTTTTCTTCACGCTAGCTTTCATATGCTTTTTCAAAACAGAGAAGCTAACTCTTTCTCGTCTTTCATTTTTCGCTGAAAGGTTCTTATCTTGAAGTTTGCAGTCAAAATCAAAAGCTTTCGCAATCTTTACAAAGAATTTAAGTTTGTCGTTTTCTTGACCATTAAAATTGGTCGCTGAAAGCGACAAGTTATATTTTTCATTAAGTAGGAAGGTTAAAGTTTCTGCGTTTCTATTATCTCCAAATAGATAGTCCATTAATTTGTTGTCTATTTGAAAAGACCAAAGAATAATTTCATTCGAAGAAGCCTTTTTCATTTTCGAAGCATCAATCCCAAAATGTCGAAAGATGTTCTTCAAAGTTTCTACAATAAAGACATCATCCTTTCCATATTCTTTTGCTATAGCTTTTGCATCTTTCTCAAATCTATCTAGTATTTTTCTTGTTTCTTCAATAGTTCCATTTTTAAATCTTTTTATTAATCTTCGATTTATTTTTGAGTCGAAAGATTGTTGTATTTGAAATTTCTTCTTCGCAAGTTCGTCTCCAAAATGGTGGTTGTTCATCTTTTGCACATATTCAAGTGCTGTCATTTCTTTAGCATTCAAAAGCTTCTCTTCATCTTGCTTTCTGATCTTTTGTTGCTCTTTCCAATATTCTTGAAAGTTTGCAACATCATCTTGCTCTTGATATCTCCATCCACAATCTTCGAGATGAGCAATAAAATTTAGCTTTCGATTATGTTTTGAGATCTGTTTTTTCTTGTATATTTTCGTCAGCAAGTTCTCGTATGTGGCGTTGCTTGATATCTCTTCACCATAGACATTAGCCAAGATTTCATCTATGTTTCTAATGTAATTTTTAGCATTGTTGATATACACATAATATCTATCAGCATTTCTAACTCGTCGTAATGCTTGTCGCATCATAGAGCCTGTATATAGCAATCTTGGATTGTCGAAGAGTCCATAAACAGAATGAAATCTATTCTCCATATCTTCCTTTTTGCCAATCGAAAAGCCTGTATCCATAACAGAGTTCACTATTAACACATCAAGCTTCTTTCCAATAAATTCGCCTTTATTCATTCGTGATGTGCCATTAAAAAGAAGTGGCAATTCCTTGTTAGCATCTTGAAAGAGTTCTTTATATTTTTCTTTTCTATCTTCATCTCCTGTTATCCAAATAATATTGGCATTAGGAAATTTCTTTTTGATGTTATTAAAGGTTTCTTCACAAGCTTTCTTTCTCTCGCAAGTGATAAAGACTTTTTTCTTGTTTCTTAGATCGTCGTAAACTTTGTCTAATATGATATTTGGATTTGCAAAACCATAGACAGTCTTTCCACCAAGTCGATAATCATTTTCATAAATATTAAATTTCTCGTCGTCTGTTCTCCAAATTTCGAGAAAGAGTCTCGTTAAATCTGACAAGTCAGCATCAGCAACATACACATTCTTTGCTCTCTGCACAAATTGACCTACATACCTAAAGACTTGTTGATTGGTTTGGTTTAATTTTTCTAGTAATTGTGTCGTCATCACATCTTCGATTAGCTGTTCAGACTCATCAATAATTACATTTTCAAATTCAATGCCATCTAAGATTTCATCTTTGGTTTTATTAATTAATTTTATAAGTGAGTGATGTGTTATGACGATTCGTTTTTGAGAGATCAATTCTTCGTCGCATTTTGCATCTTGATAACAAAATGCTCCAAGTTCATTAGCTATGTCTCGTGCAAGTGATTGTCTATGCGTGATGACTAACAATGACTCGTTTTTGGGAATTTTCTTTAGTGTTTGTGTTTTGTATGTTGCTTGTGGAGATTTCACTAGCATTACGCCATTAATACCTTCGATTTTTTCTGAAACATTGTCAGTATTTAAATTTATCAATTTGTGTCTTCCTATATTTAGTGTTGGAAGGTAATTTTTTAAGACAAATCGTCTTGCTTCTTCCATCTTTTTTTCGAGATCTTCTCTCGTTTTAAATCTTTCGCTCGTGTTCTCACCTTTCCAAACTCGTCTTATTGCTTCGTCTTGGTTTTTGTTTGTATTTACGACATAAACAAAGAATTTGAAAGTCGCTCTATATCGTCCATCTGTGGCTTGTGTGGCTTGATATAAGCCATTTTCATAGCTATATGAGTCAATTCCTTTCGAAAGAGGAATAGTCGTAGATTGGCGCTCGTTAATGTCAGGGCTTGCACGCGAGAACAGAGGTAATTTTGAAGATTTTCCTTCGAAATAGTGAGTTCGTTCTGTTAGCTCACAATCCCAATAATTAAAATCTATGATTGGGTCTTCAAAAAGATTAACTTGGTTTGATATAACTGTCGCTCTATCAATTAAAGGATAGTTTCCTAATCTGTCGTAAAGATCTTGGCAAGAAATTTGTTCTTCGAACCAAATAAAAATATGCATCTTCCAAATTCTTTTTGGCTTTTCACCTTTTCGACTTAGCATGAAAGATGATGACCAAGTTATTATCATTCCATCTTCTTTATCAATAAAATCAAATTCTTCTATAACTCTTTTTCTTGCATCCTCGAAAGTTGGTCTTTCGTCCTCTCGCATTTCAAGTTCATCAATATCAAGCATCACCCAATTTTTAGGCTCGTCGATTGTAAAACAACTATCTTTCTCGTATTTAACTCTTCTCCAAGAATTTGCTCCAAATAATCTCGTGTTGTTTGGATTTCCTCTAATAAAACAATATTCACCTTCTCTTCTTCGAAGTTCTTGCATAATAAAATTAAGGTGATGAAGTCCTTCAATTTTGTGTTCTGTTGGCTCGAAGTAAATTCCAATTTTGAGTTGTCGTTTTTCTTCGTCGAATATTTTTTTCAGCTTGCCATCTTGTGCAAGCAAGCTATATATCTTGTTCATTAAATTCTTCTATTTGTTCGACCTTCGAAAAATATTTCTTGTATGAAACCTAGATATGTGTTATAATTAGACATAATATTTCATAAGAGTATTCCTCAAAAATCCTTCTTTTGATTTGTTAAAACTTCTTAAAGGCGTGGCTCAAATCACGCCTTTTTCTTTTGTAATCTCTGCTATTTTTTCTTTAGCTTGTTTGATAATTTCTTTATCAAAATCGTCTTGTTCTTTTTTCCATTCTCTATAAGTTGGAAGCTTATTTTTTCTTAAACCTTGATAGAGTTTTCCTTTCGTCGCACCATAAATTTTGTAAGTTTCGACAAACTCGTCTGCTGACATTTTGTAGCCATAATTTTTAATAATTTGTTCTAGTTTTTCGTTCTTCATATCGTCGTTTTTGTATAAGGCGAAGCACGAAAAATTCTCGTTCATACAAACATTGTTGCCTATGTCATAGCAAACTTTAAATGAAAAATTCGTGCTTCTGTGAGGAGACTAGCTGTCTCCATTTTTTTGGTTTTTAGAAAATATCAAATATGTCGTAAGTATCTGATATATCGTTATATTATACAACAAAAATATCAAAATTGTCAAGACATATTTTTCGCTTGGTGGTCGTTATTGCTTGATAAATGGGCAAAAATAAAGGGTAGCAAGAGGACAATCTCGCTACCCTATTTTTACATTTTCAATTAAAGGTTTAGGAGTACCTTTCAACAGTTTTAATTGATGTTGAGCAATGTTGGTTTAAGTTCAGGCTTGTTAAGAAATCTCGTCTTTTGCTTTGCCTTTTTTGAAGTCTTTTTTTGTTCATCAAGATGACTATATCGTGTCTTTTTTCGAAGCTGATAATTGCTAAACATTAGTTAGGATGCCTCATAAAGAGTTGTAAATTCGACATCATTTTTATCAACAATAATTCCAAAATTATCATCTTCATAAACACTTAAAATCATTATTTGCACATCATCACAACAAGAACATTTCTTTTCCATAAATGAAAATCGTCCATTTATTTCGAAAGGTAAATCTAATTGTTGAGTTTGCTCACCTTCTATAATGTCAAAGACAGAATAGCTAGTTCCATATTTCACTTTTAGATTTTGTTTGCTATCAGCATTTTGAATTTCAAAAAGTGGCTCGACTACATATTCTTCTATTTCTTGGTTTGTTGTTTGGCTAGTTATTTTCATTTTTATTTTTCCTTTTAATTAATTTGGTTAGAGAAAATGTTGGGAACATTCTCATAAACATTCCCAACAATTTGCATAGTCATTTTTATCTATGACCTTTAACAGATCTGTCTGTTATTTTGTAAGTGGCAATCCTTGCTATTGCTTTTCTCATGCTTTCAACAAAGTCTTGCTCTCCACTTTTAACAAGAGCAACATAATCTTCGATCATGCTGATAGCATCTTCTGAGTTATCAAACTCACCAATTAATTGCTCGTCGTTTAATCTAATGACAGCTTTACCTAAATAAAGTGATGTTGTGTATACACCATCTTCAAAGGAGATAAGATTTGTATTTTCAAACTCTTCATTAGATTGAGCATTTTCACGAATATCTTTGACTCTATTTAATAGATGCTGACATCCATTTTCGACAGAGTTAAGAGGAAGTACATTTTTTGTTGCAGACTTTTTAACTTTTGCTTGCAAGTTGTATCTTGCTTTAAAGTTTTTAAAAGCCTCGCTAACAATTTGAGCATTCTCATTAATAGCATTTTGGTTTAGGTTTATTACATTTTCCATATTTTTTATTTGACTTTCGATTTATTAGATCTTGGTCGTTATTGAAAAGCTTAATTGCTTTTCATACACCTATTATATGAAGATGAGCCTCGCCTTAATATTTGCTATTTAGGATGTTTTAAATTGCAGTTAACAATTGTGAGAAATGCTTTAGATACGCTGTTTCAGAGCATATTTATGTTGAAAATTTCGTGCAAAAATCACTTAAAAAAGCTTCATTTTTGCACTATATTTAGGACGAGATTTTAGGTCGTTATTCCACTTTATATTTTAGCTTTTACACTATTAAAGATTAGCAATGATTGCCTTTAAATTAGTGGAATTTTCTTCGAAATAAAGTTGTGTTGTGGCAATAGATGAGTGCCTCATAAATACTCTGATATCTCTTATGTTCGTGCCATTATCCATTAAGTTATTTGCAAAGGTTCTTCTCAAACTATGGCTTGATGCTCCACTTATGTTCGCTCGTTGCATAAGTTCATAGAAATATCGAGCAATATATTGTGGTCTCATTGCTAGTCGTTTTTGTGTGTAGAACAGTGCATTAGCTGAGATATCGTCCTCTCTCACCTTTAACCATTCTTCTAATGCTTCTCGTAAGTCTTTATTGTTTAAGTAGATTGTCGCTATCTTGTTTCCTTTGCTGACACCTTTTCCAATCGTGGTCTCCTCTCTCAAAGTGCCATCATTATTAAGTATGTGTGTCGTCGTCAGAGAAGCTATCTCTTTGGCTCTTAAGCCACTCTTTAAACCTAACATTAACATTGCCATATTTCTTTCAGAGTGAGGCTCTGACTTTATTAAAGCCTTGATAAGCTTTATCTCGTGTTCTGTTAATGCTTTTGCTTTTCCTTCTTGTGCCATATTCTTTATAACCTCGTTTATTTATATGATCTATTTTTAGATATTATTCCCTTTTGTTTTCGTTGTCAAGAGTTCGTCCTTATTTTTCGTTATTAAATGGGGAAAGGGAATTTAATACATAATATATTCCCTTTTTGTTCTCGTGTCGTAGACTCGACCCAAATTTCACCAATTTTCACGCGTAGGCGTGTAATTAGGTGCAAGTAAGGTAAAAGTCGTTATAGGCGCGATTGTGAGCCTTGTCGTGTGCATATTCGTAAAGCTTGTCGTGTAGGGGGTTATTAGACTATCTGCCCTCTTTTTCGCTCAGACGCCTTTTCATGTAATCTTTTAAAAAATTGAAAAAGGTCTTAAAAAACGAATATCGTCATAAAAGACTTGAAGTCTGCTGATCTCTTCCTTTCGATTTAAAAATTATTTTTGTGAGAATATGAGAGTAGTCGTTATTTTTTCTTCTTTAATTTCTCTGCTCGATATTCTTTTGCTCTCCATTTTTTCGTGAGTTCTGTTTGCACATTTAAATTGGCATAAAGATCTGTCCAATTGTTTTGCCATTCTGCAAGTTCTTCTTCTAACATTGCTTGTGAATGGTCGTCGAGGAATTCGTCTGCAATCTCAATAGAGTTAACAAAGAATTTATTCCATAGATGAGAAAGCTTTCTTTTGCCTTCTAAAAGCTTCCACATTTCCTTTTGTGTTTTCATCAGATCTTTCTCTTGCTTAACAGCAATCTCAATAAGTTCTTTTACATATTTATTTTCGCTGTTGTATAAGATTTGGTTTTTCAAGTATTTGTCTCGAAAGACAATTTCTTTGTTTGGTTTCTTTAGCAGAATTGAATTGTGAGAGTGCAAGATTGCATCTTCATCCATTCCTTTTGTTTGTGCATATGCTAAGCCTAAACATAGTCTTAAATGCTCGTCTTTTAATCCTTCGTTGAAGGTGTCCTTAACATACCAATTAGAGAGCATTCTCGTAGCATACGAGTTGATTTGAAGATGTTGTATGAGTTTCATTATGTGAGGAGCAAGATCTCCAATCTTCTTCTCCATATCCTTTAAGGAAGATCTGATTGCTCCTTTTCCTAAATTGTCGTCTTGAAGTTGTGTAAGGACATCATTAATAAAGGCTAGCTTTATCCATAAAACATTTTCCCATGCTTTGAAGTTCTCTTCTCCTTCTTGTATTGAGAAGTTTGATATTGGCTCTAAGATTTTTTCTATCTCATATTCTCGTTTGAGCAATATATCCAATTCTTCTTGCTTGGCTATTTCATTTTCGAATTTTTGAGTTTCTTTAATCTTTTCGACTAAGAGTGGGATGAAGTCTTTTCCTCTTGCTGACAGTTCTTTTGCAATGCTTTCTCTGTCTTTGTTCTTATAGCCAAGATCATCCATTAATTGCAAGATGCCATCATAAGATCTTTCGATCTTTGGTGGTGTCTTTCCAATATGTCTGTAATAAGCTTCTTTTGTGTCGTGTGCTTTTGCTAGTGCTGATCTTATCTTCCTTTCCCAATCTTCATATTGGCGTTCTATGTCGTATTTGCTTCTTCCAAATTTCTTTCCAAAATGATTAGCAAATTCTTTTGCAGATCTTCGTATGATTAGTTCTCTTCCACTCTCTGTCGTGGCTTTGTTGAAAGCTTTGTATAGTTTCTTGCTTTGTTCTTTTGTAAGAATGTCAGTAATCATTTGATAAAGATTACAGATTTAATTCGTGTTTTCCACAAGTTATGGTCTCTTTTTGAAAATTAAGGTTTCTCGTTATGTTTAGGAGCATTCTTGTAAGCTTCTATGTGAGCCTTGCTTCCTCTTTTTGCATGACTATCTATCAACATTCCATTTATGTCGAAAAGATCAATTTCGTCTTGTCTTGAAAGAGTGCCTCTCATTATTTGTTCGTAGCTTTGATCTTGTCTGATTGCTGTATATACCAATTCGATCATTCGTGGTGTTGTTCCACATTGTTTGGCAAAAGTTAGATATGAGCCTGCTGAAAGGTCGAAGTTGTCTGAATACATTCTTTGAGTTATGAAGAAGTGTCGTAATGATGTTGGAGCAAATATTGGTTTTTTGTCTTTACCTACAATTCCAAGTTGCTTTTGCAAGTTGCCAAAACTCTTTGAGAAGTTTTTGATTTCATCACCCTTATTAATATTTCTTCTGTTATTAAGGTGAGCAAAGATATGTTTTGGTTTAATTTCCCATTCATCATAGATCTTTAATATTCTCTTTAAATATCTTCTTAAATTTGGAGTCGTGATTGCTTGATAGCTTGGATGGTTTTTCTCTGCTTCTCGTCTGATTGTTATTGGCTTGTCTGTCGTTTTCCAATTTTTTGGTGTTATGTCTGACCATTTTGGAATGTTTTGGTCTGCTCCACCTCGCCAAACTCTATGTCCAACATTACTTTGATAGAGAATCCAATAATAAAATAAGGAAGCATATCCTTTCTCTTCTTTTGTTCTTTTCTTTTTGATGTTTGCTTTTGCTTGTTCGCACATTTGAAGATAAATTTCTGGTGTAAGGATATTTTCTCGTTTTATTCCATAATCAATAGGAAAAACTTTATGCTTTGGAATGACAAAATCTTCGTCTATATATTTTTCTTTCATGCCCCAATTCAATATATGGTTAAAGCTTGTTTGTCGTTTATTCTTCGACGAATTTGCTCCACCTTCTCTGTCGATATAAATTCTGTATTCGTCAAAGTGAGATTTTCTTATGTTGTGAACATCAAGATCGCCAATTTTTGATTTTTCGAGAAATGGTTGAATGTAATTTCTTACATTTCCATTTTCCAAATTGTAAATGTCTCTATTGATAAGAGTTCCTTTCCAAGTTCTCGCTCCATTCTTATTAAGTTCTTTTTGACTTAGCTGTTTGTTCTTTTGAATTGCTCTGTCTAAGTATTTCAAATAATTAGAAGTCAGATCGTTTAGCCTAACTTTAGTTAGTGGCAATCCTTTCTCATGTTTAATGAGCATTTCTTCATATCTCTGTTCAGCTTGAACATATATTCTTGCCTCTTCTCTTTTGCTTAGTCGTTTGCCTTTTTCGACTTCTCGCAAAGCTACATACCTAACAATTGGATCTTTAGGTATCTTTGCTTGCATTGTGTATTTGTCTGATTGCTTTAGTTCTCTGATACCAACATAGAGATTAGGTGCAATTTTTCGTTTATTTGTGAGTTTTGGCATATTGTTATCTGTCTAACATCTGTCTAACATTTTGGATTTTTCGTCTTAATTTTCGCCTTTATTTAAAGCAAATATCCAATCTGTCTAACTTTTGTCTAATTAAAAAAGTTAGACAAGTATGCCATAAAGCTTGATTTAATCAAGAGAAGGTTAAGATAATGAGTAGAGATTGGTAGCGTGCCACGCAAGCGCTCTCCCAGCTGAGCTATAACCCCTTTGTTGCTATCAGAGCGTTTCAGAGGTAGTGAGACAAATAAGAGAAGTGTTGTGTCTAACATCTGTCTAACTTTCTGAAAGCTCAAAAAGCTCGTCTTATCAATTCTAAGGCTCTGATCGAAGTGATAAGAGCAAGGATTGTAGCATTATTTAATCTTCGCCTCGACTGTTCTTTTTAGATTTGGAATATCTTTTTTGTTAATGTTTCCTAGCTTTTGGATTTCTTTAAATAGCTTGTCGAAGTCTTTCTCTACCTTCTTGAAGCCTTTATATTGAACAGAGATTTTGCCTTTTGATGAGCCTATTCTTTCAATGCTTCGTGGTTTGCCATCTTGTCTTTCGAATCTTGATGGTCGTTTTACATTTACATTGTGAGGTTCTTTTAAATTCATAAAGCTAGCAATTGCATC
>Ga0222719_10005029_pt1 | contig 11494 bp, 14 predicted proteins | sample C33_34DmetaG_FD_165039 | JGI IMG/M metagenome (GOLD analysis project Ga0222719, IMG submission 165039) | Estuarine water microbial communities from San Francisco Bay, California, United States - C33_34D | ecosystem: Environmental > Aquatic > Marine > Unclassified | place: USA: California...
GTGAGGTTGACAGATCTGTCAAGATGTGTTATAAGGTGCCGCGGCCACCAATGCCAGACTTGTATCCCAGTGACCAGCGGCGGTGTCAGAAGACTCTAGGGATCAAGGGTATTTAAACTGTTTGGTAGGAGGCGGTCAGGGGACCTCTAGTTTGGAGCACATGGGCTTGCCTGACCGCCTCCGCTATTATACACTATGAGGTGTGTGATGTCAACTGTCGCTGTCGCTTACCATACTGCTCCTCAAACGCCAACTGCTCAGGCGTCTTACACCATATGGGTTGTGCCTCCGCTATCACGCTCACTGCACTGTGTATGCTCACCGCGGCCTCCTGCCTTGATCTCTTCAATCGCTTGAGTAATTGCTGGTCATTGGGCATCTTGCCAGGTGTGTTGCTCTCTGTGTAGGTGTACACCACCGCCTCCATGATGTAGGTGAACTTGTGGTGTTGCTTCTTGGTCTTATGGTATTTGATGACCTCACCGCCTTGTGATTCAATCAGGGCCTTGACCCGCTTGGCCATGGGGTTGGTGGGTATCTCTTGCTTGTTCTTGCCTTTAGGCATTTTGTGCTCCTTTTGTTGTGTTGTTCATAGTTTAGTATAGCACATATTAGAAACAACGTCAACCACCATCAGATCACCTAGAGAACGCTATAGAACAGCGTACAAAGGTGGTAGATCTGGGTGGGTATGTGTGGCCCAGATTGGGCGATATGGTGCTGTAAAGGGGGATTTGGCTGTTTAAATGGTGTTTTTTAGGCTGACATCTCCAGGATGCCTTAAACCTCACCTTATATGCCATCACATCCACAATGCCTACCGCTCTTGCACTGTGTGTTTTGTGCCAGATCTTGGTGTGGGTGGCTCCCAGATCACAGGATTTACAATGGCAATTCAGTAATGATTCGCTGTGACCACAATTGACCTGTCTTGCTTTTAGGAGTAAGTGGGGAGCCTGCCAATTGCAGTGTATTTATTATGCCCCCTCACGCTGTGTCATGATCTGGATCTTGGCTTCAGCATCTGCCTTGCTGTTGGCCTGGACCCAGCACTTGAACTCCTGTGTGCCTATCTTGATTGTGATCTCATATGTGATCATGCCACCCGCTTGTTTTTGATGTGGTCATAACTCCAACTCCATCTGGCCATGTGGTGATCATACAGGCCAGCACTCAGTCTCGTGATCTCTGACTCAATCTGCTTGATCTCCTGCCACTGCTGTCTGTACTGCTCACTCTCCAGTAGGTCCGCCCTGCTGTGTGTTTTCTTGTTCTGCTGTGCCTGTACCATCGCGGCGTTGGCCTGCTTGACATACTGCTTGTTGTAGGTGTCCAGCACCTGCTTGATCACTGTGCTGTCGCCCTTGCTTCGCTTTTTCAACTTGGCCTTGCTCAACTGACCTGTGTCTGTGAGGTACTTCAATATGCCCAGTTTTTGGGCCACCACCTCCCAACTGTTTGTGTGTGCCCTTGAGTTGGCCGCATTGGTCTTGGCGATCCTGTCCACCGCTGGCCTGTGTTGCTCCAATTTGGCCTTGGCCTGTAGCCTCTGCTGTGCCAATTGCTCCACTTGGTCCTTGTTGCTGTCCGCCCATTCAACCAACTGCTGTTCCCAACGCTGGTAGGCACCATTGACATAGCCATCAGGGCCAAATCCCATGGAGTGTGAGGCGTCATCATCACCAAAGAACTCAATCTTGGTGTGTGCGATCAACTCATCCGCCTTGGCCCACAATTCTGGGCTGTACTCCTTTCTGTAATGCTCCTGGCTCCACTTGATGTGCCTGTCATACTGCCTCCTCAGCGTGTCGCTGAGTTGTGAGAGGTCCTTGACCTCATGTGGCCCGCCACCCTTGTGTGACTTGATGGTTATGCCACCCTTGTACTCTATGTCTTTGCTCATGTTTGTTTCTCCTTTGTTATACTTCAGTATAGCACACATCTAAACAGCGTCAACCAGGCAAAAAGCCGCATAGAATGGGGGTTTTTTGGTGGGGTGTTCACATTCGCAGCAGGCTTTTTTGCGCTTTCATAAATAACTGTACATTTTAGGCAATTCAGGCATCACTCAGGCACCACATAGCAACACCAGGACTTTACAAGAGTTGATCACACCCTCTGATTGTGTAGGCCAGTTGCGGCTGACCCTGTTGGGCGAGGACAGGCTAAACAAATGCGCGGTTAGTGGCAGGATCTTTTTGACCTTTTGGATCTTGCGCTGTGCCACAACAAAGCGGATCAGCAGGCGAGTGGCACTTTGGAAATAGCCTACCTCACACAGTGGGGTGCGTGGGATATGGATAACCCCTCACGCGGCAACAGGTGAATCGCTGGTCTCTGAGGAGCCTTACTGCTAAAAGGCTCTGCGGCCAAACGCAAGAGAGGAGAGAAAAAAGCACGCCAGTGCTTTTTTGGACTGATGTAATCAGTCCCTTGTAAATATCACAATGCCACAATCACAGTTGATCTCACCCGCCAGTTGTGTGGTGTGGTGGTCAGGTCCCTCAGCACAGCCACTGCTTCGCACCGCACCCAGGTGTGAGTATGAGATAGGTTGCAATCACATTGAACAGTGGAGGAGCGTGGACTCAGTGGTGGCCTATGACAGGCAGATAGTTCAAAATCTCATCAAGCAGGACACATTCAATGTGGACACCCAGTACTGGACACAGCGGGTGTGGACGCGACCAGGATGGGACTCATTCACCATTGACAAGCACTACCAACAGGTGCATGACTCAGGCACCCTGGCAGTTGAGGTGGCACTGCACCTGGGACACAGGTCAATACACATCATAGGTGCTGACTGGCATGTCACAAATGATTCAATCCAGCAGGAGCACTATGCGTTCAGGGGCCATAAACCCAACAAGATGCCAGAGAGGAAAAAAAATTGGTTGAGCAGGGTCAGTTCAAGGTGTGAGATTGTGTGGGTTCATCCTGTGAGGGCCCCCTGGATGCGTCACTACCTGACGCCAGACTCATTCCTGAACTCCCTGTAGGACCAGCGTCGCTGTTGCCTACAACTGCCACAGGTGATCTGCAGTTGGCACAGTGCGGGGTAGTACCTCACTGTGAGGTTCCTGGTACAGAATGGTGGTGTGGGTGTGGCACACAGTGGCTGTCGCGGTCTCCTGCGTATCCACCTGTCTATGGGATGGAACTTGGTCCTGACCACTTTATGATAGCCCAGCGCCGCCAGGCGTTGCTCAAAATCTGATTGTTTCACAGAGATATGTATTGGTAATTTGGGTTAGCCCCACATCAATTTGAAACTGATGCCCAGCAGGAAGAAAAGGATGGTGTACAGGAGCCATTCATTGCGCTTGATCCTGCCATCCATGTGTGAGAGGTGATTGTTCATCAACAGATTCAGTTTGTCTTCTATCCTCTGTATCCTCTCCTTAAGTGTCATTATGCCACTATGCTCCCATCAACCACTGATCTCCACTGACCAGCACTGTAGTAACACAACACGCCCTGTAGGGCTGAGTCACCGCCATCTGAACAGAAAGCCATCATGCCATCAGCGGGTGAGCCAATGGCCCCCAACTGTGCTATGGTCTGTGGTGTGAGTTTGATGATGTTTTCCACTGTGACCACACTTGTGTCTGGGTCCAGTGTGAGGTCTGTGCTGGAACTTGAATTTATCTCATCTGGTAGGTATGTGGCGTCTATCTTTGAACTGGCGTTCAAGGGTGCCACACCTGATGCCTGTGCCCTGCCATCTATCACATTGGCCAGTTCATCCAGTGCTGTCTTGAGGTTTGCCCTCGCCGCCGCTGGTGAATCTGTTGATGCGTCTAAATTGGTTACATCTATGTTTGAACTGTCTGTTGGCCACGCCATGTTTTGTCTCCTTGTTGTTTGTATTTAATCATTTCAAATCTCTCTTGATCCATTCCGCCCACAGCAACATAGCCACTATGAAGATTATGAATCCAATCACCCACCACATCAGTCCCTGTCCCATATGGTGAGTCCATATATGGTGATCAGGACCGCCACAATGAATATTAATAAAACTATGTGTGCCAAGGTGTCCATTACGCCCCCTGCACCAGGTTGCCAGCCGCGTCGCTGGATAATTTTGGTAGTCCTGTGACCTGCAGTGAAACAAATGCGTCAACAGGCTGACCAGTGGCCCTGTACACTGTGTATCTGGCCTGTGTCCTGTCTGTGAGTGTGCCCACAGCCACAACAGGTATGAGGTCACCTGTGGTTGGTGGAACTATCTGTAAGGTCTGACCTGTGGCTAGGAATTCTGTGTCTGACTCAAGTATTGGCTCAGCGCCAGGCACTGTGACTGGGAAGGTGTACTTGTTTGCACTGCTGATCCTTAGGTCATCAATGTAGAAATTGCCAACTGTGGCGTTGCCGCCCAAGTCTCCAATCTTGAGTGTGCCATTCTGTATGTCCTGGTCAAAACTGACAGTGGTCTGTTCAGCGAGGTTGTGCAGTTGCACATCAATGGTGCCACTTGTGACCTGTCTCACCACCCTTATGAAGTACCAGTCATCACTAGGTGCGTTGCCAAACACAAATCCCTGCAGGGTGTTCCAGGTTGAACCATTGCTACTCCATTCAAGTCCCAGGTGCGAATTTATTGTTGTGGTCCTTAGGTAGAAGTCAGCACTGGATGTGTCTAAGTGAAGGAAGTAGGGTGAGTGTGCGTAGTTGGGTGGCGAACTGATGCTGTCAAGCCAGGTCATCTTGACAGGTTGGTACCAGAAGTCAATGGTGAATGGTCCTGTGGTGATGCCTGTGTTGACCAAGGGTATTGAAATGTTGGCGTCTGTGTCTGTCAACGCTGAACCTGTGTTGTCATTGAACCTGATTGATGCCTGTTGGAATTTGAAGTTGGTCGCGTCAGCCACAGCACCATTGTTGGTGATTGTTATGTTGTTGTCTGACCTGTCGCCAATCGCATTGCTGTATGCTGTGCTACCATCTGATGTCTCCCCTAGAACCTTGGCGGCACCATTGACCAAAAGTATCTTGCTGTACTCATTGACCAAGGTTGGATACCGCATGTCTGTGGTTCCATTGTGGTTGGTGCTGTCCTCTGAGAAGAATTCTGTCTGTTTTGAGGTTGCTAGGTTGGTCTGTACATTGTTCAACTGTGCCTCCTCCGCGGAGTTTGAGAACACCTCCACCTTGAACTGGAAGTACCTGCCATACACAGCGTCAAAGGTCTGTCCTGTCTGACCATTGATCACTGGCGCACCAGGTATGGTGTCACTGGTGGCTGTCTCTGATGCGAACACCTTGATGTTGACATCTCCCGCCGCGTCCACTGAACACAAGGGATTGACCCAGTCCTTCCTGCCAAGATCCAACACCGCTGTGAAGAATTCAATGTCAGCGACATCATCAATGGGCTGGAACCCATATGCGTCTGAACCTGACTGCCAGGCTGTGAGGTCCGCCCAGGTCTCGCCATTGGTGTTGATGTCCGCCCAGGTGTATTCTATGATCTTGATTGTGCCATCTGTGCTGTCAAAATATCCTGCCATCTTATCCTCCTAGGTTGTGGAATGTGACGCTGGTGTTGGGGTTAGCCTTGAACCCACCACGCTGTATGAATTCATTGATGGCGGCCTCAAGCCCTGTGCCTGTCACTGACTGGTTATTTAAATTGATGTATGTGATTGTGGCTGTGCTGTTGGCACTGCCATCCGCGTATTCCTTGTTGTCATAACTGTTCCTGAAACGCGGCACAATGTAGGTGTCCTCTGTGATCAGATTGATCTGCACATTGTTGGCCCTATCTCGCCTGAACACATTCTTGTCAAAGTAGCCCTGCAGTGAGTTGTCACTCCTGTTGTAGTAGTACAGCCTCAGTGTGTCCAACATTGAGTCCTCTGGTGGATGGTATGCGAAAGCAAATGTGTCTGATGTGCTTTGGTGAGCCTGTATCCAAGTCCAATTGGTGATTGATGGGATCAGTCCCGCCAACCAATTGTTGTAGTTTCTGGTGTAGGCGCCTCCAACCAGCAGTGTGCTGTTGACAGGGATATCATCAACACTACCATTGAGGCCTGTGCCTATGAACTGTGTCACTGTCCTGTTGGCACCAACATCTGGTGACTGTGGCAGTGTGTTGTTGCTGTTGTCAGGTGCGGTGGTTGTGGCCGCGCCAGCACTGTCAAACCCTGTGACAACATCCTCATTGTCCAAAGGCGGTGCCACACCAATTGGCACAACTGGATTGGTCTTGGCCAGTGGTGTCAAGGCATACATGCTGGGCTTGTAGGTCTGTGATGGCAGAACAATCTGTTCATTCTGCACAAATGGGTACAGTGATGCGATGTGTTCCCTGGCCTGTATGCTCACAAAGCCATCCTTGGTGAATGACATTGACAGCACCCTGAATGTGGTCTGTGAAAGGTTCAACACTGTGCTTGTGACAGTGATTATGTCTCCTGGCTCAACCTCCAGCAGTTCTGGTGTGGCAGAGAAACTTAGGAAACGCTGGTTCCTTGATTTCTTGTAGATCAACCTGGCTATGTCTGTGGCCTGGTTCTTGTTGCTGATAGTGTGGAAGTCAAACTCACCAATCAGGTCTTCACCATCCGCTGTGACATCCGCTGATTCTGTGTATGCGACCTCCTGTTCTGTGAAACCCAGGTCAGGATCAATGTATTTCACAATCACTTGGTTGTACTTGTTCTGTTTGTCCTCGCCCTTCAACGCGATGTCACCTACCATGTGTTTCTCTGTGACATCAAACGCTGATGTCAGTGTTGAACTGGTTATGTCAGTGGCGTTGCCGCCATCCTCAATGTTGATCTTGTATCTGCCCTGTATGAATGGCATGAATCCCCTTGTGCCCGCCAGCAATCGCTTGACATTGGTAAACAAGGTTGACTTGGTGCCTATAACCGCGTTACAGGTTATGGCTTTGCCTGAATAGCCTGTTGAATACTGCACACGCTGGTTGCACTTGATCGCCGCCCTCTTGAATGAGTCCGCGTCAATCTCCTCTTTGGGTATGCCGCAACCATAGACTGGATTCATAAGGTAGTCCAACAGGTTGCTGACAGGATTGTATGAGTTGGCTGTCTTGCTCAGTGAGTCATAGTCCGCTGATAGGTCAGCACCACTGGTGTGTTGTGTGACATCATATACCATCTTGCCCAGCACATCAAACTGTGCTGTGGGTATGCCACCCCTGTATGGGTTGGCGTCTGCGTCCTCTTGGCTCTTGATCTCCTTCCACTCAAACCTACACACCACATAGGCCATGTTCTGTGCGCCCCTGGATCTCTGTCCCCAACTGGCTGACTCCTTGGCCAGGTCATTGGATCCAAGTCCTGCCACAAGTCCATTGTTGAACACCTGTACCTGTAGCCTGTTGGCGTACCTGCCTGATGTTATGTTGTATTTCTGTCCTGATGTGTAGAGGCCACCAGTGGGTCTTGGTAATTCTATGTCTTGTATGTGTATCCTGTTGATGCCTCTTATCCTGCCTTCAGCCACAGCATAGATCACATACAGGAATGAATTCCTTGTGCCATTGGTCTCAGCGAATATGATCCTGCCACCCACACGCCTGAAGCCATACACCACAGGTATCGCCACCTGTGATCCAGTCTTAGTGACTGTGACACCCTGTGGTCCTGTGTCTGTGTCTCCCCCTGGTACATCAAAATCTGGCACAGATACGCCACCAAAAAGTCCGCCCAGTGTATTGCCTATGGCGGAGAAGGCACTGCTGAAGAAATCTCCAATTGCCCCTAAGGCGTCACCTATGGCGTCTGCCGCTGAACCCATTACTTGATCTCCTTTACATATGTGTGACCACAATGGGTCATTAACTTGCCATAAAAACTATTACCCTGCTCAATGAATTCTTTGTTGGCTGTGTAATCGCTGTGCCATGCCTGTACATTGGTGGTCATCAACTCACAGTCCAGTTCCCTGAACCAGGCCTCAGCCCTGCCCACAAGGTTCTTGGCTGTGAAGCCATTCCTGTAGTCTGGATGCACAAAAAGGAACATGATGTGTCCCTGTTTCTTGTTGTTCCACTTGTTGTTTATGGCCTGGCACACCACACCTCCTGTTGGCTTGCCCTCATGCTCGCTGACAAATGTCTGGTATCCTGGTTTGATGTTGAGTTCCTTGGCCAGTTCCATCACATTCTCTATCTTGATCGCACCAATGCCATCGCCCGCCTCAAGTGCGTAGTCCTTGGCAAGGTCCAACATGTTGTCAAAGTCCTCAATCCTAAATTTCCTTATCATCCTATGGTTTCCCCCAGTTGATGTCTTCTATGGTCTGGTGTGCGAACTCCATTGTCCTGTCCCCAGGGTACAACTTCTGCCAACTGCCTTCATTGGTACGCCTGCCATTCACTTTCTCAAAGTCAGCGAAGTTGGATGCCACAGCAAGGCTGATCTTGCCTGTGTTCCTGGCGTTGCTCACAGTGTATCCTGTGATCTTGCCCTTGAATGTGATGATTGGTGTGCCCACAATTGAATTGTCAGTGGGATCAAGGTATGTGCCCATCACTGTGACTGACTTGTTCACATTGGCTGATGTGGCGAATTTTGTTATGTTGGCTGGATCCAAGGCACTGATGTTGATGATGCAGTTGGTGATCACAAGGTCTGTGTTCTCCTCTGTGTCAGTGACATTGAGGAAGTTGCCCTGTGCGAGGTATGTGTTTCCTGCATAGCTCACACTGAATGGTCCATCTGTGTAATAAACTGTGCCTGTTGATGTGCCTATCTCAATCATTGAGATCCTGATATGGCTACGCCCCGCCAAGTATGTGTTGATTGTAGATCCAAGACTCCTGGCCATTTAGATCTCCTCTATCATGTCAATGTTGTAGGTCACAGTGCCATCTGTGGCGTATCTGTATTCCTGTATGTCCCTCTCCAACCTCATCCTGAATGGTACAGCATTCACAGTGACACTTGATGTGTCTGTGATGTCCTCAAACAGGCTTGGTGTGATGCTGATTGTGCCAGCACCTGTTCCATCTGTGGTGACATTGTCCACAACCATGTAGACCTTGTTGTGTGATGTGAACTTTAGCACATCACCCGCGTAGAATATGGTCTCTGAATTCTTGTTGGTGTTGACATCAACGCTGGTGGCACCCGCTGAGGTGGCCCCATCAACTGTGGCTGTCAGCCCATAGGCCGCGCCATTTGAGTTGTAGGACACATCTGGTAGTGTTATGTCAAAACTGTTTAGTTGGCCCTGTAGCCTTGTGGCTATGGCCTGTATTGGCTTGAAGTTGCCCACCACCATTGGTGGGTACTGGATTGTGCCAGCGAATCTTGTGCCCGCTGTTGAAACCCTCACGCTCCTGCCTGATTGTGTGGTGGTGACCTTGGTGTCACTCACCGCCTTAAAATTCATTGTCCTGAAACCTATTGTAGTAGGCCAGTTTCCCACATAAGCCATTATACTATCGCCCTCCTGCCTTGTCTGTTGACACCTTCATTGATGATGCCTGTTATGAGTGCCCGCCTTGATAAGAGTAGTTCATCAAATCCTGTGGCGTCCACTGTGTTGATGTTGAAATTGATGTTGACATCACCAGTCGCTGTTGCTGTGGCTGGATCTGACATGCCTAATTGTTCATTGGGCACCACTTGGCCATTTGTATTTGGAATAAAAAGTTCTGGCCCCCGCTCACCCACAATGTAAGGTTGTCCCTTTTGTGCTGGACCACCATCTGCCAGTCCTGGTATTCCAAAACCACCAGTGAAGAAAGATAACACAGCCCTCAGACCTATTTCTCTCTTGAGTTGGCTGTTGATCTTTTTCTGTGACCCCTCTACGCCATCAAGTTTTCTCTTGAGCACATCAAACACATACACCTGTAGTCCAATCTGTATGATGCCTGATATCAATTGCCTGAATATGGCCTTGGCCAGACTGCCAATTGATTCCTGTAATGACTTGGCGCCCATTATGGCATCAGCGAAAGCATCACCAACACCGCTCTTGAATCTTTTCCATGCCCCTATCATAAGTTCAATGCCTTCCTCCACAGGATCAAATTCTTCCACCAATTTCTTGAGTGCCTCTATGCCCTTCTCCTTGAAGTTTTGGAATGTTAGTTGGGCCCTGAATGTTGAATCTGATGTGCCCTCCATCGCTTTCTTGACCTTGTCAAGGTTCTTCTGTGTTTCTTTGAGTTCAGCGTTCTTCTCCCTCATCTTCATGACCAGGTCAAACATGGCCTGGCCATACTTGCCAAGCACAATCTCGCCTGACTGTATCTTGTCTATGTAGGTCATCTGCAGTTCCGCTGAAGCGTCCGCGGCCTCACCTGTGTCCTTGAATTTGTCCCTGAGACCATTCATCTCAGCCCTAATGTCTGAGGCCTCGCCCCTCAATCTCTCTGCTGTGCCCTTCATTCCAATGGCCTCAGCCGCTGTGGCCGCCATCTCCTTGGCCTTGGCCAATGCATCACCAATAAAGGCATAGGCCTCAACAGCGTAATCAACCACATAGCCTATGGCCAGTGTGATCAGTTTGCCTTTTGTACCTAACAACAAGAAGCCTATAACACCCAATGCCTTGATTGTACCTGGTAGGCTGTCTGTTGCCCTTAAAATATTGTTGTATGAATCTTGGAACACCTTGAACACTGGCACCATAGCATCTATGATGTAACCTCCCCCAATCATTGCTGTCTCCGCTGAGTGTACTATGCCAGCACCTATCTTCTCAGCCGCCTTCTCTATGTCTCCAAATTGTTCTGACAGTGTGTCATTGAGAGTGGCCACCGCTGATTTCAAGAAATCAAATGGTCCAGCATCCATCACCGCCTTCTGGAAGTTGAACATTTTATCACCAACCATTGATACCAAACCATCAAAGGTTGATGCCAATGCTATTGATGCCTGCCCAAACTCACCATCTGGTCCAAACACACGCTCCAATGCCTCTGCTGTTTCTTCAGCGGTGACTTTGACGCCATCTTTGAATCCAAGTAAGTTCCTGACACCTTTCTCCCTCAATAGGTCTGCCGCTCCAATACCACCTGACAGTGCCCTTTGGATCTGTTCTCCTGATGTCTGGAAGTCAAGTCCTGTCACAGCCGCGACATTACCTGTTAGTTCTAAATTTCTTCTAAGTTCTTCAGCGTCCTCTGACACAACAGCCAAAACACCTGATGCGGCCGCTATCTCTTCAAGTGAGAATGGCACAGTGCCCGCGAATTCGCTCAACTGGTCAAAGGCCTTGGCACCTTCATCCGCTGTTCCAAACAGGAATTTAAATCTCTGTTGTAGTGTCTCTATCTGTCTTGCTGTGTTGAGAAAAGTCCTACCAACCCTGGCCGCACCTATGGCCGCGATGGCACCTCCAGCCAGTTTGGCCGCTGTGCCAAGACCACCTAGGCTGTTCTGTATCCTGATGGTTGATGCGTTCAGTTTCTCAAGTTGCCTGGCACCCTGTACCTGCACCTTGACATTGTAGTTCTCTGTCACCATATCCTTTTACCTCTTCCTTGTGCCCATGGTCT
>Ga0222719_10005030_pt1 | contig 11491 bp, 7 predicted proteins | sample C33_34DmetaG_FD_165039 | JGI IMG/M metagenome (GOLD analysis project Ga0222719, IMG submission 165039) | Estuarine water microbial communities from San Francisco Bay, California, United States - C33_34D | ecosystem: Environmental > Aquatic > Marine > Unclassified | place: USA: California...
TTATATCTTTTGTTCTACCTAAGAAAGTGTCCATTTTAAATCCGTCTTTACTAAACCCACCACCTGAAGCAAACCCTTGTAAACCAGCACCAACTATACTACCTATACCACCCATAATTTGTTGATTTTGCGCTTGCATTGCACCTCTAAAATCTCTTTGTGCTTGCTGTCTACCAGCTTTTAAATTCATCAAATCCATTTGTCTTTGATTTTCATTTTGTTGCCTCAAATAATCTCCATAACTAACTGTTTCTTGAGCTTGCTGCGTCATACGCTGAACATTCATAGCTCCTTGCGCTAAAGCCCTTTGATTTGCAGCTTCTTGCTGACCTATACTAGCAGATATTTGTTGAGTTTGTGTTTGTTGTTGATTTGCTAGCGCTTGTGCTAAACCAGCAATACCACTACCACCAGCAGCGCTTCTTAAATTAGATAATAAGTTTGCTCTAGCTTGGGCACCTTGTTGAGCTTGAAATTGAGCTTGCTGTTGATTAACAGTCATGTCTTCAAAAGTGTTTTCAAACGTAGTGTTTAAATCTTTGTAAGGGTTTGTTATTTCTAAAGATTTAAGATCGTCCCTCATGCTTCTATACTGACCTTTAGCTCTTCTATTTTCATCTCTTAATCTTCTTCTTTCTTGTACGCCACCAATAATAGACGTAACGCCTTTTATAACGCCTAACCCTAAGGTCACAGCACCTATAAACTTAGCTGGACTTTTCTTTTTACCTATTGGCATAGTATTTGATTTTTTAAATTCATGTTTATTTATTTATAATTACACTTTTTATGTGTTATTTACTACTTTCTAATATTTCTGAGCCAACAGAGAATAGCTCTGCTTTTTCTTTTGAATTGTTTACAAACTTTACTTCTGCATAATAACCTTTAACACTTTTTTTATTAACTTGATTATTTTTTAAAAAACTTATAAAACTACTATTTGTTAAGCTGTTTGTTATAGGGTTTGTAAAAGAAGAATCATCAATGTTTATTGAATACAAAAGATTTATACTAACAACATCACCATTTACTAAAGGGTCGTTTATTGTCACAGTGCCTAAAAAAGTAAAATTAGTTGTTTCAACATTGTTTACATACACTTGAAGCTCTTCAGCACTGCTAGGTTGGTATTGACCGTCATATGTTTGAAAAATAACATCAAATTCTGTAGTAACTCCATCTGTAATATAACTTAATTCTTTATTTAAAACGTTATAATGTCTATTTATATCTACAACACCACCAACAAATTGAGGATCTGAAGAAGTTTGATACCCACCTACTAAAGCTGTATTGTTATAGTAAATATTATCTTTTTTTTGTAAAGACACGTTTATTTGGTTTTGAAAAGCTAATATTATCATTTATATATTTTTTTTTATGATACGCCTATTTTTATAAAATCATCAAGTTGCAAAGTTGACGTAAAATTAGTATCACCCATTTTTGTTAATATAACATCACCAGCTATTGTAACAGTACTACTACTGCCTTCTATTGTTAGGACTTGACCCGCTTCAACAGTTTTAGCAGATGATAATATTATGTTGTTAGAATTAAATGTAAGAGTTCCAGCAACCACACTACCACCAGTTGTAGATGCAGACAGTTCAAAGTGTGTGCTATCAGTAATTGATGCAATCGTGGCACCGCTAGGTATACCTGTACCTGAAACCTGTAATCCCGCAACTATCCTAGCGTCTGCAGTGTGTGTTATTGTAGGATCGTTATTATAAGTACAAGTTTGTGTAAACTCTAAAACACCACTCGCCCTAGTTATTATACTAGTATCAGTTTCGTCAACATCAATTCCAACGCCTTTTATTATGGTTGTACTACCATCTTGTATGTACGCTGCGCTATCTAAAACTAACGTTGTACTATCGCTACTAGCACTAGCCACTGTAACTGTTAAAGGTGTTAGTGCTATTGTTAAGTTAGAAAAAATTAAATCAGTATTGTAGGCAGCTGGACCTATAGACCCTTTACCTGTAAAAGTAAGTGTAACGCCATCAGCAAGACTTCTAGCAGCACCGCTAAATGTTATATTTTTATTATCAACATCTATTGCTAAAATAGTGTCTGCACCTCCAAAAGTGCTACCACCACCTCCACCACCTGATATAAACATACCTACAACAAGATTATCTACAGCGTCTAAAGTAACAACTCTACTGCTTGACGTAGCCCCGTTAATAGTTTGTGTTTTAGTAGCTTCAAAATAATCACTTACAAAATCTTGTTGTTTTACAATAGCACTAGCAGAAGTTGTAGTAAAAGTCCAACTAAAAGAAGTTTTAAAGCCAGCGCCACTAGCATAGTTTCTTGGTCTTGCTATGTCAAATGTATTAGAGCTGTAGTCTACACTTAAACCATCTAAAACAGGAGATGAAGCATTTATTGTGATAGTTGTGTCAATATATTGATTTACAACTATTGATTTAAATAATTTGTTAGTAAACCCCTCTGTTATATCTTCACCGTATGTAGAGCTATTTGAATCTGTATCGTATACTATTTCCTCTGTTGCTAGCTCTGTATCGTTTGCAATAGACGCTTCTAAAACAACAGTGTATGTATCATTACTAGAAACTGTAGGGAAAATTATTGAGTTTTTGTAAAAGCCAGAGCTACTAAGCGGTTGCGCGTTTAAACCAGCAGTCGCAGAAAAACTAAGAGTTGTGCCAGCGTCTACTTCTATGTTTTTATTTAGAGTTATAATTTGTGAATTAACATTTGTCACCAATACATTTTCAGATATACCGTTACCAGTAACAGTCATTCCTATTTTTATATTTCCATTAGTAGCCGTTATATAAACTTGTCTTGCAGTAGTAAGATTAGAGGTAACAGACGTTGTACTGGTAATTTCATTAGTTGCAAAAACACCTGTTATAAAATTATAAAACTTTCCAGCACTGTTAGTTACTTTTAAATCAAAAATAGCGTTAGCATCACCCTGAACAGTAAAAGGCCTTGTTGTAGTTGATTTTTGCAAATCACTTTTAAGTATGTCAAAACTATTTATAAATTTCATATTTTAATTTTAATTAGTTCGGATTTAGCGTAGAACAAGTGCCATCATTAATATTAACGTCTGCATTGTACTCGATGTAACCCGCGTCAGGGCATCCAAGTATTAATTCTAGATCGTTTTCCACCGTCTCTGTGTGTACAATGTTTCCATTAGTGTCTTCCCAATGAAACTCAAACTCAACAACAACTTCTCCTCCTATATACTCGTTACCAGTTGGGCCAAAGATTTGAGCAACATCTTGCCCACTAGCAAACTCATTTAAAAAATCTGTTTGAGTAAAGTCAGTATCTTGTGTTGTTGGGTCACCTAAAGAATCTATAATTGGTATTTGAACTGAACCTTCATAATAAGTTGGTGGGTTAGTTCCACAAGGAGCCTTGTCAAATATAACTTTAACTATATTGTTTGTTGGGTTTCCATTTATTTCTTCTCTATCTGTAATAATATCAACGGTTGGTGGCACGTAAACTATAGGTGGAGGTGGGGGTGGTGGTGGAATTAAACCAGAAGATTTTGTTGGAAAACCTATACCTTGAAAATTAAAATTATTAGTTTTAATTGTTGTCATATTTTTTTACCTTTTATATAGTTAAACCACTTATTTTCTTTATTTATAAATTCGCGTACATGACCCTCGTCTTGGTCTGTTTTAATATAATCGTTATACCAACCAGGTTTGCTCTGCAAGTTGTAATAGCCACTTCTAACATCACCAGTTTCTTTTATAACTTTTGACTGCGTGCCCTCGTAGTTTAAAGTTTTATAATCCTTAATACTACCACTAGCATCGTTTAACAATACAGTAACACTAGAATCATATTGAGTGTTGTAGAAATAATTATACCTTTCATTTATATCATGCTCGTACAAATGACCTTTATTGAATGAATAATAAGTATTAGATGAGCTTAAAGCAAATTCAGGAGTATAAGATTTAAAACTCGACCAACCATTAACTTGTTCTTTATAAGATATAGTTTCTCTTTTGTCATCAGAAACTAAAACTACATTATACTCTTTATTGTAAGCGTCATAGCTACCTAGCACTTTAGTTGTATTTTTTAAATTATCTCTAAAATAATTTGACATACCATATTCTGATATTGGTGTTAAACCATCCATAGAGAGTCTAAGCACTGCACCCCGTTGCTTGTCTGTAAAATAAGCTCTATATTTCTCGTAGGCAAAAGACTCTGGATTTTTAGATATACCAAAACTACCAGCAAAAGGTATTGCTTGGCCTAGCACGTTTGAACTTGCTGTTAAGTTAACGTTTCCATCAGCATTAAACAAAGCATCTTTATTTGCTAATATTCTTAACACTTTGTCTTCACAAAAAGTCACTAAATCACTATTTCTAGTGTAAAGTTTTTGTATACTACCATAAGTAGGGTTAATATCTTTTGTAATTCTTTCAGCAGCAATAAACTCGTTAGTCCTGTTTACACTATTTTTAGAATTATATATTCCAGAAAATATTAGTCTATTAAGTACTGTTTCTTGCTTGTATTCGCCCTCAAACTCTGCAGAAACTTTAGGGCCATTATCAATAGTTGCAGCGTTGAAATCATCTTGTATTCTATCAGATTCAACACCATTACCAAAAGTAAAGCAATTAAACCACTCTATAGAGTGTAAATCACCGTGGCGTGATATGTCAATAGACTCACTTGCCTCGTGATATATCTCTAAGCCTTCATCGTTCTTTGGTTTTGTTTCAAAAATTGCAGGGTTTTTTGTAAGGTTTTCTGAGCCATCTCTATTTTCAAGATTTTCTACAAAATTCATAGACACAGCATTTGTTCTTGAAATAGGTGTAGGTGCTGATCTAGGATCATAAGTTTGAGATGATATTTGCTTATCAAGAACTAATTTCCAAGTTTTTCTTTTGTTATACGGTTTAGAGTAGGCGTTAGTAGAAATATCAATGCTAAAAAAATTAACATAGTTGTAGTACTCGTAGCTTGTTACACCCGTTATCGTGTATATAGTTTTGTCTGGGTCATCGGCAAAATAAAACTGTTTCCCAACACTTAAGTTGTTTACCATGTTTATTTCATGATCTGTTTCTGAGTTAGAAACATCCCCAACAGTCCAGCCAAGACCGTTAAGCATAGCATTATAGTTATCACTACCAGAGCCGTCACCAGGAAGTTTTATACCTGAATAAGAAATATAAAGTTCGTTTCCAGAAATACCAGGATTGTTAGCTGGATTATATACCCAATAAGGATTTGTTTGCGTTGTAACTAAATCTCCATTTGGCTCATAAGTAGCCTCTCCTTCATGTGGTAAAGCATCAATAAACCATTTTGGCCCGTTAGAAGCTAAAGTATCAGACGTTGTTCCATCGCCAAAAAAACCTACAGCATCAGCTTTTGCCATGCCTACCGTGTAACCAGTACCTCTAGCCTCTGGAGTAGGACCAGTTAAGTCCCAATTGTTACCACCAGTTATACTAGGTAAATCATCATCTAAAGTGTCATACATTAACAAAGGTTCTTGATGTGTTATAGCCATGCTATCAGCATCTCCAGTAAAAGGGTACACGTAGTTTAATATGTTAAAATCTTTGTTTATTTTTACAAAAAACTTACCATCAAATTCTGGCTTGTTTTTTACCTCACCCTCAGTTATTTCTAAATTAACACCGTTTTTTATTACAGGTAAAGAAGTTGTAGATGTTGAGTCTTCTATAAAATTAACATCAGTACCAAAAACTCCTTTTATAGTTACTATGTAGCCGCTTGGATTTAATATGTCTTTAACAACATTTGTTATTTCATATCTATCAGAAGAATCATCTGAACTAGGATTAGACAATATCATTTCTAAATTACTTTTTTCAGCAATATCTGCGTAACCACTTGATTCAACAACAACAGTGTTTATTCTAAAATTAGTTTTTCCTTTTATAGGTAAAAAAGTATATTCGTTGAAAAGTAGATCGTTATTTGAAGTACTGTGCTGCAACTTGCCTAAAGATTTTCTATTTGTTTTTATAAAGTCTGGAGCTTCATTTTCAATAGCTAATATTTTGTACTTATTAGGTGTTTGCACACAGTTATCAGATCCATGAGCTTTTTTTAAATACAAATAGGTTTCATCATCTACTTTGTTTCTATCTGCAGATATAAAAGAAAGCCAAACGTTTCCGTCTTGAGCATTGTACCACCTAGCTAAAGCCAAGTTGTAATATTCCGATGAAGTTTCTTTTATAAAATACTTAAAACTATCAGCATCGGTTGGTGGTAAAGAACTTATTTCAGCTTTTAAAGTGTTAGCGTGTTTTGACTCAGTAATTGGCATGTCTACAACAGCGTCTTTATTTGTTAAAATAGGTGTTTGTCTACCATATTTATCTTCATAAACAACTCCTAATTGGTAATTTCTTAATGTTTTAATAGAAGGAACTCCAACTTCGTCTTCAATGTTAATACCGCTTAATCCATAAGAAAAACTTAAATCTATAGAGTTTTTAGTATTTAAGTTTTGCATATAGTTACCATATATAACTCTATTCCCAACCACTTCTTGCGCAAGGGCTTTTATTGGTACTGAATCAAAACCTCTTAAAAGCTGGTTTGAAGCCGTTACCTTGTATATAGTGTCTGATGTTATACTATAACTTCCAGAGCCAATAGCATTGTAAAGAGGGTTTACAGCTGCATTCCAAACGTCGTCTTGAGGCGTTATAGAGTCTACAATGTAAACAGTAGGTGAGTTTGATTCTTTATACAACAAGTCTATACCTATTACGTCGTGAGGTATTTTTTTTGAAAAAACACCAGGCCCAACAGTGTGGTCTTTAGTTACAAAAGCCTCTAACTTAACTTCTCTTAAATCATTTCTCATCCCCAAGTTGTAACCTTTAACAGTGTCAGAAGAAAACGTAGATGCATTAAAAGCAACTCTAGTGAAAGGACCAAAAGGAGAGTACTCACCATCTATATATTTGTATCTATAAGAAAATCTAGGAAATTTATTTTCAAACAAAGTGTCAACTGCTTGTTCAAAGTTAACAACCCAAGAAGAAAAATTAAGGGTTGTGTTTTGGTTTATACTAAGTATTTCCGCGTGAACATCAATATGCCCGCTTAAAGGAGTTCCTTGTGGCGGTACTCCCTGGCCTGGATCTATACTAGTTATTTTTAACCTAATATCATAATCAGAGTTATAAGAATATTCTTGATTAAAGTTTTGATTTAGTTGATCTATTAAACCATCACTGTCTGTGTCAAAGCCTATTTGGTTAGCTGCTACAGATTTTAATTGTATTATTGTAGAGCCTGGGCTTATATTGTACTCTCTACTACTACTAGAGTTGAGTATTTCTAAGTTTACATCAGCACCAGATGTTAATAAATTAGTTGGGTTGTTTGGGTCTGTAAATCTAAATCTATTAATTACACCAGGGGAATTAAACAAACCATCTGAAACTAGCTCTAAAAAAGGTGCTTTTAACGGCGCTCTTTTTATTACAGTAACGTGCTCTTCTCTTATATCTACTTCAGAGTCTGAATATCCACTAACAATATTGTTTATAAGTGGGTTGTGCACCACTGTATGAGTTGCAAAATCTGGCGATCCTAATATACAGTTTTCTATATTTATTTTTTTTGGTTCGTTATAATTGTCAGTCCAAAATAATAAATTTTCTATTATATTTATACCAGTTATTGTTTTGTCTTGAAAGTTTAAAGCTGAATTTTGATAATCAACTACGACAGGCTGTATACCATTGTCTTTAGAATATTTTAATATATAATCAGGATCGCTGCCTTCATTTTTAACAAACCAATAAAAGCTATCGTTTTTTTCATCAGATATAGCACCAACGCAAACAGCGCCTTTACTTAAAAGTATTCCTCTAACAGTGATTATTTCGTTACCAAGTATATTAGTCACAGCACCAACATCAGAGCCTTCAGACGTAGAAACTCTTATATTCAAAGCGTCTCTATATTGACCATTAGGTACTAGTCTTTCATCAAGGTCTTTGTTCATTTTACCTTGAGAAAAATTGTGCTTTATCTCTGGCATATGCTAGTGTTTTATTTGTTTAGATTTACCTCTAAGTATTTGAGTTAATTCTTCTATTTTTAAATTTGATAGTCTTAGTTTTGCTTTTCTAGTAGCAGCAAACTTATCTTTTTGAAATCTACGAACTATATATTCTTGTACGTTAGCCCTTGTGGACATTATCGCGTATGCTATACACTTGTACATTGCTTCTTCTGCAAACTTGTGCACTTGCATTTCTTCGTCTGTACCTAAGCCGTCGCTTATATATTTTAATACTAAAGTTTTACCAGACAGTGTAGAGTTAAAAAATACTCTACCTTGAATATTATCTATGAAATAACTTCCGTTGTCTTGTGCATGTTGTGGGTCTATACCGTATCTTTGACCTTCTGCGTACCACCTAGTTTCGTCTTCGTAGTCATCTGTTGTTGTACTTGAAGTATGGCTTTGAAGTTTTCTATATGTATCTGAAATTTCAACAAGATCATTTGAAAATATTAAACCTCGACCCCAAGGCTGCGTCGTTAAATCAACGTCGTTTAAACTTGCTGTGTCTACAGTTATAGTACCACCGTTTAAACCCCCAGAAACACCAGCTGTTATAGCTGTTATTTTAGTGCCATAAGGAAATTGTTCGTTAAAAACATACATACCAACTTCTAAGTCTGAAGTTTGGTCGTCCAAAGTGTTTGTAGAGTTACCTATAACATTGTCAGATCCTGGTGGAAAAGTAATTGTTTGTGTTAAATCAAAAGTAGTAGTATTTGCCAACAAAGTGCCAGTAACTGTCTTGTATAAATTATTTTGGTGCGTTATTACTGTAGAGTCAGGAAAACCATCAGCCCCGTGATCTAAAAAATAGGTACCATCGCTGTTTTGTTTTACTGGGAATGGATTAGAAGTTTTGCTAGTAGGATATATTATGTGTTCTATACCTGCAGAATCACTCCAAGCAAGCTTTACATAGTTAACATAATCTTGAGGTAGAACAACAGATAAATTTGGTGGGACTTCAACTTCAATTGATTTAACAGATTTTAAAGTATCAAAACTTAACTCTTGCAAAGCTCTCATTGCGTGAAACTGCACAGTTGTTCTTTTTACTTTTGGTATTATATTATCTTCACCAACGTATGCTATAATAAACTGATCTATTATTTGATCTAAAGAAATAAATTGATAATCACCGTAAGTTTTTAACGAGTTAGTTGAGTAGTAATCTCCAGCTGATTGATTTAGTAATCCCATTTATTTATTGTTTTTCTTGTTGTATTTTTTTAACCTCTGTGCCTTCGCCTGCTTGGTATAACGTAGCATCTTTTAAAACAATACCTGCTAAAGATAATATTTTCATTACCAAGCTAGTTTCTTCTGATGCATGTAATTCGAAGTCAAAAGAGCTTAAGGGATTGTTTATAGCATGCTCTCCAATAACACTATAACCCCACTCTGCTGGTATTGGTTTTTTTATATAAGTAACGTTTATTGTAGCTGAAACCAACCCGTATAATTTAAATTTTTTTCCAGCATCTGTGTAAACAGGGTTTTTTAATGTAGGCTTTAGTAATAAAGAGCCTTGCATTGAAGCAAGTTCACTTTGGCTAACTTGCTGTATTTTTTTATTATTGTAAAATAGCTCTCCAACCCTATAAGCGTTGCTTGGATAATCAGCAGCACTATCAACAACGTTTAAATCTTCATTTCTTTTAAATATACTTATTTTTTCTTTTAACAAATCAAGCATGTCTGAGTACTCAGTGGAGTTGCCTGGTATTTTACCAAACTGATTCATATCATAAAAATATTGTTCAAATATTTCCATCTGAGCTTGATTAGCAAATAAATTAAACTCTTGAGGTGTTATGTAACCTCTTTGCTCTTTATTAGCTATTGCTAAAACTCTTTGATATACATTGTCTATATTTACCATATTTCTTTATTGTAGTTTGCAGTCGCCCCGTAGAGCGACCGCTTCTACAGTTTGATTAATTTAATCTTTTTTCTATATTTGCATATATTTCCATACCTTCATCAGTTTTAAACCAATGCGCCAAAGCAGTGTATGGGTGTTCGTCAAAAGGAACTACCATTATAGGTCTATCATTTGATCCCCATAAAAAGTTTCTTTGATCTGAACTTAGCTTAATAATACCAAGTTCTGCAGCTTTGATACCAAAGTTTCTAAGCTGGACATTATCATCAGTAGCTAATTCTAAGAACAAGGCAGGGTTATTTCTAGCAAATACTAGTAAATCACGCTTGAGCTCTTTAGAACTCATCTTAGACACGCTAGAACCTTTTTCTACACGTAGTATAGCTTCAGCCATATCTACATCCATGTCTCTGGCAGCTAATATTGCGTCAGCCTCTAATTCTAACACTTCAATTTCACTAGCAGCCTCAGCAACAGGTTCGTATTCGTAATAAATAACATCTTTATGTGGGTGATATAAAGATAAAAGTTTTTGTAAAGTTGTTTTTTGTCTTTCAACAAACAAAACGCCATCTCTAAATATAACGTGTGCTAGTCTTTGGTCACCTTTCATTTCATCTACAAAAGGAGATCTTTGATTAGAAGTGTGTTTAAGTTCTCTTTCGTAACCTTTTTCTTCATCAAACCAGTATAGGTTAGAGCTTTTTAGCATGTATGATATAGGTTTTTTATTGCCTTTTAAATAATAAACCCTATCTTTTATTTCCCAAGTTGGTTTTTTAGGTTCAACTTTTACTTTTGGTTTTGGTGTTTCAACTACTGGAGTTTCAACAACAGGTACCTCTACCTCTTGTGTTTTTTGTTTTTTTGCCATAATATAATATATAATAAAATTAATAAATAAATAAAAGGACCGAGGCCGAAGCCCCGGTTCTTTAGTATAAACAGTGCTTATTTCATTAACATGAAATTGTTAGCACCTTGAGTAATTAAACATCTTTCAGTTAAGAAGTGTAAGCTCATTGCATCTAAAGCAGATGTAGCAGCACCAACAGAACCAGTAACCCAAGACTTCATTCTTCGGTCATCAGTTTGTGAAGCTCTATATCTTACGTGTAAGAATGGTCTTTTCATACTTGCACCAACAGTTTGATCGTAAACTGAAGAAGTACCAGCAGGAATCATAACCCCTCTAATCGCATTAGCACCAGCAGCATCATTGATACCACCTCTTGTAGCTTTGTCATTTAAGTATCTGAAGTCAGATTTGTAGAAGTCATAAGAACCTCTTCTGAAACCAGTGAAACCTAAATTTAATGCCATATCTTCAGAGTTGTTGAATACACCGTAAGATGTACCACCAGCACCGTAAGAATTCATTGCAGCTAACATATCGTCCATAGCTAAGCTAGTAGATCTGTTAACAAACATCATGTATTCTTCAATAGCACCTTGCTTATCAAACTCAGCTAAGATAGCGTCAAATTCAGCTA
>Ga0222719_10005031_pt1 | contig 11491 bp, 20 predicted proteins | sample C33_34DmetaG_FD_165039 | JGI IMG/M metagenome (GOLD analysis project Ga0222719, IMG submission 165039) | Estuarine water microbial communities from San Francisco Bay, California, United States - C33_34D | ecosystem: Environmental > Aquatic > Marine > Unclassified | place: USA: California...
ATTCATACTTGGCTGTAGGATCCTTGATCATGATGCCCTCATAGCCTTGATCAATAGCCTCCTTGTTAAATTGTTTAAACTGCTCTTGACCTTCTTCTGTGTCTAGGTCAACTTCTGTTTTAGGAATAACTTGAATATTGTCAAAACCATCAAACATTTTGCAATACTCTTCAAGATAAACATGGCGCTGGCGTAAGTTGAGGACTGACTTGCCCTGTTTGAATTCACTCAACGGTATTATATCAAACAGTTGCAATACGGCATCGTCGGCCTGTACATTATCTTTTCTATGAACTTGCTTCATCAAGTCCTGAAAAGAATTAGATACAATTTCGCCATCAAGCACCATTGCTCTCGAGCCAAGTTCAATGGCTCTTTGTTTTATAAAAGAAGTTATTTTGGTGAAGTTCTGTAACGTCTTGCCATTTCTAGTATATTGCGACACGATCTCTCCCATAGCACAGTCTACGACTGTGAGAACTCTTACACCATCAAGTTTTTTATCCAGGCATACTTTACCACTCACTTTCTTTTGATGTTTTGCTGAATCATGTGCCAACATACACTCGAACACTGGCACCTTGTATTCCATTTTGTTTTGTTTCTTTGCTACATTATTAACAGTCTTTTCACTTACTCCACAACGTAAATCTTTAATAAGGATACGTCTATAGAAACCATTCCACTGTTCAACTGTTGCTACATTCATTGCTAAATTAATAGCATCTTGGGCGGCATGGCCAGTTAACTCCCTAGAGTTTAATTTATGTGCTAGTTCAGTGAATACCGACCATGCCAAACCTTGTCCGTCCTCTGTTGCTTCAGGGACTTGCTTTACTCCAAATGTGTACAACTTGTCCAATGCCATACGAACACCTTCAAAGAACTCATCAAGTCCTTCGTTCATTGCTTCTGCTAGAATTGCTTCTTTGGCTAGTCGACTGTTGTCTGCTTCTAGTCTAGCAATAATGTCTTGTGGTTGTGTTCTCATATTAATTTCACCAAGATAAAGATTTGTAATGCAAGTACCGCAATAGGAACGATTGTTCTGATCAATTCCATAGTGTGATTGTACTCATCCAATTTTCTTTCTAGTGCGTTTCTTTTTCTTTTTCTCATCATATTCCTGTGTAGTGTTCTATTACGGTATTCAAATCAATATAATCAACAACTGCACTCTTGTCACCTAAGTTCTTAAGTGTCACAGGATGTGCTGTATTAATAAACATTGGTTGATCAAGTTCTTGTGTGTTAACAAGTTTTGTAGGATCCTGTTTATCGAACCAATAAACAACTACACGTTCATCTGTTACATTTTCAACAAATGCACAACTACCTTCACTCAGTTCTTTTGAATCCATAAAAGATAGTTTTGTTTCTAATTCTACTTCTTGCGGTTGTATAAATTTGTATGAACCTTTACGCCAAAACATTATTGACCTCTTTCTTTTCAATAACATCCATTGCCCATTCTGTCCAAGGTTCTCTGTCTGTTGGTTTCATTTCGGAAAATTGCACTGTGTACTTGGAATCAAGAACGTCTTCAACCATAGCAGTCTTAATAACATTTAGATCGCCTTTGCTTTCTGTTTCAATCCACAATGTACCATACTGCCAATACATATTAGGAGTAGATGCTCCAAGTTCATTAAATTGTCTATTAATTTTATCAAGTGCTACTGTTTCAAACGCCATCTTGTGTGCCTCCTTAGTGCCTAATTAATTTAGTGTGCTAGTTTTTCTTTTGTGTGTTTAAAACTAGCAAAACATTAACACGCATCAATTTAGGTCTCTCTTATAAAGCGATAGACTTATAGTCCGTTACCAAAGACGCAACTGCCTTTCTCGCTTACATACTTGTTTACAACAAATATAATATTAATATACTATGGTTTTACCTTTTTGTCAACCGTATTCTGCGGTTAATTTTCTCCAAAATGATCTTGATCGCCAAAAACATCAAAAGGTAGTATGATGCGTGGTTCTTTGCTCGTATTGTTCGCAACTTCGTGTTGAAGAAAACTAGGAAATATAACAATATCACCTGTCTTAGGTTCAATCACTTTGGGTTTGAAATAGTCCTGTAGACTGTTTGGATATCCTCTTTGTGCATTTATTCTAGGGTCATGTAATCTTAACTGTCCACTATTACAGTAGACATAGAATACACCACTGATCAAACTGCCTTGATGTTGATGCAAACCAATGTTTGTATGATTGGTAGCAAATGTTTTTATAATGTGCTTTGGTACAGTGCTGAATGCTTTTTGGAAAAATTTAGAAACGTTATCAAAAATAAACCAACCTGCTTGTTCTAGTATTGGGTTGGCATGCTTTTTATCTGTGAGTATGTCTGTCTGGCTAAAACTGTTTGGCCACTCAGTTCCATAAGTTGACATTAGATATTGGAATAGTTCTTCACAATATGCAACGTCTTCTATATTTTTATGTAGAACGTGAGTAGGCCATTCAGTCGTTATCATTACATTGAGTTCTTTTTCTCTTGAATCTCTTTGCGTCTTACTTTTGTTAATTTACCTAAGTCGTTTAGGGCGCCTCTTGCTCTAGTTGCCGCGGCCTTAACACCTTTGGTTTCAAATGCTTCTGATTCCGCGATATATTTTTCGTATGCGGCTACGATGTCTTCATGTGTTGCCATATTGGTCTCCTTTGTTTAAGTATAGTTATTTAGGCCCCAAGTGTTTAAGGGGCCTTAAATGTGGTTTTGGTTAGAACTTGTATCTAATTGATCCTACGACCTGTTTTCCATGATCTGTAAACGCACCTGTGTAAACATTGGTTTGTTCTTTATCATGTAGATATAAACCTAACTCTAATCCATTCTGTTTGTCAGGACGTTTGTTTGGATCATAGTTTGTGTAGATATTATGTACAATACCGTAGTAGTTACCATCATATCCAAGATCATCATTTTCTGTTCTATGTGCTGTAACGTATGTTGTATCTGTTACATTATACATTACACCATAGTCTAGTCGATCATCTTTTGTGTATGTTCCTGTGTTTTTATCGTTCCACAATTCGACACCCCAAACTAACGGAGTACCAAATCTGTGTAAACTACCACCAATTGAATAACCTTCTTGGTCACCTTTGCTAGTTTCTTCTGGACCTGTAATACGCATATAAGATACATCTGCATAACCCATTAGGCTAATAGTACCTGTTGCATAACCGACGTTACCATCGTTATCCCAGCCAAGTGCAATACCCCAAGGAGTTTCTCTTTTAAGTCTGTAACTGTCAAAGTCAAACTCGTTGTCATACTGCCAACCACCAAATGTCAACACAGTTTTTTCTCTGTGATCAATACGATAGTTTGTTTCTGTATAGATTAGTGGAACTGAAATCTTAGGAGTCTTTGCAAATCCCATTCTTTGTGCGTCAGTTTCACCAATATAAAGACGTGCAATATCATTACCAAAGCCAAGTTGTTTTTCTTGTACAGTATTATTAAGTGATGTATCTAATGAATAATGTGTATCATAAGTCATTGATGCACCTACCCAATCAACTGAAAGAGTTTCCGGAACATTAGTCGAAATACCTAATTGTAATTCTCCTCTTGAATCCCAACCTGAGTCGTATGTTTTGTCGTCATAGTATCCTTCTACTTCACCATTAACAAAAAAGCCATTTGGTAAGTTTGGGGCACTGTTCTCAAGGGCAGTAACTCTGTCCTCAAGTGTTTTTTCGTTAGCCAATACGCCTGTTGTTAATCCAAACAGAACGGCTAACATTAGTGTTAGTTGTTTCATTTATTTTTATTTCCTTTTTTATTCGAATAAAATAGGCACACCAGGTGCCCATCATTATAATTTATGCACTCTTAGAGTGCGAAAGAATTAAAAGTGATTATGCAAATTCAAACCAACTTGTGATAATGAATTTATTATTTGATAAAGGAGGATTACCTCTGTGGGTATGTGTAAACTCGCTAGGCCAAACTATTGCTGTTCCTTTTGTAGGCTTAATTCTTAAACTTTGATAAAGGAATTCGGTTTCGCCTCCATTCTGTACGTCATTTAGATAGACCATACATACTAATTTACGATAGCAGGTAAGATTACTACCACTTTCTAAATGCCAAGTATGATACCCTCCGCCTACTTTGGTTTCTTGTATCCTAGTACTCATAACCTTCATAGGTTGTACAGTTTGAAGTATGCTGTACTTGGTCATATAATCGTTTAAACAATAATCCATTCCAATAGTAAAACACTGATTGATAAAACTGTTTCTTATACGTACAGAATGATCCCATTCTTCTGTAGGAAGATAACTGTCATCATCTTGTGAATGTTTTGCATGTTGCTGGAACTGTCTATTGAATGTTAGACCTTGTCCTTTTAGATAATTGAAATGCTCTATAGTTTTTTCGCACCATTCATCGTCAAATACACCTGTGTAGGTTCCAATGAAATCTGTGTATTCACTCTTAAACTCTGGAAACGGGTTTTGAGGTTCGCCCATATTTGCTCCGGTCTGATGTCCAAGTGGTAAGTTATTATTGTTCTGCATGACTATATTTAATTAGGTGTTTTGTTTGGAAAACAAAAAGTGATTATTTGTCGCCGAAGTAACCTTTGGCCATATTACTAATAGTAGATCCTATCTTATCTAACACGCCTGGTTCATTATTAGATGCTTGTCTATTTGGATCTGGTTTAGGCTTAGGTGTAGGTACTGCATCTTTTTTAGCAACTGCGGTTTTATCTTGTCCAGGTACTGCATTTAGATCTAGTCCACTTGCTTTTTTCCAGTGTTTAGAATTATGACGCATTGCAACATCGCCGACTGTTATTTCTTTTTTGTCAGGATTGTGTGTTCTGTAACTGTTTTTCTTACGCCATGGAATATCTTTTTCAATTATAAATTTGAGATAAGCAACGCCTGCTTCTGTCATTAGTTCTATGTTACCAATATCTGTGTATGCACCAAAGTTAACCTTTGGACCTTTAGAAACATTTTTGTAAGTTCTTGGTTCAATTTGAAATGGTCCAACTCCTACAGGACTCTTTACGTTGTCAGCATCATATCCCCAAAGAACACTGTTCCATAAGTTAGGATTTAAACCTTTTGCTGAATTCTCAATTAGTTTAATAGGAGCAACATAGTCTTTGTGTACACCATACTTGCCTAATGAACTTGCAATAACACTATCCACTTTGCTATCAAGTTGTTGTATAGAAACTGGATTAGATATTAGTGCTTCACAGAGGTCTATGTGAATAACACCGTCAGGTTGTAAACCGTAGTGATGTTGAAGAACAGCAACACTGCCACGTAATGCTTTACGTCTACTAATGTTTTCACCCCAACGTTGGATAGTTGCAAATCTAAATCCTGCTAGACCCATTTCATCTTCAACACTGTTGATAAAGTTTAACCTATGTTGTCTATCACCATTGCCCATCATGTCTAGTTGATTGTTATACTTTCTAAGTACGTTGATCACACTTTGCATTTTAGCATGTTTGCTCTCTTGTAAAACTTCAACTATCTTCATACTCCGGGCACCATTCCACGTTGTCTACCATAACTGTACTCATCTCTTGTTTTATCGGACATTTGATCCCAAAGTGCTTTTATTTTTTCTGCATCTTGTAAACTTAAACGTTTTATAAAAGGATCATCTTTTGGCATATTGTTTTGTAAAGTACGTAAAAATTCTTTAGCGCCATTTTTACCTGCTAATTCTTTTCCTAGTCTATTACCATATGCTCTAATAAATCTTTGTACAAATAACTCTGTAGGGAAATCATTAAAGAATAACAAATCTTTTTGTCCGGGGCTTGATTGTAAATTATATTTTGCAAGTTGCTTTTCGTTAGGACTAACTCCTACCTGCATAAATGCCTTCAGTTTAAGTGCCTTAACAGCATTTACAAACTGTTCAATTTCTTGTTTTGAAGAATCTCTATTTTCTGTGAGTTCAACAATCTTCATGTTACAGCCTTATAGTTCCTTGATACCATGGAGTATTTTTTCTTAAATTTGCCATGTAATTACTTGCTGACGCAGAGTCAACGCCTGCTTTGTTACCTAGCACATCGCCTGCGAAGTGACTCATGTCTGTGTCAGGATCAGGAATACTTGCCCATGTTCTTGAAAGTCTTTTTAAGAACTGCTTGTCACTTATTTGTCCTTTTAGCCATTCTTCCATTTGATGATCCTGCTTCAAATGAAATATAGCAATCTTGTCTTGTGTTTCAGGATCAAACTTGTCTTTGTCAAGGTCTAGTCCCATTCTTTGTGCAACGTCTTTAAGTGTTTTTCTAATGTATTGATAACGACCCATTGCACTGCTTCCCCAATAGTTTCCTGTTTTCTTACTGCGGAAACGTCTGCCTCTGACTTGATCTCTTACACGTTCACCGCCATCGGCTAGCACTTGATTGATAGTCATGTCTAGTATCTCTGGCTTACGTGAACTAGGAAACACACTGTCATAGTGTCCGTTGACACTTTCAAACTGTGCAATAAAGTCTAACACGTTACCATACACACCTTGTTCATAGGCTTTCTGTTGTAGTTTCTGTGGAGCCTTAGTAGGACGCTTTAGTTTTTCTCTTGGGTTTGTAATTAGGTCAGGTTCTTTTGCTTTGGCCTTACCCATAATAAGATCATCTACTTTACGCATTGTTCTTGGACCTGGGTCACCGTCAACACCTAGTCCGTATGTCTTTTGAAAGTTCTTAGTTGCTTTTGCTGTGGCAGGTCCCCACTTACCGTCAGCACCTCTAGGTCCTACATCAAATCCTAGTGTGATCAACATCTGTTGAAACTTACGCATGTCATCTCTATTGCGTTTAGGTCTACGGTTAGCAAAAGGTTCAAACTTTTGTAATCCGCTTTGAGCAGTTTTCCAATTCTGTGCAACGTTGCCAACCATGGTAGCAATCTTGTCTTGTACGCTTTGCCAGTCTTTGAACTCTTTAATTACTTCGTTGATCTTCATTATATCTTTCCGTTTTTGATCATTGTAAACACTTCGGTTGGATGTGTTGCTTTACCATTCACTAACCATTTTAGATCTCCTATTTTGTTTAGAAGATTAAAACCTCGTGCTGTAGAATTTATATCACCTTGTTGCATCATGTCCACTGCTTGTTTTATAACATTTGGATTAACATTCTTGGCTTTAAGATTATTTTGTTTTAAACGGAACTGAAGTGTATCATTGATAAAATAACTCATATTAAAACCATCTTTGTCGTTTACTTGTACTCCAAGTCCGCCCGCTGACATTCCCATAGACTGTGTACCTTGTTTTATATTACCTTGCATGTCATAAACTGCTTTTTGGTTTACTAGCACATCAGCGCCTTGAGATGACTGAACAGTTGTGTTTGCTAACACTGTAATTGTTTGTTGAACAAAATCATGTATCTGTCTGTATTTAGGCATAGGACTTACCCATCTAATTAATCTTTGTCCGTCAAAGGTGTAACTACCTGCGCCAGAAGAAACTGTTATATGTTTAGGATTATATTTGTCCTGCTTGTAACTAACACCCATATCAGTTGTTGTGCCAACTGGAGTGGTTGCATCAGGAGCCTTAGGTGGAGTAGGCATCTTTAAAGGTTTAATTTTGTTTGGTAGTTGTCCTGCTCTGTTTTCAAATATTTCTTGTATCTTCATTATTTTATACCTCGTTTCTTTGCCCAGAAGTAGATGAGTTCACCTATCTTTTCTTCTGGAACACTGTTTATTTTTTTAGCAATGTCAATCATATACTGTTCAACACCGTCACCTATAAGATTAAGAATAGCCAATGCTCGATTTTTTGCTCCAGGACCATATGCATCTGTGTCTCTCCAATATTCATATTTTTCAAAACCAGGTACAAATTTGTGATGTCCTTTGGCTACGTAGAGACCATCTCTTCCTTCATAGGCATACATCATCATATGTTCTAGGGTTGCCAGTTGCCCTCTTCCCATTCCTTCGCTGTCAGCATACTGTTTATCTTTTTTGCTACTGCTTCCCCATGCATCAAATGGCGGTTTAGTAGGTAAGGTAGATACTGCTTTAATAAACTTATAAATGTCTTGATTCCAATTGGCCATTGCAAGACCTCTGTGCATGTATTCGTGTCCTAGTATTTCAGCGATTGGCATTCTGCCATAGACTCTTGCCGCTTCTCTGTTTAAGGAAATATAACCTTTGCTTGGATCTTGTCTCTTTCCTAGACCAAAAAACTTATTGTTAGGTCTCATATAGTATCCACCGATTCTTCTATCATCGGTTGGCGCATCAACACTGTCTGGATTATCTTTACTTCCGGGTTCTGCACGATCATCAAATGTTCTAAGAACATCAACAAATTCCTTGTTACTAAACAATGCTCCTATTGCTTCTGGAGTGGTGTATAACCCTAACATGCTAACAGGATGAACTCCTTTTTGTAACTTTATACCTTTTGATCTACCAACATTTCTCCACCCTATAAGGTTCATGATAAAATCATCTGATCGCAGTGCATAGGTTTTACTATCAGCCTGATAAGTTACTCTAGTAGGTTGCATCAACATACGTTGAATTTCTTTTCCAACACCTGAAGCAACTGACAATCCTGCTATCTCTTGAATACGCATTATGAATAGTCCTTTAGTGGTCCGCCGTACTTGGCCGCTTTTACTTTACGCCCGTCGATGCTTTTGCCTTTGTGTTTCTTACCACTGTTTCTGGATCTAAGGCCTTGAGCAACACACGAACTTTGGTCGCTGGCTCCAAGTTTTTTAGGCGAGGCACACAGTTTTCTAGAGGCCTTACCTCTATCGCGGGTCTGTTTCTTTTCTGACAGTGATATTACTTCTTGTATACGCATAACAATAATATTTAGTTAGATCGGCACCTCTATCATAAATAGATCGGTAGATGACTCCGCTTGTACACAAGCACATCATCATAAGATCGGAAGTGCTCAATCCACCAGTGAGTGAAAATCTAGCGAGCGAACAGGTAAAAGATCTGATAGAACGCATAGGCATGAAACTGCTTATGGGTCCTTATGCAAAGTATGTTACCATGCCAGGCAACAGAGGCCTAACTGTTGCAAGTATAATTGAAACTAGCCACATTGTAATGCACACCTGGGACGAATGTGATCCTGCTATTATACAACTTGATGTTTATACTTGTGGGGCTTTTGATACTGAACAGGTGTTTGAATGGCTACAACAATACACACCAATTAAAACAGAATACAAATATATTGATCGTGAACACAGTTTACAAGAACTGTCTAGCGATATTTGTCCGCTGGATTAGTCCTACCACTTTCAAACTGTTCACTTACTTTTCTATAGGTAAGTGCATTGCGTTCACCCTTGGTTGTTTTGAGAACTACATCGCCTGAACTGGCTACTTCTATTTTTGTGATCTTTGCTTTGCTGTTACGGAACTTGCCAACCAGTATTTCATCGCCAACGTTTATTTGAATATTCACACTCTTTACAGTTTGTGTCATAGGATCCTCCCTATACTGTATTTACTCCTTGAAATGTACCTTTCGCATGGTAGCATTATCAGGCACCTTGCTCTTGGTATATTTGAGCATACGTACATGTTCTTCTAGCAGGCTCCAACCATATAGGAAAGGTAGAAAAGCGTGTATCACACTTTTTACAGCCAACCAGAACAGCATGGCCGCTTCCTTCATGGCAAACGCCCAATGCCATAGGTATTTGTGTAAGCCATTGCGATACTGCTGTTTACTTGCTCGTGTGCTTTTGTCTAGGTGTTTAAAATCAATTATCATTTGCTGGATCCACTATATCAAAGTCGGGGTCAAGTGTTTGGCTTAACCATTCTACATCTTCGTCATCACCATTAACTAACAACCAGTCTACGAATTCTCTGTCAGACAGTTTACCATCATACCACATATCTCTCTGCTGTTGCTTCTTGTGTTTGGTGAAAACTGTGTTATCTATAATATTTGTCATTGTGTTCATGCTCATTATAATACTATCAGTATTTAACTGTTGTCAACCTCAGAATGTAAATATGAGTATGGAAGTGGAAAAATTAAACGATACACCGCCTGAACGCTACAATCAAATTATCTTGTTTGACGAAGAACTGTTCTCAACATGGTTGGTATATAATGATTATGATAGGATAAAAGAACTTGCCGTTGTGTCAGGTGAACCACACAAATGGGAACAGTTGGGCATACCTGTAAGGCAGTACGATCATGCTCGAGACATTCCCATACACCCTCACTGGCGTTATCTTGTGATAGGCGAAACTATTTGGAGTCCGGAACTGGAAAACATCACTGTGATGGATCGTCTTTACGATTGATTCTATTCCATTTGTGTGCTGATTCTACAAGAGGATGATCATAGTCCGCGAGCAGTGCTGTCACATCTTTGGGAAAACAGGCACCACCATAACCTCTCTGTGCTGTGACTTCTGTGTGACTGTGACCTATTCTTGAATCATCTGCAACTCCACGACGCACGACATCCCAATTGACGCCTTCACTGACTGCTAGGTCATGTGCTTGATTGAACCATACTACCTTTGTGGCTAGGAAACTGTTGCGTAGATACTTGATCAGTATTGCTTCTTCTACTGTGACATGATGAAACTGACCAAGTGGAAAAACCGGTTGGAATACTCTGTCTATCCACCATGACACTGCTCGTGTTGTTCCGCCCAGCCACAGTTCACGGCTGTTACGATAGTCCGCCTCTGCGGTGTCCTGTCTAAGAAACTCTGGATTAAACACTAGATCATGTTTAGGATATGCACGTACCAGTTCACTCCATCCACTTATGCTGGTTGTGCTTTTGATTAAAGTAGGTGTGCTATCCTGTACTGTGTCAAGCACCTGTGCAATGTAACTCACATCACACTCGCCCTTGTCACCCTGTGGAGTGGGTACACTGATCACAACTCCGTCCACTTCCACATCTTGTACTGTGCGATTGTGGAGTATTGGATCTATGGGTTCTATCACATGACAGTCACTCAATACACCGCTGATCGCACGGCCCACAAAGCCTTGTCCACATACTGCGATTTTCATTTGATTGTTCCTTTATACGATTGCGTAAGAGTATTTAACAGTCTATGCTGTTTCGGGTAGACCATATGGACGAGGCCAACGTATGTGATAGTATGTGGCATCTACAGCCTCTAAAGCACACACCACTTCAACTAGATAGTGAGGTTCCATACCCCCATCAGGCTCTATGCTCCAAGTCATACGCTTCATGTGTTCTTTAAGCCAAGCACCCTGTTCTGTTTTAGCAAAGAACCACGTGATGCTCATTTTAGCACGATTGACGTCGGGATCATCGTATTGATTGATGTGTGCAACTGTTATGGTGACCATGCAAGTACTTATGAATGCCAGGCCCTACAAGCACGAAGTGCGGCCCGCGAAAATTTCAAGGCCCATAGCCGCGAAGCGGTAGCGGTAGCGATTATGGTTGTAGTGGATTTTCAAATA
>Ga0222719_10005034_pt1 | contig 11484 bp, 13 predicted proteins | sample C33_34DmetaG_FD_165039 | JGI IMG/M metagenome (GOLD analysis project Ga0222719, IMG submission 165039) | Estuarine water microbial communities from San Francisco Bay, California, United States - C33_34D | ecosystem: Environmental > Aquatic > Marine > Unclassified | place: USA: California...
TGATTTGAAAATCTTATAAACATTTTATCTTGTGTAGCAGTATTACCAATTGTAGTTTCGGTTCCTAAATGAAATAAGTGCCTATCTCTATCTGATACAATTGTCATTACAGATGCGGTAGGGTTATTAGCAATACTTGTTGCTCTTGTTTCAAGAGCACTTGTATCTAAAGCGATTGGGTTCCAATTAAACGATCGTCCGTTGTGCACAGTTGCAATTAATATTTGACCGTAATTATCTAATGACCATGATCCAGGATCTAAAAAAGTTGTTGTGGATGATCTTGGAGTCCCCCAGGTACTCGCACCCCAAGTACTAGCACCCCAACCAAATCCTCCTGTTTGAGTTAAACCTCCTATTTGAATATAAGGTAAAGGATCTAAAGTTCCGTCGTTCGTCGCTCCTGTACCAGTTTCCGCAGAAGTCATTTCAATTGTAAAAGTTGTTGAGCTAGGAACTGTTTTAACTTCAAACAACACATCATCAAAATCGGTTGCGGTGTAATCTGTATCGGGTGAAGTAAAAGATCCTGCATTTTCAAAAGTTAATATATCTCCAATATTAAGACTATGGCTTGTGGTTGTAGTTATAATCACACTCGCAGATCCATTAGTTGTAGTTATGTCAGCTCCAGTTTGTTGTCTATCAGGATCTATGGGAGTGATATCATAAAATTGACCTGAGTAATAAACATACAAACATCTATTAGTCCCAATAGCATTGTACTTTCTTCCATCTAAATCGCTAAAAGTATGCATTTGTCTTGAAATACCAATTAATTCTGAAGAAGTTTCCTGTACCCAACCACCTATCTTTTCAGGTTGACCATATCTAAATCTTACATTATCCCCATCTACCCAGTTGTTTTCATTCTGAGTATCGGTTAATTGTTTGTTAAATCCAGGTCTAAAAGGTATTTTTGTTAAAGCCATAGCCTATTTTACAATAAAATATGTCTTTAGTATATACGGACTTATATCACTTATTTAATATTAAATTCCAAGACAAATTATCTAGTAATTCATCTATGTTAAAATCTCTTTTATCTGTAGATTTAACATATTCATTTAATTCTTCGGTATCAAATATAACCCATTGATTAATAGTTTCAAAAACCATCTTATCAGATTTTGATTTAAAGTAACCTATCTTTTCCGCTTTATTATTAACTTGTTTTAATGGCCTTATATCGAATTTAAAAGGTTGATTTGCATTTTTTAATCTACCCTCTACGTCCCAAATTTCTTTTTCTTTTTGTTCAAGAGTAGCTAAAATAGGCTCAGATAAAAGCTTTATAAATTTTTTCATAATACATCATTTTTTAAACCAAGTTGGTAGACCTAAATGTCGACGTTTATCAAACATATTTTCTTTAGCTCCCGGTGTATTACAATTATTATAATGTAAAAAAACTTGTGCACATGCAGTGCCTTTAAATTTTTTTCTCCAATGTTCTAAATCGCAACCAGAATAAACTAGCATATCTCCTGGTTTTAAATCTACTTTAACACCTTTATCTTTAGTAGGTTTATAGTGTTGAACTTGATGAAGACCTTTTTTAGGACCATAAACATAACCTGCTTTTGGATCAGGGTTTAAATATATAGGCCAAGGATCGCCACCTAAATTCATAGTTGTAGATATTTCACAACTAAACCTATCTTTGTGTCTTTCAAGGACATCACCTTTTTTATATATTCTTGCATAAGTATAAGCAGGGTATAATTTTAATCCTGTTACTTTTTCCATTTTAGGTTGACATTTAAGTAATAAAGTTTCCATAGCTATATTAGCGTATTGAGCATATGTATTTGGTATTTGTCCATCATTAGGTTCATACTCACCTATAATATTTTCAAAAGGAGATATGTATCTTGCTTGTCTACAAGTATCATAAACTTGTTTTTGCATACAAAAATAATTAAATAAAAAAATAGCTAAATCATTACTAATAGCTTCTTTAATAACTGCATATTTATTTTTTTTAAAACTCATATAAATGTATAAATTAAGACTATTCTATATCCGTGTTTAGGATAGTAGTAATAATGTCTATATCCATCACAAAGTACACCTTTATTCCTTTTAGGATTTATGATATATTTCTTTTTTTTATTGTCAATGTATATAGTTCTAGATTTAATATCAGGACTATTTAAATATATCAATAGACTTTTATGTTCATACGGATGATCAGTATGAATGTGGGATTTAAGTTTACCTTCATTAATTGCCATAGTAACGTTTACACTACATCTATATATCTCACTGTATTGAATTTTATTTTTAGTACAAAACTCATCAAATATATTTTTAAAAAAATTATAAAAACCAGAATTAATTCCAAATTGATCCTCTCTAAATTCTGGCACTTTAACAACGCAGTGTTCAAAAGTAGGATTGCATTTTTTACCTACAGCAGATTTTATTGTTAAAAATAAAGGAAATTGTTTGTCATCTATTAATTTATCAAAATGTTTTAAATTTTTTTGAGACACACAACTGTTGAAAACTTTTATCATTTAATCATTATGTATGTTTTTTAAAACAGTAAATAAATCTTTTTCTGTTTTAATAAATTTTTTGTTTTTCTTTTTTCTTTCATCTAAATTATTTATACATCGTTGAAAACTTTTTTTAATAAGTTCTATATCAAAAGAATTAAGAGCAATTAAAGTTGTTAAGTCTGTTGGAGACCAATTCATTCCAGCAGCTATACAGTGCATCCCACCATTAGTAGAAAACCTGTAATCATATGTTCTTTGTGCTACAAAACTTCTAAAACCATCTATACCTTTTGGCAATAAATTTGTTAATGAATCTTCCCAAGATTTATTTAAAAGATGTTTCCAATAAGGAGTATCGTTTCTTTGAGATAAAGCATAGTGTAACGCTACAAATTCAGCAAACTCTCTAAACAAATGTTTGCATTGAAAATTAAAATTATCTCTGTCCCATTGAGATATGTTTTCTCCTCTTATATTTCTTAATAGTTTTATTAAAAATTCATGCACTGAAAAAAGACCATTACTTTCTAATGGTTCTATAAAACCTGCAGACAAGCCAATTGCCACTACGTTTTTTACCCACAGTCTATTATGAATACCTACTCTCATTTTTATATTTTTAAATTCTAAATTATCTTTACCTAAATACTTTTTAAATTCTTTTAACGCTTCTTCGTCAGAAACAAATTTACTTGAATAAACGTATCCTGTTCCTATCCTAGACCACAAAGGTATATTCCAAACCCAACCGTTTTGTATTGCGGTACAATTAGTATATGAAACTAATTCTTTCTTTTTATTTTTAAAAGGAATTTTTGTTGCCCAAGCAGAGTCATTTGGAAGTAAATCAGAATATGATTCAAAAGGTTCTTTTAGAGTTTTATCTAACAACAAAGATTTAAAACCAGTACAATCTATATACAGATCTGCTTTATACTTATTATTTAAAGATTTAATGCCGTTTTCGTCTTGTTCAATTGAAACAATATCATCAACAATATGTTTTACTTTTTTACAATAATTATTTTTAAGCCATAAACCAAATTTAGTTGCATCAAAATGATAAGCATATGCGTTTGTATTTTTGTTAAATTTTTTACTATTTACAAAAGCCATTTGTAGTGGAAACATAGATTCTGCATAATCAGAATTAGGAGTATTTGGATTAAATATTTTTTTAAACCACCAATCGTTTATACCGTTTTCAGTGCCTTCCATATTAGGAAGACCAAAAGGATAATGAAAAGCTTCTCCTTTTTTGTAAAAATCTGTAAATTTAATACTTAATTTATAAGAACCATCTACATGTTTTATAAAATCGTTGTCATTAATTTTAAGAAGTCTCATCCAACTTCTAATTTGTCCTAGAGTGCTTTCTCCTACACCAACAGTAGATATATTTTTAGATTCAATAAGATGTATTTTATGTTGAGGTAATTGTGATTGTAATGTAGCTGCAGTCATCCAACCTGCACTACCTCCCCCTACTATTAAAATTTTCATTTAAAAGGATGTCCAAGGCTCCACATAACTAATGAATATCTTATTCCTTTCGTAACTGGTTTAACTCTGTGCCACAGAAAACTAGGAAATACAATCAAAGATCCTTTTGGTAATATTTCTTTACATGTTCTAATGTTAGGTTTTTTATCAGGATCGTGATTTCTAAAATCAAATTCTAATTCTCCACCTTCATACTCTGAACCATCTGTTAACTGACAAGTCATAGATAGTTTTCTAATCTTACCATGTTCATTAGGAATATCTGGTTTATTATAAGGTTTATCCAAACTATCACAATGCCAATCGTAATATTGATTTAATTTATATTTTGTAAACTGACACTGCTCAGAGTAATCCCATTCATAATTCCAACCGGCCATTTTATTTGCAGCTTTAACATAAGGTATAACTTCTTTATAAATCCAATTGTCATTTAACCATACAAGATCTGATTTTCTTTTTTTCTGTAAATTTTTTACATCTTTTCTAGTTAATTTTTTATCGTCATAGCCAGCTGTTAAACCCCTAGTTTCTTTTTTTTGAAGTGCATATCTAATAATATCATCGCAAACTCTAGGGGGTATTGCTGATTTAAACCACCAATAATGATTAGAGATATTCATATGTTATATTTTGAATAAAATTTAACGAATCATCTTTTTGTTTATTTGATACAGTATAAGTATTATTTGAAGGAAAAATTATAAATTCATTGTCTTTAATTTCTATGTCCCAACTTCTTCCTTTACGTCTATTATCATCATAAAAAATTCTAACAAAACAGTTTTTTACTTGCACACCATATAACATTATAAAGTCAGGTGAGTGTCTAAGGTCTACCGGATCTACTTCTAATAAAGGTCCAGTATTTTCAAAAGGTTTATATACATTTCCCCACGATAATTTGTTAACTAATTTAATATCGTGTTTTACTTTTATGTAGTCTCTTATGTAAGTATTTAATTTATCCCAATCTTTAGAAAATTTAAAATCACCGTTTTGAATGCATGCCTCTAAAATATCAGCTCTTAATCTATTATTATCAATTTCAAAATTTTTTGGCATTTCTACTTTGCCAAAATATAAAGCTTGTTCTGTTAATACTTTCTTCTGCATAAAACCTTATATATAAATATATTAAGCTAATGCGTCTGTCAAATCCCAAGTTTGATTTTCTTCATTCCAATCGTACCACCACTTATGAGTTTGTGCATCGTTTTGACTTTGTTGTTCAGAAGTTAATGAAGGTTGTGATACAGGAGGATCCCACTCCGCAGTAGTTGTATTTTTAGTCCATGAAGCATATGGTTGTGGAGGCCAAAATATTTCATTAGCAGAATCCCACGTAAAACCAATACATGCGTAGTTGCCTCTAAATGCTCTTGAGTGATCAGAATGTTCTGTGCCATCATTATTCCAATATTTATTAGCTCTAGTATTGTAAGAAGTTTGAATCCATAAATGTGCAGGCCAGTTATTGTGTAATTCTAAATATGCTTGTCCTACTGATTCAGTTTCTACGTTATTTTCGTTTTGACAATTTACATCGTCTAACGCCAGTACCTGCATTACTTCATTTTCTTCACTAATTTTTGCAAAACTTGCCATAATAAATTCTCCTATTGATACTTATACCTTAATATAACAATACCTGAACCACCACTTGCTGATCCTGTGAAATCTGTTCCTCCGCCATCTCCAGAGTTTGCAGGTCCATTGCTTGTTGGACCACTGCCACCATTACCGCCTTCTGAATATACTACTGGACTTGCACTTATACTTGTAGTTGCTCCGTTTCCTCCACTTGTTGAAGGTCCTGGTTGTGTAGCTCCACCGCCACCTCCTCCAGCATCACCTGGATGAGGTCCACCGGGTCTACCTTGAGGTGGTGATACAGGAGGTGAATTACCAGAGCCGCCGCTACCTGGACCATAGTGTCCTCCGGCTCCGCCACCGGATCCTCCACTTCTACCAGCAGAGGGAGATCTACTTCCTCCTCCGCCTCCGCCACCTTCGGATGTTATATCGCTGAATGTTGAATTATTGCCATCACCGCCGGCACTGCCGCCTGAAGCTCCACCACCACCGTTACCAACTGTTATTGGATAACCTGTTGCTGTTACTGGTCTAGCGTTACCTGGATTAGCTAGTGGACTTGCAGTCCATGCAGCAGGACTAGGGACAGATTCTCTAAATCCTCCAGCTCCTCCACCGCCTCCGCCATCTCCAGTTTGGCCAAAACCTGATCCTGCTCCTCCTGCTACCACTAAATAATCTACTACATTATCAGCAGGAGAAGTTGCAGTTGCATTAACCGTAAAAGTACCCGGTCCTGTAAATGTATGAATTTTGTAATCTCCAGAAATTGATTCTGTTCCACCTGAAGCATCTATAAAAGTTTGTTTTACAGCTCCTCTAAATTGACCCATAGATATTTGACCTGAACTTGGTATAGGACCATTTGGAGCAGGAGATGCTGCTGGAACTAAAGGTCCACCAGAATAATATTCTGAAAGTCCTATTGGATTAGATCCGCCAAACTCTGTTTGAATGTCCGATAATTTAGGATTGCTAGGAACAGCCATTATTTATTTTCCTTACTTAATTTTTCTACTTTATCAGATAATACTTTAACGGCTTCAATTAGTAAACACGTAAGTCTATCATATTTTACAGCTTTAATACCATCTTTTCTTTGAGCAACAGCTTCAGGTAAAACTTTTTCTACCTCTTGAGCTATTACTCCAACATCTTTTTTTCTAACAAAATAACCATCTTCGCCACCTTGTTTTTTAATCCAGTCTTCTTTCCAATCAAATAATACACCATTTAATTTTTTTAATGATTCTATTGGATCAGGAATATTTGTAATATTTTCTTTAAGTGCAACGTCTGAAGAATAAAAAGCTGTAATATCATCCGTTGCTCTAATTTGTCCTGTTGTGCCTGATGCAGTAGTTCCAACTCCTAATGAATCTAATTGACCATCATTGAATTGAACATCTGAAGAAGTCCCTAATCCTATTGAAGTTCTTGCAGTCGCACCTGATTCAGCAACAAGATTAGTTCCATCACCAACAATAAAATTACCGTTAGTAACTGCTATATCGGACAAATCTTGTAACTGACTTGTATTATTAATTACTTCCACAATATTTGTTCCATTTGAATATAATATAGCTATTGTTTTTTCTGTAGTTCCAAATGTAAATCCTGTTCCACTAGCGGTTTTAAATTGAACTGTAAAAGCTCCTGAAGTATTATTGTAAACAATATAAGATTTTTCAACACTGTCTGGTACTGTTACAATTTGATTTCCTGTAATAGTCCCTGATAATTCTATGATTAAGTTTCTGGCATCTGAAGATGTTGTTGAACCATCATTTATAGATAGAGGTGTTGTTTGAGCTCCTCCAGCAATAGATTTATTAACATACCCTTGACTTTGTTCAATGATGTTTAAATTTGTATTGGTAATATCTCCCCAAGTCCCAGATTTTTCACCTGTGACCATTAATTCCATTCCTAATGTGTTATAACTTGATGGCATATATTTATTATATCCTCCTTATGCTGCTTTATCAACCTCTGTCCACACGTTGATAACTCCAGGATCTATTTGAGACCAACCTGTAATATTTACAGACCCCGTTGAAATAGTAGCAGATACACCTGTTACTTCTGCACTTGCATCATCCGCGGTTGCTTGACCAATTGCAGTGGTTAAATCTATACCTGATACAGTATATGTTGAATTATGATCTACATCACCTACCGCTGTAGTTAATTGAATTCCTGTTAAAGAAACATTTCCTGTTCCTGTTATAGATACGTTTTCAATTGCTGAAGTTAAACTATTTCCTGTAACTGTTACATCAACATCTGTAAATGCTGTTTCATTACCGATGAAAGAATTTAATTGTTTTCCTATTACAGACACATTAGCATCTCCAGTAACAGTTTCATCTCCGATTTGGGATGTTAAATTTATTCCTGTTACAGGTACTTCAACTAAAGCAAATGCATCCAATTGACCTGCAGATGTTGTTAAATTAATTCCAGTTACTAGAACATCCGCATTACCAACTGGAACCTCATTACCTGTTACAATATTTAAAGGTGTTCCTGTTACTGCAATGTCTGCAGTTCCTGTTGCAATAACATTAACAGGTGAAATTGTTGATGGACTTTCAGAAGCAAAAGGTGCTTCAGCGAACGCTGTTAAAGTGTCTTCGTAAGATGTGATATTAGTTACAGATAATGATTGTCCCGTTAATGGTACATTAACTCCTAGTTCTCCAGTAATTGTTATTGATCCTAAACTTACTGTAGATTGAATCCCAGAAACTACTACTGTATTATCAGATGGCTCTGCACCAAAAGGTGTCTCTGAATATGCACTAACTCCTAGAGCCATAAATTAGGCTCCTTTTTTAAGTTCTTCTATTTCTTTTTTAAGTTCTTTTACAGATTCAATTAATACTGCACAAAGTCTTTCGTATCGAACTGCTTTAGATCCATCTTCTCTTGTTGCTACAAGTTCAGGTAAAACTGCTTCTACGTCTTGTGCAATTACCCCAACTTCTTTTTCATCAACTAAATGTTTATTTTTTTCTAAAGCTTCTTTTGTCCAGTTATAGTAAACACCGTTTAATTTAGAAACTTTGTCTAAAGAATTATCAATGTTTACAATATTCTCTTTTAAATTTTTATCAGAAGTAAAAAATGCTGTTATATCTCCTGTTGCTGTAATAGCACCAGTTACTGCTAAAGTAGACCCATCAAATGTCATGTTCGCTTCTGCGTTCATAGCATCTGTACCTGTTGCAGTCACAACTCTGTTGTTTGATCCATTGGTCATGAAATCGGATACATCAACAGAAATAGCGTCAGCTGCTACATCAATACCTGTTCCTGCACCCACGGCTAATGAACCTGATGTTGTAACAGATCCAGTTAATCCATTTCCACCCGTAACTGAAGTTACTGTTCCAGTATTTGTAGTAAATCCAGAGTCATTATTAAATCCTGAGATATTAATATTACCTTTTGTAAGTTTCTTTTGTGCGTTAACTGAATCAACAACACAGAAGAAATCTCCATCTGCATCTGAAGTAGAAGTTGCAAGTTCTGATAAGTCAACATTAACTGCATCTGCAGTTACATCAATTAAAGTTCCTGCTCCTACGTCTAAAGAACCTGATGTTGTAACAGATCCTGTAAGACCATTTCCTCCTGACACAGAAGTAACTGTACCTGTGTTTGTAGTAAATCCAGAATCATTATTAAAACCTGAGATATTAATATTTGCTTTTGTAAGTTTTTTCTGTGCATTAACACTATCTACTACAGCAAAGAAATCTCCATCTGCATCTGATGTAGATGTAGTTAGTTCTGAAAGATCAACATCAATTGTTGGAGTTGCTCCTTCTCCACTATTGTTTTGTAAATCAATTAAATTACCTGCTGTTAAAGACTCTACATAGTCTCCAGTAGTATCTGTTGTTAATGTAACTGTATTTAACTCTGCAATGGATCCTAATCCTAGTGTTGTTCTTTGTGCTGCAGCATCTGCATCATCTAATAATGCTTTACCTGCAGTTGTTAAGTCATAAGTTCCTGCAGTGCCAGAACCTGTAAATTGAATACCTTTATCTGCTGCTGAAGTTAATCCTCCAATTGCAGCAAGCTCTGCATCGAGTCTTGCATTAGCTACTGTTCCTGTTGCTAAGTTAGATGCATTTAAATTCGTTAACGCTGAACCATTTGCAGCAGGGAGTGTAGCAGGGAATCTTGCATCAGGCACTGTACCTGAAGCTAAATTATCTGCATTTAAATTTGTTAAGTTAGATCCATTGTTTGCAACAATGTTATCACTTGAATCAAGGATAACGGCTTTGGATGCTGGTAATGTACAAAATACATTTTTAGTTCCTGCAGAAAAGTTTACTGCAGCATCACTATTAGATGATGATATAATTGTGTCTCTTGATAAAGCTCCAGCACTAACAGTTCCAAGTCCTACTTCAAATTCACCGTTTGAGTTTACAATTGAATAATACGTTGTGTTAGTATTTCCAATTGCAGATGAAAAAGTTTCAAATCCAGATACTGCTCCCGCAAGTGTAAGGGTTCCCGTACCAGTAGTGGTAGAGGTTTCTTTTACTCTATCATTTACAACCAAAGCCATTTTAACTCCTTTTTAGTTTACGATATTCTTAAAATTGCAGCAGAAGTCGTAAAGTCTGGGAATTGAATAGTGAAAGTACCTGATGTTGCAGTTTTATCACCACCAAAATCCAAAACAGCTACTGCTGAATCTGAGTTAGATGTATTATAAATTAATGCTCCTCTTGCAGTTAATGTTACACCTGTAAACGATCTGTCAGCAAAGTCGACGATCGCAACACCTGATGCTACAGATGTTTGTTGAGATCCAACTGCTAGAGCTCCACCACCTGCTAAGTATTGACCCGATGCCACTACTTCATTATCAGTTGTATATGAAGTTGTTGATGCACCCAAAGTTGCAGATGAACTGTATAAAGCTAATTTAAATTTACTACCAGTTGTTTGTGTAAAATCGTGTTTTGCTTCCAACAGCTCTTTCTTAAAAGAATTTGCTATTGCATTTGTTGTTATTGCCATTTTATTTCTCCTTATTTAAATTTGTTAAGGACTAGGTGAATCCAATGGTATTCGAGTCACCCCATCACTATAATCATCTCTTCTTCTGTATCCTTTTTGAAGAATAGCAAAAGTTTTCAATTCCTCACTATAACGGTTTTTATACAAGTTGTACATATCAGTAGGCCCTTTTAAGAACCCAAAAGCCTCAGTCATCACACCATAGAATAATAGATTTTCAGCATAACTAGATAGATAAGTTGTTGTATTAGTAGCTGATAAATGCTGAGGTGTTTTAACATAATTAATCTGACAAGTAAAAGCGGCACTTGGAGCTGGAGCAACAAGAATATATGTTGGATTTTCATCCCAATATCCATAGTATTTTGGAACACCTGTCACCAATGGACTTGTATCTGGAGAGTATTCAGAAATAAAAGTTTGGTCTCTTTTTTCAAGATAAATTCTAGGAGTACCTGACGTAGTCGAATCAAATACTTGAACTGCTCTTAAATATAATAAATCACCTGGTAATACCAAATATCTATTTCCTGATGTAAACGTAGATGTAGAATATTTACGATCTACATCCATACCGTCAACAGCTCTAGATATAGTTAACTCAACATCTGTAATAAATCCTTCAACAATTGAATCAGTTAATACTGTAGAATCAACTTCAGTATAATCTCTTACTTTTGTGACTAGTTCTGAAAATGTTAATGCCATTATGATATCTCCACGGTTACTTTAGACAAATACATTGCTATTGCTGGTTTAATATTTCTACTTGGTCTCATACCATCTGATGAAAATGCAGAATCACTTTGACCATCGACTGGAAATG
>Ga0222719_10005037_pt1 | contig 11479 bp, 5 predicted proteins | sample C33_34DmetaG_FD_165039 | JGI IMG/M metagenome (GOLD analysis project Ga0222719, IMG submission 165039) | Estuarine water microbial communities from San Francisco Bay, California, United States - C33_34D | ecosystem: Environmental > Aquatic > Marine > Unclassified | place: USA: California...
ATCCACTCATACGATTCTCCACAGCAGTGTCTCGTTCTCTTTGGGTAGCTAGTTCTACTTCAATCCTTGTCAATCGTTCTTCATCTTTTTCCAAGCGATCTGTAAGCTTTTTAATCATCCAACCAATTACTCCAAGTATAACAGCTAGAGCAGTGTCGAGAAAGTGTGAGAGTTGTTCTGGCATCTTTGTATTATTAAAATGTAAGAGCTGTAATGACTAATCTCCAGCTACTTAAAGTAAGCGATGAAGTATTACCTAAACTACTATTATTAGGCACTTCTATACCTTGTCCTATACTAGCTATAACTTGAGTAGATGACTTCCGAAGTAATACACCTTTCTCAGCAGCAGATTGCGTATCTATAGATAAAACCTCAATTAGATCACCCACTGAGTATCCAGCATCAGCAGTTTTACAAACCAAGTGACCAGTCGCTAAATCAGGGACTCCACTTAAACCGTGGCTAACTGTAATTGTTGAACTTGCTGTGAGTGTTTGTTCAGTGCTTGTAAATTTAGAGACACCACCACTACCACTACTTGCAGCTGTTACTAAGCCTTTAGCGTTAACTGTAATATCAGCGTTAGTAAAAGAGCCTACATTACTATTAACAGTAGCAAGTGTAAGAGCAGTAGAACCTGTAGCATCACCTGTATGGGTTTGGTTGTAAAGATTAGTAGAACCTTGTGTGAGTCCGTCTGTATCTGTTGGGTTTACTTCAGCACCAGCAGCAATACCATCAAGCTTATTCTTATCTTCATCTGTCATTGCTCCCCAAGCACTTGTAGTAGCAGCAGGGATAGAAGCGTCAGTACCTGTGTCACTAGCGACTGTTAAAGAAGTACCGTTAGCTGTGGTTGAAAGATTAGTAGTCCCTGCTCCACCTGACCCACTAGCAGCAGCTGTGATTCGTCCTTGTTGATCTACTGTTATATCAGTGTTTGTATAAGACCCAGGAGTAACAGTAGTGTGTGCAAGCTTATCAGCAGTAACAGCATCATCAGCAATTTTGTTTGTAGTGATAGCAGTGTCAGCAATGTTAACTGTATTAATAGGACCACCTGCTGTACCTGTAGCTAAAGTAGCAGCTATCTGAGCGTCTACATAAGTCTTTCTAGTAGCGTGGTTTCCGTCAGTAGGGTCAGAGTTAGGTAATGTTAAAGCTCCGCTCATTGAATCACCACTCTTAGTAACTTGTAGTGCGTCTTGTTGGTCTACATATTTCTTATTAGCTGCGTGATCGTTTCCAGCTGGATCGGTAAGAGCGAGTCCTTGTACACTAGATACACCTGTAATGCTATTAGCATCCATCTGCAAGTTACCAGTCATCGTATCACCAGAAACATCAACAAAAGTAGTATCTGCGTAGTTCTTAGTTACAGCATCTTGAGGATCAACAGGATCAGCAACATCTACTATTCTTGCTTTATCACCGTCATAGTTACCATCAGCATTCTTGGTCATTGTGTTCTTACCACTACCTTCTTCTATCTCTTCGTTCAGATATAAGTTGTGTAAGTAAGCACGGTCTAGTTCTACTTCAGTAAGTACACTACCGTTCTCAAAGTCTACAAGAGCAGTATTAGATGCACTGTCTCTTTTAATTCTTATCCTAGCACCAGTCTCAGGAGCAGTAGTAAATCTGATAAGAGCAGAAGGAGATGTTATAATAGTGTAAGCTCCTGTAGAAACAGTATAAAACTTACCTCCTGGAGAACTGCCTGTTGAATCGTCTAATTGTACAACTACATGAGTGTCATCAAGATAAGGAAAAGAAAATGCAAAGTCTGTTTGACCTGCTCCAACTGTGTAGTCTACGTATGTATTAGCCATGGTAATCTATTATTAATTTGTTTGTTGTAAAAGTTCAAGCACATCTTCTCGTTGCATCCCACCTCTTAAACCTGCTTTAGCTTTTAAGGCTTTATTATATTGAGCAGCTAATTCAGGAAACTCTGTTAACATTTGTTTTTTAGCTTCTTTTCTATACCGTCTTAGTACTTTATTAATTTCTTCGATTCGAGGACTAGGAAAACCAGGTTCAGATGTTTGTTCTAATCGTTGATACGGTCTACTTTTTATAAGTCTTTGTAAAGAGGTTCGTAAAGTTCTTCCTCCTATCTTAACATCTTTCAACAATTCTGTTTGTCTATCGTAAGCTGTTTGACCTTGTTCATTTTCATGGTCTATTAAGTTTATTTGACCGCCCAAATTAGGAGAGGATGGTCTAAAAGCATGGTTTAAAGATGCCATTTCAGTTAATACAGGATCATCTTTAACAGGAGACATGGCGATAGGATTTATAAAACCTGTACCCATCCATTGTTCTGCCATATATTCTTCTCCTAGTAGATTTCTTTTCTTATCTAAACTACCTCTTGCTCCTAACTTCCTAGCAAAAGCATCTCCCATTGATCTTACTTCTTTTAAAGATTGAGTGTCATAGTCTGCCATTTGTGAAATAATATTAGGCACAAAAGAAGAAGCGAAGTTCCTACCAAATCTAGCCATGTATCTATCGGGATCGCTTAACGCATCAGTTGCACTTTGAATACCAGCTAAATAAGATTTATTAGTAGCGTTTCTAGTAAAACTTAAAGTTAAAGCTAAAAACACTCTTTCTAAACCTGATTGGTCAAAACCTTCTTTATCTCTTACTCCTGCCTCTACGAGGTCAGCCCCTACTCCTAGTAATGTAGCTAAAGGGTCTAAGCGTTGGTAACTGTAATAAGTATCTCCAATTTTAAGACTGTAAGGTCTCCAACCAGTAGCTTCCAAAGCTTTCTTTTCTTTAGGGTCTCTAGGTCCACCTCCTGTTATATATTCTCTGTTGTTGTAAGCTGTATCTAAAAATACACCAGCAACAGTTACTGATGTCATCATTTTCCCTAAAGCTTGCGAGCGTCTTACTGGGTCTCCGCTTTTAAGATCACTAATTAATCTTCCTCTTTCTTCTTTTAAAACAAATACACCAGGAGTTCTTTCAAAAGCATATTTTAAAATATTAGTGGGAGTACGCACGAAAGGTAACACTAATCTTAACATAGGTAACTTACTTGTAGCGTCTTGTAATACTTTACCTAATGTACCTTCTTGTAAATCCCTTGTAAAAGTTAAGTACTGAGCTTCATCTAAAGCATATTGCATTAAAGCTGAGTTTGTTTTATCAAAGTTATCTTTTGAATATTTAATAGCAAACTCATCACGCTCTGATCCTTTTAAACCTTTATTGTTTGCAGCTTCAAGACCTTCCCTGTATAAACCTTCTTCAGAAGATATACGACCTCCTTCAGTAACAATGCCTTCTAAAGTATTGTGAATATGTTCAGCTAATTTCTTAGGGTCTTTTATTCCTTGTTGTATCCCTGACATTGCAGCTTTTAATCTAGCAGCCCTGCGATAAGATAACTGTTTAAAAAACTCATCAGTAGTTAACAATAGTCTACTAGGAATACGAATGAAGTTACCAAAAGCATCTAAAGATTTTTTACTTGTAAGACCTTTTTCAGTTACCATACCTCCTAACTTACTTTCTGCAATTCTCTCACCAGTAATCGCTCCTTGCTTTCTATCTGAAAAAGCTCTGTTTTGAGGGTCTAATAAATTATCGTTTTGTTTAAAAGCTTTCTTAGCAAACTTAGCAGCTTCACCCCACATCTGACCGTTAGACCAAGACGCAAGTACAGCTTTAACAACAGATAAATTACCACTTGCTACTCCACCTACGACAGCTTCTAGTGTAGACATAACTTGTGTCAGACCGTTACCTATTATATTAACCATTTGTGTTCTAGGACCACTAAGAATAGCATTCATCCAGTATTCAGTTGGCATATCCAGGAAGTTTTTCCCTTGTGCCTTTTTAGCTATCTTAAACATAGACGCAAGCATTGAGTCAGAGTTTTCCTTGTCTATTGTTTCTTGTATTAATTTAACAAGTTTATCAGGGTGCATACCTCCTGAAGCGTTTATAAAAGCATTTCTAATTCCTTCAATTTGTAAATCAGATTCACTTAGACCTATCTTTCTTTTTCCGTAGTTTTCTCTCCTTGACCCTAGCAATAAACTACCTTCTCTCCCTAACTTTCTGTAGACATCAGCTACACTTAATAATTGTTGAAAATTATTTTTTAATTTAGCAATAGCAGCAGTACCTCCTCCAGCTCTTTCGTATTCATCTACAGCGTCCGTTAAATTATCTATAACACCATTAGCTTGAACTCGTAAACTTTGTTGTACAATTCTAGCTTCAGCTACTTTAGTTGCAGCGTCCTTACCTTCTTGTAACATTAAACGCTGTTCTATTTCGGTGTCTATTTCTGTAATAGCACCCTCTACAGTTACTTCATCAGGATTCTCTTTGTAGTATTTCTCTAATATATCTTTCAGTACAACAACATCACCATCAGTCTCTAATGCAAACTGCGGTAACCTAGGTCTTACCCCACCTACCATGAGTGCTTCAGCATACCCTCTAAACTTATCAGGTATAGCACTAAGGAACTCATCCTCTTTACCCTTCTTAAAGTCAGGTATACCTCTACCTTCAGGTGCATAATCAACACCTCTACCTTCAGGTGCAAAATCAAACTCTTGTAACTTAGGTTTTAAATCTACGGTACTTAAGTCAGCATCTTTTAATCCGATAGCTTCTAGATCATAACCTTCTTCTTTTGCGTATTTTTTAAGATGCTTATCAATTTTTTTATTAACTCTATTTAAATAAAATTTTAAATTATTTGCTTCTTCATACGCTTCTTCTGCTATAGCGTTTTTATAGCGTCTTTCTAATTCATTTAAAGGCATGGTTTTTCCTTGGACATTCACCAAATAATCATGTTTAAAAACTCTACGTTCTTGGTCTAGTCCTAATACATTACTGTATTTATTTCGTTCTCCGTAGTAAAACTTATCTAAATCAGACACCTCACCTCCTGGCATCATATCAACACCTCTACCTCTTTGAGAAGGAAGTTTCATCTCAGCTATTTCACCTACACGACTAACAATGTTATCCGCTAAGTCTGTGCTTACACCTCTACCAAAGAAACTTTTAATAGTGTTAACAACCTTCTCCCACATTGTCATCTTAGGAGTGTATTGTATACCTTTAAGAGCTTGTTGTAACTTAGGATCAGAGAATGCCATAGACATAAACTCTGATGGGTTCTCTATCCAATATAAATCAGGTTTACCTTTAAGTGTCATTAGTTCACCTTTAGCTGCTATCTCATCACGCATAGCATCCGCTTTCTTAAACATACGGAACATCTCTGCGACAGGTTTAGGTAATCCTTTTGTTTTTAAAACTGTATCGATAGCTTTAGCTCTAGCAGCTATATCGCTTACATCTATATTTTTAAATGTTGTTGAGTTGTAATACTTATCTACATTATCCACTGTTACAGCGTGAGTGGCTTCGTGTAGTAAAACATAAACTGGATTTTCTTTTACTAAAGATGATTGACCATCTAGAACAATTCTTCTCTTACCGCCCTCATAGAAAGAACCTTGTTTTGAACTTGTAGGTAAATCAGAAGCAAAAGACCTTTCTTCAAGTTTAGCGTCAATACCTGTGTTCTTTCCTAGTGCTAACAGTTTTTTAACAACAGGACTATATTCACCTAAGTTTCCATTTGTCCTGTCTGATAGGTCTTGAATAGCTTCACGTGCAGTCATTGGTTTCCCAGTTTGCATTCGACTAGAAACACCTTCTACTAATGTTTTATTGTAAAAGTCTTTCTTTAGTTCTGGTCCTATCCTACCTAATTCAGCATCATAATCCGCAGTCCTTACTCCAGGTGCTGGAAATACTTCCTCAAGGGAATCAAAACCCGTTTCTTTGAAAGCTTCAATAGCTGGTTTAGGTGATGGCTTTTTAAAAGCATCCATAGCCTCTTGGGCATTCTTTAGCTGACCTTCAAAGACTTCTTTAGCATTCTCGTCTTTACCTATCTTACCTTTTAATTCAGTCAGCACTTCATCTTGTATGCCTCTCTTCTTAACCGTCTCTCCTAATAAAGCTAATTTAAAAACAGTCTCAGCATTTTGTGTTCCCCCTGCTAATGTCCTAAACTCAGAAGCAATAAACCAAGCTTCTTCTCCATTTATCTGTCTTCTAAACTTTTCTAATTCAACAGCAGAATAAGCATCTTGAGCAGCAGCTAGTTTCCTTTTAAATTCTATAGGAGCATCTAATTCTGTACCCCTCATAGGAAAACTATCCATTTCTGCTTCAAGTTTATCTAGTTCTTTTGTAGTTTTTATTTCAACAGCATCGAAAGCATCGTCATCTATTTTAGTTAAGTTAGCATCAATAAAAGGAGAACGCTTTAAACCTAAAGGTATATCTTCTCCTACAACAGCTACAGTAGATTCCTCAGTTCCTTTAATAAGTTTTGATGCATCAACCCAATCTTGATCCCCTGCTTGTGCTATTTTATCTGTAGGTTTAAACACATTCGCAGATAATCTTTCTTGTACTTGTTCTCTATTAAAAGGACCAAATTGTTTACCGTCAGAATAAACGTAAAAAGGTTTATCACCTCCAGGAGCAAAGTTTAAAGCTGTTCTTTCCTTTGGTATTATACTAGCAGCATCTATTAAAAGATCAGGGTTTTGAGGATCAGATATTAATGTTCTAGTACTTCCACTAGGTAGTTGATATTTCTTAATGATCTTACCACCTACATTTGTTTCACTAATTAATTGACCACCTGCTTGAATAGTTTCTGATTCTTCTTTTGTAAGCGTTATAGCAGACGGAGAAGGTTCATCTAAATCAATACCACTGTAGTCCTGTGTTAGATCGATCTCGAAGCTTTCTTCCGGGTCTCCTCCTACTTCTCTAAAATCCTTTTCAAATTCCTTTTGTCCTTGTTGACGAGCAAGAAAAGAATCATCTTCTGTAACTTGGCTTATTTTAAATTCTTCACTAAATGGTATACCTTTATTTAAAGATTCAACACCTATGTTGTTAATCTCATCTGCTGTCTTACCTTCCCCTTTACCCTTTCTCATGTCTTTCATCGCTTTTAACGATTTAATAAACACACCTGCTACAGCTTCAAGACCTAGACCTTCCAACACATTCTTCATGCGTCCCTCTAACTCACTCTCATCTCCATCATAAGCTAAGTATTCAGTAACTGGATTCTGTAACTCTGGTACTTGTTGTATAAGGTTAGACAGTCTAGCTTCCTGTCCGTTAAAGAATGTAAAGTCAGTAGCAGCACCTGCAACAACACCTTTAGTAACAGTACCTGCTTTAGCTAATCTACCTGCTTTACCTGCAAGACCAAACAAAGGAATGAAACCTGTAGCAAACTGTGATATACCTTCTACAGCACCACCAGCCATAGTCTTAGAAGTACCAAGGAATCTAGTGTCGTAGTCAGGTAGTATATCAAAAGATAAGTAGTCTGCTAGGTTGTAAGCACCTTGAACAGCACCTTCTATACCTCGAAACGGAGCAGCTAATATATCTGTTGCGTAGTCAAAAAAATCGTTATCGTCTTCCTGTATGTTATCTTCTGGTAGTGCCATAATTAATCAATAAGTAAAAAATCAGGTAAAGGATCAAATTCACTTCTGCCTGTTGAATCTATTAGTTCTTGTAATTTTTCTTCGTCAGTTAAAGGTCTATAAGAATCAGGTAAAGGTTTATAGGGTACAATTCCTCTTTTCCTAACCAACTGCTGCAAACGCACAAACTCAAAAAATTCTGTTTTTATCCCTGTTGCTTCTTTAATTCTTTCAACAATCTGTTTTCCTTCTTCTGTTTCAGCGTTGTCGATCTGTTCTTGAGTTAATAATACAAATTTATCTCTGTTAGGATCACCTATTAACTCACGAGGTTTAAAAGGTATACCTGCGTAAGTACGAGCAAAACCATCTTCATCTAAGTTTTCAAGAACATCTAAAGTAAATACACCATCCATTAATCTAACGGAATCAATATGTCTTTGTCTCGCTTCATCGTGTGTCATTGCAAAAACGCCTACAAATCTGTTAGTATCATACGAAAGCCTAGCAAATTCATTAGCTAAATCAGGTATATATTTTTTAATGTACTGTTTAGCTTTGTTAGAGTTTTCATCTTTAGGATCAGAACTTACCATTGAATACCAACCACCAGGATCAACAGCCATTCTTAACAATTCTTCAGGTTCTCCTTCAATGTCAACAGGTTGTAGTACTTCAGGTTTTTCAGCTGTAACCACAGTCTTAGGTTGGTTATCTTCTAAATCTGTAAAAATAGTTTTTAACTCTGCGTTTATTTTGGGGGCATTTTCTGTTAATAAAGTCGTAGCAAAAGCGTCTAACTGTTGAGCTGCTTCTTCTGTAGGAAGTCCTAACAGTTCATCTCTTTTGTTAGATACTAAAAGATTAATCTCTGCTGCTTTTCTATTTTGGTACTCAATTATTTCAGGTTTACTAGCTAATTCAGGATAATTAATACTTACCGTTTTAAATAGGTTTTGAAGATTAGAGGTAACTGATCTAGGGTGAGCTATTGTAGCTGCGTTTGTTATCAAATTTTTAGTATGAGTATCTGCTTCCCTTAAAGAGTCAATTTCTATTCTATCTATTTCAGAGAGAAGATCACCTCTTTCAGCTTCATTTAAATCTGCATTGCTTATAATCTCTCTTCTGTAGTACTCAGCTAAATCTCTTTTATTATCAAAAGTTTGGTCTTCAATAGTTGTTTGTTTATCAAGTTTTAATTTAGTTAAGTTTGTTTTAAAACTACCTGAAAAGTTTTTTATATAATCTTTCTTATCTTCTTCTCTTCTATCTTCAGCTAATTCAGCTCCTTTATCTATTGTGTCTTGCAATTTATTATACTCCATCTCAGACATTTTAGCTGTACCAAATTTTAAATTCCCTTTAGCCCACAACAACAAACCGTCAGCTTGATCTTCCATCTCATCTGTGGCAGCCATTCTATTTAATACACTAGCTAATAGTTCTCTTTGTTCTTTAGGTGTATGAGCGTTTGTACCTCCCCAATCTCCCATTAAAGAATCACCTAAAGTAATTATATTACCTGAAGCATCTCGATCTACTTCAAAATTAAAATCACCTCTAATTAACTTTTCTCTTATTTGTTCGTTATCGGTGTCTAACAAATTAAAAACTTTATCATACATACTTGATCCAGCAGTGTATAAGTTTTCCTGTCTAGCTATAGCGTTTATTTTCCTTTCAAAATTAACCTTCAAGCTAGGAGTTGCTGTATTAAGAGACTGTTGTAACCCTTCACGAGCTAATAAAGAATCTCTAATACCAGGATTTTCCTCTATGTAGGAATCTCGTAGTTGTTGTATTATTTTATCTGCACCTAAATCAGAGTCACCTTGTTCAGGGTTTTCTAACCTTAATGTAATCTGTGATATTAAATCACGACTCATTAAAGAACCTCCTGCTTTAGCTCTTCTTTCCTGATTAACAGGAGAAGCAAGCCATCTAAGTCCACCTTTCCTAGTTAACTTATCAAACTCTCCTTCTGCATTCTTTTTAAGTTTCTCTATCTCTTCAGGGCTTTTACTTGCTAAATCTTCTATGTCTCGTTCAAGTTGTTGTTCACCTATCTGCTTTAACTCCCCGACACCTTGTACTGCTACACCTAAAGCTTGAGACAGTTGACCTAGTTTAGATTCTTGCCAAGGAGTAGCTTGTTGAAGTTGTGTTCTAGTTTGCCCTACACTTCCTGGTATAGCTGCTTGTAAAGATGGAACTGCTCCTCCTAATCCCTGTACTACTACTCGTCTTTTCTTCTCAGCCATGTTATTATGAAAACTCCTTGTAAGCTCGTGCTGCTTGTGTTCCTGTCTGTAAAGCTGACAGTAATAAACTAGGTTTTGACACAGGTCTACTTAACCTCATCATCTCTTGTTGAAATCCAAAACCTTGTTCTTCTAAAGCTAACTCAGTACCTACAGCTTTAAACTCTTGTTGTCTAGCTTGTGCTTCTTTTACTCTACCATACTGTGCGTATAAATCATCAATAGGTGCATTTGACATAGCCAATGAATCTCCCATAGCTGTAACACCTGTAGAAACTCTTTGTTTATTTTCTAGGGCTAACTGTTCCATCTTTCTAGCTTCAGCTATTTTGTCTTGTGCTTCTCTAAGTCTAGTAGCAGATTGTTCTCTTTGAAAGCGTTGTCTTTCTACAGCTTGTGCTTGTGCTTGATAGGCTGCTTGTGCTTGTGCAGCTTGACGCTGTGCCATAAACTGCAACCCACCTGTCAAAACTGATGCCCCTGCCATTCCTGCTTGTAAACTACACATAATAAAGTTACTTCCTCTCTATCTTAAATGCCTTATAACCAGGGATATTGCAATCCTGAAAAGTAGCTCCTAACCAAGTCAACCACCTGACACTAAGTGTATTAGCTTCCATGACATAGTTAGTTAAGTAATCAAATCCATCCATTAAATCGTCTATCCACATCTGTGATTCTTTAACAAACTTCTTCTTTACTTTATAAAAATTCCTTGTACCTAGCAACCAACAAACTCCAATGTTCCCTCTAGGACTCACTCCAAAGCAAGCTAACAGACCGTCTTGACATGTCTTGACGCTATAGCATTTACTACTTGATTCAAATGATCCGTACACAGCGTCTCTAGGGTGGTGCATTAAACCTATACATTCCATCATATCTTCTTCCCGTAAGTCATCATATAACAAAGGAGCGTCTTCCACTGCATAAGCTTTTTCTATCTTAACCTCCATAGCGTCTACTCCTTGATATGATTGTAGATTCAAACTCAGCAGATAGTAACTTCACTGGTAAAGCACTAGAAGATTTAATTTCGATAGTGGCATCATTAGGTTGAGCTTGTACAGCAAACTTAAAGAATCCAGTCTCAGGTGTGAATTTATTAAGGGTACTGACAGAGGCTAACAAACTTGGGTTGTAGGTGTAAGTGTAGGTGTCTCTAAATTTAGGTGTGACTTCCACATTAAAGTGTCCTGTCTCTGAGTATTCAATACTACCGTTACGAATCGTTTGATAAGTATAATCAGATGCAGATCGTCCTCCTCTTTCAGTAGGTTGTTTTAAGTTCTGCTTAGAGAACCTGTATAACATATCGTATTCAAAGCCTACAAAGAAGTCATATTGACTAATGTATTCGTAACCATTTGGACTCCAAGCAGGTGCAGAATCAATAAGCCCAGTAGCATCGTTCCAGTAAGCAGTGTTAGTAGGTAGGATAGAGGACGATGAAGTATGTCCTACTGTACAAAGATATAAACCACCTTCGTAAGATACAAAACTAGCGATAAGACCACTCACAGCTGCTCTAGTAGAGTCTGCGTTATCTATAGTCAATGTCCTTTTGTTTCCATTCTTAGTATAGAAAGACATACCGCTTTGAAATTCAAAACCATTAGAACCTACGATCAAGCTGACATTAGTAACGTTAGTACCGTTAATACTTAAAGGAGCACTTCCTATAGGATA
>Ga0222719_10005039_pt1 | contig 11477 bp, 15 predicted proteins | sample C33_34DmetaG_FD_165039 | JGI IMG/M metagenome (GOLD analysis project Ga0222719, IMG submission 165039) | Estuarine water microbial communities from San Francisco Bay, California, United States - C33_34D | ecosystem: Environmental > Aquatic > Marine > Unclassified | place: USA: California...
CAAAGCATCCATGCGTGCTTTTAACTTCTGCGCTTCTGTTTGTACGCCTTGGGCGTACCTCAAAGCCTCTTCGCGCTGGCGTTCAGCCTCACGCATTTTCTTTGTCAGGCGGTCTATGCGCTTTTGCGTGGCGCTTTCTGCCTTATCAAAGTTATCGTCATCCGACGAGGCTTCGACATCATCATTAGACGCAACATCTACTTCCGACTCTTCGCCCAAATCTAACTCAATCTGGTCTTCGTTTTCTAATTCTTGTGCTTCTGCCATAATTATCTCCTAGAAATGCAGAATGTCTTCAGGTTCATTAATACGTGCCAAAATCTCGTCATCGTTTAAGATGCGGACTTCACCACCATCAATTCTGAAACGCGAACCAGCATATCGGGCAAACATCACCCAATTACCCTGCTCGCACCACGGACCAGAGGGGAATTTCTCCGTGTCCTTGTAAGCCAGAGGTCCTACTTTGAGGACATAACCAACCTGCGTGGATACTGTTTGCTCCTGAACCACCGCATCTGGTAGATATATACCGCCGTCGGTCTTACCTTTTCCGCGGTAGGGCAGGATTAGCAAACGCCAGCCCGTTGGGTCTGGCATCCGTTCTAGGAGAGAACCACCGATTTTTTCGGGGTCTAACACTTTATCAGTGACATCCTTGTAAGCTGATGCGAGGTTCGCGACTCCCTCCGCTACACTATCAAGGTCTACTTCTTGCGCTTTAGTCATTACTTTGCTCCTGTTTGTCTAGCAGGCTCTTGAGTTCCTGTTCCACGTGATTAAGGCATTCAAGATTGCCCATAAGCTCACGATAATGCTCCATCGACTTCACGTTGCCATTCAACATGTAATCGACACAACCTTGACGACGTTCACGGAAAATCCGAAACACCGCTTCGGCTATTTTTACTTCATCCATTAAGTCCCCACAGTTTACAGCATAACGTATAGCGTACCCTAGCACATATAATATAGGAGATGCTAGGAGAAACTATAAATTTATGCTAATTCAAAATGAGGCCCATCTAAGAACGGGCGTCTGCCCTCAGAACGACGAAGATCGATGTACGAGTTCATCGCTTCTTCCATCGTGCCATCCCACTCTCGAATGTCGGGTATATGCCAAGCACAACCCCACCGAATACCCACATCACAGACTTGAGCAGCCTTCTTCATGGCGTCTGCTACGTCATCATACAGATTAAGCTCCCATGAGCCTCTAGAGCCCACGTAAACCATTAAATCGACCGCTTCACCGTCAATGTGCTTAGACTTCATCGTTTGACTAGCGCCTTTAGCCACCAACTCTTTCTGTTCCTCAATGGACCGCAGCCCTTGGATCACACCAAAATCTACCTTTGTTTCTAAGATGGCGTACCTCACAACTGTTACAAGGCGATCATCAACGCCCTCTAAACGATCCAAACTACGCTGAGATAACTTAAACGACATACTTATTTCCCTTGTCCACGGTACTTTTTCCAATTCTGTCGTTTATGCTTGTTAGCAGGACGACTAAGCGGGGATTGACCAATAGAAGTCTTCTTTTTAACCGGAATAGGACGCCACGTTGTCCCTACAGAGGATTTTGCCATTTCTTATCTCCCAGTAAGTAGCATATCGAAGCTGCACAAAAACCTGTAAGTAAAGACTCCGACATCTTTAAACCAAAATGACTAGGATGCACCATAATATCTGCCGCAGAAGTCACAAGGCCTGTTACAAAGGCGTCTGTTACTCTATTTCTATTAGGTGAAATAAAGCTTGCAATAACACACCCAATGCCCGTGAGAGCGCCTGTCTTAGATGCCGTCAAAGCATGGCTCACGGTCATCGCCGTAAAATCACCCTGAACCATACAAAGCATACAAGCTGTCCACGCTTCGCCAAACTTCTCCGACCAAATTTTTACTAGTCTTATTATCATTTAAGAACTTTTGTGTCAGTCTTCTGTTTCTTGTCATAAGACCTCATGCCGGAAATTCCAAGCATACCAAACATCAAAGGCATCATAACGCTCATATCAGCCTGCGGTATCTCAACACCGAAACCAGCGGCTATAGGGCTGACCATGTAATTTATGCCTAAACTAAGACCGCAAATCCACCCAATCAGCGGTCTCCAACTCGCTTGGAACCAATTGCCTTTCGCATCTGCTTTGAGAACCTCAATCTGAGCCATAATAACTTCATGGCTTTGACGCTCGGCTAACGTGGCTATCTCATGGGCGAGGCGAGCCTTCTGGTCTTTATCCTCAATAACTTTGTCAAGGATACCAGTTACGGGGCCTACAAGGCCGCTTATTAGACTACCAATCATTTTTTAGACTGCTGAAATGAGGTGGCACCGAAGTAGACTGCAACAAGCCCACTTAAACCATAGAAAATAGGGCCAAGCTCAGATCCACCATATTTCTGCGGATCAATGAGAAAGCATATGACTACTGCCATCATCATGCCCAAAGCAGCCCAACACATGAGCCTTCTGTTTACTTGATACGCCGCTTTATCGGGTACGTTATCATTGTTGTCGGACATTGTTACTTGCCTCCAATAGTTTTATGCGTACTTGCATATCATGGATACTTTTCATCAGATCTTCACGCAGTGCCTGACGTGCCAATGCATTACCGGGACTAGGAATAATCTGACCGTTTGGATCTATCAGCATCATCATATTAGCCCGTAGGGCAGAGAGTTCGGCATTGGTTGCCTGAATCGAGCTAATAACCCACCATAGCGCACCGAGCACCAAGGGGATCATACTGGTTCCAATTTTAGTCCAATCCATTTCTACCCCCCTACCGGCGGATGACGGCCATTATGCATGTGAAGTAGCTTATCGACGTTAGATTTTATCGAATTTAGCTCTGCTTGGATGGTTGCAGCTTCACGATGCCTACGCTCCATAGTACTAGGGTCCATCATACCAGATAGCACGGAGACTCGTTGAACTAGGGTTTCTTGTCGGGTTTCTATAATATCAATGCGCTTATCCATACCACGCAGGCGCTGTTCTAAATCATTCAGTGTATCCTGAATGACCTTAATCTGCATCTTCCCAACTGCTGCCGCGCCCGCCACACTGAACAAAATCCCGCCCAAGGTGACGATAAGGCGTATGTCGATAGCCCCTTCCATAAGGGCACCTAAAACACGCCTTTGAAGCGTTGTGGTCGAGCTATAGGACTAAACCCCTTGACCACGCCGCCACGTGCCATCCGCGTTACCTTGTCTTCCCCGGCCTTGGACAAAGCAATAGCTACCGCTTGATTTTGTGGGTAGCCCTCATCCCTTAATGTAGAGATGTTCTTGCTTATAGTCTTACGGCTCTTGCCCTTTGCTAAAGGCATTTAACAGCCCATGTAGCTCGTGCCTTTGATCGCGGCACCCGCCCCACGCATTTTCATCTTACGCATCTTGTTACCCGCCATAGGAGGAACCTTTGGCTTCCCAACCAATTCAGGCTTGGGTGGGTCTTTAGGCGCAGAGCCGTTCACTTTTACCTGACGATTTTTCATTGTGGAGCACCTCCATTCTGCTGTTTAAGTAATTCCCGCTGCATTGCAGCATCAATCCTCTGTTGCGTCTGCCGCTCTTGGCTAGCCAGCCGCTGCTGGAACTGATCAGACCGCATCTGCTGACCTGACGCCTCAAGACTGAGCTTGGCCTGATCCAATTGTGCATCCGCCTGCTCGGCCTGTGCCTTGATCTGAAGCTCTTGCTCTTTGAGTTGTACCAGCGGATCGGGCCCCTGACCAGAGACTTGCTGAGACAACTGCTTGAGCATCTGCATGCCTTCAGCAATAAACTGTGCCGTAAGCCCTTCAATTTGCAGCATTTCTTCCTCGGAAGCAGCTTGCCCACCGGCCTGCTGGCGGCTCTGAATAAACGCCACTGCCGCCTTCTCACGGGCCGCGATCCGGACATGCTCCATAATGTGCTTTTGCAAAGCCATAGCAACAGGAGGCATACCAGATACCATCGGCGTCGAACCAAAGACCATGTGCGCCATAATGTGCGCCTCATGCTCCTGACCCTCAAACGCCTTCAGAGGTATCATGTCCATCGAATCGATGTTCTCTTGCGCCGGATCTTTAGGTGTTGGCTCGTCGTCCGGGATGCGCTTCATTATGCGATCAGTGTCACGAACACCCAACGCATCGTACATATCCCGATACACTTCGTACATGTTGTGTAGTTCAGGAGCCGCACCCGCCAACTGCAACTTAGTCTGCGCCAAAGCAATCCTTTGCGCCTGACTGAATACGTTCGGGTCAGAAATAGGTAACACATCTACCCGGTCATCAAAATCTGACCGCATAACAGAGGCATCCGCCCCCTCAACAGAGTACGGATACTCCTGCGGCAGGCTCTCACTCATCACACGAGCAAGTATTTTGAACTCCTGACGCATCCCATAGTGCAGCCGCTTGTGAACTGCACTCATTACCCGTGAACCCTGCTCCAACAGTGCAATAGTTGTGCCTACAGCCGCCTGCTGGTTGCCATCACCCACTTTCATGTCAGTAATCGTCGCAAACCGCTGACCAGCTTGAACAACAAAACCTAACAAAGAGAACAAGGTCTGGTCTGGACCCTTAAATGGCAGCGGCATCAGGCTGTCACGTATAGCCCCTCCGGGTGCGTCCACATCACGGAACTCACCGGGCTGAAGCGGATCATCGTCGTCTCTGATCCGTAGTCCGCGGGCCTTGAAACCCGCCGGGAGGTTGGACAACGTACCAGCGTCGATCAACTGCCTCAGTGCCGCCGTGGCGGTGCGTGACAACCCGCCAATGGTGTGAATAAGACCTAATCCGTAAAAACCAAAGCCCGGAAGGAACTTGTAATGCACAAAGTACTGTATTTTGCGCTGTAACTCGTCGTCCTCCATGTAATTCCGACGAATCGACAGTATTTGCCCGTTGTCCTGACTAATTGTGACAACATATGGTATTTTAATCCCTGTGGGCTCGCCCTCTTCGTCTAAATCCTCGTAGCCCTCAAGGTCTAAATCAACGTGGCACTCCAATATGGTGCAGTCATAGTCAATCTGACTGGGTGATACACCGTCTATCCTGTCTATTTCCCCTTCCACACTGTCCAATTCAGCCTGTGCAGGGATAACCGGTATATCTAAATAAAAGCCCGCAACCTGCTTTTTCCGCAAATCGTTCAAAGACATGCGAAGAACTTGCGTTATGTTCGGGCAAGTATCCAAATCCGACGTTTCATACGGCACGACTAGGTTTTCAGCAGGAATAAACTTACTTACCGCCCTACCTAACGTCTCGTCATAATACACCTTCTTGAACGTGCTGCCCGCCAACGGCAGGTAAAACAGCATCTGGTCCATATCCGGCGTGTAGTCCTCCATCACGTTCGTGATGTAGTAATTCATAAATTGCTTCACACGCTGCGCCTGCGCCTGCTTTTCCCGCGTTTCCGCGCCCATAACAGCAGTTCTCACGGGCCCCGAAGCAGGTAACAACTCATTAAAGGCCTGCGCCTGAAATTGCGTAGCAGCTTCCGCCAATAACGGATGTGTTACCCCAGAAGCACCCCTAAACGGCTGCGTCCGCTCTTCATAAGTAAATCCAAGCAACTCCAGCCCGTTGGCATACGCATCTTCCCAATCCTGCCGACTTGCCTTATTTGCGTCATATTCCGCCAACAACTCACCAGCAATGCGGCTCAACTCACGGTCAGGCATCTCCTCCGCTAAATTAGCATAGAAATCATCCGACTCTCCGCGCTGATCCTGCGGGTCAAAATCAATAGTAACCCCGCCGTCTTCCTCCGGAGTCACCTCAATATCCATATTGTCCGCCATACCTTCAAAAGCTATGACATTGTCCATGCTGCCCGGAACCTCTAGCTCCACCTCGGCAGCTAAATCTTCCGGATCAAGTTGTGATGGAACATTCCTGTCCACCATTCCAGCAATCGGTTCACGCGCCATACATAGTCTCCTCTAGCCCAGAGTACCAGTTCCGTGGGCCGCGGTCCATCAATATTGCTTCATACTCACAATTCCACCTTCCGGTGACTTAAACGAACGCTCCCCGGGCCGTCGCCCAAGGACCACGTCTAACTGCTCATAAAGCTTCGGATCAACCCGATTAGCAAGCTGACGAGGCGTCGTAGCAAGACCCGCTAACTTCAATAACTTCGCGCCAAAAGCCTCGTTGCGTTGGTCCGTGGGCCGCGGATCACGGCTCACGGGTACGGTGACGATGCCGCCTTCATCAAACTTAATGGTCCGCGAACCATAGATCCTGTAATCGTCGGTATCCGGGTTATAGCTCCCCTCCACACGATAACCTTCTGGACTTTCATAATAGCCAGAGATGTTACCATACTCTACGCCGTCTGTGCCGTATTTGAGGCTCTCAGGGGCCCCAAAGAAACGAGCCTCATCACTAAAATCCATTTTACCTTCGAGGTAATTAGCCTCCCGACCTATACCAAAACGCCGACCTTCTGGCGTTAAAACCTCAATCCCTAATTTTCCAAACGCCTCATCTTCTGATGTTTCCACAAAAGGGTTTCTAGATTGTTTTCCAATATCCCCTTGAGCAAAAACCTTTGGCATTATGGCATAATCACCAACACCAAAGGACAATTGCTCTGATGGAAGAGGCGAACCTTGTCCTAAATCGACCGCAGAACCTCCTACTTCTCCACCGCTTTCAAACACCTTTGTCGAATACCCTCTTTCAACAGGCGCGTTAAAGTTCTCAATAGATTTTTCTAGGTTCTCGAGAAGCATTTCAGGCGTTATTTCCTCCGCCGTGAAAAGATACTCTTCCGGCACACCACGCTTCCGCTGATCCATGCGAAGAAAATGTAACATATCCTGACGCGCCCCGAGTATAACCTGTTCCCCGTAAGGCGCTTTATTATAATCTTTGGCGGGCATAGTTAGGATGTCATCTAAAACACGGAGCACAATATCTCTATTTTCAGGAGTTGGGTTATTTAAATACCTGCCTATAGGATAAAACGACTCGCGCTCTTCCTTATACTCTTCTGGAAGATTTTCCCCGCTTCTTATATGCTCACCGGCTTGCATTGATTCAATCAGAAAATGCTCTGGATTACTCGTATACGGGCTCCGGTCCTTAATGCTTCGCTCACGTATCACTTCAGACAAAATACTTAAAGGGGAGCTCTCTACCGGAGACATACCAACATCTAAAGGATCTGTTATTGATTTTATGCCAGCATGTTCCAGCTCATGCCTAATCACCCCTTTTTCCGCATCCTGACCTACTATAATACCGCGCGAAGGTATGTTTACCGGGCCCCGCGAGCCCTCATAAGCAGTTTTGCTTGATCCCTCCCTAACAGGGACCGGAAAAGTATTCGGGTTATAAACACCCGCACTTGGGACGCCCGCGATGTACAAGGGGAGCTCTTCGACAGTGGCGTCTCCACCTAAATTTCGTATGAGGCTGGATAAGCCACCTTCTGGAGAACGAAGTTGAATTTCCCGTAGGCCGCGTTGCGCGAGGTTAGACGCGGTGTCGCCGCCAGAGCCTATGAGGTCCACAACAAACTCTGTATCGGCCAAGCCGTATAAGTCTTCTGGCGAGAATGTATAATCACCAACCACGCCGCCATTAGCTTTTACTTCTATTTTTCCATAAACAGGGTGTTCTCGGCCACGAACACTAATGGTTCCAATTTCTTCGCCAAAATCAAGGTTACCTTTTACAGTTGGACGAAGACGGGGTTCATCTCTTTGGTTGGGGTACTTCGACAAATTTACACCCTTAGTAAAATCAACATCTGTTGTGTAATAGTGTTTACCGCGATGCTCTACAGAAACTAATGTTGGTAAATCAACAGCTTCGTTGTTTGGACGCCAACCAGCACTACGCTTAAACAAATTAGTTTTTACTAATGCACCTTTAGGGTCACCTACGGATTCTAAATTATCGCCCGATACAAGAAAACTTGCTCGGCCTGATGGGTCTACACTAATACGACCAGAAGAGGGACTTCTTCCTGTTAAAACTTCGTTAGTCCCGGGGTTTACATAATCGCCGCCGGGCCTTAAATCTTCCCATTTTCTTTGAGGTTTCGGGTATACAGGAACATCTGGTTGTAAACGGGTTGGCGCACGAGCCGCGGGCCGCGGTTCACGTATCATGTCCAAAAAAGGGTCTGGATTGTCCGGGTCTGGGTATTGAAATCTAAACCCGTGCCGCTGATAAAAACGAATTAACTCGTCCTGATCTAAACCACCCTCGCCTCGCGCGTCCGGATACAAAGTCAGTCTCGTGCCCGTTGCGTCCGCTTGCTCCGTAACACGACGAAGCATCTCACCACCCTGCCCTTGACCGGGCTTGTCTGCCCCAATATAGCTGATGCTGACCGCGTCGTTTTTAACGTCGGGCTGCAACGTAACGTGAGACTTTTCACCTAAATCAGGAAAAAACACTTGGGGTGTTGTAGTCTTTGGGTTGGGTATAACCCCGCCGCGTAAAGTTTTACCTAAAGCCTGCGCCCCTTTAAGTGCTGCACCTATAGGAGCCGTAGCCCCCAGCATATACAAAGCATCTCCAGCGCCGCCTAGTGTCTGCAAAGCAGCGTCAATGTAAGCCCCCCTTTCAATATTTTCAGAAAAGGAAGGAGACATCTGACCGGGATTATAGGGGTCGGGCATTTGACCAAAAAGGTCTGCAACACCTGCGCCGGGAGCAAAACCGGCCCCTAAAGAGGCCGCCGTGTAAGCGATATCACCTAATCTAAAATCACTTGAGGGCGTCTCATAGCCGGAATCATAAGAAGGGCGCGGATTGTTTTCTCGGAATTTCTGTCGAAACCCTGCTCCAAGATTAACCTTTGACTCCGCCATGTTCCATTAATCCCTAATAATAAGCATGAACTTTAACCGACGCCTCAGTATCTTCCCAATCGTCGCTAGGCAACTGAACAAAGTTCCCCTGCCGATACCGCATCAAAGCCTGTGTCATGCTATCGACCAAGTCATCATGCTCCCCGTTTGGAAACGCCGCCACCTCTTCAATCATCTCGTCCGCGAATACTGTGTCGGGGGCCCACACCATGCCCGCCTCAAACAAAGGGGAAACAGAGTGAACTCGTGTTACTTTATCATTTCCCTTGCTTGGCGTAAAGTTAACAACGGGTATGCCCATGTTCCGTAGTTCGTGGGTCAGGGGTAGTCCAGAGGCTTTCGCTTCCACAATTACTGTATCGGGCTCCCAGTATTTATATTGATCCAAAGCCACCTGCTTCAACTCCGGAAAATCCCAGCGATCCTTCTTACTGTCCAAAAGTATGAGTCCCGGCGGGCCCCCTACCTCCTCTGGACGAAAAACACCCCACGTAGTTATAGCGCTAAAGTCCGCAGTCTCCCGTTTACTGAACGCCGTGTCATAACTCTGAATGACATATTCAAGATTAGGTATTCTGTCTTTCTCCCAGCGCTTCCACCACTGGCGCGGTATGATCGCGTTCTCCTCACCCGTCGGGTTCTGCTGATACTGCGCGTTCCATTTACTGGGCGGAATAGAGGCTTTTACAGCCGTAAGGTCCTCAATACTCCAAAACTCTGGCCAACACGGACTGCCGTCCTCAAAAATCGCAGGGAGTTCCACAACTTCCCATTGATCCGCTAGTGGATCTTTAGCCATCGCCTTCAAGAGCTGGCCTGTCATATCCTTTTCGGACCACCGGGTCTGTACAAGAACTATCGACCCACCCGGCTGGAGCCTCTGTCGGGGGCCCCCAGTGTACCAATCCCAAGCATCATCAAACCCGTTCGCCGACATAGCTGTTTGTTCAGAGTGCGGATCATCAATGATCACCAAGTCGCCACCACGACCCGCGAGGTTTGACCCAACTCCGACGGCATAGTACATGCCGCCAGAAGAAGTGTCCCAGCGACCAGAAGCTTTACTATCCGCAGCCAGTTTAACATTTGGAAAGACCTCCTTGAACTCGTCGCTATCCAAAAGGTTTTTCGTTTTACGACCAAAGTTGACGGCTAACTCCGTTGTGTGAGTAGCCTGAATGATCTTCATGCGCGGGTTTTTACCCATCATCCAAGCGGGAAACAAGAACGAAGCAAACTCTGACTTCGTATGACGCGGGGCCATGTTGATGATCAGGCGCTTTAAGTCGCCTTTTGCGACCCTTTCCAACTTTTCAGCAATAATTTTGTGGTGTCGGCCCGCAATAAACTCCGGCCACATAGATTTTACAAACGTCAAAAAATCATTCTGACAAGCTTCATTCTTCTCGATTTGGGCAAGCCGTAAACGAAGCTTTAGTTCTTGATCAGAAACATCCATCGGGGGCCCCTAAATTGAAATAATATTTCAATAAATATGCCTAATTTTTAGTCAGTTAACGATAATAAGCATTTTATCAAAAAATAAGCAATGTTTCACGTGAAACAACCATATCATTTTTTACAGTATTGTTTGTGAAAAACATGGCCCTTGCTATCGCTGGTTAAATAGGTGGCCGTCGGCCAATTTTTCCGATTTTTTTGGCTATTTTTCTCGATTTTTGACCCGATATGAGAAGGGACCCGAGGCATGATCCGCGGGCCGATATCCGCTGCCCGGCGTCCGCGATTCCGATTCCGATTCCGGTGCCCGGTGCCCGGTGCCCGGTGCCCGGTGTTCACGATTGATCGCCCGGCAACCACGGATCACGGGCCGGTGAAAATGTTGCGCGGTAAGTTTGAGAAGATGCACGGGCGGCGGGCCGGGGCATGATTCACTCTTTTTAAATCGCCTTAGGCGGGGCTGGGATGGGCATAAAAAAAACCCGCTAGGTAGTTAGCCTAGCGGGCAAGCTTGAGGTTGTAGGGGGCTTAAAATCGCCTAGAAATCAAATCCTACATAGACGGGCGTTTCTTCGGATAAGAAAAGCTCGGTGTTCATGTCGTCATATTTGGAAATCGAATAGCGGGCGGGTTTACCTCGCCGGGGCTTTTCCCGGAAGTTAATAATATAAACGGCCTTGGCGTCGGGTTTGCGCTTTATCAAATCCCCGGTGCCCATATTGCCAAGCGCGATTTTTTGTAAATGTTCAGTCATGTGATCTATTCCCGTAGTTAGTTAGAGATGGGCTTTTATCTCATATAGTCGCATAAAAGAAAAGCCCCGCATAAAGCGGGGCAATTCGGGACGCTATGCGGGGCGGGTTAATCGTCGGCGGTATTGCCCCATGCCAGCCAATCTTTAAAGCCTATTGGATAGCCGCCGCCATCGCTGCAACGGATCACATACGATTGGTAGCGATCAAATATTTCAGACGATACCGCGCGATTTAAATCACGTTGGAGTGCAATAAAACGTCGACGGGATGCAAAAGTTTTAAACATATTCAAAAACCTTTCTATTGAGCTGCGACGGCGGAAGCTTTGCGCTTGCTATTTCCATGAGCGGGAAAGCCGACAATAACCTTCCGGTTAGCCTTGGCGAATAAACC
>Ga0222719_10005042_pt1 | contig 11476 bp, 18 predicted proteins | sample C33_34DmetaG_FD_165039 | JGI IMG/M metagenome (GOLD analysis project Ga0222719, IMG submission 165039) | Estuarine water microbial communities from San Francisco Bay, California, United States - C33_34D | ecosystem: Environmental > Aquatic > Marine > Unclassified | place: USA: California...
GCTCTAGGTTGCGGATGGGCAGGTTGTAACAATCAGCCTTGAATACAAAGCCGTTAGCCGGATCCACATCCCCCCGGCTGTATCTGGTTGCCTTCTCAAAGAATTGTTGCTTACCAACGCGGCCCAAAATCCATGCCCGGGACATGTCGCACATGATACGGACAAAGACGTATTCGTCACAGTCCTGCTTTGTTCCGTGTGCTGCTACAGAACAATCGTAGTTGGGCAGCGGCTTGGTGTTGCACCGCTTGGTCTTCACATCAACACGCTTGCCGTTCTCTATGAGGTCGTAGTTGTGGGTGTTGGATTCCGATGCCCCCGTCAGGTCGGCAACGATTATCTCACCGATTGCCCCAACAACGTTGCTGAGTCCGCCCGTGATGCTGCCCTGTAGTATGCCTACAGAGGCAGTTTTCTTTTTGGCACGGGATATGTGATCAGGAGTTATCTGTATTTCCAGCATCGATTTCCTCAAACTCACAGTTGTCCTCAAGGTATTGCAGAGACCGTTTTAGCACAGCAACCAAGCCCTCTGCAATCATAATCCGCTTTGCAGCGTCATCCATCTCCACGTGCATCATTGCACTACCGTCATCGTGTTCGATGTATTCTGTTACCTCAAGTTTCATTTAGTATCTCTTCTTTACCAGTAGTTTTTTAGGTCTTCTTTTTACAGCATTGCCAAACAAAGAAAAAGTGTTTGACATATAATTTGTTACGCCCTCATGCCCTTGCCGGTATCTTTTCAACTTTTCTGTGTATTCTAATTCAAATAGGTTGGGTCTTGTTACAAGATTTGCTGTATTAAAATGTAAGTAGCATAAATCTTGTCCTCTCTTCAATGTAAGGCTTTTATTGAGGTCTGTCCATTCAAATGCCCAATTCAGTATTCTAGGCCATATATGTATTGGCATTTTACCCCCTACAAGAACTCCGGGCCAACTGGCCATATTCTTACTCATGTAGGGAGCAAGAAGGGTCATATAGCAGGGAGTATCACTTAAAAAGAAATAAGGAAGCTGCACCTGAACTATGGGAACATTTTCTTGTCTCCACTTCATTGGTGGAAATAAACTTAGAAACTGACGCAAAATATCAGAATCCACATGTGTTCCATTATGAGATATAATTATCTGATGCTCGTTTTCTACAATCTCACAACGCAGTTCTAAATTAAATGGACAACGTATTACAAAGTATTCTCTTTCTAACTCATTAACAGAAGGACACGCCTGAACAGCAGATCGTGAGAGAGGCTTGTCTCGCATTTTGAATAAATTTTCTGGTTCATAAAATGCAAAAGTTGCTTCTTCTCTGTCTATATGCCAGCCAACATCTACTTTTTTGGGAGATAAAAGACTTTGTATCATTCTTCAATCCAATGCCTATAATAAAAATGTTCACCCAAGCTATCTATCTTTTCTTCCGGGTATCCTTCAGAGATAGCCCACCCCTTGATGCTAAACTCTTTCTTCACGCCGTAGTCGTTGCCACCATAATACATAACTGCATCTTTTGGCAACTCCTTTGGGAAACCATACTTCCAACCATCCGGTAAGTCAACTATGTATCTCATGTCTAGCCCCTTATAAAGTGCATAGGTGGGACTTGACTAATACCCACATCAGGCTAGTAACTGTCTATGATACTTCGCCCGAACTACACGTTTGCTGGTTGAGCAGGAGAACCACTCCCCGTGTATACCTTACCCCCGTTACAAAAGGGGTTGTTCAGCCACTATGCGATCCCACCGTCATGGGAACGTGATTCGAGTAGATCAATCGCCTCACCATGAGGCATCTTAAACCACTCTCCTTTATATTCTGTAGCATGTTTCTTGAATGTAGTCAATAGTTCTTTCTCTGTTTCATGTCTGTTATCCACATACACGCTGCAGAGAATGATATAGTCCCTATAGGGAGATCCTGTCTGATAGCCGGATAGACGGTCTGTTGCTATTGCTGCCTTGCCCAGCTTTACCCAATCAGGCCACGCCGGGTTGATAACCAGATAGACTTCCCCGTCCGTTGTCTTCTCAATCTCTGTGTGTGACCACGCATCGTCAAGGGACTTGTAATTACCGGGTTTGTGGAGGGGGTGGGACTTGGGTATATACTTGCCATTGACAAACATGCGGCTATTATTCTTCTCAGCATGTTTTGTAACACGCTGACGGTATCGCTTGTTGGGAGCATAATACCACCACTCCCCATCTTCAAAGACAGGTTCTACTTTTGTATAATACCTTTCGTCTACCATCCCTACTTCTTCGACCTAAATCTATGCTTAAAGAACACGATGATGTTTATCGTGGTGTTGACAGTGATAGCCGCAAGCAACCACCACTGCCACCAGTTAGGCATGTCTAGCCCCTCTGTCATGCTGCCGACAGATCCACAACCTCACATACCCCTGCTGTGCAAGCAAGTTCACGAGATCCCGTTGTGTTGTCTTCCTTCTCAAAGTCAGTCAGCTTGTCCCAGTCAATCGTAACATGCTTATAGAGTTCTGTCCACTCCAAGTAATCCTCATGCTCAATATCCTGATAGGGGGCTTGCTGATACGTGTGATCACTGTGTGGCAGGAATGACACCCCTGACGCAACGTCAAAGTTCTCGTATACCCACGCCCCAACTTCCATCCACTCGTTCTCCTTAACGGATACTGTGATGGATGGCTTGTGTTCACACCAGTGCAGCGCATACAACTTCCACAACTCAAGCTGCTCAATGGCAGTCATCTGTGTCCGGGTGATAGCCCCTTCCGGTGACTTCATCGGGAATGAGAACACTGTGGTGCTATCTGGCTTCATCACGTCCCGTTCGTTGTGGACACCCTGTTCGATAAGGAACTGTGTCAGGGGATCCTTGTTGTCACCCCGCACAGTGCGGATGTAGTAATCATTGTGACGGGCATGGATGCCGGAAGCAGAGTCCGTCAACTGTGATACGGTTCCGGATGGCTTCACACAGGTGATAGCTGCGGACACATTGATGCCCAGCTTCTTTGCCCATTCCTTGTTGGTGGCAACAGCAGTCTCCCGCATTGTAGTCAACCAGCGCACAGAGTCCGTAGTCTTGGACAAGACCGGATGATCCATGATGCCTGTCAGGGATACGCCCAGAAGCCGTTCCTCTTCTGTGTTCTTCTTCCAGATGCTGCGAAGGTATTTGAAATCCGTCAGGGTGGACTGCAGCGTCCCCAAGATGGTTGCATATTTGACTTTCTGTGTCAAATCTTCAAGGGTATCACTGGCCCGCACCACAACCTCTGACAGGTTGCAGAACTGGTAGGGGCGAAGGATGATTTCCGAACAAGGGTTGGTTCCCCACATATGTCCGGTTTCCCGGCGACCGTTTCGGGCTACCTGCTTGTCTGCCGCTTCCCGGTTGAAGATACCGCGTTCCCCTGACTTAGAATCATACAGGGCAAGCCACTCACGCATGAAGGTTCCCATCTCTGGGCGGGACTTGTAGGATACGGAGTTGTTGGCCAACGCCCGCTGCCCCTCATTCTCCCACCACTGTCCGGCCTTTGCGTGACGCATCTGGTCATCATTCAGGTTGGACAGCGAAATCAGGGCTGACCTGCGGACACCCCCAACAACGACAATCTCGCCCACCTTGCACATCAGATCGTGACACTCGATGGGATACAGCTTGCGACCTGCTGCCCGCTTGAAGGTCTCTACGGTGAAGCTGAACAGGTCAGCTAAAGGTTGCGGCCCGGATGCCCGGCCACCCATTACCTTCAGGCGTTCCCCTGCCGGACGCACATCGGACATATCCCACTGGGGAACTTGTCCCGCATAGAGCAGGGCAATCAACTCACGATAGGCTTTGGCCCAGCCCGGCTTGCTGTCACCTACCTTGATCACAGTCGTTGAATCATTCATGGCATCACTGACGGTAGGCAGCTTGTCCACATTCTCCCGTTCAACGGAGAACCCAACCCCTGTGCCACACATCAGGATATACATGCACTCGTCAAACGCACGAGGGCTGTCTACCGGAATGTAGGAACAGTTATACCCACAGATGTTATCCCGGGAAAGAGCCTTGCCAGCGGTCATCACAGCCCGCATGGATGGCATAACCTGTAGGCCCAATATGGCTTCGTTGATATCTGCCTTCTCACTTGCCTTCAGCTTGTAGCCGTGCTTCTCTTCTGCGTGATTTGCCATGTAGTCCACATAGCGGTCAACAGTCTCGTGCCAATCTTCACGCCGATTTTCTTCCTCGATCCATCGGGCGTATCGGGACTTGTGGATGAACTGCTGATAGGGGGTTGGTAGTGTATTGCTCATGTTAGTGTTTCCTTTACCTCAATTAGTTTGTTCAAATACCACTGGGCTTTCTTCAGATCTTCTGCGCCATTCTTGTAGCGATACCGCCAGAGGTATTTTATGATATTGCCTTGAAGGTAGTATTCAAAGCCTTCTTCTGTAGCAGCACCGATAGCATCTATGCACTCGATACCTGCCTGATTGTAGTGCGGGGGACTGTTCACCATGTCTTTGCCAAACAGTTTTTCTTTCTCCCGCATGTATTCTTCGTGACTTAGCTGGACATCCATTACCTGTTGTCTCCTGTGCCATGTAGTGTTCCGCGCTTCTGACGGCCTTGCAACTTCTCTAGGTTGCGGTTAGCGACAGTCTCGAGGTCATACCCCAAGTCGCTTGCCAGAACTGCAGCATACCACAGCACATCACCCAACTCAAGCATGACCTGTTCCCGATACTCTGGGGAATCAATCTTATCACGCAGCATCTTCTTTATCTTGTCGGCAACTTCCCCTGCTTCCCCTGCCAAGCCTAGAGCCGGATAGGTTACGCTGTGCATCTTGGGATATACAGCAGTGGTCAAACATGCCTTCTGATACTCGTTCATTGCTTTGCTCCAAAGTCAACCTTGATTATGTTGTCGCCGGACGTTTCAATGGACAGGCCCATCTCCTCGTTGACTTCTGATACGATTTCCTTTTCGAGTTCCTTGAATCTGAGACGGGCCATACCAGCCTCTACGATGCGTTCAAAGTCATTCTCAAGCAACTCTATGATGCCGTTCTGCAGGACAACGCCAGACTCGTAGGCTTCCGGATCTTCGGGGCCTGTTGTCGTATCGTAGGCGTTCATGGTGACGGTATCGTCATCCTTGTTGTTGAAGATGATATACCATCGTTCAGGAAGAAGGGTGGCAAGTTCTAGCTGTCTCTCCAGAGTTTCGTCTGCATCTATGTTGTCGTTATCAGACATTGTTTTTTCCCTTCTTTAGCCACTCAGGCGGTATCGTCTTCTCTGCCCATTGAAATCCATAACGTTCACACCACGCAGCATAGGTGGTCTTGCTACCCTTGTAAAGTCGATTTGATGAACGCAGGAAAACAAACCGGATGTCTAAGTCCGGGTGCTGCTCTTTGACCAGTCGCATCTTGACGCGATCATCTTTATCGAGATGGCCCTTCGCTTCTATGTAGATACCTGTCGCCGGTATGTAGAAGTCCGGGGTGTATATCCGAACCTTTGGCTGATAGGCTATCTTGGCCTTCTCGTATTCAAACTCAATTTTGTTCTTGACTAGAGTTCGCGCCAAGTCCAGTTCAAACTGTGACCTATATCCCGCAAACCGCTTCATCTTGTGGTATTTCCCAAATGGTATTTCATGTTGTAGCTGGCCATTCTCTTTCTGAGATACGCGGCCACTTTCGGGGATTGTTTTTCTATGGAGATAACTTCTTCGGTGAGAGGATATATCGGGACGCATACAGTCTTTCCGTTTGCGAGATGGTTGCCGATTACTTGGAAGCAAGACTCTACTGCCTCTAGGTCACGCACCTCTGTTGCAGGGGTGATGATGCCACTTTCTGAGTAGTTCTCGCGGATTATTACAGGGATGCCCCGTTCGTGTTGCCTGAGAAAAACGACCCGTCTACCGCCTCCCGACTTGGCGTGGGATTCCACATAGAGCATGAGGAGTTCCTCGTTGAGATCCACGAGAGACAGGTCGTATTCTTTGGTGTATAGGACAGGCATGTCACAGGGCTTTCTTCTTCAAGGTTGAATACCAGACCTGTGGTGGGTTCTTGGCTTTGGATGTTATCTTGTCATGCAACACCGCATCGGGCCAACAGTGGGAACGATAGCCACACATGCTGCACTGTTTTGCCAGTGTCTTGTTGCCCGTGCGGATAACCTCGCCATTTGAACGGTAGGTTTCAAACTCTGTATCTAACTTGACTACCTTTGAATCAGGGTTAGTCAGGATACGCACTCGCCGTTCAGCATCCTTCAGATATTCTTTCTTGTCTTCTTGCTTCCAGTCAGGGACTTCCACAACCAAAACCTGCCCGCTGGACTTGTTTACCACTATCCAGCCCCCAAATGGCAATCCTGTGGCTTCTGAGTATAGGTAACCCTGCATCAGGTAGCCAAAGGGGTCATCCTCTTTGAGTTTATCATATCCGTTAGAATATTTGTAGTTGAAGGCCCACTCACTTGCGGACTTGATGTCCCAAACCTTCTTCTGACCCAGTTCATCCTCAAGAATTACATCGAGAGTTCCCTGTATTTTCTCTCCAGCTATCTCCAGTTCAACGGACTCCTGAAAGCTGGCAATCTTTGCTCCAACCTCACGCAAGAGCAACATAGTCAGGGCTTCCACAATATCACCAAACAGGAAGCGCAGCACACCGTTGTAGTCCATCTCTTCCCGAACACCGCTGCGTTCAACAAGCTGCTGACACAGAGGGCGACCCAAACCAGACATACGCATACGATAAGGTCTGTTTTCCCTGCGTAGTTGCCGGGAGACAGCTTCCTCACAATCCTGTGTGAACTGCTTCAAAGAGACCGGGGGAAGGTCTAACTCCCCCCGGGTAGCTTTGTTCAGGTAGTCCTGAAGGTTAAGCTGCAGAAGCATCTTCAAAGTCCGCAGCCAAGTCAGCATCATCGTCTGACATGATTAACTTCGTAGCTTCACGATGCTGTGCCATGATAGCTGCGTTGGATGCGTTGACAGACTCTATGAACATGAGCAGAAGTTCTTTGTCCTCGTCCGTAACAGGAACCTCTTTGGCAAGAGTTGGAACTGGAACCCAGTAGGTAACGCTGCCCATCTGCCTACGGTCTGTTCCTAAGTCAATCATGCAACTCTGCATGACCTTATTCTGCTTTGAAAGGCTGTCGATGAAGTTGCTAATTGGCATAAAGCCAGACTTCTTGAAGTAGGCAACAACAGGCTGGCGTTCAACCTTAACTTTTGTGCCATCTGCTTTGGTGAAGTCCCCGGAGACGATGCCATAAATTACCTGATTACAGATTGCAGCCCGGGAACGCAAGACATCCGAATGATCTTCACCCAGTTGTGCTTCCTGTTCTTTAGTCAGACGACCACACTTTACGCCGCCAACATTGTCAGGAAATTGACCGAATCTGTTGACATCCTGAACGGATTTAGCAGCAAATGTGCCTTCTTCCTGATCCCACAAACTCCACTCAAAGGTGCGGTATATAGGTCGAAACTGAGGTTTCTTGGAATACAAGAACTCGCCATCCATCATAATTTTCCAAGACCCACGAGTGAGGGTATGCCCATCTTCCGATTCGTCTTGATAATTTATGTTCAGGCGAGGAAGACCAGTCTTCTGCTTCGGGCCTCCGTCTGATTGCCCTGTCATCTTCATCAGGGTTTCTAGATCATCGGTGTTTAACGCTTGTGTCAATTCACCCATTTTGTCATCGATGTTTTCTATTTCTGTCCCAATCATTTTCTGTAAGTCTCCTATACGATTAGGGGTTGCGTAAGACAATCTTACTAGTCTACGACAGAAAGGTCAAGCCAATTCTTGCCTATTTTTAATTCTATTTCCACAGGCATATCGTAGAACACGCCGTAGCGTTCTTGTGTCTGTTCAGGCAGGGAGAGCATTGCTTCCCGCATCAGCTTGATACAGATATCTTTCTCGTCCGGGTGGACATCGATTACGATTGAATCGTGAACCGTATTGCAGATTACGGACTGCAGGTTGTTTTCCCTGAAGGCGTTGCTGAGACGAACAAGGGCCATCGGCAACAGGTCAGCGGTGGCAAAGCCCTGCACAGGGTAGTTACAGATTGCAGTCCGGTTGGTAGCTGTCCCCCATTCCGTCCACTTGGCATCGGGGAAGGCATAGCGTCTGCCAGAGGGAAGGGCAATCTCTTTGGTGGATACAGCTTCCTTCTGTAGTTCCTCGTGCCACACGGTAACTTCCGCATACTTTTCCTTGAAGGCACGGTAATATCGTTGCTGTTCCGGCGTTCCTGTCACGCCACCATACAGGGGCTTGAAGGTGTGAGCCTTCGCTTCCTGTCGGCTGCAGCCAATGATGCTGGCTGTGTAGCTGTGAACATCTGTGCCAGCTTCAACATCGTGATAGGCTTGCGGATCTTTGGCAAGGAAGCCAGCAACACGGAACTCTAGTTGGGAGTAATCCCCCTCAAGTATCTGGCCACTCTCGAAGCGGCTCTCGACCACCTTCCGTATAGCGAAGGTATTTCCACGCGGCATATTCTGAAAGTTAGGATTCCTAGACGAAAGGCGGCCCGTTGCCGTAACACACTGCATGAACTCCGGATGGATGAAACCATTCTCGTCAACATTGTTCTTCATTCCTTCTACAAAAGTGCTTAAGTAAGTTCGCAGGGCATTGTAGCGGGTGTAGGCTTGTGCAAACTCCCGTCCTGTTCCCTGAATGGCATCCATGCGATCCTCAAGGGTTGTCTTGTCTGCCTTGAACCCAGCAGCAGCAACATCCATCGGGCCGCGAGGAATCAGCTTGAACCCGGCAACCTCGCCTGTCGGTGTGTAGATTACCCCTGCACCGTTGCAGGGACGACAGATGCGTCTGGCCTTGCCGGGTGTCCCGTCCTTCTTTGTCGGGAAGTAGTGGCCTACCCCGTCACAGGCTGTGCAGCGGGACATTCGCGTCTTCTGCACAATCTCTGTCTGATTACGGACAGTGTTCTTAAACTCCGTTGCTTTCATGCGGCGGCGCATCTTTGGCTTCATGGTAGAGCCGCGCATCTCATGTCCCAGATTGAAGGTGCTAGACCACAGCTTCTTGTCTTTGACGCGGCGTGAGTATATCAGCGCACTGCGGTCATCGGGACTAGCCAAGTTAATAGGTGTGTCGCCCATAGCTTCCCGGGCCAACTCCTCGAGGCGTTGCTCCAACTCGTGCAACTCCGTTTCGTATTCCTGTTGGACTTGATTGAGGGTGTCTAGGTTAATCTTGATACCCGCCTGTTCAATTCGCGCCAGCGTATCTGTCATCTCCAGCGTCAGCTTGAGGGTGGGCGTTAAACTGTTTTCCATTGTATAGTTCCTCGAATGTAGTGCCAAAGGCTTTTAGTTGTGCAGCGGCAATGTTCTCCGTTGCCATCACATCTGCTTTTCCGTATTCCTCTACTATCTCCCACGGGATCTCATAGAATGTCTTCCCCTCGTCCAGATACGGCTGAACAAGGTCTTTCTCCTTTTGCACTCCACCATACTTCCCTGCAAGAGCAGCAAGGCTGAGAGGCCAGCGTCTTGCTTTCGCCAGAATATACTCCGCAACCATCGTGTCATAGATATGTCCCTCATATTCAAATCCACATGAACGAACCCATGTTATATCAAACTTGATGTTATGTCCAATGACAACATCGGCCAGCTTCAAGGCATCCTGAAAGATGTTGAAGGCATCCTTGTCAGGCTCCTTGTCCTGATGGTAGAAGCACAGGTAGTGTGTCGTGTAGCCGCCCCACCACTTGTAACCAATCGAGACAAGACGGTTACCAAAGAAGGGGGATGCTGTTGATCCGCCACTCTCTTTCTTACGGTGTGTGGTTTCCACATCAAAGGTCAGGATTCTCATGGGTTGCTATCCTTTATGTAATTAGACACAAAATGATCCAAATCATTCTTATGTTTATACCATACATTCCTATTTACTACTCTCCACTTATTACTTGTCAAGCTAACCACAAATTTTCCACCAATCAAAACCAGACCCGGGTTATAGTCTTCTACATACAAGCCGTGTTCAACCAGCTTTATAAGTTTGGTGAGCCTTGCCACCTCCTTCTTTTCAGAATCACCGTGATAGTCTTTGTGCCAGTTTCTTTCAGTAGCTAGATTTGACTTTTCTATGGCTTCGGCAAGCCACTTTTCTAGTTCAGGCAAATCCTCTATCGTGTAGGGCATCACTCATACTCCCTAAATCGTGCGCGGGCTATCTTTGCTGAAATCTCTTCCAACTCGTCCTCTGTCAGGCACGGATATTGTCTACGCAAGAACTCCATGCAGCTGTCGTATAAGCCCTGTAAAAGGCGTTCGTTACCATCATGGCTCATTTCTATCTCCTTCCATTGTAGTTACTGGTTAATTCCTGACAATAGCCGTGTGTCTTGAAAACTTTATTAAACACATCGGCACGATTTCCAAAGTAGAAAAAGGCTTGGCCCCGGGTGTTGTTGCTCACAACTTTCCCATCGACATTCCAGAAACTTATCCTGTGATCCGTAAAGCATACTGCGGAAGCCTTGCTTAATAACTTATGAAACCACTTGGTTTCCGTTGCATTATTCACAAGGACAATACCTGCGTCAAACTGTTCTCTATTCCATGCGTCTACAAATTTATCGCAACACTGCTTCATCATGCCAGCGGAGTAGGGTGGGTTCATAAATACTTTACACGAATTTGCGACATCCCAGTCTTGTCTTAAGCCATCGGTGTCCTCGTCAAAGTAATGGGTTGCCCCTACGATTTCATTTGCCTGTTTGTCAGAGAAGGGATCCAAAGTGATTTCTCCCAGCACAGTCCTGACACTAGACAGGTATGATTCGGGTGTGAACCAGCTATCACTGTTACGCTTCCTGCTTGGCTGTCGTCCGACATACCCCAGCTTAGATACATCTGCCTGTGTCATCATCAGTAGTAAATCCCTTTCGCTATGTCTATCTGCGTATTAATCATGCCGTGCCATCCGTTTATCTTGTTCTTGGATATACAGATGTGACGCACAGTATTCTCAACCTCACTGGATCCGGTCTTGCCCACACCGATGATGATGTCAGCTTCACCAGCCTTGCCTGTCCGTGAATTGTCCAGCATAGAGTAGTCAATCCACTGTCGGTCATGTGCCTCATAGCTTGCCTGACTGACAGCCCAGAGAAGCAGCTTGTTGCGTTTGGCAATCTCCCGGGCAACCACATAGGTTTCCTTCAAGCGTTCATCACCCCGGTTATACTCACCGGAGATGCGGAACTTGTCAAGCTGGTCACAGAACATAACATCCGGACTGTTCAGCTTGGCATACTCGTCCACCTCTTCCACGCTGGTTCCGACCGAATCCATGATGGTAAGCAACGGCTCAATCTCGTCCCTGTATTGTTGCAAAAGCGCAACCCTGTCATACTTCATCTCGTCCTTTGTCATGGCAAAGTATGACTGGA
>Ga0222719_10005043_pt1 | contig 11475 bp, 6 predicted proteins | sample C33_34DmetaG_FD_165039 | JGI IMG/M metagenome (GOLD analysis project Ga0222719, IMG submission 165039) | Estuarine water microbial communities from San Francisco Bay, California, United States - C33_34D | ecosystem: Environmental > Aquatic > Marine > Unclassified | place: USA: California...
CTATGGAAGAAGAAGAAAATGAATTTATGAATAATTTTAATGAAAATTATTATTTAGAGAATAACAAAAAAAATAATAGTGATATTGATACAAATTTAAGAAGTTTTTTAGCGGAAGATACTAATAAAAAAAATCCAAGTTTAAAAAATAAATCTTTAGAATTAGAATCTTTAATTGTAGATAGTCTTGCTAGAAATAATTTCAATAAAGCAAATACTATTTTTGGAACTTTAGAAAGAATGTATGATAAATTTGATGATGAAGATATTAGAGATACATATTTTCGTGTTTTAAACGCTATGCCAAAGAAAGCTACACAAAATCAAGAAATATATTCTTATAGACAAGATAAAAATAATTTTAAAGATGTATTAGACGAAATGTACAAAAAAGAAAATATTAAAGCATTTAATGAAAATAATCAATGTATAAGTTCTTTAGGATTAATGTGGGAAGAATGTGATAGAAATATTTGTAGCGATAGGTGTAAAGATAGAATTATGAGAGCCAAGGAAATTTCAGAAAATGAAGAGTGTTCCAGGTTAGTTACTGGAGTAAAGAAGGATAATAATAACAAAGATGTAAATATTCGTATGACTGACGATATTAAAGATATAATAATAGAGAGATTAAGATATTGTAAGAAGGTAGCACAATTACAAAAAGGAAATTTTGATGTAGTATCATACTCAGACCAAACAGAATTAAAACAAAAAATGATTGAGGAAATATTTAAACTTTCTAGAATGGCCAACGTTCATTATTCTAGTTGTGCTACTGACGCCGCTGATTTCTTAGAGACCGACGATAAATATAAAGAGATTCTCAATCTTCTTAAAACTATAGATTTATCTAAATTAGATTTAGAAAAATTACAAGGTATTAGAAATGACTTAACTAAATTACCAAATTGCTCTCATTTAGCATATCAAGAATATGAAAAAAAAAGAGATAAAAATGTAAAGGACGGTATTAAAGTAGGAAAATATGTTATTCCAAAAAATACCGATTATTATAGTCAATTGAAAGGAAAGGATAAACCTATTATTTATAGAGATTTAGTCACAGATAAACAATATCTTTATGACTCCTTTTCTAAAACATTAACTAGTTTAGACTATCCTACTAATAAAGAAGAAGTTGTTGGAATGGAAAATGATGGAGAAGTAGTCAAACTTATTAGTAAAAATAATTCAGATTCTCCGTCAGCCAGTAATAAGATGAATGAATATTTACTGAAAGAAGATAATAATAATAAAAATAATAAAAATAATAATAAAAATAATATCTTTCCTTCTCCAACAATTTCTAATGAAAAAATTGGTATAACGCATGAACAACTTAATAATATGGCTATGGATATGTATAATAATAACAAAAGAAATAATGCAAATAAAGCAAATAATAATGTAAACGAAGTAAACGATAATGTAAATAATAGAAGTTTAGTATTTGGTTTAAAAGGTTCTAATATTATGGAATATGTTGTTTTAGTGTTAATAATTATTATAGTAGTTTATTTAGCATCAATGTTATTTAATAAAATGCGCAATTAAGTTTAATAAAGGTCTTATTTTAAAATTAAAAATAATATATTAATTTATATTATTATATTAATAATATAATAATATGAGTCAATATCTAAGTAACTTTTATTGTGGTAATAAGAAAAATTTGTGTAATTTTCATAAACCAATAGAATATAATAAAATGCTAAATAGACAGTTCGATATGGAACAATATGATATAATTAATAATTGTAAAGGATATGGTAAAACCAAAGGTTATTGCTGTAATCCTTTACAAGAAGGTATTCATAAACCTATGGATAAAGAATATATGGAACATTTAAATAAAGAATTTGGGCATACTATATTTCATAGAAATGATAATGGTAATATAGAAGATAGTGTTCCCTTGGTAAAAACTATTAAGAATAGTTCTGGAGAAATTCACGCAATAGACGTTTGTCAATGTGGAGGAGAAGAAGAAGATTATAAAAAATGTGTTAAGGAAAATTGTAAAGATTATAAAATACCAAGTAGATATGAATATTGTAAAATGGGTAATAGCGATAATACATTTAGGTGTTTTACTGATGTAAAAGAAAATGAAAGTTATTATTTTAATCCTTCTGAAACTTTAGGGGATTTTCCAACCCCAACAGAGTTATCTCCCACCCCTTCCGGATTATCTACTATGCCTACCGGATTATCTACCATACCAACTATAGATAAGAAAGATAAAAACACTTCTAAAAAAGGTTTTGGAAGATGTAAATTATCACCATTAGAAAAAGGTAGTGATGATGTTATGTCTACAAATTTTAGAATTAATAAAGTTTATCCAGATTGTTATTTAAATTTATGTAGTAAAACACCCGGAAGTCAAAATTTAGAGAATGTAGCTCCTAATAATTATAATCATAGAGTTCATAATTTACACAATAATGAAAGTATGGGATTTAGGGAAATAAATAATGGAAATAGAAAGAGAAATGAGAAAAAATCTATCTCTGATTTTTTAAAATTATAAATATTTAAATATTTTTAAGTTTATTGCTATAAATATAGTGTAAACAATTTTTACTCCAAGAGCAGTCTGTTTCAATATCTCCTAAATAATTTAATTTAGTATTATTTAATAATTTTTTTTGTGTGATAAAATATTTTAATTTATTATTATTTTCACATTTTTTTCTTATATAATTCATTAATTCTTCTGAGAAACATGTAGAACAAGTAAATATTATAGTAGAATTTAAAAAAATATTACTATTTTCTTTATCATACATATTACCATTTATAACTTTAATTTTTGAATTTAAATTTTCATTTTTTATATTTTTTTCTGATTTATCAAATCTTTCTTTTACATATTCAATTCCGGTCAATTTATTTATTGGAGTATTTTTGGCAAAATAAATTAATACATTACCTTCTCCGCACCCTGCATCTAAAAATATATCATTTTTATTTATTTTTAGTTTATTTACTAATTTTTCCAAGCCTATATCAGTAATAGTTCCATATGTAGTAAAAACATATTTGTCTGTGTAATATTCTATTTGTTTTTTATCTTTTATAATAATTAAAAATATAATTAATAAATATAAAAATATATTTCTTAACATTTATAATATTATATTTTATAAAAAAATAGACAATATTAGCTAAATATTTTTTATAAAAAATATACTATTAATATATATTAATAATATGTTTAATAGTATACCACATTCAATAATACAAAAAAATACTTGTCAACACAAAGAACAAAAATGTAATCATCTTAACCCTTACAATAATTTAGAGTTATATGGTTCTAAATTAACAGATAAAGAAAAGAAAAATAATTTAAAAAGATATAATACTGCTTGTCAAAATAGAAAAGGAGATTTAAAAGTATGTTGTGATAAAAATGACTCAAGGTTAGAGGATGTACTAGCGAAAATGAAATATAAAAAACCATTAGGGAAATCTGTTTATGATAAATTTGGTAATTTAGAATCAATTGACTTTTGTTTAGAAAGTGATCCCGAAAAGTGCGATACCAAATATAAAAAACTTAGTCCTTATGAAATATGTAAAATACCTGAAACAAATAATGATTTAGTAGATGGAAAATTAACTAATTTTAAACAAGATTGTTACCAAGCTAAATGTAATCCACAAGAGAAAACTATGAATATTAGTGGTATTGTAGAAGAGAATTACACCTATGAATTTGATAAAGATGTTGCGGAATCAATTAAACATAACAAACTTATAAATGTCCAGAAATTTATTCAACAAGATAGAACTTTACTTAAAAGACCTTTAACACATAGTAATGAAGGTAATACAATTTATCACGAAGCATTAAAATATAATGCGAAACATGTATTAGTATATTTATTTAGTAATATAACTCAAGATATTATAAATAAATTGAATAGTAGGGGCAATACCATATTACACATGGTTATGGAACAAGATAATAAAAATACATTAATAATGGCTTTAAAAATGGGTTGCGACGTTAATGCGAAAAATAATCAAAATGAAACACCTCTTTTTAACGCTATTAAAGCAGGATTATATGACAATGTTAGACTTATATTGAATTATAGTGCGAATTTATATGTAGTAAATAAAAATGGTGATACACCATTATTATTAGCAGTTAATACACCCAAAAAAAATTTAAAAATTATAAGATTATTAGTTGATAATGGAGCGAATATAAATGATACTAATGATATAGAAGATTATGATTCTCTAAGTTTATTAAATGATAAAAAGAATAGAACAGTAGAAGAAGAAGAAATATTAACATATTTTAATCATAAATTTGTAGAAAAAATGGATATTCCAATAGGTAAAGAATTAGATACAGAAAAAACAAGAGATTTAGAAGATTTATTATATGAAGTTGAAAATAAAGATAAATATGATAAAACATATGATTTTAATATAACTGTGGAATTTGAAGAAAAAGATTTAAATTTCCCCAAAGAATTACATTACCCAAAAGATTTAAAAGAAAAGAAAATGAAACCACACGATTTAGGTGATAAAAATTATAGTCACGAACCATATTTTAATAAATTCAAAAATTTACAAAAAGATAAAATCAAACAATTAAGACAAACTATTCAATTAACTAAATGGGATAATAACTTAGAAAAAGAACAAAAATTACAAATTATTGATGAAATTATGAGCGGAGAACTTTCATTAGATAACTATAGAAAAAAAGTTTTAGTTAATAATAAAATTACCAAAGAACAAGAATTTTTATTAGATAATATATCCGAAGATGATATTTATGATTATGAAAGTCCTATGTATTCTCCCAGTTTAGAAGAAGAAGTTGTTTTAACTACTGAAAAAAATAATAATAAAGAAACACCAATTGATATAACAACCACTAAAATTATGGACCACCCAAAAGCATTACCACCTACTTATATTGAACCAGTAGAAGAAGAGGAAGAAGATGACTTTTATGATAAGAATTCATATATTATTTTAGCTATATTAATACTTATTTCAATAGGAGTAATATACCTTATTTACAGAGTTACACAACAGAAAAAATTAGATTTTTTTAATTAAATTATTAATTGATAAGTTATGTGTACAAAGAATATTTATAAGTATTATCCTCCTCTTCATTTCTCTTTTTGAAGTTTTCGTCTTTTAATAGTAATTTAAACGCATTTTGTATATCTTCAAAATTTATACTTTTTTTAAGACTTTCGTAATTTTTTTCTATTGTAGCTTTTCTACATAAATTAAAATACCTTAATGAATGTGTAAATTTACACTTAGTAAAAAGATTTAGCATATCTCCTCCATTAAATGGAAAATATTTTTCATTTTCTATAAAAAATGTATCTGGTATTTCTTCTTTATTTTCTATCTTCCATCCCTCTCCTTCAATAATCTTAAATAAAATTAATTTTAATTCCTCTGGTTTATATTTATGTATCGAAAATCTATATGTAAATCTTCTTTCCAATCCCTTATTATGTGCGAATAAGCATTCCTCCAATGATTTCTTATATCCCATCATAAAAACAATAGTTTCAGGTGATTCAGATAAAAAAGCAGTGAGAGTATCTATACATTCTTTCGCATATGAATCACGCCCTTCTTTATTTCCAAGAGAATATGCCTCATCGATAACTAAAACACCTCCTTTACATTCATTTAAAACTTTTTGGGTTTTAATCGCTGTTTGACCTAAATAACCTCCAATCAAATCACTTCTTTTTACAAATTTTACTTTTTTATTTTTACAATATCCCATTTTATGATATATTTGTGCTAATATTTTTGCCAATTCTGTTTTACCTACTCCTGGTTCTCCATCTATAATTGTATGAAGCATATCTTTACTTTTATCGAATTCCTGAAGTTGATATAATAATAATTCGAAAACATCCTTTTTAATCTCATTCATACCTATCATTTTAGTTAGGTTCTCTAAAGGTTCCACTAACTTAGATACTGTTTTGACATTAATATTATATTTTTTAAAACCTAAATCATATTTTCCATTAAAATAATTTTTACCAATTCTAATAAAATCTTCTATATTTTCTAATTTTTCATCTAAATATAAAGTTTCTAATTCTTCATCACTAAAAACTTCTTCTTCCGAAGTATATTCTTCTTCATTTATTGGTTCATCACAATTACCACCTCCCCCGCCATTATCGCCAAATAAATTTCTATTTTTATTCATTTCTATAATTTCAAAAATAATTGGAATATGACGAGGTTTTTTTACAGGAGGAGGGGGGATATCATCATTATCTTCTTTTTTCCTTTTTCCTCCTTTATCGTCGTTGTCTTTCTTAGTCATACACTTAATATTTTAATATATTTTTAAATTCAAAATATAAAATAAATTTTTTTATTACTCTTATAAAATAAATTTTTTTATTACTTATATAAAATCAAATATATTATAAAATCAAATATATAATAAAAAATTATTTAAGAACATTATTTATATAATTTATAGTGATAACACTCTTTCTAAAAAAAAATTGATAAATGTCAAATCAAACTCAAGAATTATTTATAATGGAAAATCAAAAGAAAAAAATTCCAATTAAAAGAAAAGTAAATTTAGAGAATGATACTTGGGAGGTTATAAAATCGTATTTTAGTCAAAATGACGGCAAAGAGTTAATTCGTCATCAGTTAGAATCATATAATGCGTTTATGAAACAAAATATTCCCAATATAATTATGCAATCAAATCCTTTGGTTGTATATCACGAATTTCACGAAGAGCATAATAAATATAAGTATGAGATTCAAATTCGTTTTAAGGATCCGTATTTTACGGAATCGATTATAACGGAAAATGACGGTAGTAGTTTTAGGATGACTCCTAATATTGCGAGATTACGAAATTTTACTTATGCCGCTCCTTTACATATTGACGTAGAGGTAAAGTATATTGAGAAATATGGAGATAGTTTTGAGAAAACGAATGAGAAAGTTAATCTTTTAAGGAATATTACTATTGGTAAGATTCCGATAATGTTAGGTTCTGATTTCTGTATTCTCAATAACAAGGATAATATTTCAAGAAGAGAGTATGGAGAATGCGAACACGACCCAGGAGGTTATTTTATAGTAAATGGAAATGAAAAAGCAGTAGTTCCACAGGAAAAGATTGCGGATAATAAGTTATATATTTTCAGGGTAAACAAGACTAATAACAAGACCATATGTGTCGCAGAGATTAAGTCTATGAATGAGAAGAACTTTTCAGTGCCAAAGAACTTTAGTGTTCGTTTGGTAAAGAAGGGTAATTCGTTAGTGATACGAGCAAATATTCCAAATATTAGACAAGAAATCCCTGTCTTTATATTATTTAAGGCGTTAGGTGTGGAAGGTGATAAGAATATTTTAAAGTATATAATTCATAATTTGGAATCTAAAAATAATAGATTAATTTATTTGATTAGGGATTCTATTATAGAAGCCGAAGAATACAAATCACAATCTGACGCTTATGAATATTTGATGAAGTTTATTATATCTTATGGTCAGCCCAAAGATATTAAATTAGACAGTATTCGAAAGAAAGGATATATTAAGGATATTTTAGATAAGGATTTATTACCACACGTAGGAAAGGATAGAATAAGTAAGTTATTCTATTTAGGTTATATGATAATAAATATGTTAAAATGTTATTGTGGTATAAGGGATTTCGACGATAGGGATAGTTATACTAATAAGAGAATTGAATTACCTGGCATTTTGCTAAGTAATTTATTTAGACAGTATTGGTCAAAAGGAGTTAAGGATTGTCGAAATGGTATAATGAAGGAATTGAATAGTTGTCATAATAAGTTAAACATTATGAATGTGGTTAATGAGACTAACATTTATAAATTGTTAAAATCGACAACTTTAGAAACGGGAATAAAATATGCCCTCGCAACTGGTAATTGGGGTATTAAAACTTCAAGTAATAAGGTTGGTATAGCGCAGGTTTTAAGTAGATTAAATTATTCCGCAACTTTATCGCATTTGCGAAGAGTTGCAACACCAAATGAGAAAACTGGCAAATTGATTGCTCCCAGAAAATTACATAATACTCAATGGGGTATAGTATGTCCAGCAGAAACTCCAGAAGGTGCTTCTGTTGGAGTGGTGAAGAACCTCTCAATTACAACTTTAGTAACAAATACGGTGAATTCTAAACCAATTTATGATAGAGTTATAGGATATAACGTTATTCCTTTATCTGAAATAGGAGACGAAGAGGATAAAATGGTAAGATTTGACGATATAGAGAAGTATGGGAAAATATTTATAAATGGTAATTGGGTTGGTATTCATTTGAATATCAAGGAAATTTTAGATAAGTTAAAAATATTAAGAAGACTGGCAATTATAAATATCTATACTTCATTATCGTGGTATATTACAACCAATGAGTTGTTTATTTATACAGATGGGGGGAGGTGTATTAGACCTTTATATATAGTGGATAATAATGAAACTAAGAAAGGAGTAGTAAATAAATTGCGAATTCAAAAGCGTGATATTGAAAATTTAAAGAATGGGAAATTTGGTTGGAATAATTTATTATTGAAAAGTTTAAATGATATTAATACTTTAGATTCAAAATCAAATGGTATTAGAGAGATAGAAGAAGGTGTTATAGAGTATATTGATGTCGAAGAATCATATAGTTGTTTAGTTGCGATGAATCAGAAAGATTTAGCAAAGAAGCAATCATATACACATTGCGAAATACACCCTTCAACTATTTTGGGTGTTCTTGCTTCTTCTATTCCGTTCCCAGATCATAATCAATCTCCAAGAAATACATATCAATCTGCTATGGGTAAACAGGCAATGGGAGTGTATTGTTCTAACTTTAGGTTAAGAATGGACACATTAGGACATGTCTTAAGTTATCCGAATAGACCAATGGTTGGAACTAATAATAGCAAGTTAATTAAAATGGACGAATTGCCCAATGGTATGAATGCGATTGTTGCGATTGCGACTTATTCTGGATATAATCAGGAAGATTCCGTTATTATGAATAAATCAGCAGTAGACAGGGGATTATTTAGGTCAACATTTTATAGGTCATATAGGGATGAAGAAAAGAAAAATCAATCTTCTGGAAAAGAGGAGAAATTTACAATGCCAGATACCAAATATACAAAGAATATTAAACCTTGTAATTATGATAAACTAACTGACGAAGGTTTTGTTCCTGAAAATACTTATGTAGACGGTGACGATATTATCATAGGTAAAGTATATCCTATTAAGGAAAACAAAAGCAATGGTTATATTTACAGGGATAGTAGTACTGCTTTAAGGGCAAATGAGAGTGGATTTATCGATAAAACATATATTAATTGGAACCACGAAGGTCATAGATTTTGTAAGATAAGGGTTCGTTCTGAAAGAATTCCAACAGTAGGAGATAAATTCTCTTCGCGACACGGACAAAAAGGGACCGTAGGAATGGTTTATAGACAAGAAGATATGCCATATACGAAGGACGGAATTGTTCCAGATATAATTATGAATCCTCACGCGGTTCCTTCTAGAATGACTATTGCTCAATTAGTTGAGTGTGTATTAGGGAAAGCCTGTGTCCATTTAGGTGGACATGGAAATGGAACACCGTTTGTGGATTGTAATTTAGAGAATATACAGAATGTATTGGAAGAATATAATTATGAAAAATACGGCAATGAAGTATTATATAATGGAAGAACAGGAAAACAAATGAAGGTTTCTATCTTCATTGGACCTACATTTTATCAGAGATTAAAGCATTTAGTGGATGATAAAATACACAGTAGAAGTCACGGACCTATCGTTCAATTAACGCGGCAACCTTCCGAAGGTAGAGCGCGTGATGGAGGATTGAGATTTGGTGAGATGGAACGTGATTGTATGATTTCGCATGGAACAACGCAATTCTTGAAAGAGAGAATGTTGGATGTTTCGGATAATTACAGATTATATGTTTGTAATGATTGTGGAATTAAGGCAGTAGTAAATCCTGATAGGGATATATATTATTGTAAGAATTGTAATAATCAGTCTTCGTTTTCGGAGGTGAGAGTTCCATATTCTTGTAAGTTATTAATGCAGGAGTTAGAGGCAATGTCTATTTCTCCTAAGATTTTTACATAATTTATAATTGGTTAAGTTTATATAAGATGGATATTATATATTTGTCTTTTTTTTGTTCTTTTTTTATTAATTTATTTAAATTCTTTTCTTTGGAAGTAATTTTATTGTATTCAAAATTAATTTGCGTTTTCTCTAATTCTAAATCATTTATTTCATTTTCTAATATTTGTAATTTTTTATCTAATATACTTACTTCATTTTTTATTTCTTTTATTTTATTTATCTTTTCTTTAGTTATATTTTAATATTTTCAGTTTTTTTATTAATTTTATTTTCATTTTTTTTTTCATTTTCATATTTTTTTTTTTAATTTGTTTATATTTTTAATGGTCTGGTTATGGGTTTGGATTAATAAATTAATACAAGTCAATTATATATATTAAATATAAAATATTTTGACACCTAAATATTAAATTCTTGTTTTATTATAAAACCATATTAAGTGTCATAAATGAAAAAAATTGAATATAAAAAAACTATAATTTTTTTATTAAAAAGAAATTTAAAATGTCTGATTCAAAAACATCATCATTATTTATAGCATTTGACCGTTCTGGATCTATGGGTGTTTTCCCCAGAGATACAGTTATCAAAGGTCTTATGGATTTGATTTCTAAACAAGAGAATATTGAGAAAATTGTTCTCATTATGTTTTCTACAACTTGTGAAGTAGTTCATAATGGGAAAACACTTACTTCAGAAATTATCAATAAAAATTTTGTTGCAAATGGCTGTACAGCAATGAATGACGCTTTTTTGAAAGCACTTTCATATGCGGAAGATGACACAAGTGACAATAAGATTGTTCTTTTCCTTACTGACGGTGAAGAAAATTCTTCTAAAGCAAATATTATAGAAACACGAGAAAAAATTGTAGAAGCACAAGAAAAGGGAGTAGTAATGCTTTCTTTGGGTGTTTCTCCAAGTGTTGCTGAAACATACGGTCTCCCTACAGAACAATGTATTGAATTTCAACATTCTGAAGGGGGTATGAGAGAAGTTATGCGCGCTGCTTCAGAAGTAATGCGCAGTCATACCAGCGGGGAAGAAGGAGAAAGATCCTTTACCGCTTGCCATAGAGCTATGTCTTCTCAATTGGTAGAGGATATCGACGACGAAGACGATGTTGAACTACGATCTTATACGGGCGGACCTATTCAAAGGGCGAATGCTTGTGAACCAACTGAGTATATCAACTAAATTTAATAATATTTTAATAAATTGAAAGATAAATAAAAAATATAAATTTTTTTATTTTTATAAATTATATGCTACCCAAATTAACAAA
>Ga0222719_10005046_pt1 | contig 11472 bp, 9 predicted proteins | sample C33_34DmetaG_FD_165039 | JGI IMG/M metagenome (GOLD analysis project Ga0222719, IMG submission 165039) | Estuarine water microbial communities from San Francisco Bay, California, United States - C33_34D | ecosystem: Environmental > Aquatic > Marine > Unclassified | place: USA: California...
TGAATTAATCTAAGCAAAGCGTTGATCCGAGTCAGACTAGGTGCCCGTAAAGTTGCCGGCTCGGCGCTCAGCCACCGCGCGGATCCCTTCTTTATGATCATTGGTCTGTTGCAAGATGAACTGAGCTTTACCCTCAACGTCAGTCGTCCGTTTGACCGCATCGGCTAATTCACCTCTTACTTGTTCCCGCAATGAGACCACTGCTAGGGGCGCGTTTTCGGCGATTTCAGCGGCGAGCTCAATGGCTGAGTCTCGAAGATCTTCGTTGCTGACGAGTAGGTCCGCTAAGCCCCATTCGTAGGCGGTCTCACCTGTGATGCGCCGCCCGGTAAAAAACAATAGATTGGCTTTTTGGTGGCCTATAATTCTCGATAGGGTATGCGTCAGGCCAAACCCAGGAGTAAAGCCGAGCTTAACAAAATTGGCGGTCATCCGAGTGTCTGCACTGACGACTCGAAAATCTGCCATCACTGCGAGGCCGAATCCGCCGCCGACAGCGGCACCTTGTACTGCAGCGATCACGGGCGTTTGATTCCGAAATAATCTAACAGCCTCTGTATAGAGGGGGTTGGGAGCTTCTGAATCCCTCGGTCCCTCACTGTTGCGGTCAGCGCTTGAAAAATTCGCTCCCGCGCAAAAGTGTTTGCCATCGGAACACAGCACAATGGCGCGCGCACTCGGGTTTTTGTCGATGGCTGCAAAGGCATCGGCTAGATCACGGATTAAGACTTGATCAAAAAAATTACTGGGTGCCCTATTGATCTCACAGACAGCGACGTAATTATCGCTGACCGTGACCTTCACATCACCAAATTGCTCCTGCATAGTTTGTCTCCAACCTTGGGAGTAGCTTGCTACTCCCAGTATTTTTCAGTGGATCTGTTTACTCAAAGGCTCTGGGCGTCGGTTGAATGCCCTTAGGCCACTGGCCAATGTGTTCCCGGACAGCATCCCCAATTTCAGCAACTTCCCAAGGGCCCTCCGTATTGTCTTTTTGGCAGATAACGTGTGACTGCCACGACAAGAGTTGCACGGTATTTCCAGTGGCCAGAAACGTTCTACCTGTGACATCTTTAGCCTCGTCAGAACCAAGCCAAACAACCAGGGGAGAGACTTTATCTGGAGACAATAGCTCCTCCATGTTTTGGCCCTGAGGGAAGATATCCTCTGTGAGTCGCGACCAGGCGGCGGGCGCTAATATGTTGACTCGAATGCCGTACTTTAAGCCTTCTTGGAAAAGACACCGTGCGAAACCTGCGATGCCTGCTTTGGCGGCGCCATAGTTAGACTGTCCGAAATTACCGAGAAGCCCAGAAGTCGATGAGGTGACAACGATGCTGCCGCCGTCTTCTTGATTCATCATTTGATTGTAAGCCGCCTTGACCGTGAGATAAGTGCCCCTCAGGTGTACTTCGATCACGATATCCCACATTTCGTTGGTCATATTTTTAAAGGATTTGTCTCGCAGGATGCCAGCATTGGCAATCAGAAAATCAAGCTTGCCAAAGGTATCAACCGCTTTTTGGACCATCGCAACCGCATCTTCTTCCTTGGCAACATTGCCGTAATCAGCAATGGCTTGCCCTCCCATGGCCTTGATCTTTTCGACAACCGTATCGGCCATCGCACTACCGCCACCGGCGCCATCCCTACTGCCCCCTAAATCATTGACAACGACTGCCGCGCCTTCTTTTGCAAGCAACAACGCATGTGTTTCTCCCAGGCCGCCGCCTGCGCCTGTGACCAGTGCTACCTTCCCATCCAATAATCCCATTCGGTGATCCTCCCCTCAATATTTGATCGACTAAACGTTCAGCAGTAAATCATACTGCTGGGATCATCGCTAGTAGCGGGTCATGAACCGGTCGGTTCAGCGTTTGAGAGCGAACTAGTTGAACCGGTAGCGATAACCTTGCTTCGCCCAAGAATGGAATCCGGCTTGTTCAGCAAATTTTCGAAAGGTTTTCCACTGATCACCGTAGTGTATTAGCACGATCTTTCGTTTCATTGCGGCGGGCAGAGTAGCGAGTTCTTCGATGCCGGTGTGAACGCCGCCTGTAAACAACTGACAGTCGTGAAAGATCAATTCTGGCGAGAATTTTGCTTCGAATTCGTCAAGGAGTGGGGTGTCGAATCGTGTGTCGCTTGTGAACATAATGCGCTCGTCGATTAACACGCCGCAGCTCCAAGCGGAAGTGCGCCACGAAGCTGCAGTGTCCGGGAAGTGCTTAGTACGAAATAGCTTGAGATTCAATGCTCCTAGATTGGTTTCATAAACATCGCGGTCGTAATGCTTAAGTTTTTTGGGCCGAATGATGTGCCAAAGATCCTTGAAGGTTAAAGGGGTGCCCTCTGAGGCTTCTGCGCCGCCGCGAAGCGATTGGTCCCAAAGAATTTTCTCGTAGGCTTTGGTAATGATGATGTTAGGTTTTCGATGCGTCACATATCGGTTTGAAAGCTGGACTTCCTCTAGCCCTCCGATGTGGTCGGCGTGGCTATGGGTAATCAGGAAATTATCAATATCAGTAATTCGGGTTTGATAATGATGATAAAGAGTGTGTGAGCACAATGTGCCGCAATCAATCAGAAGATGGGTATCGCCTTTAACCAAGAATAAATTTGTTTGATCGAGGGCTTTCGAGAAAGCAGAACCCACTCCAAGGCAAACCAAGTCTAGTGTGCCATGGTTTTGTAGAGATAGCTTCGTGATTGGGCGGGCTGAAACGTGCATAAAGCAAAGGTGACAGTTTTTCCCTGTTAGTGTCAACAGAATTTGACATAGATAGGCCATACAAGCTCGCAATGCGAAGCCGCTGTGCTGGAGTTGACGTTCTGTCAGTTCCTCAGTCGAGGCGACTCATTCAAACTCAGATATGGCATTGAAATTTCTAGCCGCCTCCCAACTAAGGTTGGGGGGCTTTTTGAGGGATTGTCATAGTAGGCTGAGGGGGTTGCAGGTCAGTTCGGATGACGTTGTTTCGATCGGTGGCTCATGAAGGCTTACGCCATGTAAGGTCGAAGGCTGCCATCTTTTGAGATAACCTGTGGCCATGAGCCAACTGCGCTTAATCGCCAGAATCGAACTTTAGGGTCAGTTGAGTTATTATTTTGGGGTTGGTCGAGGGACCGGGTGGAAAATGAGCTATAAAGTGACCTTTCCGCGAGCGACATGATGGCTCGGCTTTGTTTACGTTGTGGCAAGCCAAATGATGTGTCGATTGAGCCCGGTGAGCCACTCTTTTGCGAGTAGGGGGTAGAGGCCGTCAGTCAACCCAATTAAAAGCGCTGATGCGTCATCGGGGATAGCGATGCGACAAGACCTCTGCGGATCAGGATTTCTGGGTCGGATACAAGGATTAAAACCGAGGAGTAGAAAGTGACATCCATAGAGCGACTCAATACGAGCCAGTCGGTTGCAGAGCGACATGTCCAACGGTTACTACTCGATGCCATCAACTGTACCCAGAGCGACGATTTTTATCACTACTTTGATCATTTTACGCCAGATGCGGTGTGGATGATGCCTGCGAAACGCCGTGACGTAACGTTGTCAGAGGCCAAGCAGTTCTATCGCTTTACCGATAAGTTCCGTTTTGAGCAACAAGTTACCATTGACGAGGTGCAAGTTTTTGAGCGCCGAGGCTTTGCTAGACTGAGTTTTGATGGCTACTTGATTGCGAAACTAGACGTATCCGCGCCGCCCATTCGATCAGTCAGTCGGCACTTGTGGTTATTCGCTGAGAATCCCGACGGGCAATGGTTATTGACCAGAGATATTTGGAATAACCCCAGTTCTGCCAATTAAACGAGCTTCTGCTCTCGCTCATATCCCCCATCCCATTCGATGCCAGAAAAGGGATTCTGATTTTTCAAGACTCGCAGGCTCAGACCTGTGATGCACTGGCTCAAAATAACGGTTGAGTTGAATTCCTTGCTAAGCTAATGCCATCTTGCTGAGCATTGGGAGGGCGGAGCATGCCGATTTTTGATTTTGCTGTTGGACAGACCAACCCGGAAACGTTTCCCACCGCTGCGCTACAACAGGCTGCAGTCGCCGCGATCGCTGCGGAAGCAGAGGCTTTAAACCGATACCCTGGAGGGAAAGGACACGCAGGCTTGAGGCAGTTGATGGCGGAGCGCGAAGCCGAACGCGAGGGCGTTGATGTGGATCCGGAAAACATTGCGCTTATGAACGGATCCATGCAGGCCGTGACTCTCGCGGGGCAAGCCTTGACGAATGGGCCTGGCGATATCGTCATCACTGAAAAATTTACGTACTCAGGTACCATCGCCGCATACAGAAGCCTAGGCTTAGCAATGCACGGCATGCCCGTTGACGAAGAAGGGATGAAAGTGGATTTTCTGGCGACGCATTTAGCGGCATTACCTCAGAAACCTAAGTTTATCTATACCTTAACGTCTTACCAAAATCCGACCGGTGTCACGATGTCTCGGGCTCGTCGATTGGCGTTGATTGAAGTTGCTCGCGAGTATGATCTGCCTGTGGTTGAAGATAACTGTTACGGTGATGTCCACTTTGGGGGCAAAGTCGAGCCTGCACTGTATGCTCTAGACCCAGATCCCAGGCATATTTACATTGGTTCGTTGTCAAAGATTTTTGCACCGGGGATGCGTCTTGGGTATCTGCTGGCGGAGTCACCCTTTTTCCAAAAAATTGTATCTCGGCGTCATGATGCGGGCAGCAATTATTTTGCGGCCGCTGTGCTAGCAGAATTTTACAAAAACGATTTATGGGGACACTGTGTTGCCGCGAACCAAGTGCTCAAGCAAAAACGAGATCGACTTTTGACTGCGCTCGAGAAGAGCTTAAAGGATGTATGCGTTTGGTCCGAACCGACGGGAGGGCTGTTTCTTTGGTTGCGTCTGCCGCCTGATATTGATCTGGTCAGGTTAAAAGCCACGGCAGCCGAACGAGGTTTTTACTATGCCGATGGTCAAGACTTCAATGTCGAGGGATTACCTGTTCACTATTTGCGTCTTGCTTTTGGTCACGTGCCTGATGAGCAAATTAATCTTGGAATTCCAGTTTTGGCTGAGTGTATTGCCCAGTGTCGGCGGAGCAATGCTCAGCCTGAGTATGCCTCTTTGTTTGATGACCCCGGACTGTGAGGGTGCCAGTTTTGATCCATTCGTATTGGACGCTCAACGATTGGTCTGAATGTAAACTGGCATCGGTGAGATGAAACAAGCGATGAAGGATGATTTGGCAGTCAGTCGCACGCAGTTTTTCTGGTTGCTTCAGATATCCGGTTGGTTAGGCTGGTTGGTAGTCTTTGGTTTGAGGGATGTGCTTTCACAGCAGGCAATAGGTGGAATTGACCACTTGCTCCTTGATGCATGTGCTGGCTTTTGTCTTACCACTTGCCTTAGATGTCTGTACCAAAAAATTTGGCGAAGCCATCTCACGACCCGTTTAACCATGCTGTTTCTGGGATCAGCCTTAGCCGCGTTAATTTGGCAGCCGATCAAGAACTATCCTCAGATTGCCTACTTTAATGAAGTTCAAGCTTTTTACGAATTTGGTTTTAGTGTCTATTTTGCTGGAGTATTGAGTTACTCTTTTGTTGTGCTACTAGGTTGGAGTTTTCTGTATTTCGGACTTAAGTCGTATCTACAGCTAGAAGAAGAGCGGCGATTTAGAGCGACTGCCGAAGCTATGGCCATTGAGTCGCAGTTGCAAATGTTGCGATATCAGGTCAATCCCCACTTTCTGTTTAACACGCTCAACGCGATAAGCACCTTGGTGGTGACATCAGAACAGCATCGAGCTCATGCAATGCTGCAGCGTTTAAGTGAGTTTCTCAGGTACACCCTACAATCCGAGGGTGAAACATTGGTGCCGTTAAATAAGGAAGTTGATGCAATTAGGTCTTATTTGGCAATAGAATCGGTGAGATTTGGTGATCGACATCATTTTGAAATAACAGTCTCTCGAGGAGCATCTGATTGCCTCGTGCCGAGTCTGATTCTCCAGCCGCTGGTGGAGAACGCCTTTAAACATGGTCTCTCCAAGTCTAGTCGGGACGGCTTGCTACAGATTGTCGGTGAGGTGAAAGGCAAAGATGCTGTGTTAAGGGTAATGGACAATGGGCCTGGCTTTGGCGATAAATCCACGCACTATGGGGTGGGGTTGCGCAATACAGAGCGGCGACTTGCTTTACATTACCCTCAGCAGTGGTCATTAACGTGTAATGACCTCAAGGAGGGTGGTGCTGAGGTGATTTTGAGGTTTACGTCCAGTTCGAGGGAGCTGAAAAGATGAAGCCGTTGACGATCGTAATCGTCGATGACGAAAGCTTGGCGCGGCAAGGGCTTAGACATCATTTAAATGAAATTGAAGGTGTTGAAATTATTGCCGAGTTCGGTGATTCGCAGCAAGCTTTGAATTATCTTCAGACAGCGCGGCCCGACCTGCTGTTGGTCGATATTGAAATGCCGGGTATGACTGGGATGGTGCTGGTTGAAAAGCTTGCCGATCCGTTACCTGCAGTCGCTTTCGTCACGGCCTTTGACCAGTATGCAATAGAGGCTTTTCGGCATCAGGCAATAGATTACTTGTTAAAGCCAGTAGACGTTGAGCGCTTGAGATCCGTGGTTGCAATGGCGGCAACCAGACGCGAGCGAACGGAATTAGAACAAGAGAATCGAGCTTTGAGATCGGCTCTTTACGAAGCTGAGCAACTACGGTTTGGCGTTAATAAGGTTCGTTACAATAAGGTATTGGCGATCAAAGATCGAGGTCAAACGGTAAGGGTTGAAGTCGAGTCGATTGATTGGGTTGAGGCTGCAGGTGATTACATGTGTGTACATTCAGCTGGAGAAACCCATGTGTTGCGGTCAACGATGCGTAAGCTGGTACAGCAGTTTGACCCCCAGCAATTTGTGCGTGTGCACCGCAGTGCTTTGATAAATGTTAAGCAGATTAAAGCCATCGCGAGTTATGCCAATGGTGAGTATCGCATCACTCTCGCAACGGGTGATGTGGTTAAGACGAGTCGCCGCTATAAACAAGCCATCAGACAGCTGCGACAAAGTGGTTAAAGCGATTGCTGGATCAATCCCCCCGAGATCAGGTTGTCTCCTGATAGGTCAATCGTCATGTCTAGCTGGCTCATCAATGGGCCCTCAGTTCCGTGGAGCTTGGGCCTGTAACCAATCAGATTTTGCGCGCCAGCGTTGATCCAGCCAGTTTGCAACATCCGTCACCTCAGAGGCTTGAAAGACATCGACTTTAATTCGGACCGAAGGCGTGCCCCCGTGCAGACATCGCCAAAAGTGGGCTGAGCCGGCGGCGTAAGAGATGGTAATGTCAATGATGGGTGTCTCCGGCGGTGCTTGTTCCACAATGGCAGAAAAGCCGCCGATTTTCGGTTGTAATAGCCCTGGGTAGGGAGAGACCTGGGTTGCGGATTTCTCTGAGGTAAACCGGGTCCCCTCAGCAAAAATGAAAAGTGCACCGAGTCGACTTTCAAGCTCGTTCGCAGCGTTGTTAATTGCGGCAAGGTCATAAGCCCGGGCATCCGCCGAGCCTGATCGTTTTAATCTTGGGAATTTGAGTACCAAGCAGATCCAACCGATAATCGGGACCCAGATTAACTCTCTCTTGATGAGGAATTGCAGTATCGGTCCACGAGCGCTGATTACGTCTTGAACCAGTGGAATGTCGAACCAACTCTGATGATTACTGATGACAATTGGGTTAGGGTGCGCCGGTACCTCACCCTCAATCACCAATTCGATTCCCACTACTTGGCGCATCCAAAATGAGTTAATTCTGACTGCTAGCCGATAAAAGGTATGCGCCAAAGGTGTGATGATTTGACGCTGAAAGGCTGAAAACGGTACTGCCCTTAAAGGGCTGATTGCAATCAGTAAGACTAGCCAAAACCCCAAATTGGTGAAAAACCACAGACTCGAAGCGATGCTAAGCCCTTGCCTCATGATAGGTTGGTGCCATTTCATGACGTTGACTCGATGATCTTCAGTTGCTCTGGTAGGCTGCTGCGCCGCTGATAAACGCGCTGGATTGCACTTTGCCAAATACTCGGCGTTGTGACGATGGTTAATTGCTGTCGTGCGCGTGTCACCGCGGTATACACCAGCTCCCGAGATTGCAAGGTGTTACTTGTACCTTCAAGGGCTTCAGGCAAAATAAAAAACACGTGATCAAACTCGGAGCCCTGAGACTTATGAACGGTCATCGCAAAGCAAGTCTCGTGTCGAGGTAATGTCGTAATCGGCAATGATCTTGTGCTGTCGCTTTCGGTCTGACTGAAATAGACCCGAAGCCCCCCTGATTGAGTGAGCGCCAGCGCTTCAGGTGGTTCGATTTGGTTTGGGTCTAAGCAAATTCCTACGTCGCCATTAAATAAGCCGAGGCGATAATGATTGTCAACAATCAGCACAGGACGGCCGTGGTAAAAATCGGGTCTTCTGCGGGTCATTACCCCGGATCGTGTCAGCAGGGCTTCGATTCGTTGATTGACGTCGTGAACACCCAGAGCGCCGAGGTATTGAGGGGTGAGAATTCGCGATTGGTTGAAAGCGTGCAACAACGCTTCAGGTGTCGCCTTCGCTGAAAGTGCTGAAAGATAGGGTCTAAATAGATCCTCAAAGTGGGCCTCGGAGAGTGCCTCTGGTTGAATTGTTCGGATTGCTGCGCCATCGCTAGTCTCGAAGGGCATCGAAGTCGGTAAGTCACTGGCGAAGACGTCGATACCGGTTCCCTCCGCAAATCGAAAGTTCTCCGTTAAAGTCACTCGCGACCCTTTAAGGAATGTCTCGGGAAGGGGACCTTCCACTGTTTCCGGTGGCAGGATACTGAGATCCGCCAGTAAACGTCCAAGGTTTACAGAGGGTAATTGGGCAGGATCACCAACCAAGATGATTCGACAGTGCGGTGGAAGCGCTGCCAATAAGGCGTCCGCCAGCGCAAGATCAACCATACTGGTTTCATCGACGACAACCAGATCGACATCCAATGGATTATCCAGATGGTAGCGAGGCGTGCCACGATTACCAAAGCCGAGTAATCGATGGATGGTTTTTAGCTCGAGACCATCCCTTTTATCGGTAAACTGAGTTTCGAGACGGGCTGTTGCCTTTCCAGTCGGGGCTGTAATAGCGATCCGAATCGATGGTTCTACTGCGATTGCTTGGTCTACGATTTGCTCAATGATCCGGGTTTTACCAGTTCCAGGGCCACCGGTAATAATGGCCAGCTGTCTGGTCAGGGCAAGGCTAACCGCTTTGGCCTGCGATGCCGATAATGCCGCAGGGGTCATGCCGTTGGCAGTCAGAGCGGATTTGATTACGGGGTTAGTCCTTGGCAAGGGTTGATTGCGTTGCTGCAGTGCTAGGGCAACTCTTGTTTCAAGGTTCAACAAGCGGCGGAAGTATATCCGATTGTCTTGTAATACTAAGGGGGTGTTGTCCTTTGCTCCGCCCACTAAAGTCGCGAGCGAGGGGCTAGCGATCATAGCAAGCTGTGCGTCGTCGACAACAATGTGACTATGGTTGGCTTTCCAGGCATCGATAAGGCTCGCGATAATCTCGTTTAATGGATTTCCTGGTAGCGGTGAAAGTCGATTTACCAAGGCGGATAATTGTTGTTTGACGGCGCTGAATTGCACATAACCTTCGCTCATGGGTTCAATGCCAACTCGATGGCTTCTATCGCTTTGACATCAACCCGATCAAAAAAGACGCCTTGGCTATGGTTGCCGATCATGCCGCGCAGAAACAAGTAGATAACGCCGCCAAATAAGTCCTCGAAGGTCTCAGAGGGTGAGGCAATGGCGAGCATTTTCTTCAGGGCGACGGTGTAGATCAGATATTGTAGATCGTAGTGATGATGCTCGATCGCTCGCTTAAGTCCTATATTGGAATAATCCTGCAGTTGGTCGCCGAGATGGTTGGTTTTGTAGTCGATGACATAATATCTACCCTGCCACCGGCACAGCAAATCAATGCTACCGGTCATCATGCCCTCTAAACGGACCATCGACGCCTGTGTATTAGGAAGATAGCCGTGGGCTTGTGCGGTTTTTAGCACCTGGCTCTGTCCTCCCAGCGGAAAGTGAAATTCGATTTCATCAGCTCTTGCCGCTTGATCCAGCCCATTGAGGCATAACCCGGTATCGGTCAGTGGACGTTGTAAAACCGCATTGACCCAATCGTGGAAAAGGCCTCGAGCAGGCTGGGTCAGTTCTAATCGATCACTGATCAGCCCCAAAATCGGTTGTTCTGCGAGGGGTTGTTGAAAATTCAGTTGTTCGAACAGTGAATGCATCTGCAAGCCGACGATGGGTCCTCTTGGAAAGGCATGGAAAACAAACTGCTCAAGGTTTGCGGCTTGTTGCGGGGCATGATCATTACCGGGTTCTGGGTCATCATCATCGAATCCAGGAATGCTCGAAAGCTGAGCATAATCTGCTACCTCACCTTGAGAGACGATGGTAGACAAGTTCTGCTGCAACCGACTGTAACTGTGGATCCGCCAATCGGTCTTTGTTGTCGGTTTTTGGATCATAGGAAGAGGAGTGGTCGCCCCCCCTGAGGAGCTGGATGAAGATTGAGTGTCGGTTGGGTTGACAGTGTGGGTGATCCGATACAGATGAGCGGCCAGCGTCGATAATCGCTCGGATGGCGAGGTGACTTGGTAACCTAAGAGCCGTGCCATCACTGATTGATGGAACCCTTTAGTGGTGCCGAGGCCCAGGACGGTATGATATTTTGCCCGAGTCATTGCGACATAGAGCAGTCGCATGTTTTCCTCTTGGTCGGATTGCTCAGTCAGTGCTTCAAGGGTTGGGTCCTGATTGAGGTTAACCCAGGATTCGTATTCGCCCTGTTCATTTGCTTGGATCGCCAGTGAAGCGGTTGATTCTAAGGCACGCTTGTTGTGACCAAAGTGCGCAAAGGGTAGGCATACAACGTCGAACTCCAGACCCTTAGCGCCGTGAAAGGTCATTAGAGTAATTAGGTTATCATCTGTTTCTAGGCGTAATTGTTGCGTGTCATCAAGATCATTTCGATCAGCGGTAGAGCAATCCTGGATCAGCCAACGTATTAATTGCTCTCGATCAGGCATAAACAGTGATTGCTGCTGAAGCAATTCGGCTAGGTGTCGGAGATCGGTAAGCACCCTGGCACCCTCTACATCGCTAAGCCATCGCTGGTTAAGGTTATAGGTCGCCATCAGGCGAACAATGGCTGCGGCGACGCCTTGACGACGCCAGACACTATCGAGATCTCCGAAAATAGTCTGTGCAGCCTCAAGAACCTCTTCCGAATCCTGAACGGCTTGTAATTCTTCAAGTTCAAGCCGCAATAAGGGCGTGGCCAGTGCCGACAACACAGCAGGGGCATCATTGGGGGTCAGTACTCCCTGTAAGATGGTCGCAAGTTCCTGGCTGATTGGCTGATCGAGCACCCGATCCTGCGATAACA
>Ga0222719_10005047_pt1 | contig 11471 bp, 17 predicted proteins | sample C33_34DmetaG_FD_165039 | JGI IMG/M metagenome (GOLD analysis project Ga0222719, IMG submission 165039) | Estuarine water microbial communities from San Francisco Bay, California, United States - C33_34D | ecosystem: Environmental > Aquatic > Marine > Unclassified | place: USA: California...
TGCAGTGCTTTAGTTAAAGTATAGTTGTAGTTATCTTTGAGATGCTTACTCATATAACCAAAGTATCTGTCTACAGTCTCACCCCAATTCTCTCTTCTCTGTTCGTCTTCCTTCCATCTTGCATAGCGAGAGAGTGCTATAAAGTTTTGGTAATCTGTTGGTAAATAATTGTTAATCATAATCTTTGTTCTCCATTGTAATTCTCATATTCGTTATTTTTATTCCGTCTATCTCATGGATTAAATCTGTTATATAATCCTCTATTTCTTCATCTAATCTTCCGTCTGAAGGTATGGGATATTCTTCAGGGTCTACCTTCATTGATATCATCATATTAACTTTTACCATCATAGACCTCAATAAGTTTATTCAGATACCACTGTGCTTTCTTGAGGTCTTCTACACCATTCTTGTATCTGTATCTCCATAAGTACTTGACTATGTTTCCTTGTAAATAATAATCAAACCCATTCGTAAGCATTGCTTCTAATGCATCTATAGTTTCAATACCTGCTTTGTTATAATGGGCAGGACTATTAACCATGTCTTGCTTTTCCATTTTTTTCTCCTTTTCTGATTGGTAAGCCATGTATTCTAAGTGTCTCATATCTTTTGTACTCTTTTTATTAACATAAGTCAATGCTTTGTTTCCTTATTAAAGTCTAAAGTTATTACATTTTCTGTAACATCTTTTATTGTTGGTTTTATAATTTGATTATCATTGTCACTTATTTGTGGTGACATCATAAAATCGTATACTGTATTTTTAAATTCTTCATCTTCCTGCATCAAAGACAATGCCGCACATCCTAATTGGCATATGTGCTCTACTCTGTCAAAGCCATCTTCGGATATATTAATAGGAGTAGCACATATTTGTAAATTAAACATGCCTGTAAATTGACCATCCTTTGTAACATCTGGTATTACTTCTATAAAAAATCTGTTGCCTTTATTATCTGCTTCCATTATTTTCTCCTTACTTTATTACCCATAAATTTTATAAACTTAGGATGTTTATTTTTACCTTTTTCTTTTAACCAATCTTCAGGAATAATCCTATCATAATACCTAAAACCATATTTAATACACCAATCTGCATATGTAGATTTAGCACCTTTTCTTAGTTTACTTCTACTATTTGTAAATACAAATCTTATATCTAACTTTGGATGTTGCTTTTTAATGGCTAGATGTTTTCGTCTATCAAGTGCTAGAAACCTACCTTTTGTTTCTATAATGATACCATTGTTCAACACAAAGTCAGGGGTATAGGTGCGGTATGATAAATCTTCCCATTCTATCTTAATCTTTTCATAAAGATATTTATGTTTTAATTCATCAAGATAGATAGATAACTTATGCTCTAAGCCACTCCTATACCCATGCTTTATAGCATCTCTTCTTATTTTATGAGGAGACACCTAGAAGTTTCGCCAAGAAATAAATGGATTACTATATGAATAAGTATTAGAATAACCTAAGTTCTTTAGCTCTTCTTTTACTGCTTCATCGGCTGCTTTCCTAGCTTCTATAGCATCTCGCAAACCTGCTGTACGCATTTCACGATATTCTTTTTTAGCTTCAGCTAGTTGCTTTTCCATTTCTTCTATATTGGCTTTTAGTTCGTCAAGTGACTTGCTCATTTACGTACTCCTTTCTTAGTTCAACATAGGACACAACTTTAGGGAACTGTGCCTTAGACATTACTGATGGTAATTCTTGTAAGTTTTCCCAACAAGAATGTTTATAGTCACAGAAACTACAATTAATTCCTAAGACTTTATTGCCTGTAGCTTTACCCCTAAATGTTTCCTCTACAGGTTCAAAGCATCGTTCAAAGTTATTTTCTTTAACTTTTTGAACTGTAGCTTTTATTTTGTTCATCTCTTTTGGCTTGTCTACATTTTTAGCTGATACATACTTAAACTTACCATTAGCTTTGTTGACTACCCACCAACCACCTACTTCTTTTTTAGATGCTTCTGCGTATCCAACTAGCTGTGCTATGTAACCAAAGGCATCGCCTTCACTCAAGGTTTCAAAAGATTCAAACTTATTATCGTAAGACCAACTTGAAGCAGACTTTATATCGTCAACTGCACCATCAACAACTAAATCATAAGTACCATTTATTTTTATATCATCAACTTCTAATTCTACATTTTCAGGTTCTTCATATTTAACTCCTGATGCTTTGAGTAAACCCTTAAATACTGCTTCAACAATATCACCTAACATCATATTCATCATAAAGTTGTTAGGCTTACCTGAAGCAAGCTCAGGTTTATTTTTCTCAAACCACAATTGACAAGTAGGTCTACCTAAGTTTGACATACGTAACCTAAAGTCTTTACGGCTATCCTCACTGCCGAACTGCTTTTTTAGTGCATCCATTACATCTTTGCCTACCTGTTCTATTACAGAGTCAGGCATTATTGTTTTACCATTTAATGCATCAGACATATACTGATGCACTAACAGTTCTGCAGGGTGAGTAGGATTAGGCATTTTGTGATTCCATATCCACGTCTATGAAGCTATCAACAGTTTTCATATCATCTTCTGATATTTCATTTTGTCTTTCGTCTACTGCTTCACTCCATTTAGTATTTATAGTATCATTATGAACCTTAATCCAATCCATAAAATCTCCAAATAACTTATGGTCATTTTCGGATATATCTAACTTATTTGTTAAATCCAAACCTACACTAGAAGTATAGAATGTACTACCATTATTACCTTTATGTGGAGCAGGTTCGCCTAAATCTATATTATGTTGTAAGGGTAGCCTTTCCATTTGGGCAAATTTACTAAATACATTACCTAAAGCTTTGTAGTCTGTGTTATTGCTAACTTCCCAAATAACAGGAAAGCTTGCTAACTCTTTCTCTACTTCATTTCCATCAGAAGCTTTTATAGGTTGCAATAATGTTACTGTACCAAAAAGAACTCTAAATCTTTTTACATCTCGTATGGATTGCTTTACAGAGTCAGGCAAAGACTGAAAATCTTCTACGAACCCTGCAGGTTTACCACAGTTAAATGTTCCTGCATCATCTTTTAAATCTATATTTAGATTGTCAGATAAAACAGAGTTTATATAATAGCCTTTCTTTTCTCCCTCTTTAGGGTTCTTGTAGGCAACATATTTTTTATACATGAATCTTTGCATAAAGGGTCTGAATTTAACCTTCTTGGAAAAGTAAAAAGTTGAAGGACTCCCTACTTCTTCTAGCCTATATGAACCACCCTCAACAACTTCAGTAATTATCTTTTTACCTTGACTGTTTGTATCTGTGCCCATAGTAGCTTGATGCCAAAGTCTAAACCTATTTAGTACATTGGTCTTCTTGTCAACAGATGCAGTAGGCAAACCCATAGCTTTCGCCATAGTTGCGTAATTATCTGTATTAATAGTTGTTATTTCATTCATTTGTATATTTTCTCCTTTCAAAAGAATCCTAGTTATATCACGACACGTCTTTTGTGTCAAGCCAATTATCTCCTATCTTCGCTTCTAATAAAAGAGGTACGTTGAAATCAATTTTAAATGTTATATTTATCAAGTTATTCAATGTCCTATTCATATTGCGAATGATATTCAATACGTCTTCTGTCTCATGTGGATGAATATCTATTACTATAGAGTCATGTACAGTATTTACCACACAAGAATTATACCTGTCAAGTGCTTTATCTATTTCTATTAAAACTAATGGCACTACATCTGCAGTCGCAAAGCTTTGTACAGGGTAATTTTTTATTTGTGTAAAATGTGAAACAGTTCCATTCATTCTTCTCTCAACATCAGGAAATAAAAACTGCCTACCTGATGGGGTTGTTATCATACGTGTTTCTAAAGCTTCTTTAGCCAATCGGGAATGCCATGATGCAACTCCCTTGTATTTTTGTGTGAACTGTTCATAATATTTTGCTTCAGCATTCGTTCTCCCAAATCCTGTTGCTCCATATAGAGGGGCAAAGGTATGGGCTTTGGCTTCTTGCCTAGAAGTCTTCTGACCTGATTCCGTAATGACAGAAGCAGTGTATGAATGTACGTCAAAACCATCGTTAATCTCCTTCATTGCTATTTTGTCTTGTGATAAGTAGGCAGCTGTTCTGAACTCTAACTGTGCAAAGTCAGCTTCCAATATCTTTCCACCTTCCCAACGTGATACAAATACTTTCTTCACAGGAAATGTACCACCTCTAGGCATGTTTTGCATGTTAGGGTCAGCACCACTAAACCTACCTGTTGAAGTTCTGTGCTGAAGCAATCTAACGTGCAACCTGCCATCTGATTTCACATGTGTACTGATGCCTTCAACAAAAGATGATAAATAAGTATCCAATGCAGACAATCTTTGTAAGTCAGTTAGAAAGTTTACAGCATCAGTTAAATTATTCTTCTTAGCTACATTACGTAATATATCTAAATATGCTTTATTAGTTGTAAAACCATTAGCACTAATCCACTTAGCATTGGGTGCTGAGAACTTTAGCCCTGCTACATGTTTCGTAGCATTAAATAAGTAGCCATAAGTATTACAATTATTACACCTGTTTGGCTTAGAGTATAAACTACCATCTTTCTTTACCTTTCTTATGTAACCTTCTCCCTTGCACTCATAACATTTTACTGCCTGTGTTTTGTACAATGTATCAGAGTACTCTTTTACTTTGTCTTTATACTCTTGCACATCCATATATGGTGTGAAGTTGTTTGCCCACATTGCTTTGTCTATAGGTTTTCTACTATAGATAACCCAAGACATCTGTTCAGGACTATTTAAATTAATAGGTGTATCACCCATTAGATACTTTACCTGTTCATTTAGCCTTCCCTCAATCTGTTGCTTTTCTTTTTCAAACTCAACTCTAACTTCATCAAGCTTAGAAACATCAACCTTGAATCCTCTCTGATATATTCTACCCAAAGTAACTGCAACTTTGTTTGTTAAGATAACTGTATCCATCAAAGATGCATACTCAACAGTATTTAGTTTTCTATATATCCTGTCAGATAGTTGTTGTGTCGCATGTAAGTCTGCAGACAAATAACTTGATAACTCTTCATGTGGTATCTCGTCAACACCTACACCCTTTTTGAAATACTCTTTCAGAGTATCTTGTTTCTGAGTTTCTAGTTCATATCTCTCAGCACATGCTTCTAAAGACAATGGTTGTTTCTGACCACGTTGCAAGACATATTCGCCTAACATTGTATCAAATACTGAACCTTCGTATTTAAAGCCACACTCCCACAACCACATAAGGTCGTGAACAATATTATGACCTATAAGAATTGTGGCTTCATCTAACAACTCTTGTACACCATCAAAGTTATCACGAAACAAATACTCTTTACCTGTATCTGTTAAGCAACCAACCATGACAAGTTTGTTTGTAGATTCAAATGGGTCAAGATGCATTTTACCATCACGATGAGTAACAGTATTTTCTACATCAATTGTTAATTTCATTATTAAATAATCCTTCTTCTCTTTGAACTTGTGTATGCTCGGCATGACAATTAGCACATAACACTCTACACTTTCTCATTTCTTCTTTTATACTTTTAAAACTATACACACCCATCTTGCTGATTTCTCTAAATTTATTATTTACATCAATGTGGTCAAAATGTAAAGCATCACTACATTTTTTATACCCACAAATATTACAACCAAGATATAGTTTTACCCTTTTAATAAAATTTCTAGTTTTTTTACTATGTTCTCTTTTATCTTTACTTTTGCGAATAGATGTATTTTTCATAGTTTGTGGAGAGTGCCACATTTCGTATATAGCATCACCCCTTGTGTAATAATACTGGAAGACATATCCATCATCTCTTATATCATTTGTTTTAAGAGGAAGATTTAATCTCTCAGCATCTTTTTTGTTAAGATATTTTATTTTCCTCTTATAAATTGGTATATAAGTCACACTTCATACCTTCCTACTTGGTAATTTAAATTACAATGAACGACACCATGCCATCCTGTAAGTTTATTTTTTACCACATTCAAATGTCTTTGTAAATCTTCTTCTTCAGAATCTTGTCTTGGTGGATTCTTAGCTATCAAAATCATTAAGTCAGCTTCAGCAGCTTTACCTGTACGTGAACCTTCCATCATACTTTGATTCAGTAGCACCTTACCCTCTGCATCAGCAGATAGTTGTGACATATAAAAGACTGCACATTGATGCTCTTTAGCAATCATACGAGCATGTATAGCATTAGCTTTTAAGGCTTCATCTGCTCTAGCGAAACCTGCGGTACGTGCAAACTTATCGCCCATATCAAGTATAACAATGTCAGGCTTATAAGATTTACATACACTTTCAACCCATGACATGTCTCTGCCTGTCGCATCTTTTATCTTAATGTTTTTCTTAATAGGTTCATACAAGTCACGAGCCTTTGTAGGGTTTGCTTTTATCTCTCTCATTGTCATACCTGTTGATGCTGTTAAGTATCTTGCACCAACCCTGTGACTACCTTCTTCATTACACAAGATAATGCAACTAGCACCTTGTCTTGCTAAACCATTAGGACCTGCTAACAAACTTGCATGAAAAGAAGTTTTACCTGTGTTAGGTCTTGCTCCTACTTCAATTAAGTGTCCTGCATTAATGCCCTCAACTTGTCTTGTTAAAGATGGCACGTTAAATGTCCATCTAGCTTCTAAATCATTTTTTGCTAATAGTGTATCAATATCCATATCATCCCACTCCACGTTAAGGTTAGGTGTAAAATCATCTCCATACATTTCAAGTATATTACGTATAGGTTCTAAGCTTGAATGAGAACCATTCACATAATCAAATCCAATGTTAGCAATATCTTCGCCAACAACTTGTTGAAATAACTTTGACAATACTTCTTGTGCTACATCTGCACCCATAGGTTGCTCGTTCTTAATTTTTCTGAACAAAGAACTGTAAGCTTGCTTCTGTGCTGTAGTCATCGTTGGATTACTTGACATAAACAAAGCTTCTATTTCATCAGGTGTGACATTACGTTCATACCTACTCATTGCAGTATCAATAGCTTGTTTTATTTTTCTAGTATCTTTACTAAACAATCTGTCAGGACATCTTGCCCCTCTATGGTCATCATAGAAAGACTTATCCATAAGACTTCTTACTAATGCTAATTCCATTCCTGTGTCTCCTTTTGGGTTAAACTCATTAAGTTTTGCATGTCATTAGGCTTACGATATTTTAAATCATCTGTCAATCTAAGTATCTTAATGTCCTTGACATATCCTCGTAACTCTTTTGCAAAGGCTAGTGTTTTTGGCAATGCATCAGGGTCTAAGGCTATTACGGCAGTAGAGAACTGTGATAGAAATCTCTTATGGGAATCTAATAATGACGTACCTAACACAGCTAACCCAACATATACATCATTACCAACAGAGACTGCACTAACACAATCCTCTACTACGATTGCGATACTACCACTACCATGAGTAAAAGGCAAGTCTGAATTACCATATCTTTTCCACTTAGGTAATTTATTATAGATTGACCTACCTGTAGCATCAACAATTACTCCATCTTTTTTGATGGGAAATACTATTCTGCTTTCTTTAACATCATAGTACATTTCAACTTCATCTATATCCAACTCCCATAGCTCACAAAAATTCATAACTTCTTTTCTGTATCTGTGAGGCACAATGAAATCAGGCATAGTGAATGTATCTTCTTTTACCCTTTCTTCTTTCTTTTGTATTGAACGTATCTCATCTGCACTTAAATGAACACGAGAACTGCCCTTTGTACTACAACTAGCTTTGTAACAATTCCAAAGAAGAGAACCCATATTATTTGTGACAGAAAATGTTTTATAAGAATTACATAGAGGACAATTTAATCTTTTAGTCTCTCCATTCCCTACATCTAATTGTTTTACATATGTATATATATTAATCATATTATTATATTACCCTTCCTTGTCGGCATATACAATGCTTGTACCATGGATATTTTTTTCTGTCAACCCCCTGCGTTTATTTAATGCCAAATTAGCACTAGCAAACGTATTTTTCATGTAAGGTTTAACGGATTGTGGGTTAGCATGTCCTGTTACTGACATAATATTACCCATAGATACACCTGCATCTACCATTTCTACTGTACCTGTTCTACGTAAGTCACTCAATCTAAGCTCCTTAGATAGCCCTACAGAGTCCATAACCTTTCTAGCTAGTAAGGGTAGCTTAGTAAGTGAATAAGGCTTGTAAGACCCTCTGTAGGCTCTTGGGCGAGGTGCTACATACTTTTGAAACCCGTAATCATCATTCTGCTGACGTAACATCTCGTATAGTTCATCTGATATAGGTAAAAATACTTCTGCTCTACGTTTTGATTGTAACAAATACATTTTTTTCTCCTCAAAATCTATGTTAGACCACTCAAGTAATCTCATATCGCCAATTCTTTGACACCATTCGTATGCCATGTGTGCAATCAGACCAATACTTCTTGTATTAAAGTCTGAGTAACAGGTATCAAGAAACCTGATAACATCTTTCTTAGACCACACAACTTTACGACTAGTTGATAATCTTTTCTTGATATTACTGAACGGATTCTGAGTACAGTGCTCCATATTTATGCCATAATTTAGAAGAACTCTAGCTACAGACATAACGTGATTAGCCATTGATACTCCTCTCTCACACCAAGAATTATATGCCAACTTAGCCATCTTCGTGGTCAAACTAGGTAGCATTACACCACCTAGCTTTTTATTTTTATCTACGGAAGTATTAGCAAACACATCTAAAAAGTATTTATATTGTGCTTTAGTTTCTTCACGTAAGTTGTTGTATTCAAAGGATAAATAGTAGTCCTGTATCAAAGTTTTCACTTTCATTTTAAGCTGCCATCAATGATTTGAACTGAGGTGATGCTATCCATTGTGCTACTTTTTGTTCTCTTGCCCACATGGATTGTGCAACAGTATCCTTGCCTGTATTACGTAATGAAAAACCATTTCTCTCATCTGCATAAGATGCATAGTTAGTAAATGCAGAGTATAAAGCGAACACATTTTTGCCTCTTTTAGAAATCTCTTGACAACACAACTCGTACATTTTTTTAGCTAATGTTTCTGATTTGATGATACTTTCAAGTAAAGTTTTGCCATCTACGTTGAGAGGTGTATCAGCCATTGATTGTAGATACCTTTGTCTTGCATCAAATGTACTCTTTGAGTTCTTCAACTCCCATATAAAGGTCTCTATGTTAAAGCCTGATGTGTTCTTCTTATATATGGTGCTGAAATCGCCTGTAATCTGCCCATTAGAACAGTAAGTATCTATTGCACCGAAGTGTGCTTGGTTAGAAGCTGAACCATCTATGGCATGTAGTCCAATGATTCTCTCATTGATAACTGTTTGATGCTTAGGTGTTGTAATTACATGTGATACATTAGGTAATGTTATATCTACCTGTGACCAAGCATTATTTCTTGCACTCTTTAGTGTAACCTTTGCTCCATATAAATCGCTAGGTTCTCTGTTGTCTCGTATGACATCTTCCATAGCACCAAAGAAAGCAGGGTGAGATGCACAGGTAAAACCTTTACCAACTATGCCTAAGTATTCCCCTGTATCCTCTCTGACTACGTACTTGTGGTCTTCCATCTTCGTTGGCTCATATACTACTTTAAAATCTAAGTTATCATTTAAGTTAATTAATTTGTCTTGTATTCCATCTAACGGCATTGTTAGTCTCCTTTCAAAAGTTATGCCACAACTTGTGGCTTTGGGTTAGTGATACTTGTTTATATAAGGTTAATAAAAATTTGTCAAGCTTATTTCTTAACATCTACGTAAACTCTCATATGAGATGACTCATCCAAGCCTTGACCCCAATAGGTAGCACCTGTGCCTTTGAGTTCTTCCTTGATATGTTGTCCTCGTACTCTCATCTTGTATGAGTCTTTGTTAAGATACTTCTTCATAGTGTCAACAAACTCTTGACCATCTGTGTCGTTAGGTATCTCGCTGAATACATAATTACAACCTTTCTTAGATGTAGCTTCTATGTATAACTTTTGCCAATGTTCTGCATTTTTCCAAGCTATATCGTAGGCTTCAGCTTTTACATGAGGTTGCCTATTCACTTCAGCTAGAGCATTCTTGACTCTTTCATATGTTTCTTTCTCAACCATGTTCATAGCTTTCTCTTTCCACATATCACGTTCCTTAGCTATCTTGAGTGCTGTATCTGTAGTACCTACCTGTCTATTCAACATACGGTCTTGATGTCTAAATGCTCTGACTAAGTATACAACATCCATGTCAGCTATTTTTATAGGCTCATCTCTATGAAAAGAATGATGTTCTACCTCATCTAACTCATGCATATCAGCAGGTAGTTTACCCTCTATTGCTTCTGCTATTTTGATTAACTGTTTTACTTTCATGCTACTTCTCCTTCTAGCCATTGTGGTTTATTGGTATACTTATACCTAGCAAATCTAAGTTTGTCAACTTTATAAAATGCTCTGTATGCTTCAATAGGAAAACTCTCATCTGTCTTCAAGTCATCATGCCCACTAAAGCATTGTGGGTGTGGTGTTAAAAAGTTCTTCCAATCAGGTACAAACTTTCTACCTTCCCATAGGGGTGTGAAGTGTTTGATTGCACCATGTATCTTTTTATATCTTCTACTGTACTCACTTAACATACAGTCATACAAACAAAAAGCAAAGATATAGTTCAATCTATTATCCATTGCCCATAGTGTGCAAGGATGCTTCTGATGCACAGGTTTGTATAACCCATGCTCCTCTGCATACTGTGGTGCATGATGCCATAGTGTAGTGCATAGCATCTGTGCTTCTTCAAGTGGCATCTTAACTATGTGTTGGTCACATAGAGATTTAGATATCTCAAATGGTGTTTTTTCTATAATAAATCTATTCATTAGCTATTCTCCTCTATTTTAAGTTCTCCATATAAGTAAACGCCATAGTCATAGCCTATCTTGTAGTAATGATGTGTCTTAGTGTCATCTCTTTCGCCATGCAATAAGCCATCTGCTATACCATCTTTGATAGCTTCTATAATTTTATGCTCTTTGATATGTTTCTCAAGTTCTATTAAGTTCATTATTCAATCTCCCATATCACATTATACCTTTGTTCTAATTGTTCAATGACATTATCAATACAATCCCCAACAGTAAAACTACTGCCATCATTATCCTTTGGTTTATCGTATAACTTAGCTTGTTTAACTTGTTGTTTAATGTCATACATATCGCATAGCATATCACCTATATTCATTTCTTACTCCTTTCAATATCCCACCTATAAAATATGTGGTCATCTATTCTTGTTACATAAGTCTTTGTCTCAGCCCAACTAGGATTCACATAGTAGGCATGGTAGTGTGTCGCACCTTCAACAAAGTCATCTAGGTTGCCCTTGTATACAC
>Ga0222719_10005048_pt1 | contig 11471 bp, 24 predicted proteins | sample C33_34DmetaG_FD_165039 | JGI IMG/M metagenome (GOLD analysis project Ga0222719, IMG submission 165039) | Estuarine water microbial communities from San Francisco Bay, California, United States - C33_34D | ecosystem: Environmental > Aquatic > Marine > Unclassified | place: USA: California...
GTGTGGCAGCAATACGGCCCGAATAATGGGTTGGTGACAATGACGAATGTTCGTAATACTCTTGCAGATATGTTGGCGGCTGTAGGATTGAAAAACGCAGAGCGTTATTATTTGCCAGTTACGTTTGAAAGTGAGCAGCAGCTAATCGCACAGAAACAGCAAGAGGCTGCAATGCAAGCGCAACAACAACAGCAAGCGGGTATGCCTGCAAGCGATCCTAACCAGGCGTTCTTGGCTGCGGAGCAAATGAAGGCTCAAGGCAAGATGCAAGTGGACATGGCTAAGTTGCAGCTAGACGCACAAAAGGCACAAGCAGACCAACAGTTTAAGATGCACGAACTAGCGATGAAAGACGATCTATCACGCGATGAAATGGTGCAAGACTTGGCTGTAAAGGTTGCAGAAATTCTAGGCAAATACGGTGCATCCGTAGATGTCGCAGCGGTAAAGGCAGAGCAAGACGCGCCTAGACCGCACAATGAGGAAATGATGGGTTATGGATTATAAGAAACGTGCGCATAGGGCTAGAGAGCTTTTACGCAACGATGACTTCCTAGCCATCTTAGAAGATTTGCGTGATCGCCAGTTGGAGATTTTCGCAAATACCGCCGCCCAAGAAACGGATAAACGTGAGGAAGCTCATGCCGTTGTTCGGGCATTAAACCAAATTAAGTATCTACTGCAAGCAGACGTTGATGCAGAGAAACTTATAGAGAAAAAAGGATCGGCACCGCAATGACGACTGAACCCAACCAAGGCAGCATTGATGCCATTGCAAATTCACTTATGGCGGCAGAGCCTACAAGTGAAAGTAATCTAAACGAAGTTGCAGACGATTTAATCTTGGAACCTCAAGACGTTGAACCTGAGATTGAAGCAGAAGCAGCCGAGAGTGAAGATGTCGCTGACTACGAAGGCGATGATGAAAATTTCGTAGATGAGGATGAATACACAGACGAAGCAGCCGTTCCGCTGGAGCTTTCTGACGACTTAGAACTTGAAGTTAAATCTGATGGTGAAATGAAGAAAGTGACCCTAGCGGAGCTAAAGCGTGGCTACGCTGGACAAGATTACATCCAAAAGACTATGGAACAGAATGCGCTACAGAAAAAAGAAGTAGAGCAACTTTCCGAAGTCATGCAGCAAGATCGTCAACACTTACAACAGTTGATTTCTTCGCTGGAGCAAGGCAACGCCCCTATGCCACCTAAACAGCCATCTAAGGAACTGCAAAACAGTGACCCTTTAGGTTATTTAGAGGCGATGGAGCAATACCGTGAAGATGTCGCAAATTATCAACAGTTCCAACAGCAAACGCAAGCGGAGCTAGAGAAGGCGCGGCAGCAAGAATACGCAGCATCCCAAGCGTATGCGCAACAACAAGCGGAGTTACTTCGCCAAGAGATACCTGAACTGAATGATCCTGAAAAAAGCAAACAGCTTATGACGGACATTACAGATGTAGCAACTAATTACTACAAGGTGCCTCAAGAGGTTCTTGGTGCGTTGACGCACGGTTGGGAATTTAAAATTATGCGTGATGCGGTGGCTTATCGCAAACTACAGGAAACCAAGGGCAAGGTAGAGGAAAAAACCAAAGCCGCGCGTCCTATGGTTAAACCTGGTGCAAAGCCTTCTAAAAGCCAAAACTCAGCAAAGAAACGACAGCAAGCCAAGGCGAACATGCGAAAACGCGGGACACTTGATAGTGTTACCGATTATCTCTTGTCATAGTGAAAGGACACGATCATGGGCGTTACAGCCAATACCAACGAGACTTACGATGTAAGCACGATCAGAGAGGATTTGAGCGATGCTCTGGCCTCTATCACACCAACTGAAACTATCTTCATGTCATCTATTGGCACTCGCAACGTAGAAAACACGTTTTTTGAGTGGTCTGAAGTAGATTTGGCAGCGGCTGGCGCAAACCGTCAGATTGAAGGTGATGTGGGCATTGCTAACAGCGCACCAACAAACGCGGTTCGCAAGGGTAACTACACACAGATTTCTGCGAAAGTTGTTGAAGTATCATCAACAAACCAAGCGGTTAATGGTGTTGCAGATGCTCAAACAGTTGCGCGTCAGGTAGCTTACAAGCTGTCAGAAATGAAGCGCGACATGGAAAAAATGTTGTTGGACAACGTAGCAGCGTCAGCGGGTGCATCAGGCACAGCGCGTCAAACTGCGGGTCTACCAGCGTTTTTGACAACAAACACGTCACGCGGCACTTCTGGTGCTAACCCAACAACATCTGGCACAGGCGAAGCGGGTTATCCAAACGCGGGTGCAACTGATGGAACATTGCGTGAGTTGACAGAAGCACTTCTAAAAGGCGTTATTAAAGACTGCTGGGATAGTGGTGCAGAGCCTTCTATTGTTCTTTGTGGATCAACACAAAAGCAGAAGATTTCAACTTTCTCTGGCAACGCAACACGCTTTAAAGAAGCAGAGGACAGCAAGCTAAACGCTGCGATTGATGTCTATATTTCTGACTTCGGTGAGCTTCAGATTGTCCCAGCCAGACATATCCGCACACGCACAGTTTCTAGCGTTGATTACACACCAGATGTATTCGTGCTTGATCCAAACTATGCAGCGGTTGGTTATCTGCAAACAGCAAAACAGGAGCCATTGGCTAAAACTGGTTTGTCAGAACGCCGTTTGATCTCTGCGGAGTATGGTCTACAGATCACTTCACAGAAAGCACACGGTGTTGTTGCGGACATTAACAACACATAAGATAGTGGGGGGCTGTAATGGCCCCCTTACTTCTGGAGGTTATTGATGAAGATAGAGATTACAACAGACCGCAGACCCTTCCTAAATGGGGTGCAGTGTGAGCTTGGGGAAAAGCTAACTGTCACAGCAGAAGATGGTGCGGCACTTATTTCAAATGGTTTTGCTAAAGAATTAAAAGCGGCAAAAAAGACGACGACAAAGAAATCTGCACCGAAACGTGCGCGTAATGCAAAAGGTCAACTAAAAGCTGATGATCCAGCGACACCAGATGTCAATGAAGCGTGGGAAGGCGGAAAGGCTCCAAAATGAACTATGAACTCAAAACATCGTTTCACACTGAAGATGGAAAGCTGCATGTAAAGCGTGAGCAAGACATTCAGCGCATTTTGGATTTTAACAAAGAGCGCAACATTGATGGTGCAAATAGAAAATCTGATATGCGTTTAGTTGGATCAATTCCGTTTGTTGTGATAGAAATGTGGTTAAATGAAAGTGGCTTAAAACTGCATACTGATGAGTTCAAAGAGTATATCAAGAAAAAGCTGGTTTCTGGTGATTATGGTAAGCTGATTGCAAATGGTTATTGAGGATCAGAACATGGCGAACGAAAATTGGCATTTGTCCAAGACGATACCTATTGCGTTTTTGTTTGGTATAGCTGCGCAAACTGTAGTGTTGGTTTGGTATATTGCAGGCGTGGTGAATATGGTTGAAAACAACGCGCGAGATATTGAACGCCAAGAGATACAAGTAAAAGAACTTACTGATCGCGTAAATGACCATGCGGTAATGATGGGCCGCATTGACGAAAACCTCAAGTTTCTACGCGAATACATAGAGCAGAAGTGATGCTATGGATCCCGTTAGCTGCGTAGCACTTGCAACAGGAGCGTATAAGACGCTGAAAGCAGCTATTTCCACGGGTAAAGACATCCAAGAAATGGGCAACACGATTGCAACGTGGGGCCAAGCCTTTTCCGATTTCAATAGATTAGAAGAACGCCAGAAAAACCCGCCCTGGTGGGAAAAGACGTTTAAAGGTTCTGATGAAGAAACGGCGATCTTGATTTGGAACCAAAAGCGCAAAATGGAGCAAATGCGCACAGAGATCAAAGATCACATTTCCTTTGTATATGGCCCTAGTGCATGGGATGAAGTTCTAAGGATTGAAGCAGAACAGCGGCGTATCCGCAAAGAGGCTGCATACAAAAAGCAAGAGTTCATAGATAGCTGCATAAATTGGGGGGTTGGTCTTTTAGCGTTTGCGGTTGGTGGGGTAATCTTGGTGGGGGCTATTTATATTGTTGGAAAAGCAAGGGGGCGTTGGTGATGCTGTATATACTTGTGTTCATACAATACATTCCGTCAACCACATTAAAGTATTACCAAATAGGGCCATCATATAGCACGTTTGAAGAATGCGAACAGGAACGCAGAAAAGCAAAAGAGGGTTTAATTGTTCACAACAGCCAAACGGTGGCTTGCCTTGAGGTTAGTGGAAATTAAGCGAAATGTCTGGGCGGTATACAAAAATGGAAAAGTTGTTATAATCACCAGCGATTTAAGGATAGCGAGGCGCAGCTATGAACAAGGAAAACTACGATCTAAACGGAAACGGAAAGATTGATCCTGATGAGCGCGAGATCATGTTGGAAGATCGTCGCAGACGTATGGAAGATCAAGACGCTAAGAGAGACACGCAGAGGCGGCTTACAGTGGCTTGCACGGCGGGAATGCTTGTCTACCCCCTAGTTATCTTTCTCGCAGTCTGGGTGGGCTTAGATCGCGCGGCAGAGCTAATTACAGATATAGCAAGTGTGTATGTGATTGGTGCTAGTGGTGTTGTTGCGGCATACTTTGGTTTCAACGCAATGGAAGCCAATGTTTCGCGGAAAGAAAATGTAGATGTCAGGTGAGCAGTTACTAACGCATGTTATTGTGAAACTGCTTGAGATTATTTTAGGCGTTGAGATGACGCTGTATCAGGGGGTCATGGTGTAATGCTTGATTTGTTGGGAAAGCTGGTTGATCCAGTAAGCAATATTCTTGACAAGGTTGTTGAGGATAAAGACCAGAAAGCCAAACTTGCGCATGAAATTGCAACGATGGCAGAGCGTCACGCACAAGAGTTAGCGCGTGGTCAGATAGAAATAAACAAAGAAGAAGCCAAATCGCGCAACATCTTCATAGCAGGGTGGCGTCCATTTGTTGGTTGGACTTGCGGGTTGGCGTTGTTCTGGCACTTCTTGGGCTTGCCTGTCACACTTTTTGTGACGGGTTGGTTTGATTTACAGCACCCGCCATTGCCAGAGTTTGACATGCAAAGCCTAATGACTGTGTTGTTAGGGATGCTTGGTTTAGGTGGGATGCGCACCTTTGAGAAGTTTAAGGGAGTAACAAAATAATGTTTCATTTATCAACGCGCAGCTTGGGTCGTTTAGAGGGTGTTCACCCTGATATGGCTGAGACTGTAAAAATAGCGATTACACTCACAAAGATTGATTTTGGTGTAACTTGTGGCCTGCGAACCGTTAAAGAGCAAGAACGCTTGGTTGCTTCTGGTCGTAGCCAAACCATGAACAGTAAGCACATCCCACAAGCTGATGGTTTCTCACACGCTGTTGACCTTGTTGCATATGATGGGCCTTCGCCCGTTTGGGAATTGAATATGTATGACGATATTTGTGACGCAATGGCGGAAGGTGCAAGGCGTGTTGGGTGCAAGATAGAATGGGGCGCAGCCTGGTCTGAGGGTTCTATTACTGATTACCCTACCACGGCAGAGGATGCGATGAATGCTTATATTGACTTGCGGCGTTCACAAAAGCGCAGACCATTTTTAGATGGGCCACATTTCCAACTTCTAACATAAATCTTTCATATCAATAGCAGATCAATCTAAGGAGACGCACCATGATTACTGCAACGGAACTGGGTGAGTGGGAAGATAACTTTCAACTCGCAGACAAGATCATTGCGCGAAAGCGGCGCGGTATTCCTGTTGATCGGTGGGCAACTACAGATGAAATGAAAATATTTGTTGATACTTGTGCAATAGCTTTAGATTGCGTGACAGTTCTTTTGGATGAAAATGACAGGCTAAAAGATGAAATGCACAAAAAAGGCATTGACGCTATGAGTTTGTCCAATGACACCGAAACAAAAAGCAGCGTATGAGCTTTATTCTCAAGGCGTTTCAACGCGATCAATAGCAAAACAGCTAGGCATTTCAAAAGGCTCTGTGCAAGATCGTCTAAGAGGTGCAAAGAGATATTTAGAAGCGTCCGAGGGCATCAAAGATGCGATGTCAAAGGCTGGCTTGCAAGATATATCGCAGTTGCATTCTGGGTGGCTGAAAACTGATGAAGCCAGTTTGTATTTTATACAGCCAAAAGACACAACCACCGAAGGTCTTGCGGATATTATAGATTACGTCAAAGACGCAATGAGGGACATACCGCCAGTTCCGATTATTGCAAAACCTAGTTTTTCCTTGAAAAATATGTTGACGATCTATCCAATAGCTGATGCGCACTTTGGGATGCGTGGCGATGATTACAACATAGAAGTTGCAAGAAAGCGTCTCCGACAAGGCATGGAACAATGCATAACAGGATCGCTGCGATCTGAGGAATGCATCATTTTAGACGTTGGAGATTTAACACACGCTGATGATACTAATTATCAAACACCTAGGTCAAAGCATCCCCTGGATATGGATGGGTCACAGTATCAGGCACTAGACGCAGCAATAGACACATTGTGTGTTTGTATAGAAATGGCTGCGCAACATCACAAAAAAGTGAGGGTTCGTGTTCTACGCGGCAACCATAATGAAAACAGCTATTTGGCTATAATGTTTGCTATCTATGAACGCTATAAGGAAGATGCGCGGATAGAGGTGGAAAGAACGCCATCTGATTTCTTTGTTTATCGTTTTGGCAAATGTATGTTTGCTGCGCACCACGGCGATAAGGCAAAGCCAGAACGCTTGGTGATGCATATGGCACATGAATGGGCAGAAGATTGGGGTGCGTCAAAATGGCGTTATTATTTTACTGGTCACTTACACCATGCCAAACTGCAAGATGTTGGTGGCGTTCAGGTTGAGCAATTACGCGCGGTAACGGGCAAGGATGATTACGCTGCATCACACGGTTACGTTTCGTCACCACAGATGCAGGCAATCACTTATCATCAAGACAAGGGCGAAGTATCCCGTGTCAAAATTAATTTTTAGGGCGTAGTTTAGGTTTTATTGATCTAGATAGAGTGTTGGTGCGTATACACCACATGTCAACATCGCTATCCGCGTTGAAGTAAACTCCCATATCTTCATTATCGCGGATGGCGATTTGGCAAGCCTCATAGTCTGGCAAAATCAAATATGTTTGTATGTCAATCCCACGCAGTGAATATTCTATGTATAACGCTGTGAACCACTCCATGTTACGCTCCCAAATAATGTTGTTGGACTGCTTTCCCAAGAGGAGTTAGTCCTATTTGTCTATGCCTACGATCTTCTATGCACATTTCATAAGTAATCCATGAAACTGCGTTTTGCCTCATGCTAATATTGGACAGTGATTGAAATATGCGGTTTGCGGTACTTTGATCTAACCCAACTTTTTTGATTATTTCATGGCCATACAGGCAACCATCATCTTTATAATTTTCAAAGATATGGTTGATGACCAAAACATGCCGCAAGGTAAACCAAGAGGCGTTATTAGAGTATGTCAATAATATTTTTAATTTCTTTTCCATTGCACTCACTTTCTGTTTTGTTATCTTTTCGCAGTGGGCGGTTTTTACCCAGTTTTTGTTGGTAATCCCCTAGCTTATCCCGACACCTAGCAGCCGCCCACACGATCCTATTTTTCTCTTGGCAATTGCCACTTTTTAATCTGCGCTATAATTGCGTTCTCTGAGACACCCTCAACGTAGGAAATGTCATTTATGGTCATTTGTATGCAGAGCATACGGTTGACGCGCTGGGCAAGCTGTGAGGCTCTCTTAGGCCACTTGTAAGCGTATTCATTGATCTTCTTTGGGGTGCGAGGCTCCCGTGGTTTTTTTGCTACTGGTTCGGCTGCTGTTTTCTTTTTAACAACTTCCTTTTTCCAGTTTTCTTGTTCTCGTTTCATTTGCCACATTGTTGCAATCTCTGCTTCTGTCGGGCGTCGTCCATATAGCTTTGTAAAGCTGTCCGTCAGATTTACCATTATATGTTGTATCCTTTTTTCCTCAATTCTGATGTAAACCGCCGCAGTTCTTGTTGTGCTGCGAATATTTCATTGTTGATGCTTGGTCTTGCATCTGTGCGGTATCGTTCATCTTGCAACCGATCTACCTGCTTGCGCAAGTATTTTAGTATCTGCTCATCGGCTGGATTTAATTTCATCACCACCATCCTTTAATTGTGCCTGCTGTCCAAGTCAGGATCATCACTGCAAAGATGATCCCGATAACTACATCTTCCCATGTTAACTTGCCGTAGTCCATTATGCTGATGCCCATGCAGCGTCTTCATAATGCTCAAACCACACTGGGCTTTCCAAGTATGCCTTGATGCGCTTTGGCAACTTGTAAGCGTCTGCGCCTTTGATTTTAGCGCGGCCCTCTGCCAAGTGAACATAATCTAAATCAAAGTAATGCTCATCGTGATCTAGCGATCCTACGATAACGATTTCTAGCTCTACACCCTTAACCTCTACTGTTGTTGTGGCGTGGTGCGTTGTGCGGCCTAGTGTGAAAAATCCCATTGGTTTGCTTTCCTTTCTTACTGTATATGTAAACAATAGCGTTACTTTTTGTCAGTGTAAAGCATAAAAAGTATTTATTTGCGTTTTTATTTACAGGTGATAATCTGCCGCCATGTATAAGGTAGAGATAGAAATATCGGGACAGCCGCAGGGCAAGGGCAGACCGCGTTTTACGCGCACTGGACACGCTTATACGCCACCAAGGACTGTTGAGTATGAACAGCGTATTAGGGCGGCTGCGTGGGCAGAAATGCAGCGGTTGAACCTAGACCCTACCGACAGGCCAGTAGCGGTTGACGTTATAGCGTTCATGAACATCCCGAAGTCTTGGACGAAGGTGAAACGATTAGAGGCTGAATATGGTGCGATAAGTGCTGTTGGTAAGCCTGACCTAGATAACATCGCAAAGGCTGCCCTAGACGGCATTTCAGGCGATACAGGGATTATATTTGACGATACCCAGGTTGTTAGCCTTAAATGCAAAAAGACGTTCTGTCACCCTGACCGTGGGCCTGTGCTTTACATATCAGTGTCTTGGACTGAACCTGACGAATAAGACCAATCAGGGCCATATTTCTCACGCCATTCTAACGGCGACTTATGGATAGCCAATTTACTGCTGTCCCATAAACCTTGGTGATGCCCTTCGCAAAGCGGGATCGCAGTATCATCAGATCGTTTTCTAGTTCCGTGGCGATCATGTATAGGGTGATGGGCTGTCGTTGGTGATCTTTGTATTTCGCCAAACTTGCGACAAACGCAGCACGGCTTTTCCCTAATAGCTTGTAGATACTTTTCATCCTTCTTTGGCTTCCCTTCTTTTTGGTATGGCTTTCGTCCTGTTAAATTTGCCATTTTGCTTACCTCAGTATTGGCAGTTTTGTTATATCAAACACATAGCTGATCTTTGCGTTGCCTTGTGTGTCATTCTTTCTGTGCTGATATTCGTGCTTGTGCATATCCCCATCTTCTAGCATCTTGCGGAAGTGGCTTATCGTGCCGAAGTGGATCGCCTGATACCCTGCAAAGCTTACATCAAAAACGATAACGATGTTCGGATAGAGTTGAGCGTATCGGCGCAAGTCTTTTTGATTGATAGAGACTGCATGTTTTGGGTCAATGCCAAACTTATCTTTTGCATATATCCAAGGGGTGCGAATTGTCTTTAAGTCGCAAGGCATATTGATCCGCATATCAAAGGTGTATTTGTCCAAGTCCTTTTCTGGGTTCATGCTTAACACGGTGTCTTTGAAGCTGTGGGCATTTATAAATTCTATCTCCTGTTCCTCGCCCAGTGCGCACCAACTTAGCTTGTCCTCGTTATCTAGCGGCGAGTGGGTCATAACCAAGTGTCTCCGCTAGTTTAGCCATAGCCATTTCAAAGTAGCTGTTAAATTCGTCTTGCTCCATATCGTCAAAGCTAATGCTGTCTATGACGCGCATATGGCACCCTGCCAAGTTATTCCAACGCATCTTAACATAACCACACGCCCACTTTAGATCGTTGTGTAAGTGATCGTCCGTTGGCCACTTTCCAGTAGCCTCACGCACTTTGCGCAGCGTTGCCCAATACAGATTGTGCTGTGGGTTGGAACGCTTCTTTGTTTTCTGCATGTTGAAAACGGTGCCCTGTGAGCAATCTTCTAATTGTATCGCGTCATATTCCGTTAGTGGAACCAAAGCACCCTCAACTTTCATAACCTGAATTTTAGGCATCAAAATGGTATTTCGTCCGATAAATCGTTTGAAAGGTTTGCGCCCTCTGGCATACGCTCATGTTCTGTATGCTGCACTTGCTGACGGTTTGAGCCGCCGCCCATTAGCTTAACTTCGTTGGCGCGGATACTAATGTAGGTTCTGCCGTTATACTCGCGGGTCTTTAGCTCTCCAGATACGCCTACTTGCGTTCCCTTTTTGAGGTATTGGGCGATCTGCGTTCTGTTGTAGTCAACGTCAAAGTAGATGGTGCCTTTATTTGCTCCATAGCCATCGTCAACCGCGACAGAAAACTTGAGAAATCCCCCTCTCTCGTTCTCTTGAATTTGACTGTCTTTGGTGAGACGCCCGATAATAGTGCATACTTTCATATCATTAACTCCACTTTTCTTTTTTCGTGTGCTTCTAAAACTTGTTCATATTGTGCCTCTGTCAGGTCAGGGCTGTTGATGATTTTGGTATATTTGCTCTCCGCTTTGTCAAACTGTTCCTGGGTGCAGTTTTCATAGAAGGTCAGCATAGCATCAACGCGATCCTCTAAGTTTAGCGTCATTGATGGCGTGGCCTCTTTTGGCTTTGCTGCTTTGAAGTCGTCTGCTTCTTCCTCTGAGTAAACATCGCCGTGCAAGCCTACCAGTTTAAGTATTACCCGATCCTTGGCGCGTTTTTCTGCCATAGCAAAGGGGTAACTGTTTTTGTTGTTGTATGGTGCAGCCTCGCCAATAGACCACTCTGTAGCCTCTGCCATGTGGCCTGTGACGCATATAACCGCCTCTTTAGCGGCTACGTCACACGCTATGATCTGCGGTTGGTCAAATACAATGTTGTGGTGCGCAGCTATTTTTTCCAAAGCCTTGTGCAATACAACTGGTGTTCCGTGGCAATCCCAAACCGCTTGGCGTTCTGTTAAGCCAATATCTTTTAGGATTTCTTGCAAACGTGCGGGTAGTTTCTTAGCCATTATTTCATCGCCTCTTTTAGTGCATCGTGTTCTCTATTTGCTTCCGCAAAGCCCTCATCAATAGCGTTCATCGCGATAATAACATCTGATGAAAGTAGGCTGTGTTTTGCGGCTGCTAGGCAAAGCTGTTTATATATTGCTGCCTTAATAACCAACGGTGTTGGGTGTTCATGTGTCATTGTTTACCTCATTTATTGCTATTTACTGTTTACATAATTATTTTTAACCTGTAAAGCATAAATATACAAATTGTTAATGAGGATGATAATGGAAAAGAAAACAATGTT
>Ga0222719_10005050_pt1 | contig 11467 bp, 11 predicted proteins | sample C33_34DmetaG_FD_165039 | JGI IMG/M metagenome (GOLD analysis project Ga0222719, IMG submission 165039) | Estuarine water microbial communities from San Francisco Bay, California, United States - C33_34D | ecosystem: Environmental > Aquatic > Marine > Unclassified | place: USA: California...
AGATGTTCTTCAAAATGTTGGAGGAAAATACAAAGCCGTCCTTTCAACCAAGTTATTCGATGAAGGAATCAGTTGTCATAGGCTTGATACTTTATACCTCACTTGTCCTTCTAATAATCCTATTAAGTTAGAACAAAGAATTGGTAGAATAATACGTGAGCATCCAGATAAGCAAGTTCCTATGATAGTTGATTGGTGGTTATCTGGTGGGATTGTTGCTAGACAACAGACTAAACGTCTACAGTGGTATCAGCAGCGTGGCTATTACATACTCTAAAACTTATACCCATTTAGAAGAAACTGAAGTAAATGCTTTATTTAATTTTATAAAAAGCACTAAAGGCGATGTACTAGAGCTAGGAAGACTTTATGGAGGATCAACGAAAATAATACTTAAAGCTATGTCCTCAGAAAGAGCATTATACTCTGTTGATCATAAAGACCACCCACTTAAGGCTTTTAATGATGAAGACTATGCATTATTAGAAAGGTGTAAACTTATAAAAGCAGATTCAACTAAAGTAATATTAGATAAAAATTTTGAAACAGTTTTTATAGATACAAGCCCCTCTTATCAATCAGTGCTTAAAAATGTAAAAAATATTTGGAATTATATAGATAAGTATTTTATATTTCATGACTATCAAGAAAGCGTATATGAAGCAGACGGTATGAAACGAATTGTAGATTACTTTATAAAATACAAATATCTAAAAATAATAAGTATTACAAATACTTTAATAATAACACAGAAACTTCATGGAAAAAGTTTATTTTAATTGGTACGAACTACTTTCAAAGGCAAGAAAAGATCAAACAGCGATATTGATCTTGATCTTTGCACAAACTTCGTTGTATAATCCTTATACTACTAAAGGATTGATGAGAGCGTTAAAAATAAATCACATACCAGCGCACTTATTTACAACTGGCTTACTGGAGCAGAAAAAGGAAGGGCTAGTTTGTAACTACAAAACAGAAGAACCGATGAGTTACTTTAAGAATCCGTATTTCTTAACTCAAAACGCTTCTGTTATACATAAAACTGAATATTTACAAATGCTTTCTATGCGTAGAATTAGTGAAGCTCAAGACTATATTGCTAAGAACTATATTAGAAAAGATTTGCAAAATCCCTTTGTATCCATCAAAGGAGATAAAATATATTTTTTACAAGAGTCCTCGGCTACGAGGAAATCCTACACTTAAGAACTAACGTTCAACAAAGGAGAAACAACTATGGTCGCATGGGATCAAGCCAAAGGTAAACAATCTTCTGGCAACCAACAACGCAGAGAAATTGAAAGACTAACACTGGGAATCGGTGATACAAAGATTCGTCTTATCGGAGACGTAATGCCACGTTATTGCTACTGGGTAGTAACAACTGAAGGTAAAAAGATGCCTGTTGAGTGTCTTCAGTTTAGTCGTGAAACAGAAACTTTTGATAATTCTGCTCAAGACCCTTTCAAAGAGATTGATGAAGCTATCTACTCAGATAAGCCGCAATTCTCTTATGTATGTAATGTAATTGACCGTTCAGATGGTAAAGTTAAACTGTTTGATCTTCGCTCAACAATTTACTCTCAAATCGTAGATTATGCAACAAATCCTGATTATGGTAATCCAGCAGGTGATGCTGATGGTTATGATATTACAATCAAAAAAGAAAAGACAGGGCCTCTTCCACAAAACGTAAAGTATTCTTGTCTTCCTGCCCGTAATAACTCACCTCTTACAGAAGAAGAAAAAGCACTTGAGTTATTCGATCTTTCAAAGATTTATAAGCGTCAAACTTATGAAGAACAAAAAGAATGGTTATTACAAAATACTTCTTACTTTGCAGGAGATGTTTCTGACGAATTCAAACCAGCAGAGGACGTAGATGATCTAGCATGAAGAAGTCACTCTCAGATATGACTTCATCTCAAAAAGCACCGAAAAAATCTTTTGGTGCTTTTAAAGATGTTAGTGGAAACCAAGCCCAAATTGATCTAGAAATGCTTCGTAAACATAATGTGTTCTTTGCAACACCTTGTTATGGAGGTCAAGTCACAGATCAGTTCTTTTTATCTATGTTTAGGATGTCGCAAACATTGATGCAGCATGGTATTAATTTTAGAATTACTACTCTACGTAATGAGTCTTTAGTTACTCGTGCTCGTAATATTATGACTGCAATGTTTCTTGAATCAGACTGTACCCACTTAATGTTTATTGATGCAGATATCGAGTTTGATGCTGAGTCGGTTCTACGTGCTTTAGCATATGACAAGCCTATTATGGCAGCAGCATATCCTAAAAAAGCATTACCAGTTCAGTATGCAATTAACTTTAAATTTAAAGATCAAGCAACTAAGCAAGTAAGGGTAGAAAATGGTGCAGTAGAAGTATTAGATGCTTCTACAGGATTCTTTCTAATCAAACGTGAAGTAATTGAAAAAATGATGCAAGCCTACCCAGAGCTTCATTATCGTAACGATTCTAATATTGATCCTAAATTCAATAAGTATTGTTACTCATTTTTTGATACGATTCATGATCCAGAAGATAATCGTTATCTATCAGAAGACTATACCTTCTGTCGTAGATGGCAGAAACTTGGTGGAGAAATATGGTTAGACCCTAATACTAAACTTAATCACGTTGGAGCATACACTTTTGAAGGTGATGTCTCAAAGATTATAAATCGTGGTGATTAAGAGTCTTAAATACGATAATCCACAATTTCAAGTAGAGGTTGAGTGGATGATAACACAAAGATGTAACTACACTTGTTCTTATTGTGCAAGTTATGATAACACTCAACCTTTTCTTTTTAAATCTTTAGAAGAGTATTTTCAAGCATTTAGGTATTTATCTGATTATTTTGGTAATAAAACAATTAAACTTCACTTTTTAGGCGGTGAACCTACACTATTTAAACAATGGATAAAGTTAGTAAATTGGCTTGCAGACTACAATTATAAACCTATTATAACAACCAATCTATCTATACCTGCTATACAATATGTAAGAGTTTTAAACCCTAAACTAGATAATTTTATTAATGCTAGTTTTCATACAGAATTTGCTGATCTTGATAGCTTTTATGAAAGTGCTAAAATATTAAATAATGCAGGATTTTTACACAGTATTGGGTTACTACCTCACCCTAATAACTGGGAATATTCTATGAAATGTTATGAAAAGTTAAAAGAGGTAGCATTTGTAAATATATCTAAAATAAAAGACGAAACATCAACTAATTCTATATCTTCAGGTTTTATTGAATATAGCAAAGATCAACTAAAGTTATTCGATGAAAAACCAAAACTAACAGACGAGCATCTAAAACTAGAGATAGACGGTAAAATCATAAATCCTTCTATCTATGAGATTAGAGAAAAGTATAGTAATTTCAAAGGTATGAAGTGTGCGGTAGGTAGAGATAGACTACACATTAAACCTAGTGGCGATGTTTTTCCTAGTGCATGTTTATTAAATTATGAAAAAGCTAATATGGGGAATATATACAAACAAAATATAGTAAAGGCAAAGAACGCTATTACGTGCCCATTTAATGAGTGTTTGTGTGGTCCTGATATTCGTATAGAAAAATGGGCGTAAGTATGACGTGGCTCAGAAACTGCGGAACTACGTTCCTCGCTGTGGCACTACGTGCCAACGCAATCACATATAAGGCAAGCCTTGTTCAACAGCTTTTCACCTGCGGTGTAGCGTTGTTCACTAGCTGTGCAACTAAATTAGCATATTCGAAAAGGAAACGCAATGACAAAAATTTTATGTTCTGCTGACTGGCATATCATTCTACACAAAAAGAAGGTTCCATACGACTGGCAAGTTAATCGATTCCGTCAGATGTTTCGTAAGCTGATCGCACTAGAGCAATCATGTGATGTGCATATTATAGCTGGTGACATCTTTGATAAAAAGCCAGAACCAGATGAAATCTGCCTGTTTTTAAGCTATATCAATTCAGTCACGATCCCCACCTACATCATTCCAGGTAACCACGAAGCTACAAGAAAAGGAGAATCTTTCTTTGAATACTTTACTCAGGAAAACGCTATCAAAAATGAGAACGTCACTGTATTTACTAGAAACGGACGTGTGAGTGTCGGGAATACGTCATTCTGTTTTTATCCGTATGGTGAGATGCAAACGGACAATCTACCAGAATATCATGAAGGCGATATCATGGTTACACACATTAGAGGCGAAGTTCCACCACATATCACAGCAGAGTATGACTTTGATAAGCTCAAACCGTGGAAACTCATTCTTTTGGGCGACTTGCATTTCAATCATCGTTATCAAGATACAAATGCTTATTATCCTGGTTCTCCTCTAAATACCACCTTTGATCGTGATGACAAGCGTGAGTATGGAGTAGACATCTATGACTTCATTGACGATCAGAACTACTCTAGAGAGTTTTATGACCTCAAGTTGCCAAAGCTGTTACGCAAAACAATCTCAGTTGGCGAAGAGATGAAGTCAGATGATATAAACCATGTAGTTTATGAAGTCAAAGGGTCATTAGATGAACTAGCTAAGATTGAGAACTCTGCCTTACTAGATAAAAAGATGGTTGAAAAGCCTGCAGAAGATTCAACTCTTGATCTAAAAGGCAAGTCTACCTACGAGGAACTTGAGATCTATCTAAATCATATCAAAGTAGCTGATGTAGAAGCAGTGTTGAATGAATATCGATCTATCGCTTAATCGGGTGTACTGGGAGTATGTTCAAAATCGTTCCTATCTAAGACCTGAAAAGAGCTATCTCTGTTCTTCTCTAGTTCCCTGCATTGGTGTTAGAGCTACAGTTCCAGTCTACAAGCGTCGTGGTAAGTCATTCAAAGATGATCTCACAACTTTAGCAAAAGCCTTTCATCAAAAGTATAGTAGTTATCAGTATGTAATCACAATGTCTGGCGGCATAGACTCTGAAGTAACAGCTGAAACATTTCATCAACTTGGAATTCCTTTTCGTGTTTTAATACAGAGACTATTCAAAGGAGCTAATGATCATGATATTATCTTTGCAGTTAAGTACTGTAGAGATCGTAACATCCCTTTTAAGATTGTTGATTTATCCTTAGAAAAGCTAAAACGTGAAACAATACCTGATGCAGTAAAGCATGGGCAGTTTACACACTCATATTCACAAATAGCTCTCTGCAACTTATTCAACTATATCGATAGAAACAATGAAATCATCATTAATTCTGGGCATAACCCTGACTTTCATAGAGGTATAGGAATTGGTTGGTGGGAAGATTCGCCTAACATAGTCAAGTATGCAATCGCAAAACATTATAAGTTTTTTACCTTTACATCTCTTGAGCCTATCTTCTGTCACTATGCGGCTAACTTTGATGACGCTCAACCAGGAGACAAGAATAATGACTTTTTATACGAAGCATTCCCACAACTGAAACGAAGGATTAAAATGACAGGTTGGGAAAAAAGTGATAATGTAGTAGGTGAATTAACAAATACAATCAGAGAAACAGCAGCATACGATTATCAATCTTTTATTACGTGGGAAGAGTTTACTCTTGCATATATGAGAAAAATATTTATAGAAAAAGGCTTACAAGGAAAATACTATGAGTAATATTACACTAAAACATTTACAATTCTCTAATATGTTTTCATACGGAACAGATAATGAACTTGAGTTAGATCAGAGTAAGATTACACAACTTACTGCGCCTAATGGTAGTGGTAAGTCTTCAATTGCTATGATTATTCAAGAAATACTCTTTAATAAAAATGTAAAAGGAATAAAAAAGACTGACATTCTTAATCGTTGGACTAAAGGTAAGCAGTGGTCAGGAACACTTGATCTTACAGTAGACAATAAAGAATATACCATTGGAGTAGTACGTTCAGGTGCGCAAACTAAAGTAAAGCTCATTGAAGATGGGGTAGATATCTCAGATCATAAAGTGTTAGATACCTATAAAAAGATACAAGAAATTATTGGCTTAGATTTTGAAGTATTTTCTCAACTTACCTATCAGTCTTCTACAGACCTACTCGAGTTCTTAAAGGCGACAGACACTAATAGAAAGAAGTTCTTAATCAATCTATTTAATTTACAAAAGTATATTGAAATAGGTGACAAGATCAAGGCTAAAGCAACTCAAGTAGATAGAGAAACGGTAAAACTACAAGGTGAACTCAAATCTATTGAAGACTTCTTAAATTCTACCACAATACCAGAAAAACAAGAACCTGTACCTCTTCCTGTTATTGATGAAACTCTACAGCAAAGAATAGGAGTGCTTCAACAAGAGATTGCAAACTATAACGAAACTTGTAAGAAGATAGATAAGAATAATCTATACATAGAAGAGTTTGATATGTTAGATTTTGACTCAGGTATGCGCGAACCACAAGAACCAGAATTTATAGAAGCATACAACACTCTTAAGCAGGATATAGCTATGCTAGGTAGAGAAATTACAGGTTTTGAAAAGGATCTAGCAGATATCAATATCTTAGATAAGTGTCCTTCATGTGGTCAATCAATTGATACTTCGCATCAAGAGGCTATGCAGGATGATATTCAAAATAATCTCAATAAAAGAATAGCTGATAAAGAAAAAGCCATGAAGCAAGCTCGTGAATGGAGCGATATCATCAAACAGTATCAAGAAGATAAACTTGCTTTTGAAAAGAATAGAAAGAGTATTGAACGTTTTGAACAACTAACTCAGCTTATTGATAAAGACTTATCGACGGACTATCCAGATATCGGTAACATTCAAGAAGAAGTAAAAACATTACAGGCTGAATATGCGTCACAATTAAAAGCTGAAAAAGATGCGAACGATCATAATCATGGAGTCGCATCTCACAATGCCAAGGTTGATGCACTTTTAGAACAAAAAGAAGAATTTTCTATTAGACAATCTGCCATTAAAGGTGATACAATTTCTAAACATAATCAGTTAAATTCTTTAAATATTCTTAAAAAAGCATTTTCTACCTCAGGGATAGTCGCTTTTAAACTAGAGAACTTAACTAAGGAATTAGAGGTTTCAATAAACCATTACTTATCTCTTTTAAGTGATGGGCAGTTTCAAGTAGAGTTCAAACTTGATAAAGAGAAGCTGAATATATCAGTTATCAACAACGGCATAGGAACTCCTATTGAGACTGTTTCTGGCGGAGAATTTTCTCGTATCCAGACTTCGATCTTACTAGCAATACGTAGCCTGCTTTCTAAACTAGGTGGAAGCAGTATAAATCTTTTATTTCTTGATGAAATAACTGGTGTGCTTGATGACGAAGGCAAAGATAAACTCATAGAAGTATTACAAACAGAACCTAATTTAAATGTGTTCTTAATATCTCATGACTTTACTCACCCTCTTATAGACAAAATATCAATCGTTAAAAACGATAATATAAGCTCAATTCAGTAAGGAAAACCAATGACAGAAGTAATTAAACGCGATGGAAGTCGCGAACCATTAGATATTGAAAAGTTACATAAAGTAGTAGAATTTGCTTGTGAAGATATTTCTGGAGTAAGTGCTAGTGAAGTTGAGATTCATAGTCAGATTCAGTTCTTTGATGGTATTAAAACTTCTGACGTACAAGAGACTTTAATTAAATCAGCGGCAGATCTAATTAGCGAAGAAACTCCCAATTATCAATGGGTAGCAGGTAGACTTATTAATTATCACCTTAGAAAGATGGTGTATGGTGAGTTTGAACCTTGGCACTTAATGGACTTAGTTAAAAAGAATGTAGATTTAGGTTTTTATGATTCAGCAATATTAGAGGCATACACAAAAGCTGAATTCAATAAATTAAATAAATATATTAAACACGATAGAGACGATACTCTAACATATGCAGCTATGGAGCAGTTTAGAGGTAAATATTTAGTTCAAAATCGTGTTACAAAAGAAATTTTTGAAACCCCACAGATGGCTTATATGATGATTGCTATGACACTATTCCAATCTTATGATAAAGAAGAAAGACTAAAGTGGGTAAAGGACTATTATGATGCTATATCTACCTTTGATATTAGCCTCCCTACTCCTGTTATGGCTGGGGTACGAACTCCACAAAGACAGTTTAGCTCCTGCGTACTCGTCGAAACGGATGATTCGCTTGATAGTATTAATGCTACTACTAGTAGCATCGTTAAGTATGTCAGTCAAAAAGCAGGTATTGGGATCGGAGCAGGCAGAATTAGGGCGCTTGGATCACCAATCAGAAGTGGAGACGCTTACCATACCGGAGTCATTCCTTTCTACAAAATGTTTCAGTCAGCTACAAGAAGCTGTAGTCAAGGTGGCGTGCGAAACGGAGCCGCTACACTGTATTATCCTATCTGGCATCTTGAAGTCGAAGATTTGCTCGTGCTTAAAAACAACAAAGGAACAGAAGACAATAGAGTCCGACACATGGACTACGGTGTGCAGTTCAACAAATTAATGTATGAACGTCTATTAGAAGGAGGTAATATTACTCTATTCTCTCCTAGCGATGTTCCAGGATTGTATGAAGCATTTTTCAACGATCAAGCACAATTCAAGTATTTATACGAAAAAGCAGAAGTACATCCGAATGTGAGAAAGAAAACTATTCCAGCTATCGAATTATTCTCTATGTTTATGGAAGAACGTAAAAATACAGGACGTATATATCTTATGAACGTAGATCATGCTAATACACACTCTTCTTTTGTTGAAGAAGTAGCTCCTGTACATCAGTCTAACTTGTGCTGTGAAATTGATCTACCAACAAAACCATTAAATGATTTTAATGATGAGGAAGGTGAGATAGCACTATGTACTCTATCAGCAATAAACTGGGGAAAAATCAGTAAACCTTTTGATTTTGAAAAACCTTGTGAGTTAGCAGTAAGAGGTTTAGATGCTTTGCTAGACTACCAGGACTACCCTGTTAAAGCAGCTCAGTACGCTACAATGAAGCGTAGACCTCTAGGTATTGGGATAATTAATTTAGCATATTGGTTGGCTAAAAACAACAGTAGCTATGAAGAACCAAATTTAGAACTCTTAGATGAGTTTGCAGAAGCTTGGAGTTATTATCTTATCAAAGCGAGTGCAGATCTAGCTGAAGAACAAGGCGCACCTTCAGGAGTAGATGAAACTAAATATTCAAAAGGTTTAGTTCCTATCGATACTAGAAAAGAAGATGTTGATGAATTAGTCGTATCAAAAGAAAGACTAGACTGGGAAACCTTACGTAATCAGCTAAAAGAAACAGGTATTCGTAATAGTACGTTAATGGCTTTGATGCCTTCAGAAACATCTGCACAGATAGCCAATGCTACTAATGGTATTGAGCCACCGCGTTCTTTTGTTTCTATAAAACAATCAAAAGATGGTGTGTTAAAACAAGTAGTTCCAGGTATTCATAAATTAAAGAATAAGTATAATCTACTATGGGATCAAAAGTCACCTGAAGGGTATTTAAAGATATGTGCTATCCTACAAAAATATATCGATCAAGGAATCAGTGTAAACACAAGTTATAATCCTCAATATTTTGAAGACGAAAAGATTCCTATGAGTACCATGATACAACATTTACTTATGTTCTATAAGTATGGTGGTAAACAATTATATTACTTTAACACTTTTGATGGACAAGGCGAAATCGATCTTAGTAAACTAGATGATCAACTACCTTTAGAAGATATTGATGACGCAAACTGCGATAGTTGCGTGTTGTAAGGAAAAATAATGACTGTACTAAATAGAAACTCAACAGACCATACTCAGGCTAGAATGTTTTTTGATGAGCCATTAGGTATGCAAAGATTTGATACTTTAAAGTATCGTGCTTTTGATAAATTAACTGATAAACAACTTGGTTTCTTTTGGAGACCTGAAGAAGTAGATATTTTGCGGGATGCTGCTGATTTCAAAAATCTTACACCACATGAGCAACATATCTTTACATCTAACTTAAAACGTCAGATTGTATTAGACTCTGTACAAGGTCGTGCACCTGCAGAAAGTTTCGGATCTATTGTAGGACTGCCAGAACTAGAAAACTGGATTATCACTTGGACTTTTAGCGAAACAATCCATTCTCGTTCTTATACACATATTATTCGTAATATCTACCCTAACCCTTCAAAAGTATTTGATGAGATGATGGATATTAGTGAAATTGTTGACTGTGCTGACTCTATTTCAAAACACTATGACGAATTAATTGAAATGACTAAATGGTACCAATTACTAGGAGAAGGCACTCATCAAGTAAATGGTAAGACAGTTACAGTAAACTTATACGAACTTAAAAAGTTATTATATCTCTGTATAGCTAGTGTTAATATTCTTGAAGGTGTTCGTTTCTATGTTAGCTTTGCTTGTTCTTGGGCGTTTGCAGAGCTTAAAAAGATGGAAGGTAATGCTAAAATTATTAAACTAATTGCTCGTGATGAAAACGTACATTTAGGTTCAACTCAGCAGATTCTAAAACTTTTGCCACAAGATGATCCTGACTTCGTAAAGATTACAAAAGAATGTGAAGAAGAAGTTATACAGATGTTTGTAGAAGCTGTAGAACAAGAAAAACTCTGGGCTAACTACTTATTCAAAGATGGATCAATGATAGGACTTAATTCACAACTTCTATCAGACTACATTGAATGGATTGCTAATAAACGCATGACAGCAGTTGGAGTAAAATCTCCTTATAAAGTACCAAGAGCTAACCCACTGCCTTGGACACAAAAATGGATTAGCGGAGCAGAAGTACAAGTAGCTCCTCAAGAAACGGAAATCTCTAGTTATGTAATTGGAGGAACAAAACAAGACGTATCAAAAGATACATTTAAAGGATTTAGTTTATGATCGATTTAAACCGTTATAGCTATTTTGTAAGTCAAGTCACTAGCCAAGAAAGTCAAAATACTGTAAAACTGACACAAAAACTAGAAGAACTTGATAAAAATATTAATATCGCATTACTATTAACTGGCGGTATAGGTCTTGCCTCAGAAGGTGGAGAGTTTAATGAAATTATTAAAAAGTGTGTATTTCAAGGTAAACCTCTAAACGAAGATACAATCTTTCACATGAAGCGTGAGCTTGGAGATATTATGTGGTACTGGATTAACGCTTGTCGTGCTCTTGATTTAGACCCTGATGAGGTAATAGAAGAAAATGTACGTAAGTTAGAGTCTCGCTATCCTGGAGGTGAGTTTAACGCACATTATTCAGAAAATCGTAAAGAAGGTGATCTTTAATGTCTAACGTAATATGGAGTAAAGAAAGCTGCCCTTTCTGTGTTCGTGCTAAACATGAATTTACAAAGAGAGGTATGGAATTTGAAGAAAGAAAAATTGGGACTAATGGCTGGACTAAAGAACAATTATTAGAAGCAGTCCCCAATGCTCGTACAGTTCCACAAATTTTTATTGATGATCTTTATATAGGAGGGTATACTGAAT